>Ga0193726_1001305_pt1 | contig 20091 bp, 19 predicted proteins | sample H2c1metaG_FD_144928 | JGI IMG/M metagenome (GOLD analysis project Ga0193726, IMG submission 144928) | Soil microbial communities from a riparian zone of the East river system, Colorado, United States - H2c1 | ecosystem: Environmental > Terrestrial > Soil > Riparian zone | place: USA: East River... | reverse complement strand
CGTCGAATGTGCCCACGGCCGACGCGTGTTTCATAAGCGCCGATCATTTCCGCGCTCTCGGTATTCCCCTGCTCGCTGGCCGCGCATTCGGCGTCGGGGACGGTTCAACGGCGACGCCGGTGGCGATCGTCAGCGAATCCGTGGCGCGTCTGCTGTGGCCGCAGCAAGCCGCCATCGGCAGGCAGGTCGCCGTCAATTACCGCGCGCTCGGCCGGCCGACCGAGGAGGCGCCAGTGCCGCGTCAGGTCGTCGGCGTGGTGGCCGACGTGCACCAACGTGGCCTGGAGGCGCCATCGCGGATGGCCATCTATCTCCCCTATCAGCAGGATCTGACGCGGCGTTCGCTGCGCGCGATGGTGCTATTTGCCCGTACCACGTCGGAGCCGGACGTCATGGCGCGATCAGTTCAAGACGAGGTTCGGGCGCTGGGGCCGGATGTTCCCGTGCCGACGGCCGGCACTCTCGAAGCCGCGCTGCATCAGACAATGGCGCCACGTACGTTTTCGGTGGTACTCCTTGGCGCCTTCGCGGGATTCGCGCTCCTGTTGGCCACGGCTGGGATCTACGGAGTTGTCTCATTCGCCGTGGCTCAGCGTGCGCGAGAGATCGCGATCCGAATGGCGCTCGGCGCGAGGAAATCCGATGTGTTGAGAACCGTGCTCGGTCAGGAATTGCGATGGCTGACGGGCGGCCTTGCGGCGGGACTAGTGGGTGCTTGGACCCTCGCCCGCTTCATGCGAAGCATGCTCTTCGGTATTGGCCCGGCGGATGCATGGACCTTCGGAGGCGTCGTGACGCTGCTCGGGCTTGTCGCGCTGGCCGCGTGCTGGAACCCTGCAAGCCGCGCCGTCAGCGTTAATCCCCTTACCGTACTGCGGGAGGAATGAGAACGAATCTTCCTTCAAGGTCTCGCGGCCGGCAACAATGGTGGGGCCCCCAATGAATTGGGGGATTTGGGACCGATGTGGACGCATTCTCTGCAAGCTATTCGTATTTCAACGCCCTCATCGGATCCACTCGTGACGCACGGTGCGCGGGGATGAAGCCGGCGCATAGCGCGACCAGCGTGAGCGCAACGGCCGAAAGCGCCAGCACTGTCGGATCGGCACCGGTCATCTGAAAGAGCATCGACTGCGCCCCTTTGCCGACGCCGAGCGCGCCGACGAGGCCCACGAACACGCCCACGAGCGTCATGATCGCCACCTGACGCAGCACCATGCCGCGAACGCGGTTGGGCGCGGCTCCAAGCGCCATGCGGAGGCCGATCTCGCGCGTGCGCTGTGCGACGGTATAGGACAGGACGCCATAGAGACCGATCGCCGCGAGTAGCGTCGCCAGAAGCGCGAATGCCGCCGAGAGCGTCGTCATCATGCGATCGAGATACGTGTTGTTGCGGACCTGCTCGGGAAGAGTCTCGAGCGCCTCGATCGGTAGATTCGGATCCAGCCGCTTCACGACGGCCGCGATCGCCGACGCCGCTTGCGTGATATCACCGGACGTCCGGACGTAAACGTGCATCCCGCCTGGCGCCTTGTCCTGCCGATACGGCACGAAGAATTGCGGCGGCGCCTTCTGCTTCACGTCGCTGTACTTCGCGTCCTCGACGACGCCGACGATGGTCGTGTCGAGTTTGCTGCGGTAGCCTTCTCCCGGCGCCCATCCCATGAACTTGCCGACGGCGTCGTTTCCCAGGGCAAACTTCTTGGCGAACGTCTGATTGACGACGGCGACCTTCGCGGAATTCACGGTGTCGGCATCGGTGAACTCGCGCCCGGCGATGAGCGGAATGCCGAGCGTGGAGAAGTAGCCCGGACCGACTCTGTTGTAGCGGGAGTTACTGTCCGTGTCTGGTCCCGCCTTGAACCCTTGTACGGCGACATCTCGCGTCCGGTTGGTCCCTGCCAGAATCGGCACGTTCGACACCGTCACGGCCGTTACGCCCGGCGCGGCCCGAAGCTCGTCTTCGAGGCGCGGGAAGAACAGACGCGTGCGGTCGAACGAGTAGCCGTTCAGGTCGGGCGACAGACCGAACGTGGCCACGTGGTCGACCTTGAAGCCGAGATCCACCCGACTAACGTTCAACAGGCTCTTCACAAAGAAACCCGACGAGGCGAGCAGCATCATGGCGAGCGCGATCTGCGACGTGGCGAGCAGCAGCCGGGCGCGCGTGCCGCCTTTCGCGCCGGACGGCTGGCCAGCCTGGTTCTTGAGCGTCGAGACGAGATCCGGCCGCGTGCTGTGGAGCGCCGGGAAGAGCCCGAAGAGCAGACCCGTGGCCAACGTCAGGCCGATGCCGAACAGGATCACGGTGCCGCTCATGCTGAACGTGATCGTGTGTTGCACTTCGGGCGGCAGCAATGAGACGACGAGCACGAGGGTCCAGTGTGCGACGACCAGGCCGGCCATGCCGCCGAGGACCGCCAGCAGTAACGATTCGGTGAGGAGCTGACCGATTAAGCGCGCCCGGCTCGCGCCGATCGAGAGCCGGATGGCCATCTCTCCGGCGCGCGCCGTCGAGCGCGCGAGCAGCAGGTTCGCGATGTTCGCGCAGGCGATGAGCAGCACGAACGCCGTGACGCCAAGCAAGAGTCGGAGCGGCGTCTTCGTCTGGTCAGGCATCGAGCTCTGGCCCCGTCCGCCCGGCGCGAGGAGGAGGGGCTTCGCACGAAAACGCGCCATTGTCTGCGCGCTCATGTCCTGCTGCAGCGGCGCGTCGACATCATTGATGATGGCGTGATACTGGGTGCCGAGCGAAGCGCGCGCGGCGTCGAGTGTGACCCCGGGGCGCAGGCGCGCGAACAGATACGCCCAATAGTCCGTTCGGAGCGACCAATCGGTGTCGGCGTCCAGCACCGCGCGCAGCGTGATCGGGACGAACACGGCAGGCCGCATCCCGATCGTCGTGCCGTCGAAGCCCTTCGGCGCGACCCCGACGATGGTAAGGCGTTGGCCGTTGACCAGTACCTGTTTGTTGAGGATGGTTGGATCGAGCCCAAATCGCGACGACCAATAGTTATAGCTGAGCACCACCACGCGCGACTCGCCGACGACTTTGTCGTTATTCGAATTGAGCAGCCGTCCAAGCGCCGGCTGCAGCTCCAGCACTGGAAAATAGCTGCCAGACACGAGCAGGCCCTCGCCGCTCGACGTCTGCGCCTCGTAAGCGAGGTTGGCGCCGAAGCCGACGTGCGCCGCGATGTCCGTGAAGACGGTTTGGGTCTTCTGCAAGTCGCGGAACATGCCATAGCTGAACACCGCTTCGCAGTCGCCCGCGCGGCCGCAGCTCCCGAAGCCAGGCTTCGGGCCCGGCGCGCTCAAGTTCACGAGTGCCGGCGGATCGGGAACCGCGAGCGACTGCAGCAGCACCTGATGGAACACTGAAAAGATTCCAGCGGTCGCGCCAATGCCGAGCGCGAGCGAGACGATGGCGATGGCCGTGACGAAGGGAGTTCTGAAAAGCGCGCGGATGGCGAACTTGAGACTGCGCATACAGGCGTTAGACGATCCAAGGTAGTGCGGCGTTTGCCGGCTCGAGCGTAACGCGCTGCCTCGCCACGAGGGTTGCAGCTACGACAAAGCCGGCGCGTCCGTCTGCAACGGATCAGTCGGTCTCCAGCCAGTGCGCCCCGAGCGACGCTAAGCACTGACGATAACTCGCTTATAAAATGAGACCGCGGGCGCCCGCAGCAAACCGTTAGTTCTATGTCATTTACGGAGCTGGCTCGCCAGGCTGGACTCAAGCTAGGCGACGGTTCGAAGCGCCTCGACGTTACGCAGCCAGCTGATCAACGGGTTCCAACTGGTGAAGATCGAGGATTTTCGCAGCTGGGATCAACGCGACTTGCCGCGGAGAGGTGGCCACATTGCCAGAATTTGTTCTGACGAATAGTCTCGGACAGCCGATCACCAACGTGGACACCTGGACGCGGCCAAAGAGAACGTATCAGTGGAAAGCCGGCAGGAGCGCGATGGAATTGGCGCGCTCCTGGTTTCGCGGCGGCTCGGTCTCCTGTCCTCGCGAGCTGCAGGAGTTGCTCTCGTCGCACCCGTTGACGAACGGCTGCCACCTCCTTGAGGGGCAACCCGAGTTCGTCACACGACGGCCCCAGCGAGGCGAAGGGCGCAATCACGATTTATGGCTCCGAGCGTCGTGCCCGGCAGGACCAGTCACAATCTGCGTCGAGGCCAAGGCAGACGAGACGTTTGGAGATTTGGTGGGCGAGGCGGTCGAAAAGGCCAAGAGGCGAAGTCCAAATACCGGGTTGCCGGCCCGCGTAGCGGCCTTGCTCGAACTTCTATTCGCGCAGCAATGCAATCCCGAAGATTTACCTTGGCGCGGGTTTCGGTATCAACTCATCACCGCGCTTGCTGGAACCGCGATCCAGGCCGCACGCGACGGGTCACGTACTGGGATGCTTGTCGTGCAGGAGTTCTGCGGTGATCATCTTGACGCCACGCGACAGGAACGGAACCACGCAGATCTGCAGTATTTCCTCGGTTCGATAGCGCCTCCGTTCGGCCGTTTGGTACCGGGCCTCCTCGCCGGTCCAATTGTCGTGAAATCAAACGAACATCTGTCGACAAACATCGATCTATTCGTCGGCACAATCAGGTGCGAGGTACGCGAATGACGGCGGTTACATCAGGCCGGCTTCCTTGAAGCTGTAGCTGCGGCCGTCACCGACGATGATGTGATCGAGCACTGAGATCCCGAGTACCTCGCCGGCCGCTGCGAGCCGGCGAGTGACATCGAGATCGTCTGGCGATGGTGCTGGATCGCCGGACGGATGGTTGTGCGCGACGACAATGGCGGCGGCGTTAGCCAAGAGCGCGGCCTTGAATACCTCGCGCGGGTTGACCAGCACATTATCGAGCGTGCCACGGCCAACCTCGTGGTACGCGATCACGTGAAACTTCGTCGTCAGGCACAGGATCACGAACACTTCCGATGGTTCGTCCTGCAGCAACGCCATCAGCGCCGATGCTGCCTCGGAAGGACGACCGAGCGCACGTCCCACGATCACTGGCTGCCCATCGTGATCCTTTCGGACCGCATATCGAATCGTTAGCTCTCGAAGCTTCATCGTCTGCGTCTTCATTGCCGTGTCCCCCGCATGTGCGCGTTGTGGTTCCTTCGCGAGTTGAGGAACCCGACACGCACGGCGCGAGGACACGAGCGGAGCGCCACCCCGGCGAGGCAGTGGCTCTTGGCAGCGGCTGTGATCAGGTCCCCTGGCACAGCCGGCGAAGCCGGCGCACCGCTGCGAACCACTGACGCCCGCCACGCGGCGCCGGGACGGCGCGGAGCGTTTGAAAGATGTGACGGATTAATAGGGGCCGAGGCGCCGGATCGTGATCGAGGAAGAGACCGTCCGTGTCACAGGGGCGCCGCCACGTAAGACAGGCGGGGCGCGGGTGCGCCCCACCCGTGGTGGTTAGTCGGCCTTGCGAATGTTGACGCCGTGGACGGTCGCTTCGAGACTCGCGAGCCAGCCGTGGGCTTCATCACGAATGGCCTGTTGGTCTTGCAGCCGCTCACCCGTGGAAGGATCCACGGTGAAGATGACCAAGAGCGTGTAGGTGACGGGCTGTTTCGGGGTCGTCGTTGCTGTCATAGCCATTTTGTTCTCCTCGGAGCCGTGATGTGTGGTTCCTTCGCGATCCACAGGAACCCACCATCAACGGCCGTCCGTGAGGACACGAGGACGGGGCGCGACGGCGAAGCGGCGGGGCTTTGGCACAGACGTGACAGCACGCTGTTCCACTGGCGCGAGTGTGCCGGACCGACGCTGGTCGTAGTGCGACGCTGGCGCACCCAGTCCGTAGAGAGCGACGACAGTAGATCACCTCAACAACCTGGCCTGCGCCCGCGCTCACGTGATCGGAAACCTTGGAGACTCGACAGGAGCGCCTTGCGTGCCGTGTGGCGTTCACGACCTGATTGATATAGAGGATTCGCCCAGCCAGCGCACCGATGCACCGGCCGGGCGCTGCAGGGCGATGTTACCCGCCGACGCTGACGGCCTTCAGAATGACTGACGCTGCGCGCTGGATGCGGTCCAACGAACTCGAAAGCGCCCCGCGATCCCCGCGGTAAAGATGAATGTAGTCGCGTGACGCGTCGGACGTGTTGAGACCAACTGCCCCGCCGACGACGAAGGCGACGGCCTCCGCTTCGAGTTCTCGCGTGTCACGCGAGGCCGGCCGGTCGTCGGCGCGGTGAAGCAGTTCGTGCGCGTATTCGTGCACCAGCGTCGTGAACTCCGTGGCGGGCGAGAGACCGTTCAGGAGCCGAATGCATCCGCCGCTCGACGTCCCCAGGGCGCCGTCAAGGTCGTCGGCAGATTCGAGCGCAATGCCCTGACCGAGAATCGCGGTCTTGAGCAAAGCCGTCTTGGTGCCGGGATCACCAGTGGCCTCGCCCGGCTCTGCGAGTGGCTCGCCGTCCGTCTGCTCGACGTCGAAGACGTACGCCGCGCGGAAGCCCACGATGGCTCGCGCGTTGTCGCCGTCGGACTCAGCCTCGCGTCGACCCACGATCGGCGCCATGATCGCGATGCCCTTCTCGCCCTTGCGGACGAAGCGCCCCATCGTGCGCCACGTCTGGAAGCCTGCGACCCGCGTCGCGGTCGGGCACTGGCTCGCGATGAGACAGACGTTGTGCCAGGAATACTTGTGGAACCGCGCCATGGTCTTGAGCAGCGCGGTGAGCTGATCGCTGTGGCCTTCGTCGAGCAGCGCCGCAAGCGTGTCGAGGGCGTCGGTCGTGATCTTCTTGAGTGCGTCGGCGGTCATGGTGTCCTCCTTTGGACGGGTTGTCCGCGGTTCCTTCGCGGCCCAAGGAACCCGACAACCCGTTTGGAGGACACACAGCTCGGCCATCGCCACGCCGAACACCGCAGCGGCTCTCACCGGGCGTGCCAGCGTTCTTGGCTGGCGCGACGCGAAGCGGCCGGTGAACGCTGCGGTGTGGTCGGGCGTAGCCCGACGGCGCGCCGGTGGCGGAGCCTTCTCGCCGACATTTAGAAGAGCATGACTGACACGTTCGATTCACGGCGCCCGCGTCGGACAGCGGCCATAGGCTGAGCGTCATTGGCGAGTGATGTCAAACACCGCTGAACTCGAGCCTTGGTGAGTACGCGTGGTGCGCGCTCTCGAGCGTAGAATGCCGCGTGCCTGTCGTGACGTGTCTGGTCGGGCTGTGTGGATCTGGAAAGACGCCGCTTGCGCGCTACTTAGAGGTTACGGCCGGCGCGAGGGCATTCGATGGACTCTTTGCCGACTCCGCCGAGGGTCGTGTCACCCGAGAATCGTTTGGGACGGCTCTTCAATCGGGCGTCGACTGTTGTGTCGAAGAGGTTGGGCTTTGTTTTCCGGAGAATCGAGCCGCCTTTGAACAAGCGATGCGGCAGTTTCCGATGTATACGTTGCAGTGGATCTTTTTTGCGAAGGATCTTGAAAGCGCCAACTGGAACGTCCGGCACGGCTGGAGATTCCGTGGCAAGCCCGACGTCGACAGACATCTCTGGATCAACACGAGCCAACTAATGCCGCGCTACTGCGTTCCTGAAGGTGCGGACGTGCGTCCGATCGTTCGCTGCCCCGTCGACGGGTCCTTGCCTTGACTTGCATCCTGGCGAAGTCAGCGATCTGTGAATTACAGCAGCATCGGACCGAGCCATAGCCTTCTGAGCCCATCGTTTGACAAGCCCTCAAAGAAGGGTACCCACAGGCGCTCCTGTGCGTGCCCCACGATGGCGCGGTACTCGGGTGCGTTTCGTAGCCGGTCCCACACGTCGCCGTCGTGTTGGCCGATGACGTAATCGATCGCCAGGATTGGGCATAGAGGCAGGAACGGAACACGCGGGCCTGGTGACTGCAATAACGCTTGCCAATAATCGTCGCCGGGCCTTTTTGGAAGAGCTGGTCCTGGCACATAGTTGGCCTTAGCGGCCCAGTCGTCCTGTGAGTGGCCCCCACGTTGAAAGTGGATGAGCGGGTGTGGTTCGCGTGGTGAACCTTGAAAGTCATGCGTATCGACCCGCCAGTGGTCTTCGAGCTCCACGACGCACAGTTCGTAGGCGGCGTCGCCGGTTACGCGCACCTGCAATTGCGACAGGGCTGGCATCTTCTCGGCATCGATCGTGTCGCCTACTTTGAACTGGAATTGAATATAAGCGCCGGAGATGTCGCATCCTATCGGATGCAGCGCCTTGTTGCGAGGAGCCGGAACGGGAATTGGGCCGGACGAGCTAACCATCTTGTCGCGAGACCACGTATGCAGAAACCAGGTTTGGTCGTCGAACAGCGCCTGGCCCGTCCGCTCAGTCTCCGGCAGTTTGAGCAGCGATAGCGCGAAGTCGGTCAATTCGTCTAGTAAAGTGTCCCAGCTCACAGCTCACTTCGCTCTGTACTTTCGCTGAAGCCGTTCCAAATCCGCCCGGTTGAGGCGTAAGTCGTCTCGTTTCTGGAGTGCCAATCGCAAGGAGACGTGCATCGGGTCTGTCCACGGAGGCGGGTCGGCGCGTGGCGTCAACCGAACCGCTTCGGACGGATCGACAGGAATCAACACCTGTGGGTCTTCCTCGAGGCTGAGCGCGCAGAGCCGCCAGGGCTTATCGCCCGCGCTCCCTTCTGGCATCGACATCTGTACTAGGCCATTGAAGTGCTTCGAGAGAGTGTCGATGCGTTGCGCAATACTCAATGAACCAAGGGGCCGTTCACCCTTAACCGTTTCAAGCCACCACTCTTCAAGGCCCCGCGCCCACCACCTCGGAAAGAACTCCGAAGCAGTGCCCTTGTATTGAAATGGCAGTGCGCTCACGAGCGACGTCCAGTGTTCACCGGACCTCGCTGGGTCGACGCCGAGGCGGTAGCTGAGAACGTTCTCACCGATCAGCAGACCGGTCGGAGTCAAGAATCCACGTACGAAGGCACCGGCGGCGACATGCGTCGCGATCTGCAGGGCCGAGAGCAAACGGTCGTGGAAGCTGTCGTTGGACCATCTGCGGAGCAGCGGCTCATCGAGCGCGAGCAGCTGATTGATCGCGTCGTTTGCCTTAGTGTCAACGGCATTGAGGCCGCTGTAAACCTTTTCCAATCCGATCAGCCGGAGTTGGACTGCAGCGACATCCTTCGCCAACTCCTCTTTCGGGATCTTGAGGTCGAACAGATCGTCACTTCCGGGGTCGCCTTTCACGCTGCGCTCAACTTTCGCGCGGCCGGCGAACCGAACGATGGGATACTCCGAGGTGATATCTCTCGACTTCTGTTTGACGCGAATGTCCTGCGCAATTCCTGGCCCAGAGCCAAGTTCGCCGGCCGCGTTTCCAAGCTCAACGTCCATCAGCACGCCAGCAGGCGCTTCCTTATTCGAGAGAAGCCGGGCACGTGCCTCCACTGGATCGATGACCTTGACGTCGATCGCGTAGCGTCCATCCGCGAGCTGGTCTGCGAACGCCTGTGCTTCGGCGGGAGCATCGTCAACAAAGAACCAGGTCACTGAAGCACCGCTCCTTCCTCCGACGGCAGCACAAACTCGAAACAGGTCGAATAGTCGTCCGGTGGCGTGATAAGCGAGACATCACCGCCAGCGTTATTCGCGATCTGCTTAACGATCCACAGACCAAGTCCTGCCCCGGTCGCGTGTTCGATATCGGCGGCTCCCGCCGGAGGCGAGATGCGAGTGGTGAAAAAAGCATCGAAGACGCGCTCTCGAATGTCCTCGGGTATGCCATCGCCCGTGTCGAGAAAACGCACCCGGATTTTTTCAACGGAAGGTGCTTCGGTTAAGCGGTCCGCCTCGACGCGAATCTTCCTGGCTTGCCGACCGCGCTTCAAAGCCTTCACTGAATTCGTATAGAAGTTCAGCAGCACAGAAGCAACTTCCGCTTCATGCAAGGGCCTGGTGAAGAGGGGATCGTAGGGCGGCGTTACGATCTCGAGCTTGATTTGCTGCGATTCCGCCTGGGCCTTCATCCCCCGCTCGAAATCCTGGACCGCTTTGCTCACGCTGATCGGATGCATCCCACGCGCGGCGCGGGCGCCTGCAAGCGCGTTGAGATATGACGTGAGGGTATCCAGGCGCGCCAGCATCCCTTTGGCGCGATCTGCCTGAGCCAGCAGCCGCTCGTCGTTGGGACGGGCGCCTTTCGCGGTTTCGAACACGCGCTCGAAGTCGAGACGGAACGCGTCGAAGGTCATCCCAGTCTCGTGGCTGAATTCCGCGGTGGTCATGCCAAGCGTGGCAAGGAAGCGAAGCATGGAGGTTTCATCGGCCAGTTGAACACGTGCGGCCTCGACCTCCTGTTGCCGCTCTTGAAGCAGGCGCACCGCGGTCGCCACTTGCTGAGCAGCCGCTTGCGTCGCCGCCGGCTGCCCTTCGCGCACAGCAGTCGCCGCCGCTTCCTGAGCCGCTTTGACAGCGACGGAAACTTCATCGAGGTCTGGCGCACTCGGTTTCGGACGCGGTCGTCCCCCAGCCTTTGATTTCTTCCCCCTGTCCTCAGAAATTCTTGTCGCAGCCGTCACGAGCACTGAGGATACGAGCCCCTTCAATTCAGCGAAGGCCGGCGTTTCGATCAGTCCTTCACGTGATGTGTGCTCCTCAAATAGTTTACCGGACGGGTCGCGGATCTCAATGATGCCGAAAAAATTCCGGTTGGCGATTGGCGCAAGAAATGTGCGCTTCGAGTACAGCGCGTCGAGCTGCAGCCAATCGTCACTCGGACTGCCGTACGGCACGACACGAAAGCCGTTTCGATAAAGGCGGACGCCGCCTTGATCCGACAGGAAGCCCTGAATTCGCGTTCCAATAAGGCGAGGAAACAGCGTGGCGTTGAGGATGGCGTAGTGCGTTTTCATCCACACGCTGCGCAGATGCTTGTAAGCCGGGGGTGTTGAGCTCTCCGGATGCTCGTGATGAATGGGCGTCCAATCGCGGGTTTCGCCAAACCGATTCTTCGACAGACGCCAACGTGCGCGCCCCTTCTTGTCGACTTCGAGCTCGATGATTGCGTGGAGATGTTGAAGGATTTCTGACTCAATATCCGCAACGACGGTTTCATCGTGGACAGCTTCGTCTCGCCTCAAGACCCGAACTTTGAAGCCTGGATCCGTCGTCGGTTTTTCTTTGACGGGCGCAACAGGAAACGGCTGCTGGAGCGACAACACACTTTGCCAGGCTTGCTTGAGTTCCCAGTCAACCCATCCGTCACGGAGCTTTTCCATGCGGATCGTAGTGCCGTGTGCGCCGGGGGGAGTTTCTTCTAGCTTGACGGGAACGGCATCGAGCTTCTTGCCGGCTTGAAACTGATCCCAATTGACCGTCAGGCGGAATGCAGTCTTCGCGCCCTGAGCAAAGGTTGTGAGGATCAGACGGTGGCCGAGCCGCTGTGTGGCGAACCGGCCAATTCCCTTACGACCGGCGCGGCGGCGCTTGTATTTTGGGGATACAGGGTTTTGTACCTTAAGGTCACTCGCAAGACGGAGAAAGCCGTCGACTAGCTCCTCACGCGTCATTCCGGAACCGTTGTCGCGAACCTCCAGAGCTGTGATTCCCGCCTTCGCCAAGAACACCACATCGACCTTCGTAGCGTCGGCGTCAAAACTGTTCTTGACGAGTTCGATAAGAGCTGTCTCTTGGCGAGCAACAAGCTCACGTCCGAGGCGGTCGATAATCGCGGCGTCGGTTTGGAACGTGAGCGGAGGCTTAGAGCGCGGCATGGAACGATCGACCGTCGGTGAATTCTCTGCGGCAGCAACACGCGAGAACCGTGAATTTGCAGCAGCCCGCGAGGGCATCATCGCATGACTCTTGCCTCGAGTCCGTCATTTCATTCCTCGGTTTCGTCGTCGCTGTCCTCAAGCAAGGGCGTGTCGAGGGAGAGCTGAGTCTGCGTGGTTTTCTTGGATGCCTTCGGCTGCTTGGGCTTAGCGCCGCGGACAATCGTTCCGCTCGTTTTCATGCGTGCGAGGGATACTGGCGAGGCGTCGGGCAGGGGCTCGATCTCGCCGTTTGGTCCGAGGATGGCGTAGAAGTCCGGATCTCGGTCGACAACGAGCTTAAGAAGGTGATCCAAGGCCGTGTCGAGGGTGATCTCATGGGAAGGGTCACCGGCGAGCGAAAAACGCACCGCGGATTGAAATTGAGTGGCTTCGACAAGCCCGAAATAAAAGCGTTCGTACTGCTCGTCGCGGCCGGCCGGATCGGCGCGTCCTGTGAAGATCCGAAACGCACGATGCGCATTCAGGAACGTTGAGGCGCGCTGCTCGGACGCGTCCTCCGCTGCGCCCTTGTCGAAAAACATGAAACCGCCGAGCACGGCGTACGGAAATCGACGGTGGAGCGTGACAGCCTCCCCCAGCATGTCTCCGCGACGATTGATTAAGTTCTTTTGGAAATTGCCCGTTTTGTTGTCCCTCGACGTGATGCACTTGACGGAAATTGCGAGCAGCAGACCCGATTCTTCGGTGGCCCACGTCACGTCGACTTTCTTTGCGCCGATGCCTCCTGACATCCGACGCTCGGCTCCCTTGGTTCCGACCTCGTAGTCGCCGCCAGGTAGCGTCGTCTTCAAGCCTCGCGAGCGAAGCTCCTCGGCCAAGGCAGCTGCGATCACCTGCGACATCAACTCGGAGTAGCGCTTCTTCTTCGTTGAGTCAGCCGAATCCGGCGGCTTCGGGGGAAGCCGCTTTAGGCCGTCGAGAAGGAGTTGCTCCGCGCGCGTCAACGGCTTGCTTGAGCCCTTGCAACGCGCCGGTTGAACAGGGCTGACCGTGCGTCGGACAGCTTGTCGAGATCGGTCCGCGCGAGCTTCAGATGAGGACGCAGGACTCGGTCGACCTCGGCAACGACGTCGAGAAGTCTGCCCTGCCGCAACCCCTTGGCGAGCTGTGGACGGAGTGCTCTCAGCTTTTGCTCGGCGCTCTCAACCAAAGCGCGAGATGGAACAGGCAAGCGGTCCCCTTCCTTCGGTTCCACCTTCAATAAACCACCGCCGTAAGCGCGCCCGACCAATTCGGCGCCCAGCAACGTGACCGTATTGAGGGCCGCCATTGGCAGCAAGTCCATCGCCAGTTCTCGATGCTCCTCCGCGAACGTGACGCCATGAACCGAATTGAGGAATGCAACGCCGGCGCGGTTGGTCACAATCCTGGGAGTGTCGTGGTTCATGCACGTCAAGAACGCATCGGGGATCGCAACCCTCGGCACTCTCCACCACGGTTCGCGGTTCCGGCACTTGTACGTTTCGTGAACCTTTGTAGCTTCACCGGCCTTAATGTACGCAAGCGCGGCGTCCGAGGGACTCGCTGCCGACGGCGCGAAGAGATAGCCCTGCGCACCTTCTGCGAGCATGTCTGCCCACGCCTTGTCGGCGAAGCCGAGGCCACGCAAGTGCCGCGATCCGGGCGGGCAAATCTTCAGCAGCTCATTGGCCCGCAGCCGTAGCTCGCGCGCCCGCGCCGCCGTCATCGTGAAGTAGCGATTATTCCCCGTTACCATTCCGAGGTTCGTTTCTCCCCAGTCGAGCAACGTTGAGAAGTTCGTGTCCTTGATGACGGCCCCGTACGTCTCAGCAGCGTCCGGCGGCAGGAGTCCAGTGAGCCACTTATCTTCGGCGGCGGCCGGAGTCCACTTCTGCCCACCAACGTGAGTCAGCGTTGAGAGATTCTTGGACTGCAGTAGATCGCAGTGATCGGTTGGCCCTTGCCCCTCCGCGAGGAGGAGAACAACTTCCTCCATAACGCCCGGAAACACGCGTTCCTCAAAGAGGACCAAGCGCACTTGGGCAAATCGCTGCATCAGATACCGACGAACCGGTGCGGCGTAATTTACCGACAAAAGCTCTGCTGGGAGTACAAGCGCCAGACGTCCATCAGGTGCAACGAACGAGGCCGCATGAACAACAAACGGCGCCCACGAATTGGAAAGGCCGGGAATGCGAACGCCCTGGCGGAGTGCGGCCTCTTGGGCGAGCGCGCGGCCCGCACCAGTGAAGTTTTGGTACCGAACGTACGGCGGATTTCCAACCACCGCGGCAAACTTGCGATCTGTCTGGAATGCGAAGAAATCAGATACGGTGAGCGATGCGCGAACGCCAGCCGCGAACAGAATCGCTCCCGCGTTCGCCAGCGACTCCGTATGGATGTCCACACCGACGAGTTGTTCATCGTCTGGGTCTGCCCCCAGCTCCTTGAGCCGATTCACCGCGCTTGTGAGGAAGGCGGCCTCGCCACAAGACGGTTCCAGCACAGAATCCGTACTCGAGCGAATGGCCCAGTTGGCGAGGAATTCGGCGATCGCGAGTGGAGTGTAGAAAGCGCCCCGAGCCTTGCGGGTTTCATCAAGGCCCACATCATATGGTGCTCTCATCATCGCTCGACCCAAAGTATAGACAGAATTGAATTTTTTGCAATATTCATCTAGTGATCTTCGTTCCGCAGCGTGACAGGTGGGGTCATTCTTTCGCCTCTACTTTCGCCCCCTCCGCTAGACGGCGCCGGCTTCCAACGGTCCGGTGCGCTCTACCAAGCTTGGGATTGCCGGTCCCGCGCAGGCGCAGTGGGCGCTGAGCCGACCTGCGAAACCCGTCTCGCTCTCAGTTGCCTGTCACTACTCGTAATTGATGTGAAACTGTTCGCTGAAGAACTCGCGAAACTCAGGCAGGTCGGGATATAGACGAGCACCGAGCTTCAGCGGATAGACCCACACGGGCCGGCGACCCGAATCAACCACATAAACCTCGTGCACCACGTGTCGTTGTTCCCACCTAGCCGCTGCTCTAGCGAATGCGTCCGCCACGACGTCGCGATTCGACAGCACGACGTCGTCCACGTCCAGTAGAAGCACGGTTGGCGTTCCTGCGCTGTGGTACCGCTGGAGGCGTGCCGCCTTGTCGTCGAGAACGCGTTTCACATCCTCTGCGCGCTGTTCGTGCAGGTCTGCTGGCACTTGACGAAAGATCATGCACTTGGGCTGGTCTCCCCCGACCGGCTGTCGGCTGATCCACACAGGAAACGGGATCTCACCCGGCCAGTCAAAACGCGTACGGGTCAGATCGTGATATGACGCGATAGGCATGGGTCGTTCAGCGGCAACGCGTCAGATTGAGGGACGCCGGCCCTAGGAATCGCGCGCCACAACAGGGCGACGTTTGCGGGTTCAAATCGAGTCCGCGCGATCGCGGCGCCGCAACTGTTGTAGTGATTGATCTTCCATTGAAGGGATTTTGCGGGGGCGCGCAACCAACTGTACTTGGACTTTACCTGGACAGCCGCATAGCCATAAACCACATGAATTTGAAGGACTTGCGTGACGAGAGGGCAGCTGGCCCATCAGTGCGGCGCCCGGATCCCCTCCGCCGCAAGATTCCGCAGATGCAGCACCAACTGCCATTGCTGCGCCTCGGGCAAAAAGCTGAACGATCCGCGGGGCGCGCCGCATCGCAAGTAGTCCGACCACATAGCCGGGCTGCTAGTCTTGTGCGTCGGCGAGGTGGGTGCTCACGATGTCGGCTCGAGCCGCGTTCGCCTCAACTGGACGAGGGCATAGATGGACACAGTCAACAACACGGGTGAGGAATAAAAACCTGGCGCCGGGCGCTGGAACTGCACCGTACTGACGGTGTGGCCGAGGATGGTCGCCACCGTGTGGCCGAGTGCGTTCAGCACTCCTACGACTATGGCACAGAAGTAAAGAAGAGGGCGGATCCACCGCGCATTGCGAAAAGCAAAACGCGAAAGGATCGCCAGCAACAGAATGCCCAGAATCAGGCTGGCAAGCCATTCGCGAAATGCGAATGTCGGCATCGGCCAAAACCCGAGCCGAGCCCGTAGCGCTAGAACCGTTGGGTTATACACAGACAGAAAACCAGTTAAAGCCTCATCGGTGACGTGAAGGGCAAGCGCAACCCACATCATCACCCACGCCATTCCGAGTCGAAACGTGGAAGGTCCGCGCGGGTCGGCCGGGATCGAAGGCATCAGCGTCTGGAGATTTTACATCGACCGCTGACGGGTCAGTGCTCCACGTGTGGTCATCGGCACTATTACGATGAGCCTTTTGTGACGTGTTTGAAGCGGCGCATGCCCGTCCCCACTGAGAGAGTCTGGTGCTCACCGTCGCTTGCACATTCGTGACGGCTAATATGTCCTCGGCAGAGTCAGAGCGGCGACGACGAGTCCGGTCACAAACGCTACGCCGCAGTACGGTGCCGCAAATGACCCACGCCGCGGCCACAGGAAATCCTGTGGCGTCCGGCGGCATCGGTGATGCCAAGTCGCGGGGCGGCTAACGGATGACCCCGGCCCTGCGAGTTCGAATCTCTGTCAGCCAGCCACACAAAGTTACCGTGTCTTCAATTACTTGGAGCGCAGGTAGGCCCTCTAACGCGATTCACCGAACGGCGGGGGCGTCATGTCTCCACGCTGAACGTCATTTTGACGAAGTCCAGCGTGAAGCTCTTAAGGCCGTCGACGAAGTCCTGACCTAAATTGCCGAACAACACGTCCAGGTCGGTGTTCATGCGAGTCGAGCCTATCTGAACGTTCCGCAAGACAACACTAACATCGCCAATCTTCATATTGACCGCGGGCTGAATGAATACGTCTCGTGCCCAACGCAGAAACCATTTTGAACGTCGAGGCTAGGCAACGCATCGCGATCGCTAAGCGGCTTTCTGCGGGCGCAGGCTCACTCGAAATTCGGAACCCGCACCTACGTGGCTCTTGACGGCAATCGTGCCGCCGTGCACGTCCACGATCCAACGCGCGATCGATAAACCCAGACCGGACCCGCCTGAATCGCGCGACTGTGCTTTGTCGGCCCGATAGAACCGCTCGAAGATATTCGGCAAATCCTCTGTCGTCATGCCGATCCCGGTGTCGCGGACGACGACAGCCGCGGCGTGGCTCGTCCGTTCGGTGGAGACGACGATCTGGCCCCCCTGGTTGTGTACTTCACGGCGTTGTCTAACAAGATAGCGAACAGGCGTTCGAGCAGTAACGCGTTGCCTCGGACTTCCATCGGCGCGGCGCTGTCGGCCCCAGCGAAGTCCAGGCCTTTGTCTTGCGCGAGCGGCATCGCTCGCCGGCACGCCTCAGCCAGTAGGGGGTTGATGTCGACCGCCTCAAAGGCACACGCCTCGACCCCGGCATCGGCTCGCGCGAGCTCCATCAGGTTGTCGAGCAACTGCGTCATGCGCATCAACTCGTTCTGGATCTGGCGGACGCCGTCGCGCCATTCGTCCATCGTCGTCGCCGTCGCGCCGACGCTCGATGGTCCGCCTCACGACGCACCACTTCGATCCACTGCTGTTCGGTCCTGATCCCTGCGATCGTCAACTTCAGCATCCAGACGGCTTCGTGGTGGGGATGGCCGACCTCAAAGAGGGCATCGTCCAGCGTCGCTTCCTCCCGCGCGAGCTCTGCCTCGAGAAACGTCCGCCGTCGATCAAGCTGTTGCCGGAAGACGCCCGGGGGCGCCTGCCAGGACAACGCGAGGAACGTCAGAAACGCAGGCCGTAATCGATCCGTCGTCCATCGTTGGTGCCCGAGCGCTTCGGCAAGCCGGCGCCGGCCGCGATCCGCCGTTCTAAACACTCGCCGTTCCGGTCCCGCGGCCGTGCCGGTGGCGTTGACGACGGCGATGAGGTCGGCCGCGGTGAGCTTCTCGAGCGAGTAATAGATCTGAGGCCGGGAGACGGCCGCCCAGTCGCGGATGTTGCGCGCCTGGAGCACGGCATCGACCTGGTAACCGTACATCGGCTCCTCCGTCAGCCACGCGGTGGGACATGCCGCATGTCCCGATAGCGTCCCACGTTTACACATCGCACCCGGCATCCAGTGTCGCCACGAGCGCGGGCTCCGGACCAAGGTGGAACAAGGACAGCCGGACGGTACAGCCGCTCTCCACCATCGCGGTGTCAGGCATCCACTGCACGAAGACCCAGCGATCCGGCGACGGCGCGGTCTGACGGATCTGATACTGGCGGACGATCTGTCGGAAGGGAGTGTCCTGACCTTTGTACGGTTCACCATGCGGACCGAGGAGTGCGTCGGCCGTCAGGTGGCTCGGCTCGGTGGTGAGACGCAGAGGCGGGATCGCGATGAGGACGAATCCCCCACCAGTCGCCGCTCCAGCTGGCGCCTGAACTTCGCCGAACGCCTCGACTCTCTGAATGATGTCGCGATCGTCGGCCCAGACGATTCGAACGGTGCCCAGCAAACTCCTGGGATGGATCTCCTGAACACCGGTTGGATTCAGGAAATAGTAGGCGCGACGACGGAGGTCCGCGGAAAGCGGAAGGGGGAATGGCACCTCCGTGTTGCCGTAGTCGTCTCGCCGAGCGTAAAGCTGGCGACGACGGTCGGCGGCGGTGGCCAGAGCGTCTTGACGGAGACTGGCCGGGACCAAGGCATCCCACGGCAGCGGGACCGGCGAACCGAACATCAAGCCATCGTGCGTCACCAGTGCCGAAACGATGATGGGCCGGTCAGGCGGCGGCGAAGCGCCGACCACAACCATCGTCGCCGCCGCGAGCAGTGCGAGAAGTTTCATGTTTCACCATTCGGCATGGTTTCCATCGTCCTTCTCAAGTCGGCGAAGGACTCGTGCACATCAGGCGTTTGCCTTTTGACAAGGTCACTGACTCCGATAGAAGCGGCCATCAAACATGAACCTAACGCGACGTTCAGTGTCGGCGCCCAAATTCGCGGTCAGCATCAGATCCGGAATCCCGTGCGCCGCGCCAGGCCCGAGCGTGAACGTGTCCGCGATCACCTCCTGGTTGTCGTGGAACAGCGAGACCCAATGGCCGCTCGCTTTGCGCAGCGCAAAGATCTGGCAATTCCCGGTTGCGCCGCATAGAAGACTTGTACCCTGCACGATCAAACCGGGGCTGACACCAAGATCAACCCGCCGTACGCGTAATTCTCCCGTCCACGAGTCGGGCGTGTCGTACGCCGATTGTTCAATGACGGCGATCACTTCGCGGACTTCGTCCGGAGTCAGTCTGGCACGCGTAAAAGTGTCGCGTATGCCAAGACTCCCCTGCGAAGATGCAAGGCTGGAAAAAAGGACCAAGGCACAGAAGAGCCCGCCGGAATTGCCCATCTCTTGACTCCTGTCACTAGTTGAGGCGCCTGCGCACCACGAGCGAGCCGCCGCCGCACGCCGAAAGACCGAACGCGATGGTGCGGATGCGATGCCATTGATATCGGAGCCAGACGGTCTCCTCGGCGATCTTAAACGTCGGGACCGTCGGGATCATAGAGCATGTGCACGGACTGTTGCTGCGACGCCCTCCCCTCGTCCAGGCTGCCGCGGTGGACGAGGACTGGGTGGGTCTGGTCCGCACGGTTCCTACAGCTCCGACAGCCTGGTCGTGAGCTCGTAAGCTTCCCCGATCGATTGACACCAAGCCTAGTCAGCTCTCTGGAGCTGCCACCACCGTCCACCGGACCAATACCAGACGATCGACGCCTTGCCATCCGCGCCGTCATTGATGCTGTCATGGTCCAATAGGGGCGGCTTCGTTCCGCCGTACCGGTCGTAATGATTTTGAATGTACTTCGCGTTGGCGACCGCGATGAAGCGAGAGTAGCCAACGATGCCCCCGGGCCGATGACTTGGAGGAAGTCGGCTGACGAGGGTCGTCCGATTCTGGTCGCGACCGTCCCATTAGCGAACGGTTCTCTGGTCCCGACAGGCCATCATCGTTGAACGCAGGTATCAATAGCCTTCCTGACGTCGCCTTCGAGGCTCGCCGTGTCGCGAATGCCGAACGTGCGCGAGATGATCGTCCCGTCGCGCCCGATCAGAAACGTCTGCGGTAGAAACCGCACGCCACCATAGGCATCAGCGACGGCAGGCGTCCCGATCAGAATCGGATACTCGACGTGGTACTCCTTTGCGAACGTCGGCACGGCCTCGCGGCTGTCGTCCATCGAAACGCCGATGATCGTGAGCCCCTGCGCTCGGCATCGGTGGTCCAGATCCACGAGCCACGGCGTTTCGACCCGGCACGGTGCGCACCATGTCGCCCAGAAGTTGAGCAGCACGGTCCTGCCGCGCAAATCGGCAAGGTGGAC
>Ga0193726_1001304_pt1 | contig 20106 bp, 17 predicted proteins | sample H2c1metaG_FD_144928 | JGI IMG/M metagenome (GOLD analysis project Ga0193726, IMG submission 144928) | Soil microbial communities from a riparian zone of the East river system, Colorado, United States - H2c1 | ecosystem: Environmental > Terrestrial > Soil > Riparian zone | place: USA: East River... | reverse complement strand
TGCCGGTCAGTACGCCAAGCCGCGTTCGGCCGACACCGAGACCCGCGACGGCATTACTTTGCCGAGCTATCGCGGCGACAACGTCAATCGTCCGGGATTTACCGCGGCGGAGCGCGAACCGGATCCGGAGCTGCTGCTGCGCGGCTACGAGCGCGCCTCGCTCACCTTGAATTTCGTGCGCGCGCTGATCGATGGCGGCTTTGCCGATTTACACCACCCGGAATACTGGGACCTGGGCTTTCTGCGTCATGCGGCCCTGCGCGATGCCTATCAACGGATCGTCGATTCAATCGCCGAGTCGCTGGATTTCTTCGAGTCCATGAGCGGGCAACGCGTGCATGCGGCCACGCGCGGTGATTTTTACACCAGCCATGAAGGCCTGCATTTGCTGTCGGAGCAGGCGCAGACGCGCTATATCAAACGCCAGAAGCATTGGTACAACTTGTCCACGCACATGCCGTGGATCGGCATGCGCACCGCCGACATCGACGGCGCGCACATCGAGTATTTTCGCGGCATCTCCAATCCCATCGGCGTGAAAGTGGGCGCGGCGATGAGCGCGGAATGGCTGCAGGAACTCGTCCAGGTGCTGAACCCGCAGAATGAGCCCGGCCGATTGACGTTCATTCATCGATTCGGCGTCAAGGATATCGAGCAGAAGCTTCCCGGCATGATTCGCGCGGTGCGCGACACGGGCTCGCAGGTGCTCTGGGTCTGCGATCCCATGCACGGCAATACCGAGACCACCGCGGGGGGCGTGAAGACGCGGCGCTTCGACAATATTTTGGGCGAGGTGGAGGCGGCCTTCCGCATCCACGAGGACCAAGGTTCCATGTTGGGCGGGGTGCATATCGAGCTCACCGGCGAGGATGTGACCGAGTGCATCGGCGGCGCGCGGGGGTTGGCGGAAGCCGATCTCGCGCGTGCCTATCGATCGCAGGTGGACCCGCGATTGAACGCCGAACAGGCGCTAGAATTGGCCATGCTCATCGCCCGCCGGGCCGGCGTCAGCCGGCGGTCGGGCAAGCCGCCGGTAGCGGCCGGCTAGGCCGGCTGCTGCGGCCGTCGCCGACGCCGACACGGTGGCCGTCAATTCGTCACATTATGTTACTATTCAATTAGTTATACACTATATCTAGAATCCATCTACAATGCCGGCGACGTTTTTTGCAAAGCTGGCTTGCCTCGATGCGTGCAGATGCTATTCTGCCCTGCAAACCTTTCCCGCCCCTAGAGATTGAGCGTCGCGAGGCCTGCAAACTCGCGTTGACAAGCAAATTAATTAATGACGAATTGCGCGGAATCTTTCGGGTCGCAATGAGTCAGACGGGTTCCAGCCCCAAGTTTGGGCGACGGTTGGGTTGCGCTCGGGTTAGTCCAAAGCCGCGCGCGATCGACGGCGGGCTACGCGGAGTTTCCGCGTAGCCCGTTTTTTATTGCGCCCTGTGAGATTTACCACCAAACCCGCATGAACAGCACGTTTGATCCGGTGTGTAGGCGCTGCAGCCGTCTTGCCGCCTTTCTCGATGCCGTGCGTCTCGACCATCCCGGCTACTTTTGCCGGCCGGTGCCCTCGTTCGGCCCCCTCGATGCCCGCGTGCTGATCGTCGGATTAGCGCCCGGCAAGCATGGCGCCAACCGCACCGGACGGCCGTTCACCGGCGATCATGCCGGGATACTTCTCTACCAGACTCTGCATAAGTTTGGGCTGGCGAGCCGACCGGTTTCCGGCGCCGCGGATGACGGTCTGGAGTTGCTGGACGCCCGCATTACCAACGCGGTGAAATGCCTGCCGCCGGCCAACAAACCGTTGCCGCAGGAGATCCGCGAATGCAACGATTACCTGCGCGCCGAACTGAAGCAGATGCCGCGTGCCCGCGTCGTCCTGGCGTTGGGTGCGGTGGCGCATGCGGCGGTGCTGCGCGCCAGCGGTCTGCCGGGCAGCGCGCATCGCTTCGCGCATGCCGCGGAACACGCCTTGGACCAAGGCCGGGTGCTGCTCGATTCCTATCACTGCAGCCGCTACAACACCCAGACGCGGCGGCTCACCACCCCCATGTTTGAAGGAGTCATCGGCAGAGCGCGAGAGCTGGCGCGCGCCGCACGGCCGGAATGAACGCAGACATATTCAATGCGAAGAGCTACGTCGACAGTTTGCCAGGGCGTCCGGGCGTTTACCGGATGCTGGATGCGCAGGGCGAGATTCTCTATGTCGGCAAGGCGCGCAATCTCAAGAGCCGGGTCGGATCGTACTTTCAGGCGAGCAATGTGCACCCCAAGGTGCAGGCCTTGGTCGCCAAGACGGCGGCCATGGAAGTCACCATCACCAATTCCGACACCGAAGCCCTGTTGCTGGAATTCAATCTCATCAAGAAGCATCGGCCGCGCTTCAACGTGGTGTTGCGCGACGACAAGACGTTCCCCTATCTGCACTTCGAGACTCAGCACGAATTTCCGCGCTTGACCTTTTACCGTGGATCGCGCAAGGAGCCGGGGCGCTACTTCGGGCCCTATCCGTCGGCTGGGGCGGTGCGCGAGACGCTGCAGCAGCTGCAGAAACTGTTCCGCCTGCGAAATTGCGAGGATACCTACTTCGCGAACCGGTCGCGGCCCTGCCTGCAGTATCAGATCCAGCGCTGCACCGCGCCCTGTGTGGGACTCATTTCCAAGGAGAACTACGCGCGCGACGTGGGGGCCGCGATCAAGGTGTTGGAAGGGCGCAATGACGAGGTGAGTCAGGATTTGGGAAGGCGCATGGAGACCGCGGCGCAGCAGCTGCACTTCGAGGAGGCCGCGCAGCTGCGCGACCAACTCGCGAAGCTCAAAGCCGTGCAGGCGCAGCAGATCGTCACGGCCGATGCCGATCACGACGCCGACGTCATCGCGATCGCCGCCGGCAACGGCGAATATTGCGTTGCCCTGATGTTCATTCGCGCCGGGCGCAGCCTCGGCAGCACGACGTTCTTCCCGAAGGCGCCTTTCGCCGAGTTGCCGGAGGTCTTGGCGGCCTTCGTCACGCAATACTATCTGGAGCGAGAATCGCCGCCGGAAATCATCGTCCAGCAGGAATTCGACGAAGTGTCCCTGCTCGAAGCGACTCTGGCGCAGCGTTCCGGCCACAAAGTGCGCATCGCGTGGCAGGTTCGCGGCATTCGCGCGCGCTGGCTGGAGATGATGCGCGAGAACGCGCAGCAGGCGCTGACCATGCGCGGGCTGGCGCGCGCGGACATCGAGTCCAGCCTGGAGGATTTGCGCGAGGCCCTCGACCTCGAGGAGACGCCGAACCGCATCGAATGCTTCGACATCAGCCACACCGGAGGCACGGACACGGTGGCGTCGTGCGTGGTTTTCGGCGAGGAGGGTCCCCTCAAGAGCGACTATCGCCGCTTCAACATTGCCGGTATTCAGCCCGGCGATGACTACGCCGCCATGCATCAGGCGCTCATCAGACGGTACAAGCGCGTGCGGGACGGCGAAATCTCCGCGCCGGATGTGCTGCTCATCGACGGGGGCAAGGGGCAGCTCGCCGAAGCGGCCAAGGTGTTCGATGAGTTGGGAATTACCGGGATCACTCTGATCGGCGTCGCCAAAGGCGCCGACCGCCGTCCGGGCCAGGAGCAACTGTTCTTGTTGGGCCGGGACACGCCTACTATACTGCCTCCGGACTCTAAGGGCTTGCACCTGATTCAGCGCGTGCGCGACGAAGCGCACCGTTTCGCGATCACGGGACACCGGCGCAAACGAGCCAAGCGTCATAGCCAGTCGATACTCGAAACCATCCCGGGCTTGGGGCCCGTCAAACGACGCGAGCTACTGAAACAGTTCGGCGGCTTGCAGGGGATTCTGCGTGCGGGCATTGAGGACTTCGTACAAATCCGTGGCCTTGGGCGCGATCTCGCGCAAGTAATCTATGAGCACCTCCACCCAGGGCACTAATCGATCGTATTGGAATCTGCCGAATGCGCTCACCTGGCTGCGCATTCTGATGATTCCCGCGATCCTCGCGCTGTTCTATCTCCTGCCTTTCCCCTGGGCGGATCCCGCGGCCTGCGCGGCGTTCGCTCTCGCCGGCATCACCGACACGCTGGACGGCTATTACGCGCGCAAATTGGGCCAGACGTCCCGCCTGGGCGCCTTCCTGGACCCCGTCGCCGACAAGCTCATCGTCGCCGCCGCCCTGGTGCTGATCGTGAGCAAGGATCCGCGCTGGTTCGTGGTCATCGTCGCCGTCGTGATCATCGGCCGGGAAATAGCGGTGTCGGCGCTGCGTGAGTGGATGGCCGAAATCGGCGCCCGCAACCGCATCAAGGTATCGATGCTCGGCAAGTACAAGACCATCATGCAGATCGTCGGACTGTCCTTCATGCTGTTCAGGCAGAACCTGCTCGGCATCCCGACCTACAAGGTCGGCCTGGTGCTGACGGGGGTGGCGGCCGTTCTCACCCTCTGGTCGATGGTGCAGTACTTGACCGTGGCGTGGCCGGAATTGCGGGGTAGTTCAAGGCTTTAGCTGCATTTCGCAGGCGGTTCTTCTTGACTCCCGCCATTACGGCCCTACAATTGCGCCTCTGTTTCGGGCGGGAATAGCTCAGTTGGTAGAGCGCAACCTTGCCAAGGTTGAGGTCGCGAGTTCGAGCCTCGTTTCCCGCTCCATGATTTTTCGATGGGTCAACGCCCAAGCAATCTCTCAGCCTGCAATGTCCACGGCGCCTGAGTACCCACCGTCGCCCGCAGCGCCACCAGCGCCTGCTGCAGTGTGGCATGAGCCTCTTCTGACTTTCCGAGCGACTGCAATACCTCCGCCTGTACCAACTGCGCGCGTCCTACCCAGGCGCTGGTCGTAAAGCCATGGAGCGCGCCCTGAGCTTTCGCGAGCAATTCGGCGCCATGGTCCTGCGCACTCGCTGTGTCACCGAGCCTGAGTTCCACCTCTGTCAGTAACGCCAGTGACCGCATTTCGTTTGGATTGTGGTCTTGTGCCGAGCCAAAGATTTTGAGTGCCCGCTGCAGATGATCGCGTGCGGCGGCGGGCTCATTACTGTCCCACGCCAGCCGGGCAGCGTCCATTTCCAGCGTACCAAAGGTTGAGCTCTTAGGCGCCAGCTGCCTGGCCAGAGCTTCCCTTCCGGAACTTAAACGAGCTGCACACTCTTTCAGGTTGCCGACTGCGCAAAAAGCCGGCGCCGAGAGAGCAGTAGCCATCGCCACTCCCTTGGGGTTTTCAAGGCGGATGGACTCCTGTAGTGCCGCGTCAAACATTGGTATAGCCTCGGTCGGCCGGCCCAGATCGATCAACAGCTTGCCGTAATTGCTCAATCCGACGGGGTCTACTGCACCCCCGCCGGCCACGTCGCGGGACAGCTTGATGTACTGCTCGTAGACCGGGGCGGCGTCCAGCCATTGCCCTGCCCGAGCCAAGTCCCGGCCCAGGCTGGTGTAGTAGGTCGCTGCGTACCCCGTTTGGCCGCGCCCCATGCCAGAGAGCAGGTCAATGGCCGCGCGGTATTCCCGCACCGCAGCGGCATCATCGCCGAGGGCTGACTTGGCGTCCGCTACCGCAATACGAGCCGAAATGAGCAGAATCTTCTGCCCGTCCCGTGCAGGGCCCAAGAGAGCGAGCGCTGTCTCTGCGTCTGCAAGCGCGGGCGCAGTGTCTCCATGATCCAGACGAACTTCGCTACGCTCGATGTGACACTCGACCAATACCTCCTGATCAATCGACGGCGTGGTCTCGGCACTCGCGATTGCCGTGTCAAGAGCGGGCAACGCCTTATCGAACAACCGCTGATCGCCGTACTCATGCGCCAAATCGCAGTCTGCTTCTACTTGCAGCGATCGGTCCGTCGACTGATAAGCCAGGCGCTGTGCGGCAGCTTGCAGTTGCGCGGCCTTTGCCTGCTGCGAAGCCTGTCCGTAAAGATCTCCCAGTGTCAGCAGCAACTTGGCGCGCAAGGCTGGATCGCTCGTGAACTTGCCTTGAATCATTTCCTCTCCGCGCGCCAGAAGATCCGGAGTCGTGAAGGGTCGATCCGAACCTTGCTCTAGCAGGAATTCGAGGAATTCGCTCGTGGCATCCGAATAGTCAAGCTGCTGCAATGCGCGTTCACGTTGTTGGGTAGCTTGAATTGCGGCAGCGTCTGCGCGGCGTGCCTGCCATGAGGTGCCAATCAGCCCGGCAATGATCGCCACGACGCAAAGCGTCGTCGCGGCGACTCCACCGCGGTGGCGCCTGACGAACTTTGCGGTTCTATAGCTAAGCGTGTCTGGTCTCGCCTGAACAGGCTGATGGGCTAGATGCCGCCGCAAATCCTCGCCCAGCGCCGCCGCCGAGGCGTAGCGCTCAGAAGGTTCCTTCTTCAGCGTTTTGTGCAAAATGTTGTCAAGGTCGCCTTCAAGCATTCGACGCGATACGTAGGGCAGGCAGGCCACCGTAGAAGCCAAGGGTGGTGACGAAGTTACGATGGCCTTCAAGATTTCCGCCTTCGAACGCGCGTCCACCGGCAGCGGGTGCGTACCTGCCAGTAACACATAGAGCAAGCTTCCCAAGGCGTACACATCCGTTGCCGTGGTCACCGGCTGGCCGAGCAATTGCTCCGGCGCCGCATATTGGGGTGTCAGCGCATTGAGGCCGGATACCGTCAGTTCGCCCGTCCCCGTTTCTTCGTCGAGAAGTTTTGCGATGCCAAAGTCCAGAAGCTTGACCGTACCCTCCCGGGTCACAAACACATTCGAGGGCTTCAGATCCCGATGTACGATCAAATGGTTGTGGGCGTGAGCAACAGCCTCCAGCACGTCGAGGAACAGGCGCAGGCGCGGCTCTGTCCCCAGAGTGTGGCGCTCGCAATAGACATCAATCGGATCTCCTACCACGTATTCGAGCACCAAGTAGGGCTGCGTGGCCGCGTGCATTCCGGCATCGAGGAGGCGCGCGATATGGGGGTGATCCAGGCGCCCAAGCAGGATGCCCTCGGTTCGGAATCGATCTTCGCCGGATCGGCCGATCCACGCCGCATGCACAAACTTGATGGCCACGTTGCCGGCATAGCGACCGTCCGCCCGATGCGCCCGCCACACACTGCCCATGCCGCCGCGACCGATCTCGGCATCGATGACATAGTTGCCGACGGATTGCCCAATCAGCGTACCAGGGTCCAGTGCGGGAGCTGCCAACGGCGGCGGCCCCGCCAAGAATTCACCGAAGCCGGGACGCTGCAACGCGGCCAGGACGCTCCGCAGTCGCTCTGCGAGCGACGCATCGCTCTCCTGCATCGCCTGTAGCCAGAGCTCGCGCTGCTCGTCATCGAGTTCGAGAGCGTGATCGAGATGCGCGCTGAGTGCGCGCCAGTCCTGCGGTTCCGTCATCACCGGTTTGCAGCGAACATCATGTCAAGCGGCATGGCTATCCCTGCGCCCGACCCGCTCATTTCCTCTCGATCTCGATGTTTTCTTTGCGGCCGCTATTGGCGACCGAGATCATGATGCCTATGCCGATCACGATGGCGAGTCCGATCAATGTCCAGGTGAGGCCGATAGATTGCAGAATACCCAATTTCCAGAGAGCGGCCATCACACCACCCACCAGAACAATAAAGCCCACCAGATACATACCTGCCCATTTCATGACGTACCTCCCGATAAAATCAGGAGGCCATGGTCTCGCACGGCGATGATTACGGCAAATCGCGTCCATGGTTGCCGCTGGGCCGCAAAGTGACACAATGCCGCGCTCGCTCTGGTGATTTCGCGGAAGGAGGAGCAGCCATTTTTTCGAATTTCGCCGGCCTCGATTTGCAGGCCATGCCATCGCTTACCGGGGGCAAAGCGACCGCGCATCGTGCGCCGTTGGTGATCGCCACTCCTGAAAGCCTGCGTGGTTATGGGCGAACCGTCGCGGAATTTGCCCGAGAGCCGGTGGCGATTGTCACCTGGCCCCAACCGGGGTGGCGTCCGATCGTGCCGGGCACGGGCAATGAGGGGGGTGTCGCGCAGGACCGCTTTGTGATGGAGCGGCGCGGCGAGGTGCAGCATGCCGTCAACCGGGCAGTCGGGCGCAGCTACGTCACCGGGTGGTTCGCCGATCCGGCGATCGCATCGGAAGGGCGTGCGGCGGCTGATACCAGCCGTATCTACACGCATGAGGCGAACTATCATCCTGATGGGGGCCAGGTTTTCGCGCCGCGCGATCATGCCGCCTTCGTCGCATTGCTCGCCAAGGCCGGCGACGATGTGCAGCCTGCGGACTTCGTCGCGTTTTACTGCATGGCTCCTTCGGCATCCATATCGATCCAGGCGTCTGGCATCAGCCGGTGTTTCCGCTCGGCCCGGCGGCCGAGTTCGACAATAAGCAGGGGCGAGTTCACGCCTGTATCGCCATCGACTTTCTCAGCGAATTCGGTTGCTACCTCGAAGTGCCTTTGACGCCACCCTAATCCAACCCTTGAGAGGTACTCGTGCATTTTTCAAACCCCGCAGTTGATGAAGTATTCGCAGAATATGAAAAGCGCAACACCGAAGAGCGCGTCAAGGTTGCCGCCTTGGGCAGCAAGCTGTCCGCGCACCGCGATGAATTCTTGCTGCCCGTGGGGCGCGAGGTGGGTTGGTTCCTCCACAGCCTGATCCTCGCCAAACGTCCCGCCCGCGTACTCGAGTTGGGAACGAGCTACGGCTACTCCACGCTGTTCCTGGCCGACGCAGTGACGCAGGTTGGCGGCACCCTCATCACCATGGAGTTGGCGGACTACAAACAGGCGGCGGCGCGCTCCATGATGGAAAGAGCAGGCCTGTCCGCCGCCGTGGATTTTCGGCTCGGCGATGCGGTCGCCTTGATCAATGCTGATCCGGGACCGTTCGACCTGGTGCTGCTCGATATTTGGAAGGACCTTTACATTCCCTGCCTGCGCGCCTTATATCCAAAGCTGTCAGACGAGGGAATCGTCGCCGCGGACAATATGATTGAACCTGCCATAGTCCGCGAAGACGTCAGAAAATACCGCGCCGCCGTCGGCGCTCTGCCCGGGATGCAGACGACGCTGTTGCCGATCGGCAGCGGGATCGAGCTGTCGGTCAAGTGGTCACCCGCGAACCCGAAACTGTAACGCCGCCGGGAATTGTGGGCGACCTCCAAACCGGCGACGGCTCGGCGGTTGCCTTGTGCGGTGTGGGTGTACCTGTTAAAATACTTAATTGGTTAGAAACCAATGAGTTAGGTAAGAGCAGAACCCCGGCGCGCCCGGGGTTCGCTATTTTTGACCAAGGCTAGGTGGCAGAGTGGTCATGCAGCGGCCTGCAAAGCCGCGTACAGCGGTTCGATTCCGCTCCTAGCCTCCATGCCATCGGCGCGCTAATCTTGTTTGCTGATTCGCTGATTGGAGCGGCTGTGCCGGAAGATGGCTCGAACTTGGGTTTTATTCGCGCGGTGAACCCGCCCGACGCCTTCGATTTGCGCCGTGTGGGCGCCCATCCCGACTTTTGGTACCCACTGGCCTGGTCCGACGAATTAAAGACGGGCAAGACGCTCGGGCGCCGGTTTGCCGGGCTGCCCATTGTGCTCTACCGGGGCTCGAGCGGGCGTGTGTTCGCCTTGGAAGACCGCTGCGCCCATCGCCAAGTCCCCTTGCGCCTCGGTGTGGTCAGCGGCGATGAGCTCAAGTGCCACTATCACGGCTGGACTTACAGCGGCGCCGGGAAGTGCGTGAATGTGCCGTACTTGGGCACCGACCGGCTCCCCACCGGGGTGAAGAGCTATCCCGCGCGCGAAATCGACGGCCTGATTTTCGTGTTTCCCGGCGATGCGGCTCTGGCAGACAGCCGCCTGCCCAAAACCCTCGGTTCCTCGCAGCGCAAGGACTACAAGACTCGCCGGTTGAACCGTGAAGTGGCCTGCCACTACACCTTCATGCACGAAAACCTGTTCGACATGAATCACCAGTTCATGCACCGCAAGCAGATGGGCTCGATCAGGGCCCGATGCCTCGGGCGGGATCATGGCGATGATTGGGCGCAGGTCGAATACAGCTTCAGCCGCACTGAGGGGAAATCCTCGGTGGGTGAGCAGGTCATCGTCGACCTGATGCGCAAACGCGGCGAGGCAAAGAAAGACTTCTCCGACCACATGCGGATTCGCACCGACTATCCGACCCAGAGCCTGAAGGTTTGGGTGGGGCGCGACATCCAACAAAGCAGCGATCCGGTGCTCGATGTCTGGCTGGCCTACACGCCGCTCGATGCTGAACAGCGCACCAACCGCACCTACGGCTACCTGTCGGTGAAGAAGCCGCGGCTGCCGGGAATCATCCATGCGGTGTGGCCCTTCGTGACCTGGTTTACGGAAAACATCTTTCGCGAGGACAAGGAAATCGTTGAATTCGAGCAGCGGGCCTACGACGCGCAGGGCGCCGATTGGAACAACGAGGTGTTCCCACCGATCCGCGAGTTGCGCAGCGTGTTGGCCCGTTGCGGAAGGCCCATCGACTAGACCATGTCGGCGCCCGAGCATTCTTCCTACTCCGCACCCGTGGCACAGCGTCCATGGGATGCGCGCCTGGCGCGGCGCCTGGTCACGCCGCTCAAGGACAGCCGGATCACACCCAATCATTTGACCACCGTCCGCTTAGGGGTGGGCCTCGCCGCGGCGGCCGCGTTTTTACCGGGAACCTATGTTTGGTCGAATGTGGCCGCGCTGCTGCTGATCCTGTCCAATTTTCTCGATCACACCGACGGTGAACTCGCACGCATCAGCGGCAAGAGCAGCCGAATTGGACACCTGTACGATCTTGCCAGCGATGCCGCCGTGACGATCTTGCTGTTCATTGCCATCGGCGTGGGCGTTGCCGCACAGCATGGGCCGGCACTGCGGATTGCGCCGCCGGTCCTCGGTCTGATGGCCGGTTGCGCGATCGCGTTGATCTTTTATTTGCGCATGCGCATCGAAGACATGGCCGGCAAGAGCGCGAGCCGGCAGGCCTCGCTGGGAGGATTCGAGACCGAGGACGTGCTGTACCTGCTGCCCTTGGTCACGCTCAGCGATGCGCTCATGCCATTCCTGACGGCGGCGGCCCTGTGCGCGCCGTTGTTCGCGGTGTGGGTGGCGGTCGACTACCGCCGCGTGCTGCGGCATCAGACTGCGCAGAGCGCGCCGGCTGCACGATAAATGTCCGCGGCCCCTACGGGCGTTGGCGTACCGTCGGAACCTGATCGGGCGATGACCGCCTGTTTGAGCGCCATTGCGCCTGCCCCCCTGCGCGCCAACTTCGTGGAACAGGGCTGTTTCTTATACCTTCAGGATTTTCTGCCGCCCGAGATGACCGCGCAATTGATTGCCGCGGTCGCCGCCGTCAGCGAATCGGTGAACCGCAATTATCTGCCCGGCCACAAACAGGGCGGCAGCGTCAGCCGTCACGCCATCGACCGGCTGGCGCCCTTCATAGCCGACTTATACCGCTCCCCGGCGCTGATCCAATGGTTGGGAGAGATGGCGGGCGAGCGCCTGCAGATGTCGCCGGCGCAGGATCCGCACGCCTACGCGCTCTATTTCTACACGCGGCGCGGCGACCATATCGGCTGGCACTACGACACCTCTTACTACACGGGCCGCCGCTACACGCTGCTCATCGGCGTCATCGACCAATCCTCTTGCCGTCTCGACTACCAGCTGCACACCCGCGAAGCGGGCAAGAGTCCGCAGTTGGGATCGCTGCGAATTCCGCCGGGCGGTCTGGTGTTCTTCGACGGCGACAAGTTGCGCCACCGCATCACGCCGCTGGCGGAGGGTGAATTGCGCGTCTCGTTGACCTTTGAATATGTGACCGATCCGAACATGCGCCTCTGGCGGCGCGTGATATCGAACATGAAGGACGCGGTGGCGTACTTCGGCTTTCGCCAGGTATTCCGCCGGCGCGCATGACGAGGGCCGCGACCTGGGCTTTGTCGGCGGGCGTGCTGCTGTTCATCGGCGTGCTCGTCTCGCAGGGACTGCCGGCGGTCGTCGCCACCCTGGCGCTGGCGGGGTGGGGATTGCTGCTGGTCGCGATCTTTCATCTGCTGCCCCTGGCACTGGATGCGATGGCCATTCGCGTGCTGTTCGGACCGGCCTCGGGCGGCGCCGCGCCGCGCCCGATGCGCGACGCGCTGCTGGCACGATGGGTGGGCGAATCGGCCAACAGTTTGATGCCGGCCGGTCAGCTGGGAGGGCCGGTGTTGATGACCCGCCGCTTGGCGAGCAACGGCATGGCGCTCTCCGAGGCCGCCGCCGCCATCACGGTGAGCACCACCTTGCAGACCTTTGCGCAGATCGCGTTCGCGCTTCTCGGCGTTGCGTCGCTGGGTGCGCAGGCGAGCCACATCTCGCCGCATGCCCTGCGAGTGTCCTCGCTGATTGCCAGCGGCTTGCTGGCGGTGCAGGTAGGCGGATTCTATTGGATGCAGCGCCGTGGTTTGTTCAGCAAGCTGATGCGCGCCGCCAGGCGCTTTGCCGGCAAGCGGGATTGGTCCGAATGGATGAGCCAGGCCGAATCGATCGACCGCGCCGTGCAGGTCACCTACGGCCGCAGCGGACCGGTGGCCGCCAGTTTCCTGCTCAGCCTGGTCGGTTGGCTGGTCGGCACCGGCGAGGTATATCTGATTCTGCAATTGGTGCATCACCCGGTTGGATGGCTGGACGCATTGATGCTGGAAAGCCTGGGGCAGGCGATACGCGGCGCGGCGTTCGCCATCCCCGGCGCCCTTGGGGTACAGGAAGGCGGCTATCTGTTGCTCGCGCCGCTGGCCGGTTTGCCGCCCGATGCCGCGCTCGCCTTGTCGCTCGCGAAGCGCGCGCGCGAACTTTTGCTGGGCGTGCCGGGTCTTCTGTACCTGCACGTTTCCTCGCGCGCCGGCGCCGCGGCCGTGTAAAATTCCTGCAATCCGATCATCGAAGGGTTTCCATGCGCGCCATTATTCTGGCAGCCGGCCGCGGCTTGCGTTTGCAACAGGCCGACGAGCGGCAGCTCCCCAAATGTTTGCTGCAATTCGGCGGCATGAGTCTGCTCGAAAGGCATTTGCGCATGCTGAAGAACGCCGGAGTCGAGGATGTCGTGCTGACGCTCGGCTTTCGCCACGAACGCGTCGCCGCCGAACTCGAGCGCCTGCACTGGCAACCGCGTCCGCAAATCGTGCTCAATCCGCGCTTCGAGCTGGGCAGCGTGCTCACGGTCCACACCGCCGCCGAGGCGCTGACGCGCGGCGGCGATGTGCTGCTGATGGATGCGGACGTGTTGTACGACGAGCGCATTGCCAAGGCCTTGGTGGCGGGCGAAGGTCCGGTCAATCGCGTGTTGATCGACCGCGATTTCGAAGCCGGCGATGAGCCCGTCAAACTTTGCCTCAGTGCCGGCACGCCGGTCGAATTGCGCAAGCAGCTGGCGGCGGACTTGGTGTACGACACCATCGGCGAGTCGGTTGGTTTCTTCCGCTTCGATGAGATCGCGGCGCGCCGGCTCGCAGCGCTGGTGGCGGGTTACATCGAGCGGGATTGTGCCCACATGCCGCATGAAGAAGCGGTTCGCGATCTGCTGCGCGAGCGCAGCCAGGTCTTCGATGTGGCCGACGTGACCGGGGCGCCTTGGATCGAGATCGATTTCCCCATCGACGTGATACGTGCCGCGCATGAGGTGCTGCCGCAGCTCATGCCGCTGGCGGGGTCCAACGATTGATCGTCGCGCGTCATTGGCTGGCTCTCGCTGCGCTGTTAGCCGCGCCTTCGTGGGCGGCCACGCCGGAGGATAATCCGGCCCAAGCCCCGCCGCAGGGGCCGATTCCACCGCCGGCGGTGCCGCCGCCCAGCAAGGGCCTATCGAGGTGGTTCAATCCGGCGACCGCGCCGTTCATTCCAGTGCCGGAGATTGCAGTGGATCCGGACAGCGGCACCACCCTCGGGCTCATTCCGACCTGGATCAAGACCGATGAGAATCACGAGATTCGGCGCATCATCGCGCCGGACGTGCTTTACAACCCCTATTTTGGCTACGGCATGCATGCGCGCGTGTACGGCTACACCTCGGGCGATGAACAGTGGTCGCTGGTCGGCGGCATCAAGGAGCGTGTCGAGCGCGAATTCGACGCGGAATTTCAGCGCGGCCGATTGCGCGAAGAGCGGTGGTCGTTCAATACCAGCCTGATCTACGACCGCGACGGCACGCCGCGATTCTATGGATTCGGCAACAGCGCTCCGGCGAGCGCCGAGACCAATTACACCAATCAGCAGGAGCGCGTTCAGGTGCAGGCGGGCCTGAATCTGACTCATCAATGGCAGCTGCTCTACACCGGGCGCCTGCAGAACGTCGACGTGCTCCCCGGAACCCTGGATAAGGTGCCGTCGATCGAGACCAAGTTCGCTCACGTACCGGGTCTCGGGACCAATCAGCAGGTGCTCAACCGCCTATCCATCGTCTATGACACCCGTGACAACTTGACCGTGCCCAGCCGCGGCATGCAGCTGATTGCCTATGGCGGGCTCGCCAGCCGCACGGGTTTTCTGAACGACTCGATGTACAGCGAAATCGGCGGCGACGGCCGCGCATTCTGGCCGCTCGCCGCCAACACCATCCTGGTGGCGCACGCAGCGCTGCGCTATCTGCCGACCGCGCACGACGTACCATTCTGGGCGCTCAGCAGTATCGGCGGCGGCGAGAGCGTGGTGGGCGGCGAGCAGCCGCTGCGCGGTTTCGGCGCCGGACGGTTCTATGACCGGGATTCCTTCGCGAGCAGTGTGGAGCTGCGCCGCAAGGTTTGGTCCTTCGATGCCACCACCACCCAGGTGGACGTGGAGGTCACTCCGTTCCTCGACGTCGGCCGGGTGTTTGCGCGCACCGGCACCAATCCCTTGGAAGATCTGCACTATGTCTGCGGCGTGGGGTTCCGCGGGATCGCACGGCCCTTCGTGGTGGGATACGTCGATATCGGCTACGGCAGCGACGGGGTGGCCGCGTTCACGGGGCTCAACTACCCCTTTTAAGGCGCGGTGCAGAGTTTGAGCACGCGCTCGGTGGGATGGCGCAGGTAGTTGTCCAGGTAGTAGCCGACCAAGGCCCGCGCATAACTCACGTCGCCGGAGGCGATCAGCGCGGACGCATCCCTGATCCAGCCGTCGATGCAGGCATTGTTCGACGCCGCGCCGACCGCGCAATCGAGCAAATTCGCGAACGCTTGGGTGTAGGTCCTGAATGCCTTCCGGTGCATGGGCGCGCCGTGGCCGGGCACCAGCCAATCGAACGGCATTGAGTCCAGGTGGGTCAACGCGGCGCGCCACCGCGCCGGACAGGCGCTCTCGAAGAACGGCGCCGGCAGCGTGACCAAATCGCCTGCCAACAGCACGCGCGTCTTGGGATCGAACACCCACACATCGCCGGCCGTGACGGCATGAGATTCAAGATTCAGCTGCAATCTGCGGCCGGCGATGCTCACCGACCCGGAAGCCGCCACGGGATCCGTGGGACCGAGCGCGGCACCCGCGTCGATCAGCGCAATTTCCGCGCGCATGGAGGCTTGTGCCGCCGAGCCTTGCCGGGCGCCATCGATTTCCTGCACCAGCTGCGCGCGATAGTCGGCGAGAAATCCCTTGCGGGCCGCATCGATCGCCGAGCTGGCATAGACCTGGACGGCGGGAAAGGCGGCGCGCAGCAGGGGATTGCCGCCGACGTGATCCAGATGCCAATGCGAATTGATAATGGCGGCGAGCGGCCGATTCTGTGAGCGGGCGAAATCGAGAATCTGCTGCGTGTGTTCCGGGTGGCGTCCGGTGTCGAAGACGATCAATCCCGCCGCGGCCTCGATGACGATGCTATTGCCGTCGGGCTGGCGGTTCGGCGTGGTGACGCCCGTGATGAGATAGGTTCCGGGAGCGAGCAGCGTGGCCGCGCCGGCGCAGGCGCCTTGCAGTATTGCCGCCAGTCCCAGAGCCCGAATCAACATTGGCGTTCCCATCTTGTGTAGCGCGCGGCGATTCAGCAAGCTGCGAGTTTAGCGGGTGTAGACTCTTTGCAAAAGCGCCAAGGGGACTTATGAAAGCCAAGATACTTTTGACGACCCTGTTGCTGACCTACGCAGCCCTTGCCGCCGCGCAAACCCCGGTCGCGGATCTTGCCAAACCACCGGCCACGGCGCTGCATTTCACGGTGTTGTCGATGGCCGGCAAGCACGGCGATTCGGCGCGCTGGGTCACGGCCGAGGGGATCCGGATGGGCCGTGAAAGCTTCGTGCTGCGCGGCCAGGTATTCGAGGTCGACAGCGCCGCGCATGCCGGCAAGGACGGAATGCTCGACCGGGTGACCATTCGCGGCTCCACGCCCAACGGTGATGCGGCTGAGAGCTTCGTCGTTGCCAATGGACGCGCGAATTGGAAGAGTCCGGTGGACGGCGCTTCGATCGCCTACGCTTCGCCCGCGCTGTACGCCGCATTCGGCGGCCCGATTGATTTGACGGCCGATCTGGCTGAAAGGCTGATCGCGGCTCCCGGCAAGTCCTTGGCGTTGCTGCCCGCCGGCCGCGCGCATGCCGAGCTGCTTGGCACGCTGAGTGTGGGCGAAGGCGCGGCCAAGAAAATGCTCACCGCCTACGCTGTCACCGGATTGTCGAACACCCCGATTCCTCTGTGGATGGACGACTCCGGGCAGTTCTTCGGCAGTATCGGCAGCCTGTCTTGGATACGCAGCGGCTACGAGGCGCAGGAGCCCGTGCTGCAGAAGGTTCAGGACGAGGCGCTCGCAAAACGCTCGCCGGCGCAGGTCAAAGCCCTGCTCAAAACGCCGGCGGGCGCGGTCGCCTTCACCCATGTTCGCGCCTTTCTGGCGGGTGATCATTTCGCCGAAGACCAAACGGTGATCGTCGAGAACGGCGTGATAACGCAGGCCGGAGAGGCTGCGCGGATTACGCCGCCGCCCGGGTCGCAGATCATCGACGGCAAGGGCAAGACCTTGGTACCGGGCCTGTGGGATTCGCACATGCATTTCGCGGACGATGCCAGCGGACCCATGCTGCTGTCGCTCGGCATCACGTCGGCGCGCGATCCGGGCAACAACAATGCGTTGACCTTGGCGCGCGCGGTGCGCCGGGCCAAGGGGGAATTGCTGAGTCCGCGCATCTACCCATCGGTGCTGATCGACGGCAAGGGACCCAACACAGCGCAGGTCGCAGCCGTCGCCACCTCGCAGGAGGAGGCGTTGGCCATCGTGCGCAAGGCCAAGGCAGAGGGGTTCATCGCCATCAAGCTGTACGGCACCTTCAATCCGGCATGGGTGCCTGCGACGGCCGCGGAAGCGCATCGCCTGGGTCTGCATGTTCACGGCCATCTGCCCGCCGGCATGCGCCCGTCGCAGGCCATCGCTGATGGATACGACGAGATCACGCATATTTATTTCGTGATGATGCAAAGCATGCCCGATGCGGTAGTGGCCAAGTCGAACGGCATGGCGCGGTTCTTAGGGACGGGGCGCTACGCCAAGGATGTCAATCTCGGCGCCGAGCCGATGAAATCCCTGATTGCGACCATGGCGCGGAAGCAAATCTACGTCGATCCCACGCTGGTCGTCGGCGAGAGCCTGTATGTACCCGAGAACGGCGATCTATCGCCGGCCTATGCACCCTTCGTCGGGACCCTGCCGCCGACCGTGGAACGGGGCTTTCGGCAGGGCGGTTTCGCCATGCCGCCCGGGGTGACCCGCGCTGACTTCAGGGCCAGCTTTGCCAAGCTCAGCGAACTCGTCGGCGTGTTGCACAAAGCCGGCGTTCCCATCGTTGCCGGCACCGATGGAAGCGGAATGGAATTGGTGCGCGAGCTCGAACTGTACGTCGATGCCGGGTTCACCCCCGCGGAGGCGTTGGCCAGTGCAACCATTCGCACCGCGCACCTGGTCGGCGCCGACGCCCGCACCGGCTCGATCGCCGTGGGCAAGGCAGCCGACCTGGTGCTGGTCGACGGCGATCCGTCGAAACGGATCGGCGATCTGCGCCATACGCGGATCGTGATGATGGAAGGCAAACTCATGGACGCCGACGCGCTGCGCGCGGCCGGCGGTTTTGCCGGCAAGCCAGCCTTCGTCGACTAGACTGGCGGGTCACAAGCCATCGAATGCGGCACGCAGCGCCCCCGGGTCCGCAACTGCAGTGCCGTCGATGCGGCGCACGATGCGGCCGCGGGCATCCGCAATCAAAACGGTCGGAACGTCATTGACGCGGAAGGTCCGAAAGACTTCGCCCGAGGCATCCAAGGTGAGTGGGATGGTCACCTGGTTCTGTGCGCGGTATTGGCGCAGGTCCTCGGAGTTGGCCCACAGGCCCGACGCAATTCCCAGCCACCGAACCTTGGGATCGCCGGCCAGCGCGCTCCACTGCGCGCGCATGCTGCGGCAGTTCGCGGACGCCTGCGGCCGGGTGGTGGCGAGATAGGACTCGCACCAGGGCGACAAGAACACCAAGGCGGTGAATGTTTTTTCTTCGGCGCCGCGCCGCAATTCGAAGTGCTGTCCATCCAGCGTCCGCAGCGACTGCTTGGGCAGCAAGTCGCCGACCGCGATGGGCGCAGGCTCGGGGCGGGCCATGGACGGCGGCTGTGGTCCGCCGGCGGCCGGTGCCGCGCGCGCGGCGACCAATGCCGCATCAAGTACTTCGTCCGCGAGGTGTCCCACGTACAGGATGCGGCCGTCGCGTCCGATGACGATGTGAGTGGGGGTGACGCGCAGATGAAAGGCGGCGCCCAAACTGCCGTCGTCGAAGACGATGGGCATGGTGATCCCAAGCTTTTTGCGGTAGGCGCGGATTGCATCGATGGAGTCGTTGAAGCCGACATCGATGGCGATCACCGCCAGATCCGTTCCCGCCGTTTCATAGACATGCTCGAAATGCGGCATCTGTTGCCGGCAGGGCACGCACCAAGTCGCCCAGAATTTCAAGTACACCGCTTGTTTGCCGTACAGAGATCCGATGTCGACCACTGCGCCGTCGATGGTCTTGAGGGTCACGCGAGGCGCGGCGGCGCCCAGGATCGCGCGGCCGGCAGCCTGCGCTCGCTGTTGACCAGTGACGTCCGCGAGCGCCGGTGCGGCTCCGGCGGCCGCGCACAGCAGAGCGAGCCCGCAAATGGCGCCGGCAGTATTCACGGCGTGCCCGCCTCGGCGTCGCGACTGGCCGGCGCGTGCTTGTCTTTGAGCATGAACACCAGAATCTTTGCCGGCCTGGTCTTGCTTGCATTGGCCGAGACTACGTGGACGTCCGACGGGTTCTCATAAAAGGTCTGACCCGGCCGCAGGGTCACCTCGGGACTGCCCGCAACCTGCATCCGCAGCTCGCCCTCGAGCACATACACGAAAACTTGCGCGTCGTGCCGGTGCGGCAATGAAGCGCCGCCGGGGAGATATTCGACCGTCAGCATCAGCACCTCCTTGTCCGGCGCGCCCACCAAGTCTTTTTCGATCAATTGTTTGACCGCCTCCGCAGGCGCAGGCGCGTCGGCAGCAAGCGCCGTCGTCTGCCACACCGCAAGTCCTGCCGCCAACACGACACTCGACAGACAGATGCTCTTCATGACCGGCCTCATGGGGGTTGCGCTCAAGGAGGATTACGCTGGAGCGGGTAATTGTATATCCTGCTCAGTAGGGATGAAGGGAAACACAATATGTATAGCCAGGCCGCGGAAGACGGCACGCGCAATCTCTTGGTATTTCACCCAGCGTGAGTAACCTACGACGAGGCGGGCGTCCGCGGCTGCGTGCGGCGAACATGATGGTCACGCGGATTCGGCCGCCGGCGGCGCGCATCGCCTGCGTCACGGTGTTGTTCGCCGATCTGCGCGGCTACACGGGAATGGCGGAGCGGCTTCCCGCATCCCGAGTTCTGCCGCTGCTCGACGAATTTCTGCGCACGCTCACCACCGCCACCGAGAGCCACGGCGGCACGGTATTTCACCTAGCCGGCGACGGCATGATGGCGGGGTTCGGGGTGGACGGGCAGAGCGGCAACGGCGCTCGCGAGGCACTGGCCGCCGGGCATGCCATGCTGCAAAACTTTGCGCCCATCGCGGTGCGCTGGCGCAGCGAGTTGGGCGTAGACGCCGGTATCGGCGTCGGGCTGCACCTGGGG
>Ga0193726_1001303_pt1 | contig 20121 bp, 15 predicted proteins | sample H2c1metaG_FD_144928 | JGI IMG/M metagenome (GOLD analysis project Ga0193726, IMG submission 144928) | Soil microbial communities from a riparian zone of the East river system, Colorado, United States - H2c1 | ecosystem: Environmental > Terrestrial > Soil > Riparian zone | place: USA: East River... | reverse complement strand
CGGCTGTCGGCCGGCAATTGCGCTATCAAATCGCGCAGACCCACATCCCCGGTGATCCGGAGCGCGCGCGGGTAGAGCCGTCGCGGCAGGACCAGCGGCGCCGCGCCGATCCGGCCGATGCGACGGGCAATCACGCCTCGCGGGACCGCCCGCCAGCGCCGAATCAGGCGTGCCAATTCGCGGCTTTTGAGATTGCCCAAGTCCACCGGCAGAAATAAGACCGCGGGCGAATAGCGTGCCGCCGCAATACCGCGGCGCACGGAGCTCGACAGTCCTTGATTGCGCCGCGAATTGGTCACAAAGGTCACCTCAATCCCGCGTGCTTCGGCGCGATAGCGCGCCGAAGCACGCGCAACGACGGCAATGATTTTTGCGCATTGAAGAGTGGCGGCCAACTCGAGCGTGCTGCGCAGTAGGCTCACGCCGTGCACGCGGGCAAGGGCCTTGGGCCGCCCCAATCGCGATGAAAAACCGGCCGCAAGGACGATGATTTGCAGTCTCAACAAGGACGTAACGGCCATTTGATATTATGGGGGAATGAAAAGCGGTGATGCGAGTCTTCAGCACAGGCCATTTCTAATACCGATTTGGTTGACCGCGATCGCGGCGATCGCGGCGACTGTGGTTTTCGGCCTCGCAGTGTTCGCCGCTTGGGAGTGGTTCACGGCGAATTCAACCACCGTGATTGTCATCCGCCATGCCGAAAAAGAGACGGTCAACGCGGCTGATCCGGCGCTGTCCGCGGCGGGAGAGGCGCGGGCAGCACTGCTGGCCCGCATGTTCGGCGACACGAAGGGCGCCGGCCGCCTCGACGCCATTTATGTGTCCGCCACATTGCGCAGCCGCTCGACTGCCGCTCCCCTGGCCGCGCGCCTTGGAATCGCTCCCGTGGTGGCTGCTGCTGACGATCCGAAGGGACTGGCGGACCGGGTGCTGCGCGAGAACAGCGGCAGACGGGTGATGGTCATCGGGCACATCAATACGGTCCCGGAAATTGTCTCGGCTCTGGCGGGTAGGAGCGACATCCCCGGCATCGATGAACAAGACTTCGCGACGATGTATGTCGTGTCGGTGCCGCGCATCGGCCGCGCCAACTTGGTGCGATTGAACTATTGAGTATTCGCTGTCCGCAGCGCAATCGCCTTGCGCACAAAATCGGCATGCCGTCCGATCATAAAGTCCGCCAGCACCACGTCGCGAATGCGCCGGCTGCCATCGATTAAAAACGATGCCCGGCGAACGCCCAGTCCCAAGGGGCCGTTGACCCCATACATTTTGGTCACGTCCTTTTGCTGATCCGAGAGCAGAACGAACGGCAAGTTGTACTTGGCGCGAAACTTCGTGTGCGATTCCGGACTCTGCGGGCTGATTCCCACGACGCGAAGGCCCGCGCGCTCAATCTCGCCGTGCAAATCCCTCAAAACACAGGCCTGGCGCGTACATCCCGGCGTAAAATCCGCAGGATAGAAATACAGAACGATAGCGCCCGAGTTGAGCAATTCTGTCAGGGACCGGTCTGTCGCTGTGTCATCCGGAAGAGTGAATTCCGGCGCACGTTCGCCTGCTTTCAGCATCTTTTTCTCCCTCCTAGGTCTATATCTGCCCAGGTACCGCCAGTCTATCCCCGATACTTTGGCAGAACCAAGCTTTGCTGCTAGTATCTTCGCCCTTTTCGGGGGAGTAGCTCAGTTGGGAGAGCGTCGCGTTCGCAATGCGAAGGTCGAGGGTTCGATCCCCTTCTCCTCCACCATCCTCAGAGGCCGGTTGTCCGTCTCCGGCCTCAGTTTCCTGCCTCGGTAGCTCAGTGGATAGAGCGAGTGCCTCCTAAGCGCTAGGTCGCCGGTTCGATTCCGGCCCGGGGCACTCATAAAACCATAGGGGGTGTCTAATAAAACCCCCGCCTTATCCAAAGCTTCAAAATCGGGTTGAGTACGGGGGCTTTCAGATCCATTGTCGGCCGCCCAGGTCACCCGCGGTCGCCCGGCACCGTTGACGACGTGCCGGCCCCGCCATTTTTGAAGGAGAGCTGAGTAGCCTTATCAGACCTGTTCACGGTCGCCAGACCGCTGATATCGTCGGGAATTAACCCTGTGTCTGCGCGCGAAAGACCTGAGCGCTTTGAGAAAAATCCTACGCGCAGTGTCCGCTTCGGCCTCCAGACGGTAGCCCAAAATAGGTCTAGCATGCTTTTCAGTGAGTACTTCAGAAGTCATGTTAGGTCTTATCGCGATCGGCTCGGGATTGACCGTGGTCTATCTTTTCGTCGAATTCGTGTGGTGGTCGCCAACGACCAACGATCGCCGACATACAGCCGCACTAGGTCTTCGAAAACTCTACAAGAAGTTGCACGCTTCTGGCGCGAAGCAGCTTGACGAACGCGGCCTTACCTCGAACGTCCAAGAAGGAGCGAGCGTCGCCTCTCTTAAAACAGATCTAGTGATTCCCTTGGCCATCCGTGCTGACAATCGGTTCGAAAAAACGGCGTCAAGCGCTGCGCGCAGTTCTCTTACATCGGTTCATCAAAACTCACGCCGTAACGTGGGCACCCCGCAGGCCACTGAACTTTCCAGCCGCTAGACAAGGCTGACCAACGATCCTAGACTTCGCATCCTAGCGCGCCGTGGAGGCGACGTCATGAATGCTGCGCTAACACCCGCCGTCGAACGCTGCGACGCGAACATTCCCCGCTACCCTCACGCTCCGCTGTGTGCTCTCGCGGGTGGGGCACCATCATTTCGCAACGAAATGCGGAATGATTCCGGGCACCAGGTACTGCTGCACGATCACGATGACCACCAAAATGAGGGTCAGAATGATGCTGTGGATGAAAGTACGCGCCAACACCGCGCCTTCCTGGCCCTTCAGGTTGGTGACCGACACACCGGTCGCGATGTTTTGCGGAGAAATCATTTTGCCCAAGACACCGCCGGATGAATTGGTCGCGGCAAACAGCAGCGGATTCAAGTTCAGCTGTCTTGCGGCGACCACTTGCAAGTTTCCAAATAGCGCATTGCCCGAGGTGTCGCTGCCCGACAGGAACACGGCAATCCACCCGAGGAAGGGCGAAAACAATACGAACCAGTGTCCGGTCGACGATACGGCCAACCCCAGCGTATAGGCCAGGCCCGAATAATTCATCACGTAGGCGAGAGCGACGATGAACATCACCGTGACGACGGCCTGCCAAATCTGGCGAATGGTGCGCACTGCGCATCGTCCGAGTTCGGCGAAGGGCAATCTCACCAGCAACGCGACAATGAACGCGGAGATGAGTATCGCCGTGCCCGTGGCCAGCGGTTGAAACGTCCACACGGCCGCATAGGGTTTGTCGTTGTAGAGCGTGATCGCAACGAGCTTATCCAAATTGGGCCACGGAATGGCGTGCTGTCCCTTCGCCGCAACTTTGAAGAAAGTCCATACGATCACCGTGGCCGTCACGATCAGCCAAGGCATCCAGCCCTGCCACGCGGGCACGTCTTTGGTGATGGGGCTTTGCTTCTCCGAGGATGAGTGCGCAACTGCGAACTCAGGTGCCGGCGCCGGGCGCCACACTTGCAGGAACAAGAGCGTCACCGCCAGCGAGGCGAGCGCGGCAAAAACATCCGTGAGCGTGTAGTCGAGATAGTTCGATGCGCCAAACTGAGCGAAGCCAAAACTCAAGCCGGCGACCGCCAATACAGGCCACAGCGACTTGATGGAACGCCACCCGCCATACAGCGCCATGACGTAGAAGGGCAGGATGGCAGCCATGATGGGAAGCTGACGGCCGATCATGGCGGCCAGTGCCGGTGCGGGAAGTCCTGTGACTTGGGCCAAAACCGTCACCGGCGTGCCCAGCGCGCCGAAAGCGACCGGCGTCGTGTTGAATATCAGAACGAACACAATTGCCTCGAGCGCCGGAAAACCGCACATGATGAGCAGCGATGATGTAATTGCGACGGGCGTGCCGAAGCCCGCAACGCCTTCGAGCAGCGCTCCGAAGCAGAAAGCGATCACGATGAGCACGATGCGCCGGTCGTTGGGCAAATGCTTCACTATCCATGCGCGGAAAGCATCAAAGCGGCCGGAGGAGACGGCGATGTTGTACACAAACAGCGCGTTGATGACAATCCACATCACCGGCCAAAGCGCGAACACCGCGCCATTCGACGCTGCAGCCAAGGCGATTGGTGCCGGCAGGCCCCATACCGTGATGGCAAAGATCAAACCCACAATGAGGCCCGCCAGAGCCGCCTGCCAGGCCGGACGCCTGAGTATGCCGAGAAGGACGAGGACCGTTGCGATGGGTAGTATCGCCACAAAGAAAGACAACGTGAGACTGTCGCCGACCGGTGTCAATAACTGATGAAACATCGACTTCCCCTATTGCGGCTTGTTACGGCCACCGCATTCCATTTCACGGAATCCTACTCTTTTAGCGGCAATTTCGTAACAGGGCAAGCACGATCGCTCGGACGAACGTGTGTGACCGCTGGGCAGACGCTTCACTAGGTGCATAATATTGCCATGAGCAGTGCAGTGCGAGCCGAGTCCCAAGCGGACACTTCCCGAGAGCAGCGCCAGCGCGACGTCGTTGCCGCGCTCAGCCAAGTGCTGCCGCGCGAAACGATCTTATTTCGCCATGAAGACACCGTGGCCTTCGAGTGCGACGCGCTCACTGCCTACCGGACCTCGCCCTTGGTGGTCGTGCTGCCGCACACGGAAGCTCAAGTCGCTGCGATTCTCAAGATCTGTCATAACCTGGGCGTACCCATCGTGGCGCGGGGTGCCGGCACGGGTTTGTCCGGCGGGGCTACGCCGCACCATGCCGGCGTCATCTTGTCGCTGGCCAAATTCGACAAAATCTTGAACGTCGATGCGGCTTCATGCACCGCAATCGTGCAGTGCGGAGTTCGCAATCTGGCGATCAGCGAGGCTGCGGCCGCGTATGGCCTGTACTACGCCCCCGACCCCAGCAGCCAAATCGCCTGCACCATCGGCGGAAACGTGGCCGAAAACTCCGGCGGCGTGCATTGTCTGAAATACGGACTGACCCTGCACAATGTGCTGCGTGTTCGCGGATTCATGGTGGACGGTGAACCGGTTGAGTTCGGTTCGCAAGCCCTGGATGTGGCAGGCCTCGATCTCTTGTCGATCATCGTCGGCAGCGAGGGCATGCTGGCCGTGACCACCGAAGTGACGGTGAAATTGATCCCGAAGCCGCTGTTGGCCCGCTGCATCATGGCGAGCTTCAGCGACATCGAATCGGCCGGCGCGGCGGTGGCCAGCGTGATCGCCCACGGCATCATCCCCGCAGGCTTGGAAATGATGGACCGAGCGATGACGGCCGCGGTGGATGCGTTCGTGCACGCCGACTATGACCTGGAAGCAGCCGCGATTTTATTGTGCGAGAGCGATGGCACTCCCGAAGAAGTGGAAGAAGAAATCGCGCACATGGAGAAGGTCCTCAAGGCCGCAGGGGCATCCCGATGCGAGGTGAGCCGCGACGAGGCGCAGCGTCTGAAATTTTGGAGCGGCCGCAAGAACGCCTTCCCCGCGTCGGGCGGCATCAGCCCGGACTATATGTGTATGGATTCCACCATCCCGCGCAAGCGCCTGGCGGAGATGTTGCGCGAAATTCAGCAAATGGAAGTCAAGTACGATTTGCGCTGCGTGAATGTCTTCCATGCCGGCGACGGCAATCTGCACCCGCTGATTTTATTTGATGCCGCAAATGCGGATGAAATGCGCCGCTGCGAACTGTTTGGCGCCGATATCTTGGAGACCAGCGTGCGGCTGGGCGGGACAGTCACCGGCGAGCATGGTGTGGGCGTCGAAAAACTGAACTCCATGTGCGTTCAGTTCTCGCCGGCTGAGCATGCGCAGTTTCTCGGCGTGAAGCGAGCCTTCGATCCGCTGGAGTTGCTGAATCCGGGAAAGGTAATCCCGACCCTGCATCGCTGCGCAGAATACGGGAAAATGCATGTTCGCCGCGGCATGCTGCCCTTCCCGGAGCTGCCAAGATTCTAATGAGTGCGCAGGAACCAGTGCTTGCGCGCCTCGTTGACCGGGTCAGTGGCGCGCGCGAGCTTCATGCGCCGCTGGAAATTCGCGGCGGCGCCACCAAGCGCTTCTTGGGCGGATCGCCGGTGGGCGAGGCTCTGGACATGACGGTACTTACGGGTATCACCAGTTACGAGCCCACGGAATTGGTCGTGACCGCGAGGGCCGGGACCCGCTTGAGTGATTTGGAATCCGCGCTCGAGGAGCAGGGTCAATGCCTGCCGTTCGAGCCGCCGCGCTTTGCAGCGGGCGGGACCTTGGGCGGAATGGTCGCGTCCGGTCTGTCGGGCCCGGCGCGCGCCAGCGTAGGATCAGTGCGCGATCATGTTCTGGGTGTGACCTTGCTCAATGGCCGCGGCGAAGTCCTCACCTTCGGCGGGCAGGTCACGAAGAATGTGGCCGGCTACGATGTGTCGCGCCTGATGGTGGGCTCCTTCGGCGTCTTGGGCATCCTGTGCGAGGTGTCGCTCAAGGTGTTGCCGGTCAGCATCGCGAGCGCGACGCTGCGCTTCGATTGGGACGAGACCCGCGCGCTGGAGCAACTTGTGTCTTGGGCCGCGCAGCCATTGCCCATCAGCGCCAGTGCGTGGCACGCGGGTCGATTGCATCTGCGTCTGGCCGGCGCGCGCGCCGCCGTGGACGCAGCCTGCGCGAGGCTGGGCGGTGAACGAGTGGACCCAGCGCAGGCGAAGGATTGGTGGACCCGAGTCCGGGATCAGAGCGATGAATTCTTTATCCTCGACGATGCACGCTTGGCGCGCGGCGAGTCATTGTGGCGGCTGTCCGTGCCGGCGATCACCGGTGTGCTCGCGCTTCCAGGCCTGCAGTTCATCGAATGGCATGGCGCACAACGCTGGTGGAAAACCACGGCGCCCGCGGCACAGGTTCGGGGCGCAGCCGCTCGTGCGGGCGGCCATGCCACGCTGATTCGGGGCGCCGATAAGTCCCAGGGCGCTTTCGCGCCGTTGAGCGACGTGCTCATGCGCGTTCATCAGCAACTCAAGCAGGCCTTCGATCCTGCGCGCATATTCAATCCTGGACGCCTGTACGCGGGTCTTTGACGAGTGCAAACGCATCTCAGTGCAGAGTTCAGCGACACGGCCGAGGGCAAAGAAGCGGCCGCTATTTTGCGAAAATGCGTGCATTGCGGTTTCTGCAACGCCACCTGCCCGACCTACCAATTGCTCGGCGATGAACTCGACGGTCCGCGCGGGCGCATCTATCTCATCAAGCAGGTGCTCGAAGGCGCAGAGGTCACACGCAGCACGCAACTGCACTTGGATCGTTGCCTGACGTGCCTCAATTGCCAGACGACTTGCCCGAGCGGCGTTGAGTATGGCCACTTGGTTGATATCGGGCGAAAGCTGGTGGAGGAGCGGGTGGCGCGGCCCGCGGCCGACAAGGCAGTCCGTTGGTCGCTGAAGCAAGGATTGACCTCGCGACTGTTCGGCCCGGCCTTGAAGGTGGGCCAGGCACTGCGGCCGCTGCTGCCAAAAATTCTCAAGGACAAGGTCCCAGAGCCGGAGCGCCCGCGCGAAGCAGGGCAGCAGGCTGCCGAGCCGCCGGCCATGCGCGCACACGCCCGCAAAGTGTTGATGCTGGGCGGCTGCGTGCAGCCTTCAATGATGCCCAATATTGACCGCGCGGCAGCGCGCGTGCTCGACATCGCGGGCATGCAAACGGTGTACGCTGCAGGCACAGGGTGCTGTGGCGCGTTGCGCACCCACTTGAGCGACCACCAAGGCGGCCTCGCCGACATGCGCCGCAATATCGATGCCTGGATGCCGCTGCTGGCCGCGGGCGACGTCGAGGCCATCATTTCCTCGGCCAGTGCCTGCGCTCTGTCGATCAAGGAATATGGCCACGCACTGGCGGGTGATGCGGCGTACGCCGGCAAGGCCGCGCGCATCAGCGCGCTGGCGCGAGATTTGAGCGAATTGCTGCCGCAGATCCTGCCGGCGCTCAAGGCGCGGCTGCGCGGAGGCGCCGTCAAACGGGCTGTTTTTCATGCGCCGTGCACGTTGCAGCATGGCCAGCGGCTGCGCGGCGGTGTGGAAGCTCATTTGCGGGCGCTCGGACTCGACGTGGTGGCCGCCGGCGAGGAGGCCCATCTGTGCTGCGGCTCCGCGGGCACGTATTCGATCTTGCAGCCGCAGCTCGCGGCGCAATTGCGCGATCGAAAGCTGGGCAATCTTGCCAAGACCGCACCGGAAATTATTTTATCCGCCAACATCGGCTGCATTCAGCACCTGCAATCGGGCACGACGACCAAGGTCATGCATTGGATCGAGTGGTTGGATGAGGCCGTGGCTTAAGTGGACGCCACTTCGAAGGCGCTGCTGGAAGCGCAAATCAAAGCTGAGGCTTTGTTCCAGGAGGTCGTCGACGCCGGATTGGTCAGCGCGGGCAAGCTTGAATCCGATCTGACGGACGAGATTCATGGGCTGGCGCAGTCGCGCTTTGGATTGCGCCGCCACTGGCACAAAAGGCTCGCGCGCTCAGGGCCTAACACGCTGCTGACCTACCACGAGGAAAGCGCCGATCGACGCATCACCGCCGACGACATTGTGTACTTGGATTTCGGGCCGGTGTTTGAGGAATGGGAGGCGGATTTTGGCCGCACCTATGTCGTGGGAGACGATCCGATCAAGCATCGCCTGGTCGGCGATCTTGCGGAGGCATTTCAGCGCGGTAAGGAATTCTACCGCCGCTCGCCGGACTTAACGGCGGGGCAACTGTACGACTACGCCGCTGGTCTTGCGGCGGACTACGGATGGGAATTCGGCAACCTCACCGCGGGGCATCTGATCGGTCATTTCCCGCATGAACGCCGGCCGGCGGACCCTGATCATCTCCGAATTCGTCACGGCAATTCGATTCCATTGCGCGAGTTCGATGAGACCGGTAACCCGCGCCACTGGATCCTGGAAATCCACTTCATCGATCGCGCGCGCGAAATCGGCGGCTTCTATGAAGAGCTATTGACCGTGGACGCGCGCGATGCGGACCCTCATTTGGCCGGGTGATTCAATGCCCACACATAGGCGGAAACCGCCATCACCTGATCGCTGCTGAGCTGCGCACCGCCCATCGCCGGCATCGGCGCGCGATACTGCTTCGGCTGCGCAACGCCGCCTGCAATGGTCGCGGCGATTCCGCCATAACTGCCGTTGCTCCACAGCCATTTGTTGGCCGTCAGATCCGGACCCAAGGTCGTGCCCTTCGCATCCGCGCCGTGGCATCCGGTGCAGGTCGCGCCGCCGTCCAACCCGTGATAAACGCGATTGCCCCGAGCCACCATCGCCGGTGTAGATCCCGGCGGAGCATTGAGGCCGGCGGTATCGGAGCCTGCATCGGGGTGCGTGCCCTCCGGCGGCCGCGCAGTTGCGGCCGCGATCGGCCCCGGGGATTCGGTCAGGCTGGGGCAGGGCACGGGTTTCGCGTCCGGGGCTCCCGCGCCGCCGCGATAAACGATGCGATAAATGCGCCCCGACACGTCGTCGGCGACATAGAGCGCACCGTCGGGTCCGACCGCAAGCCCCGTGGGGCGATGCGCGGCCTTGCCGGGCGACTTATCGGCGCCGGCAAAGCCATCCGCAAAGATTTCGCATTGACCCGATGCCTTATCGCCGGAGAGCCCCTGAAACACCACGTTGTAGCCGCCTTGCGCGTAGGGGGCGCGATTCCACGATCCATGGAAGGCGATGAACAGGCCGTTGCGATAGCGAGCGGGGAACTGCTGCCGGTCATACAGGACCATGTCGTTGGGCGCCCAGTGCGCCGGGAAAACCGCCGCGGGAGCGCCTTTTTGGGCGCAGAGCCCCGCAGTCTTTCCATCGCCGCCGTATTCGGGCGCGAGCACGAGCCCTGGTTGGAAGGGGTCGTAGTAGCACATCGGCCAGCCGTAGTCGCCGCCCTTTTTCAACAACAGCACCTCTTCGGAGGGCAACGTCGCTTCCTGATCGGCGTCCTTGATCACGTCCGGCCAGTTCGTGTGCAGTTGATCACGGCCGTGCTGAGTGACGAAAATTCGGTGGCCGGCCGTATCGACGCCAAAACCCTCCGCATTGCGTATGCCGGTCGCGTACCGTTCGGCGGGCGAAAAAGCTTGGTCGGTTTTCTTCGCGTCATAGCGCCAGATGCCGCCGCGCGTCTCGAGTTCGGTGCAGGGATTGATGCCCGGTGATTTGAGGGTGCGATTTTTTTCCTGGCAGGAATTGGTCGCGCTGGCGACATCGATATACAGATCGCCGTTCGTGTCGATCGCAAAAGGATGCATGGGGTGATCGCCGCCCAACGGCAACCCGCGCACTACAACTTGTGATTTGGCGTCGGGGAGGACGGAACCCTTGGTCAGCGGATATTTCAAGATTTTGTCATTGAGTTCCGCATACAGCCAGCCCTTGTAGATGCCAATGCCGGTGCCGCCGGCGCCGCCGCTCTGCACGGTCTCTCCGAAACGCTCATTGACATCCGCCTTGCCGGCACCCTGGCTGTCTTTGAGCGCCACCAGGAATCCGCCGGCATGCGGAGTATCGTTGCCGAAATATCGCCCCGACCAGGTATTGACGTAGATGACGCCGGCTTCAGAGACGACGAGATGCCGGGCGTGACCAATTCCATCCGCGAGGACGGTGGCACAAAAACCTGCGGGCAGAGTGAGCCCGCTATCATCCTTGAGGCAGGCTGCGGCGTCGGCTGCGAAGGCGTAAACAGGTGCCGCGATGGCGATCGCACAGCTCGCAACCAGAGCCGCGGCGCCTGAAAACAAACCATACTGACTTTGATTCCCGCGCATCTGATTGTCCTTAAGCTCATGGCCACGCTGAATCGAAGTGTATTCGTGCGCGGCTTGGGAGGCAACGGAGGGGTGGAGTTCTCGCCGCGGGGCGCGTAGCGTTGCGCTCTCGAGCCAAAGGAGTTTCGATGTGCTTGGTTCTAATCGCGTGGCGCGGCGACGCGGAATATCCCTGTGTGATTGCAGCCAACCGCGACGAGATGCATTCGCGCCCGACGGCCCCCGCGCAATGGTGGCGATCGGAGCCTCCTATCCTCGCGGGCCAGGATCTTAAGGCGGGCGGCACCTGGTTGGGCATCACCCGCGCCGGGCGCTTTGCCGCGCTCACCAATTACCGCGACCCCGAACAACGGCGCGAGGGCACGCCGAGCAGGGGCACGCTGGTCACCTCGATTCTGATGTCCAAGGACACCACACAGCAGAGTCTCGATTATCTTCGAGACGTGGGTGCGAGCTATAACGGATTCAATTTGATCTTCTCCGATGGCGAGCGGCTCGCCGTCTACGAAAGCGTGCTGGGCGCCGGACGAGAACTCGGGCCCGGCATCTACGGGCTGTCCAATCATCTGCTCGATACACCTTGGCCGAAAGTACAGACTGCCAAGTCGCGACTGTCGACGGCGCTGTCGAATTTGCAGAACACCGACGCAGCACTCGCGCTGTTGCGCGATGATGAACCCGCGCCCGATGATCAGTTGCCGGGAACCGGCGTGGGGTTGCCGTGGGAGCGGCTGCTGTCGAGTGCCTTTGTGCGCGCGCCGGATTATGGTACGCGCTGCTCGACGCTGGTGCGCATCGATCGGCGCCGCCGCACATGCTTTGATGAGTGGACCTGGGATTCGACGGGCGCACAGGTCGGCGCCCACAGCTTTCAGTTTCAGCTGGAGTGAACTGATGAAATGCTGCATCTTTGTCGCGGTCAATTCATCGGGCGAGCCGGTCTCTGTGTCAAAATAAGGCATGGTTCCCTTAGACCTGCCCGCTCGCGACCCGCCGGCGACACCGATTCGCGGTCGCGCGTTGGGCATCATTGCGACCGCGACTTTGCTGGCGCTGCTGTACTTTGCGCGCGACGTGCTGGTTCCGGTCACTCTGGCCTTCATCCTCAGTCTGTTGATCGCACCGCTGGTGCGTTCGCTGCGCCGCCTTGGGTTGGGGCAGACGCTGTCCGTACTGGCGGCGGTGCTGGTGTTGGCTTTGGCATTCGGCGCGATTGCGGCCGTCATCGGCTCGCAAATAGTGGGCATGGCGGACAGCCTACCGACGTACAAGAGAACTCTCGAGGACAAGCTGGAGACTTTGAACGACCTCACTGTGAGGCGCATGAACTCGCTCACGGCGGAGGCAGGTAAAGCCCTCAACAGAAATGAAGCGTCGCCGCCATCGACGCTGCAGTCCGATGCGACCTATCCAAAGGCGCCGATACCCGTGGAGTTGCACGAAGTGCCGGCCAATCCTTTGCAGGTGATCCAAAAGGTTCTGGGATCGGTTTGGGTGCCGATCGAAACCACAGGCATTGTGCTGGTGGTGCTGGTGTTTGTTCTGCTCGAACAAGAGGCACTGCGTGATCGCTTCATACGCATCGCCGGCGGCACGGACATTCGACTGACCACCCTTGTGATCAATGACGCGGGAGATCGCTTGTCGCGATTTTTCGTGTCGCAATTCGCGGTGAATTTCGGTGTAGGTATCTTGATATGGATTGGCCTGAGCGTCATCGGCCTGCCTCACCCCGTTGTTTGGGCGGCACTGACCACGCTGCTGCGTTTCGTTCCTTACATAGGCGTGTGGATCGCGGCCCTGTGTTCTGCCTTGCTCGCCGCTGCGGTCGCTGCCGGATGGAGCATGGCGTTCGCGACATTCGGGCTTTTCGTCATCGTCGAGTTGATCGCCGCGCAGTTGGTCGAGCCGCAGTTGTACGGGCACACGACCGGACTTTCACCCCTCTCGGTCGTTATCGCAGCGATATTTTGGAGTTGGTTGTGGGGACCGATCGGCTTGATCGTATCCACACCCTTGACGCTGTGTCTGTTGGTGGCCGGCCGCCACATCAAGGCGCTGAGCCTGCTCGATATTCTGTTGGGCGACACGCAGGCGCTCACCCTGCCGCAGCGCTTCTACCAGCGGGCGCTGTCCGCCGATTCCGATGAAATCATCGCGCGCGCGCGTGAATTTCTCAAACGCAACTCCTTCGCCAATTATTGCGATTTGGTATTGCTGCCCGCGTTGCATCTGGCGCGGCTCGATCTGGAGTCGGGCGCCATCAGCGCCGAACAACTAGCCAGGGTTCGCGCCTGCATGGTTGCCGTCATTGCCGCAATCGGCGGGGATCGCCGCCGGCCATCACGCCGCCGGCTGCGATCCTCCGTGCTCGATCATTCCACGGCCGGCCGCCAGCTGCGACAGCAGCGCGAGCAGACGAGCGGCCGCTGGCAGGGGCCGCTGGCGGTGCCGGCGGGATCGGTCATCGTCTGCGCGGGCTTGGGTTCCATGGCGGATGATCTGGCCACCGAGCTGCTGGTGCGCATATTGCGCGATCAGAAAATAGATGCACGCCACATGTCGCTTGAAGATCTCGAGGCCGCGCCGCCGCCGAACGCTGCGGATCTGGTGTCCTTGGTGTACGTGGTAAGCGCCTTCCCGAGCGAGGAGCGCAGCCGCGGTAGTGCGACGGCAGAGAAGATGCGTCAGCGATTTCCGAGTGCCTGCATTGTCGCGGTATTTCTTCCGGGCATGTTGTTGCAGCCCGAAGAAGCAGGCGAGAGCGCGAACTTGCCCGGGGCCGACAAATCGGCCGGATCCTTGGGCCACGCCGTTCAGATCTGCCTTGATATGCAGTCGAAACCTGCGCAAGCATGACGGTACCGATCAGGACAATTCTGATCACGGGGGCGGCGCAAGGAGTTGGCCTGGCTACGGCCGGCTTGTTGGCGCAGCGCGAATGCCGCGTCATTCTGGTCGACATTCAATCCGTGGAGCAGCAGGTCGCTCAGCTGCAAAGCGGCGGTTTGCACGCCGAAGGCATGTGCGGCGACGTATCTTCCGAAGAATTCGTGCAGCAGTTGGCGCAGAGAGTTTCGCGCGACTACGGCGCGCTCGATGGTTTGGTGAATAACGCGGGCATCAGCCTCATCATGCCTGCCGAGGAGACGACGGCCGCACAATGGCAACGGGTCATGGCCGTCAATTTATTCGCCCCCTTCCTATTGTGCCGCCACCTGGGCGCTCAGATGTTGGCACGCCGCCGAGGCAGCATCGTCAATGTGGCCTCGGTGGCGGGTCTCGCGGGCATCAGTCACCGCAGCGCCTACAACACATCGAAGCACGGTCTGGTGGGCCTGACGAAAACTCTGGCGGCGGAGTGGGGCGGCCGCGGGGTGCGCGTCAATGCCGTGTGCCCGGGTTGGATCAAGACCGAAATGGATGCCGTGGATCAGGCCCGCGGCACGTACAGCGATACGGATATCATCGACCGCGTGCCCATGGCGCGCTTCGCCAAGCCTCAGGATGTGGCCGAGGCGATCGCCTTTCTCCTCGACTCGGACCGCAATGGATTCATCAATGGCATTACCCTGCCGGTGGATGGCGGCTGGATGGCCGACGGCAGCTGGAACAGCTTGAGGCTGAGTACGCGAGATCCCGCCAAGGGGCCCTGATCAAACTCATGTGGCTGCAAACAACCACCGCAAGTGAAAGGCGCGCGCTGCTGGCGACCTATGCAGGATACGGGCTCGACGGCTTTGATTTCATGATCTACAGCTTCGTCATCCCGTCGTTGCTCGCCTTATGGGGCATGAGCAAAGCCGAGGCCGGTTACATTGCGAGCGGCGCGTTGATTACCTCGGCGATAGGCGGCTGGGCAGCCGGCGTGCTTGCAGACCGCTATGGCCGCGCACGCATCCTGCAGCTCACGGTGCTGTGGTTCGCGGTGTTTACGTTTTTGAGCGGTTTCACGCACTCCTTCGGTGAACTCTTCTTTACCAGAGCGATGCAGGGATTCGGGTTCGGCGGTGAATGGTCCGTGGGTTCCGTGTTGGTCGCCGAGATCATCGATGCGCGTCATCGCGGCAAGGCTACCGGACTGGTGCAAAGCAGTTGGTCGGTAGGCTGGGCTGCCGCCGCGCTGGCATTCTGGGCGGCGAGTTCTTTGATGCCGCCCGAAACGGCGTGGAAGGTGGTGTTTTGGCTGGGCATACTGCCGGCCTTGCTGGTCGTTTACATCCGCCGCCGAGTGCCGGAGCCGGCGATCTATCTTCAGATGCGCGCGCAGCGCGCGCTTCAACAGAACAAAACGGCGCGGCGCGGCGGAGAGTTCATGGATATTTTCAGGCCGCCGCTCCTCGGTACGACCGTGTTGGCAACCTTGCTGTCGACGGGAATGCTGGGCGCCTACTACTCGGTAACGACGTGGCTGCCGACCTTTCTAGCGAACGAGCGCCATCTGTCCGTGGGCGGCACTACGGGCTATTTGTTGATGGTGATTGCCGGTTCTCTGGCCGGATACCTGGTGAGCGCGTGGCTCACGGATGCGATCGGCCGGCGGCGCAGTTTCATGCTGTTTGCCGGCTGCGCAACCATTCTGATCCTGCTCTACACGAATCTGCCCGTGGCAGGCGGAATGTTTCTGATCGGCTTTCCCTTGGGCTTCTTCGTGCTCGGAATATTTTCCGGCATGGGAGCATGCCTCGCCGAGCTGTTTCCCAGCGCCGTGCGCGGCTCAGGTCAGGGATTCACTTATAGCGTGGGACGGGGCATCGGCGGCTTCTGTCCCTCCTTGATCGGTCTCTTGAGCACCCACTTCCCCTTGGGCGACGCCATTGCCGGATTCACCGTGGCTGCCTATGCGCTGGTCATCGTGACCGCCTGGGCCATCCCTGAAACGCGCGGTCGCGTGCTCATTGCGGAAAGCGCCGTCGAGACATGATGCGCTGGGAATTTTGGATCGATCGGGGCGGTACCTTCACCGACGTCATTGGGCGCACACCTTCGGGGTCGCTGCGCACCTTGAAACTGCTATCCGACAATACCGCGCAGTACGACGATGCCGCGGTGGAGGGCATCCGTCGATTGCTGGATCTTGCCGCCGACGAGCCGATCACGCCGCTGCGCGTGGCCTGCGTAAAAATGGGCACGACGGTGGCCACCAATGCCTTGTTGGAACGCAAGGGCGAGCGCACGGTCCTGGTGATCACCAAGGGATTTCGCGATGCCTTGAGAATAGCCACGCAAGCCCGGCCGCGCTTGTTTGACCGCCACATCGTCCTGCCGGAAATGCTGTATGAGCGAGTGATCGAGGCCCAAGAGCGCGTGGCTGCGCACGGCGAAATCATCTCGACGTTGGATACCGCAGCGCTTGGCGCCCAATTGCAGCAAGCCCATGGCGACGGCTTGCGCTCCTGCGCCATCGTTTTTCTTCATGGCTACCGCTACGTCCATCACGAGCTGGCCGCGGCGAGCCTTGCGCGAGAAATTGGATTTACACAGGTTTCCGTCTCGCACCGCGTGAGCCCGTTGATGAAATTGGTTCCGCGCGGCGACACGACAGTGGTGGATGCCTATCTGTCGCCTATTTTGCGGCGCTACTGCGACAAGCTCGCCGAGCTCATGCCCGGTGTACCGCTGTTTTTCATGCAGAGTTCTGGGGGCCTGACCCAGGCGCATCGATTCCACGGCAAGGATGCGATTCTCTCGGGCCCTGCGGGCGGGATTGTCGGCATGGTGCGCACGGCGCAGGCATGGGGGCATGCCAAGTTGATCGGCTTTGACATGGGTGGCACGTCGACGGATGTCAGTCACTTCGCGGGCGAGTTCGAGCGCGCCTTCGACACCGAAGTCGGCGGCGTTCGGGTTCGCGCGCCGATGATGAGCATCCACAGTATCGCGGCCGGAGGCGGTTCCATAATTCACTTCGATGGCGCGCGCTTGCGGGTGGGCCCGGAATCCGCGGGCGCCAGTCCCGGTCCCGCGTGTTACCGGCGCAACGGCCCGCTCACCGTGACCGACGCCAATGTATTGCTCGGGCGCATTCAACCGGCGTTTTTCCCGCGAGTATTCGGTCCTGCCGCCAACGAGCCGTTGGATGGGGACATTGTTGCCCGCCGCTTTGGCGAACTGGCGGAGCGCATGACGAGCGCGACCGGGCGCTTGATTGCCACCGAGGAAGTTGCCGGCGGTGCCCTGAGAATCGCGGTCGGCAGCATGGCCAACGCAGTGAAGCGGATCTCGGTCATGCGCGGTCATGATGTCACCGGCTACACCCTGCAGTGCTTCGGCGGCGCGGGTGGTCAGCATGCCGGTCTCGTGGCTGATGCCTTGGGGATGTCGCGAGTCTTCATTCACCCCTTGGCCGGCGTGCTGTCGGCGTATGGCATGGGATTGGCCGATCAAATTGCCATGCGGGAAGCAGCGGTGGAGCGGGAGCTGAACGAGGAGGGCTTGAGTGAGGCAACGACAACCGCGTCCCGCCTGCTCGACGAGGCCGCGGCTGAGCTAAAGGAACAGGGCCTGGCGGGCGATGCGCTCGAGAGCGTGGTACGGGTGCATGTGCGCTATCAAGGCACCGACACCGCATTGCCTTGCGCACTCCCGGCGCAAGTGTCGCCGGCCGAGGGCGTGAGCCAAGTCCGCGACGAGTTTGAGCGCAGCTATCGTCGCCGGTTCGAATTTATTGTTTTAGAGTCTGCGCTGGTCATCGAGGCGGTATCGGTGGAATGCATCGCGCCGGGCGCAGACACGCCGGCACCGGATCCCATCGCCACGGCGACGCTTTATGAGCCTGCGGCGGACGCGGACATCTCCATGTACTGCCTGGCTGACACACAGTCCGCGGGCTGGCGCGACGCGCGGCTCTATCGCGCGGAAACGTTGCATTCCGGTGCGCGGGTTCGCGGCCCGGCCATCCTCGCCGACCGCCATGCAACGACGGTGGTCGAGCCCGGATGGGAAGCGCGGGTGGTGGCCGGCGGCTGCATCGAACTGGAGCGAGTTCAGCGCCGAAGCGGCGAACGCGCCGCGGGACCGAACGTCGATCCTGTCATGTTGGAGTTGTTCAACAATATATTCATGAACATCGCCGAACAAATGGGCCTGCGCCTGCAAAACACGGCCTATTCGGTGAACATCAAGGAGCGTCTGGATTTTAGTTGCGCGCTGTTCGACGGCACGGGCGCGTTGATTGCCAATGCGCCGCACATGCCGGTGCACTTGGGCTCGATGAGCGAGTCGATTCGCACCGTCATCGATCGTAATCCGCAGATGCGCAGCGGCGATGTCTTTGTGTTGAATGATCCTTATCACGGCGGCACACACCTTCCGGACATCACTGTCGTGACGCCGGTTTATTTGAGCGCCGACGACCCTGCCGCCGCCGCCGACCCCGCGCCGAGTTTCTTTGTCGCTTCGCGCGGCCACCATGCCGATATCGGTGGCATCACGCCCGGATCGATGCCGCCGTTTTCGGCAACCATCGATGAAGAAGGCGTTTTGATCGATAACTTCAAGCTGGTTGAGAGCGGTACGCTGCGCGAAGCAGCCATGCGCGAACTGCTCCTGAGCGGCGCTCACCCGTCGCGCAATCCTGCGCAAAATCTTGCCGACATGCGCGCACAAATAGCAGCCAACGCCAAGGGCAGCGCCGAACTCAAGGCGCTCGTGGCGCAATACGGCCTGAACACCGTGATCGCCTACATGCAGCATGTGCAGGACAATGCCGAGGAGTCGGTGCGCCGCGTCATCACCTCACTCAAGGACGGTCAGTTCATCCTGGCGCTCGACAACGGCTCGCGCATTGAGGTGGCGGTGCGCGTCGATGCCGAAAACCGCAGCGCGTGCATCGACTTCACCGGCACCAGCGCTCAATTGCGGGATAATTTCAATGCGCCGCGCGCCGTGACCACGGCGGCGGTGCTCTACGTGTTTCGCACGCTGGTAAACGACGATATTCCGCTCAACGCGGGATGCTTGAAGCCGCTGCAAATCATTCTGCCTGACGCCTGCATGCTGAACCCCAAGTCGCCTTCCGCCGTGGTGGCCGGCAACGTCGAGACCTCGATGTGCGTGACCAACGCGCTGTATGGAGCCTTGGGAGCGATGGCCGCCAGTCAATGCACCATGAATAATTTCACCTTCGGCAACGGCGAATACCAGTACTACGAAACCATTGCCGGGGGTTCAGGCGCGGGACCGGAATTTGACGGCACCAGCGTGGTCCAAACTCACATGACCAATTCACGGCTGACGGATCCTGAGGTTCTGGAATTTAGATTTCCCGTGCGCCTGGAGTCGTATGAAATTCGTGCAGGGTCCGGAGGTGCCGGACGCTGGAAGGGCGGCGACGGCGGCGTCCGGCGCGTTCGCTTTCTGGAGTCCATGACGGCATCCATCTTGAGTAACGGCCGCACCGTCGGCTCATTCGGCATGGCGGGCGGTGAGGCGGGCGCTGTCGGCGAAAATTATATTGAGCGGGCCGATGGCCGGGTGGAGAAGCTGGCGCATATTGGTCAGGTAGATGTGCAGCCCAACGATGTGATGGTGATCTGTACGCCGGGCGGCGGCGGGTACGGGAAATGGCGTGTATAAATCGCATAAACTATAGTTTGTAACACATTGTAATGACTAACTATTAAATATCTTTTAATTGCATAAATTGAACCGAACTTAAAGTGATTTCTAGTTTGATTTAGACTGTCAGATGCGTGTGCAGAGGTTGCTAAAGATGGCTGAGATTGAAAATGTTCGAGATTGAAATTGTCGAGGTCGGTCCGCGCGACGGCTTGCAAAACGAATCGGTGCTGTTCAGCACGCGGCAGAAGCTTGAGTTTATCGAGCGCGCGATCAACGCCGGCGTGCGCCGCATCGAAGTCGCCAGTTTTGTAAACCCTAAGCTGGTGCCGCAGATGGCCGATGCCGACGCGGTGACCGCAGGGTTGGTCCCACGCGACGATGTGATCTATATCGGTTTGGTGCTCAACAAGCGCGGTGCGTTGCGCGCCATTGAGGCGGGTCTTGATGAACTGGGTGCCGTGTGCGCGGCTTCTGACGGATTTGCGATTCGCAATCAGGGTCAAACCTCGGACGAATCCTTGGCGATGTGCTGTGAGGTGGTGCGCTTGGCGCGGCAGGAGGGGCGGCGCGGCCAGATCACGATCTCCACGGCGTTCGGCTGTCCTTTTGACGGCGAGGTCGATCCGCAACGGGTGGTCGATATGGCGAAGACGGCAGCCGCCGCAGGTCCTGTCGAAGTCGCCATCGCCGATACCATCGGTGTCGCCGGGCCGCGCGAT
>Ga0193726_1001302_pt1 | contig 20170 bp, 18 predicted proteins | sample H2c1metaG_FD_144928 | JGI IMG/M metagenome (GOLD analysis project Ga0193726, IMG submission 144928) | Soil microbial communities from a riparian zone of the East river system, Colorado, United States - H2c1 | ecosystem: Environmental > Terrestrial > Soil > Riparian zone | place: USA: East River... | reverse complement strand
TCTGGTCCATCGCCAGTTTGCGCAGCAGCTTGTAGGCCGCCTCCTCGCCCAATGCCTGTTGCTCCATCAGGAAGCCCTTGGCGCGATCGACGGTCTTGCGCTCGACCAGCGACAAACGCGCACGATCGAGTTGTTCGCGCATCGCGTGGTAACGGTTGAAGTGCGCCACGGCCACATCGACCACCGGCCGCACGCGGTCCTGGGCCAGCCCCTTCACCACATAGGCCGAAACGCCGGCCTCCATGGCTGCGGCGATCGTCGCGGGATCAGATTGATCGACGAACAGCGCGATCGGACGCGGCAGAAGGTCGGTCGTGCGCCTCATATCCTCGATCGTGTCACGGCTCGGACTGTCGATGCTGACGACGACGACATCCGGTTCGAGCTCGCGCACGCGGCCGATGAGATCCTGCGTTCCTTCCAGGCGCGCGAGCAGCCGATAGCCCGCGGACGCCAGGCCCGCCTCGACGATTTCGGCGCGGGCGGGATTGTCGTCGATCAGCAGGACGGACAGCGGTTTGGTCACGATAGCGCATGCATTGGAGTGCAACCCGCGGGCCGCAACTTCCATGCCATCCGCTCAAGGCGCTGATTCGACGCGCTTTCCCGCTTCCCAGCGGCCGGCCGTGACCTTGCCGTCCGCCGCCGTCACCTGGCCATAACCCTGCCGCTGGCCGCCACGAAAGCCGCCCTCATAGCGCTCGCGGTCGACCACCTGTTCGACGCCCGGCCCCTCCAGGGCATCGGCACGGAATTCGCCGGATTGGATCACATTGGGGTCGGCAAGCTTGCGCCGTACACCCGGCCCTTCGAGTCGGCCCATGACGAAATTGCCTTCCGCCCGTTCGACGCCCGGCTTCTCGCGCACGCCAAGGCCGGTCGATTGGCCGTCGCGCCACTCGCCGGCGTAGCGCGTGTCATCGGCGAGCCGCACCGTGCCGAGGCCGTTCAGCTGGTCGGCCTGCCAGACGCCCGCCTGATGTTCGCCGTTGGCGAGGTCGGCGACGCCGAGACCTTGACGCTTGCCGTCAACGACCTGGCCGACGTAGCTCGCCCCCGGATCGTACGACAGGCGTTCGGCGCGCTCGAGGTCCGGCCGGCTGGCCCGCGCCGCCACGATGCGCGCCTCGCCCGCCGCCGCTCGCGCAGTGCCCGCTGCTTCCTCGGCGCGCGCGAGAGCCGCGCGCGCGTCGGCGGCCGCCCGCTGGGCCTGATCGGCGATCGCCTTCGCCCTTTGAGCCGATGTGTCGGGCACCGCCGGTGGCGGCTGAGTTGTCTGCGGCGGCGCCGGCGGCGCGGCCGCAGATTGGACGGGCGGCGTTGACGTTGGCGATGACCGATCGGCCAGCAGGCTGCGGATTTCGGGCTGAAAGCGCCACAGCGTCGCCGCGACCGCGGCGATCACGACGACAGCGATCCAGATCCATGCGCTTCTCGCGCGCGGCGGCGGCCTTGCCGCTACCGGCTCGTCGCTTTCCCGGCTGGCTCCACCCAGGCGCGGCGGCGTGACGCCGGCGCTGTAGGCAAGGCGTTGCGTCGGCGCATCCTCGACCCTGGGCAGCGAGGCGCCGAACAGCGCGCTCCACGCCGCGACGCTCTGTGGCCGGTCGGCCGGCGCGAAGGCCATCGCGCGATCGATCGCGGCCAGGAAGGCCGGATCGAAGCGATTGCTCGCGATCTCGGCCAACGGCCGGTAGGGATCCTTGCCGACACGCGCGGCGGCATCGGGCGGCGTCTGTCCCGCGATCGCGTGATAGAGGACGGCGGCGGCGGAATAGATGTCGCTCCACGCGCCCTGCTTGCCGTCGAGGGCATATTGCTCGATCGGCGCATATTGCGGCGTGAGTACATTGGTCAGAGTGCGCGTGCGGCCGCCCATCGCCTGGCGCGCCGCGCCGAAATCGACGAGTACGGGAACGCCGTCGCGCCGGATGATGACGTTCGCCGGCTTGATGTCGCGATGAAGAAAGCCTTGGGCATGCACGGCGCCGAGGCCGCTCAGCAATCCGGTGGCGAGGCGCCGGACGTCGTCGGCCGGCAGACCGCGGCCGGGTTCGCGCAGGAGCTCGGCCACGTTCCTGCCGTCCTCAAACTCCATCACGGTATAGGCCGTGTCGTTGGCCTCGAAGTAGCGCAGCACCGGCACGATATGGGGATGACGGAAGCGCGCCAGCGCGCGCGCCTCGTCGAGGAAGCGCTCGCGGCCCCAGGTAAAGTCCTCGATCAGGCGCGCGCCGCGCGGCACCACCGCGCCGTCGCTGTGGCGGATGGCGCACTCGAGCGGCAGGTATTCCTTGATCGCGACGACCTTGGCGAGCTGCGTGTCGAAGGCGCGATAGGTGATGCCAAAGCCGCCGTGCCCGATCATCGCATCGAGACGGTAGTCGCCGAGCCGCGTGCCGGGAGGCAGGGCCTGAACGTTGTCGGGGGACATGGGCACGCGCAACCTGGCCCTCTAGATGCGCGCTCCCGGGCGGACGCACAAGCGCCCGCGCATTACCGGACGTTTATCGGGCAGCGGTGGTCGCGGACACCGGCAGGTGGCTGGAGCCGGGATCGCGAGAATCCGGCATCAACCGTATGACCATGATGAGCACGCAAAGACCGATCGCGGTCAGCATGGTGACGGGGCGGGTCCGCAAAACGGGTTTTGGGCCGTAGGCCCGGCGGTCGTCCGGCATGTCGGACACTCCAAATGGCTTCATCAAAAGTCACCGGCCGAGCGACCCGAAATATTGGGCCAAGGCTTGCAAAACCTTAGGGCACGGCCTTCTTTAGGACAAGAAAAAAGGTTTCTATCACAATGAGTTAGATGATCATGCGTCTGTCGTGAATGAATCCACAACAGATCGCGATTGGCAGCTTGAAGGCCACCTCTTATGGGTCTCGTCCACCTTTTGCTCAACGATGAGGACGAGCCGGAGTAGACTTCGCCCATGAACGCACCCCCGATGCTCGACAATACGCGCACCCTGGTGCTGACCGGCGCGAGCCGCGGCATCGGCCATGCGACCGTGAAGAAATTCAGCGCCAGCGGCTGGCGCGTGATCACGGTATCGCGCCAGCCCTTCAGCGTGCTCTGCCCGTGGCCGGGCGGCGAGAAGAACCATGTGCAGGTCGATCTGGCGGATCTGCAGGATGTCGGCCGCGGCATCGGCGAGATCCGCGCCCGGCTGGGCGGCGGACGCCTCGATGCGCTGGTGAACAATGCGGCGATCTCGCCCAAGGATGAGACCGGTGGGCGCTTCGGCGCCATCGATACGCCGTTCGACCTGTGGCAGCAGGTGTTCAACGTCAATTTCTTTGCGCCGGTGGCGCTCGCCCGCGGCTTGATGACGGAGCTCTCGCAGGCACGCGGCTGCGTCGTCAACGTGACCTCGATCGCCGGCAGCCGCGTCCATCCTTTCGCGGGCTCCGCCTACGCCACGTCGAAGGCGGCGCTTGCCGCGCTGACCCGCGAGATGGCGCATGACTTCGGCCCGCGCGGCATTCGCGTCAATGCGATCGCCCCCGGCGAGATCGATACCGCGAGCCTGTCGCCCGGCACCAACAAGATCGTCGAGGAGCAGATCCCCATGCGGCGTCTCGGCACGCCCGATGAAGTGGCCGATGTGATCCACTTCCTGTGCGAGAAGGGCGCAAGTTACGTGAGTGGCGCCGAGATCCAGATCAACGGCGGCCAGCACGTGTAGCCAGGAGTAACGCGATGGACACCACGATTACGACGCTCAAGGGCGAAACCGGACGCGATGCCCGACGCCGCATCCGCGCCGGCACCAACCTCGCCCCAACCTCGGGCATGGCGCCAGGTTACGTCCAGGGCAACCTCGCCATCCTGCCCAAGGCGCTGGCCGCCGACTTCGCGCGCTTCTGCCAGCTCAATCCCAAGCCCTGTCCGCTGCTCGCCTCATCGGAGCCGGGCGACTGGCGCCTGCCGGCGCTGGGCGAGGATCTCGACATCCGCACCGACATCCCGCTCTACCGCGTGTGGAAGAACGGCGAGATGGTCGAGGAGGTACGCGACCTCAAGAAAGTGTGGCGCGACGATCTGGTGTCGTTCGTGCTCGGTTGCTCGTTCTCGTTCGAAGAGGCGCTGATCGAAAACGGCCTCGAGATCCGCCACCAGACCTGCAACGTCAACGTGCCGATGTACCGGACCAGCATCGAGTGCAAGCCGTCCGGCCCGTTCCATGGGCCGATGGTCGTCTCCATGCGTCCCTTCAAGCCGGCCGACGCGATCCGCGCCGTGCAGGTGACGACGCGCTTTCCCTCGGTGCATGGCGCGCCGGTCCATCTCGGCAAGCCGGAGCTCATCGGCATCAAGGACATCGCCAAGCCCGACTACGGCGACGCCGTGCCGGTGCGCGACGACGAGTTCCCGGTGTTCTGGGCCTGCGGCGTCACCCCGCAATCGGTTGTGGCGACGGTAAAACCCGAGTTCTGCATCACCCATGCGCCGGGCTACATGCTGGTGACCGATCTCCTGAACTCACAGCTCGCCATCCTCTGACGATGCGCGTGGAATTCGACGGAAGCGTCGTCGAGATCGATCAATTGGTGATCGCCGGCTGGACCGGCCGTGACGTCGCCGCTCTCAACGATCATATCGAAGAGCTGAAGGCGATCGGCGTTCAGCCGCCGTCGAAAGTCCCGCTGTACTATCGCGTCGCAGCCAGCCTGCTGACGCAGGCTGTCAGCATACAGGTGCTGGGCGACGACACATCTGGCGAAGTCGAGCCTGTGCTGATGGGCGCGTCGGACCGGCTCTGGGTCACCGTGGGCTCCGACCACACCGACCGCAGGGTCGAGAGCTATGGCGTCGCGACCTCCAAGCAGGTCTGCCCCAAGATCATCGCCCGCTCGGCCTGGCGCTTCGAGGACGTGGAGCCGCATTGGGACCGGCTCGTTCTGCGCAGCTTCGTCGAGGAAGCCGGCAGGAAGGTTCTTTACCAGGAAGGCACGTTGGCCGGGCTCCGCCCCCCGCGTGAGTTGATCGCGGGCTGGCGCAACGGCGACAGCAAGCTGCCACCCCACATTGCGATGTTCTGCGGCACCATGCCGGCGATCGGCGCCATCCGGTCCTCGCCGCGCTTTGCGATGGAGATCGAGGATCCCGTGCTCGGCCGCAAGCTCGCTCACACCTATCAGGTAACGGCACTGCCCATCGTCTCCTGACATGGCTTCCCTGCAGGGAGGCTCTTGCATGCCGTGCGCCGCTAAACGTACGTTCAGCCCTGCTGGGAGGAGCGGCAAAAAATGACCAAAGGCGCTTACGACGGCATCACCGTTCTCGACTTCACGCAGGGCATCGCAGGCCCGCACGCCTCCATGCTGCTCGCCCTGCACGGCGCCGACGTCATCAAGATCGAGCCGCTGGAAGGCGACTGGGGCCGCGCGCTGGGCGAGCTGAAGGGCGACCATTGCGCCCATTCCGTCGCTTTCAACCGCGGCAAGCGCTCGATCGCCCTCGACCTCAAGTCGCCCGACGGCATCGCGGTGGTGAAGAAGATCGCCGCCAAGGCGCACGTCGTGCTGGAGAGCTTCCGGCCGGGCGTGATCCAGCGGCTGGGCTTCGGCTACGAGAACATCAAGAAGGTCAATCCCAAGGTCGTCTATTGCTCGGTGTCGGGCTTCGGCCAGACCGGGCCCTACAGCAAGCGGCCGACCGTCGACGGGCTGATCCAGGCGTTCAGCGGCATGATGGTGATGAACAGGATGCCGGACGGCACGCCGTGGCGTCAGGGCATGATCGCCGTCGACGTCACGACCGGCCTCTACACCTTCCAGGCACTGGCGCCGGCTCTGATGCGCCAGTTCCGCTTCGGCGAAGGCAGCTTCATCGATTCCAGCCTGATGCGCGCGGCCGCCGCCTTCCAGGGCGCCAAGCTGATGGAATGGGTGCTCTCCAAGGGCGCGCCGCCGGTCCTCTATATGCCGGCCGGCAGCTACAAGTCGAAGAACGGCTACATCATGGTGAGCGCCATGCGGCCGCATCACTTCCGCCTGCTGTTCGAGCTGATCGGCCGGCAGGACATTGCCGACGATCCCGACCTGCAGAGCCACAACGACCGCATCAAGAACGCTCCCAAGATCATCAAGGCGCTGAACGAGACGATGCCGACCAGGACCACCGAGGAGTGGATTGCCATCCTGCAGCCCAAGGACGTGTTCTGCGAGCGGGTCAACAATTACACCGACTATCTCGACCATCCGCACGTCAAGGAATCGGGCGCCATCGACTGGATCGAGCAGGACGGCGTCGGCCGCATGCCGGTCGCCAACATTCCGGGCCTGCCGCCCGCCTCGACGCACGGACCGCAGCAGCATGCGCCGCATATCGGCGAGGACGGCCCGGACATCCTGCGCGAGCTGGGCTACAGCCCCGCCGAGATCGACGCCATCTTTGCCCGCGGCGGGATCGGTGCGCCGGCCGCGACGGTGAAGGCGGCAGAGTAATGCTAAAGATAATTGTTACAGTCTCGTGAAGATTTCCGCAATTTCCGCAAGCGTTACGCCAATTCACCATGGGCCGAAAGACTGATTCTGCGCGGCATTCTGCCAAGATTATTGGCTCGCCCGAAGCATGAACGTCATCCTGCCGGCGTGCTGGACAGACTTTAGTGGTATATAAGTGAAAGTCAATAGAGGTTAGCAATCCTTTTTCGCTGCGAGTTTTTGCGCTCCATGCTGCGCAGAAACTGATGCGCCGGAATGACCATCCTTCCTCCCCAGCGAAGCAGGGGAGGTGGCGCCGTCTTACGGCGACGGAAGGGTCATGGACCCGAGCATCCTTTCGCGCCCATGACCCCTCCGCCCGCTCCGCGGGCACCTCCCCGCGCTTCGCGCAGGGAGGAGGGTCAAGTCACCTGGAACCCATGCGCGAAGGGATCGCGCTCGTCGACGAAGATGGTGTTGATGCCGTGCTGGCGCGCCCAGCCGGAGATCGACGGCACGATGGCGTCGTGGTTGCCGACCCGCGCCGCGGCCTCGACCCTACCGTCGAACAGCGAGCCGATGATGCTCTCATGCACGAACTCGTCGCCGACCTTGAGCCGTCCGCGCGCCGCGAGCTGGGCCATGCGCGCTGACGAGCCGGTGCCACAGGGTGAGCGGTCGATCGCCTTGTCGCCGTAGAACACCGCGTTGCACGCATGGGCGCGCGAATCGCGGGCCTTGCCGGTCCACATCACGTGGCTCACGCCCTTGATCGTCGGGTTCTCCGGATGCACGGGCTGGATCCTGTCGTTCAGCAATCGCCGCACGATCGGCGACAGCCGCAGCACGTCGCCGGCCGACATCGTCTCGAGGCCGCCAAAATTCTTCTGCGGCTCGAGGATGCCGTAAAAATTTCCGCCGTAGGCGATGTCGAACACCAGCTCGCCCACGCCCGGCACGTCGATCGCGACCTCACTGGCCGCCAGATACGACGCGACATTGGTGATGCGCACGCTGTCGACGAAACGGCCCGTCTGCTGGTAGCGCGCCACGACCTTGCCCGCCGGCGCATCGAGATTGACCACGCCCGGCGTTGCCGGCGCCACAAGTCCGTTCTCGACCGCCATGGTGACGGTGCCGATGGTGCCGTGGCCGCACATCGGCAGGCAGCCGCTGACCTCGATGAACAGGATGCCGACGTCGCAGTCGGCGCGGGTCGGCGGATAGAGCATCGAGCCCGACATCACGTCATGGCCGCGCGGCTCGAACATCAGCGCCTTGCGGATCCAGTCATGGTGCGCGAGGAAATCGAGCCGCCGTTCGCTCATGGTCGCGCCCTTGAGCAGCGGCACGCCGCCCGACACCAGCCGCACCGGATTGCCGCAGGTATGGCCGTCGAGGCACGAAAAGGTATGGACCGACATGGCCTCTGCTTACGCCGCCGTCACGAAGCGCTCAACCTCGCGCGTGCTCTTGAGGCGGACAACCTGCTTCTCCTTGGCGAGAAAAGCGCACTCCAGCGTGAATTTCTCGCGGTTCCGGCGATGCGTCTTCAGCGCCCACAGCAGGATCGACTGGCGGCTGAAGAAGGTACGCACGAAGGATTCGCGATTGCCGGTGCCCCAGAGGTCTTCCTTCGTCGCGGCACGGCGGATCGTCCGGCGCAGCAGGCGCCATATCACCAGCGACAGCGGCAGGTCGAGCCAGACCAGCGTATCGGCCGGCCGCCACACGAGATCGCGGACCTGGGCGTAGTTGCCGACCACGATCCAGCCGTCATCCCGGGTCTCACGCTCGACCCTGTGGCGGAATAGCTCAATCGGGGCGCCCTGCCAGTCGCGGCCCCAGAACAGCGCGTCGAGCTCGATCACGCGCAGGCCGGTGCGCGCCGCCAGCCGCTCCGCCAGCCGGCTCTTTCCTGATCCTGTCGTGCCGATCACAACGACGCGCCGCATGCCGCCAACCCTCGCCCGACTGTAGCGCCAAATCGGCGGCCATCGTAGGGTGCCGCCCGCATGTCGGGGGAGCATTGATGCCGCAGATCCTTTTCAGGAATTTGAATCTTCTCGACCCGCGCTGGAACGAGGCGCGCGGGGGCTACGAGGTGCTGGTCGAAGGCGATCTGATCAAGGAAGTGTCGTCCAAGCCGATCAAGGCGGCCAAGGCGCAGGTGGTGGATTGCGGCAAGCGCACGCTGATGCCGGGCCTGATCGACTGCCATGTCCATGTCTTCTTGGTCGAGGTGAACTTCCGCCTCCTCGAGAGCATGCCGCTCACCCTGCTGACGGCAAAATCGGCAGACCTGATGAAGGGCATGATCGACCGCGGCTTCACGACGGTGCGCGATACCGGCGGTGCCGACTGGGGCATCAAGACCGCCGTCGATTCCGGCCTGATCCCCGGACCGCGGCTCTTCATCTCGGGCCGCGCCATCGGCCCGACCGGCGGCCACAGCGATTCGCGCCGCCGCACCGACTACGGCACGCCCTCGTGCGGCTGCTGCAACGCCATGGTCTACAGCCTGGCCATCGCCGACGGCCCCGACGCGGTGCGCAAGACAGTGCGCGAGCAGATGCGCCAAGGCGCAGACCAGGTGAAGATCATGTGCTCGGGCGGCGTCGCTTCGCCCTACGATCCCCTGGATTCTCTGCAATTCTCCGAGGCCGAGATCGCCGCCGCGACCGACGAGGCGAAGAATTTCGGCCGCTACGTGCTGGCCCATGCTTATTCACCCGAGGCGATCACCCGCGCGGTCAACAACGGCGTGCGCACCATCGAGCACGGCAACCTCATAGACGCCAAATCCGCCAAGCTCCTGAAGTCCAAGGGCGGTTTCATGGTGGCCAACCTGGTGACCTATTTCGTCATGAAGGAGAAGGCCGCCCAGTTCGGCATGACCGCCGACATGCTGGCCAAGAACGACATCGTGCTCGACGGCGCGCTGCGCTCGCTCGAAATTTGCAAGGCCGCCGGCGTGAAAGTTGGATACGGCAGCGATCTCTTGGGCCAGTTGCAGGTCGAGCAGAGCCGCGAGTTCATGTTCCGCGCCGAGGTGCTGAAGCCGCTGGAGATCATCCGTCAGGCCACCACGGTGGGCGCCGAGATCCTGCGCCAGGAAGGCAAGCTCGGCATCGTCGAGCCCGGCGCCTTCGCCGACCTGATCGTGGTCGACGGCGATCCGCTGAAGAAGCTGGAGCTGTTCCTCGACCAGGGCGCCCATCTGCCGGTGATCATGAAGGCCGGCAAGTTCCACAAGAACGCGTTGAAATGAGCGCACGACCGATGCCGCACCACCCAATGTCATCCCGAGCGCAGCGAGGACCTTTGGTGATCCGTAAAGGTCCCTCGGCCTTCGGCCTCGGGATGGCAGTCTTCGGAGATCAATGAATGTCGTTTCTATTCAAGAACCTGCGCCTCCTCGATCCGAACTGGAAGGAAGCACGCGCCGGCTACGAAGTGCTGGTCGAAGGCGACATCATCAAGGAAGTGTCGGCCAAGCCCATCAAGGCGGCGAAGGCCACGGTGGTGAATTGCGGCAAGCGGACCCTGATGCCGGGCCTGATCGACTGCCACGTGCACACCCACCACAGCGAGGTCTACATCAACCGCATGGAGGCGGTGCCGCTCACCCTGATGATGGCGCGCTCGGCCGGACGCCTGAAGCGCATGCTCGATCGCGGCTTCACCACGGTGCGGGACGCAGGCGGCGCCGACTGGGGCACCAAGACGGCCGTCGAATCGGGCCTGATCCCCGGCCCGCGGCTCTTCATCTCCTGCCGCTCGATCGGCCCGACCGGCGGCCACAACGACCGCAACCGGCGCACTGACATCGGCCCGCCGTGCCTGTGCTGCAACGGCATGGTGTTCATCCGCTGCATCGCCGACGGCCCCGACGAGGTGCGCAAGGCGGCGCGCGAGCAGATGCGCCAGGGCGCAGACCAGGTGAAGCTGATGGTCTCGGGCGGCGTCGCCTCGCCCTACGATCCGCTGGAATCGCTGCAGTTCACCGAGGAGGAGATCACCGCCGCCGTCGAGGAGGCGCACGCCTTCGGCCGCTACGTGCTGACCCACGCCTATACACCGGAAGCCATCACCCGCGCCGTCAAATGCGGCGTGCGCACCATCGAGCACGGCAATCTGGTCGACGCGCCCACCGCCAAGCTGATGGCGCAAAAGGGCGTCTACATGATTCCGAACCTGGTCACCTACGACGCCATGAAGCGGCGCGCCGCCGAGCTCGGCATGCCCAGGGAGATGCTCGAGAAGAACGACGAGGTGCTGAAATACGGCTTCGCCGAGCTGGAACATTGCCGCAAGGCGGGCGTCAGGATGGCCTACGGCTCGGACCTTTTAGGCGCGCTGGAAGACGAGCAGACCGGCGAGTTCCAGATCCGCGGGCGCGTGATGCCGGCCATCGACGTCATCCGCTCGGCGACCCTGATCGGCGCCGAGGTCGTGCGTCAGGAACGCAAGCTCGGCACCATCGCGCCCGGCGCCTTTGCCGACCTTCTCGTGGTCGACGGCGATCCGCTGAAAAATCTCGGCCTGTTCATGGATGGTGGCCCCAACCTGTCGGCCATCATGAAGGGCGGCCGCTTTCATAAGAACGCCCTGTGACGCCAAAGGCGCTCATAGCTGGGGGCGCGCCACTCCAGTGGCGCGATCTTTGTTGGTTGAAGCGAAGACGCGCGACTGGAGTCGCGCGCCCCCAGCCATGACTCTCGCCATCATCCGCCGCCGGGCCGGCCGCTGGGCGCTGAACGGCGCGGCCGCGCTCGCCCTGCTCTATATCCTGACCCCGCTGATCTTCGTCGTCTGGCTCGCCTTCTTCCGGCAGGAGATCCCGTCCTTCCCGCCCGAGGGCTATAGCCTGAAATGGTTCGCGGCGATCCTGGACCAGCGCAAGTTCGTCGACGGCTTCACCCTCAGCCTGCAGGTCGGCGTGCTCGCCACCCTGATCGGCCTGGCGCTGGGCGTCCCGGCCGCGCTCTGCGTGGTGCGGTTCCAGTTCGGCTTCCGGGCGCCGCTCGCCAGCCTGCTGCTGATGCCGCTGATCGTGCCCGGCGTCGTGCTGGGCACGTCGATGTACGTCTTCCATGTCGAGCTGGAGAACGGCCTCGATGTCGACGTGATCGGCACGTTCTACGCGCTGGTGGCGGGCCACGTCGTTATCGTCATTCCCTGGGTGGTGCGGCTCATCACGGCCAGCCTGGCCGGCGTCGATCGCAGCACCGAGGAAGCCGCGCAAAATCTCGGGGCCAACGCTTGGGTGACCTTCTGGCGCATCACCCTGCCGGCGATCCGGCCGGGCATCGTGGCCGGCGCCCTGTTCGGCTTCGTGACCTCGTTCGGCAATCTCGAGATGAGCCTGTTCCTGGTCGGCCCCGGCCGGACCACGCTGCCGATCGTCATCCTGCAGTATCTCGAATGGAAGATCGATCCGACCATCGCGGCGGTCTCGGTGGTGCAGATCTTGCTGATAGCAGGGGCAATGCTGATCACCGACCGGTACGTGAAGCTGGCGCGGGTCGTCTGACATGGCCCGCCTCGACATCGAAAGCCTGGTTAAACGCTACGGCGACTTCTACGCCGTGCGCGACGTCTCCCTGACCGTGGCCGATGGCGAGTTTCTGGTGCTGCTGGGCCCGTCGGGCTGTGGCAAGACCACGACCTTGCGCATGGTCGCGGGCTTCATCGAGCCCACCGGCGGCATGGTGCGGCTCGGCGGCGCCGACGTGACCCTGCTGCCGCCGTGGAAGCGCAACGCCGGCATGGTGTTCCAGAGCTATGCCCTCTTCCCGCACCTCAGCGTGGCGCAGAACGTGGCCTTTGGCCTGGAGATGCGCAAACTGGCGCGCGCCGACATCGAGCGCCGGGTCGAGGAGGTGCTGGCCCTGGTCCGGCTAAAAGGCTATGGCGGCCGCCTGCCGCGCCAGCTCTCGGGCGGCCAGCAGCAGCGCGTGGCGCTGGCCCGGGCGCTCGCCATCCGGCCCGATGTGCTGCTGCTCGACGAGCCGCTCAGCAACCTCGACGCCAAGCTGCGCCAGGAAGTGCGGGTCGAGATCCGCGAGCTGCAGCGCCAGTTGGGCCTCACCACGGTCATGGTGACGCACGACCAGGAGGAGGCGCTCACCATGGCCGACCGGCTGGTGGTCATGAACGAGGGCCTAGTGCGCCAGGTCGGCAGCCAGCGCGACCTCTACGAAAGGCCATCCGACCGCTTCGTGGCGGGCTTCGTCGGCCGCAGCACCTTCCTCGACGGCACGGTCGAGGCGCCGGGGCGGTTCCGCAGCGATGGCGGGCTGTCGCTCGCCTGCCGCGACGGCAAGGCTGGCCGGGCCGTGCTGTCTCTGAGACCCGAAAGGATCGAAATCGGCCCCGCGGCGCCGTCCGGACCGCGTTCCGGACTCGACAACAGCCTGCCCGGTACGGTGGAATTCGTCTCCTATCTCGGCGCCCTGATCGACATCCATGTGCGCCTGTCGCCCAACGACCGGCTGGTGGTGCAGATCGCCAATCGCGAGGGCGGTTTCGCCCCGGAGGTCGGTCAGCCCGTCCATGTCGGCTGGCCGGCATCGGCCGGTCTGGTCTTCAACGAGTAATCACAAGAATCGCAGGAGAGGTCTCATGCCCAAAAGCTTCATGATCAACCGTCGCACCGCGCTTGGCGGTGTGGCTGCTTTCGCCGCCGGCGCCGGTCTTCCGGCCTATGCGCAGGACAATAAGCGCATCGTCATCGGCACCTGGGGCGGCGACTATTCGCGGCTGCTGGCCAAGAACATCGAGACGCCGCTGCTCACCCCCAAGGGCTGGGACGTGGTCAAGGACGAAGCCAATGATCCGCCGCGCCGCGCCAAGGTGATGGCGGAAAAGTCGCTGCGCCGCGGCACCTCCGACCTCCAGGGCGTGTCGGCCGCCAACATGTACGAGATGAACGAGCAGGGCACGCTGGAGCAGCTCGATTATTCCAAGATGGCCAATGCGGCCAACCTGATCCCGGCGATGAAATATCCCTACGGCATCGGCCACATCTATTCGGGCAAGGTCGTGCTGTTCAATCCCAAGCTCATGAAGGCACCCGAGGGCTTCGCCGACACGCTCGATCCCAAGCAGGGCGACAAGCTCGGCATCATCGACATCCAGTATCAGTACACGATGGTCGCGGCGGGCCTGGCCTCGGGCGGCACGGTGAGCAAGGTCGAGCCGGGCATGGAGCGGCTGATCGCCTGCAAGAAAGCGGGCGCGCGCATCTATCCCTCGAACGAGGCATTCGCACAGGCGATGAAGACCGAGGAGATCGCCTGCGGCATCATGTGGAAGGCCCGCGCCGTGCAGTGGCAGAACGCCGGTATCCCGGTCGAGACGGTGGCGCCCAAGGAGGGCGTGCCGATGTACGTCTCGGGCTTCGTCATGCCGAAGAACGCACCCAACAAGCCCGGCGCCTACGCCTATCTCGACGCCATGATGGCGCCGTCCGCCCAGGAAGGCTTCGCCGTCGACATGGGCTACAATCCGACGGTCACCAACGCCAAGGTGCCGCCCGATGTGCAGAAGCGCATCGGCTTCACCGAAGAGGAACAGAAGCGCCTCGTCGACCTCGACTACGGCTATCTCGCCAAGAACGACGCGGCTTTCAAGGAATGGTGGGACAAGTCCTTCAAGGGCTGATCCGAACGGATGACCGACACCGCTCTTGCGCACGGGCCTGTCGTCGAACGGCGACGGGGCGACGGCCTGACGGCCGGCCTCCTCATCGCGCCGGCGACGATCTTCGTTGCCCTCTGCCTGCTGGCGCCGCTGGCCATCCTCTTTCGCTACAGTCTCAACGACTTCGTGGCGACCAAGAAGATCATGGTCGAGGCGGTAACGCTCGCGAACTACGTAAAATTCTTCACCGACCCCTACTACACGTCGATCCTGTTCACGACGGTGCGGATCGCCGTGCTGGTGACCCTGGTCTGCCTGGTCGTGGGCTTTCCCCTGGCCTATGTCGTGGCCCGCACCCAGAGCCGCTGGAAGCACCTCCTGATCATTTCCATCGTGCTGCCGCTGTTCGTCGGCAACTCCGTGCGCGCGGCCGGCTGGATGGTGGTGTTCGGCAACAAGGGCTTCGTCAATGCGAGCCTGATGGGCCTCGGCCTGATCGACAGGCCGATCGAGATCATGTTCACCGAGAACGCGGTGATCATCGGCATCATCGCCGTCAACCTGCCCTTCATGGTGCTTTCCCTGCAGAGCGTGATCGAGGGCATCGACCGCGCCGTCGAGGAAGCGGCCTTCAGCCTGGGCGCCCCGCCCCTCACCATGTTCCGCCGCGTGCTGTGGCCGCTGGCGCTGCCCGGCATCCTGGCCGGCACGATCCTGACCTTCATCCTGGCGATGAACGCCTATGCCACGCCGTTCCTGCTGGGCGGGCCGCTGTTCAAGATGATGGCGCCGCTGGTCTACAACCAGTTCACCCAGCAGGCCAACTGGCCGTTCGGCGGCGCCATCGCCTTCATCCTGATGACGGTGACCCTGCTCCTGACCGTTGCCGCCAACCTCATCATCCAGCGCCGCAGCCAACGTTGAGGTAAAGGGATATGGCCGAAGAAACCCGATTGCGCCGCTTCGCCGTCCTGATCGACGCCGACAACACCTCGCCGCGCATCGCCGCCGGTCTGTTCGAGGAGATCGCCAAGTTCGGCGAGGCCAGCGTCCGGCGCATCTATGGCGATTTCTCGAGCCCGCGCATGAAGTCGTGGGCGGACATCCTGCAAAAATACGCGATCGATCCCTACCAGCAGTTCGCCTACACGACGGGGAAGAACGCCTCCGACATCGCCCTCGTGATCGACGCCATGGATCTCCTGCACAGCCGGCGGTTCGACGGTTTCTGCCTGGTCTCTTCGGACAGCGACTTCACCCGCCTGGCGTCCCGTCTGCGCGAAGAAGGTGCCGATGTCTACGGCTTCGGCGCCCAGAAGACGCCGGAGAGCTTTCGCCAGGCGTGCCGGCGGTTCGTCTATATCGAGAACCTGTTGCCGGATGCCGAGGTGGCGATCCCCGAAGAAGGATCCTCGCGGAGCCGCCAGTCGGCCAGTGCCGCGATTCCCATCCTGACCAAGGCGATCGGGCAAATGGAGACGGAGGACGGCTGGGTGGGCTTGGGCGTGGTCGGACAACGCCTGGCGAACATTGCCTCCGACTTCGACCCGCGCACCTATGGCTTTCGCAAGTTGAGCGACTTGGTCCGACAAACCGGCGCGTTCGAGATGGATCAGCCGGAAGGCCGGGCGGTGCGGATCCGGGCAAAGCCTGCGCAGCCGCACAGGGGCCGCCCTGTCCAGGCTGCGGCACCGAGGCGCGCCTCGAAATAGCCGCCGTTGCTGTTGCTCTGCATTCGTCCCCTGGGGCGCTAAGCGTCGTTGCTTTTGTCGCTGCCCGCCTCTAAAGGCCGGGGGGTCGGCACGGCCAACCGATGCCTTTGGACAGGAAAGCGCCTCGATTGGAAAACAGCCAAGACCCCGCGGCTTCTGCCGCGACCGTGACCGATGCCCGCGCCTGGACGAAAATTCTCGCACGCTACCGGCAGCCCAGCACCGGCCGCGGCATCGTCGAGATCGCCATCACGGTCGTGCCGCTGGCGGCCCTTTGGGTGCTGGCCTGGGCGACGCTCGACATCGGCTATTGGCTGGCGTTGCCGCTGGCCATCGCCGCCGCCTGTTTCCTCGTGCGCCTCTTCGCCATCCAGCACGATTGCGGGCATGGCTCGTTCTTCCGTCATCGGCTGGCAAACGACTGGTTCGGCAGGATCGCCGGCGTGCTGACCTTCACGCCCTACAGCGTCTGGCGCCATGCCCACGCCACCCATCACGCCGGCACCGGCAATCTCGACCGCCGCGGCCTGGGCGATGTCGAGACGCTCACCGTGCAGGAATACCGCGCGCGCTCGTTCTGGGGACGGCTGCGCTATCGCCTGTACCGCCATCCGCTGGTGATGTTCGGCCTCGGTCCCGCTTACGTCTTCCTCCTGCACTATCGCCTGCCGGTGGGATCGATGCGCGACGGCTGGCGCCCATGGGTCAGCACCATGACGACCAATCTGGCGATCGGGTTGCTCGCCGCCCTGCTGATGTGGGTCATCGGCATCAAGGCATTCCTGCTGGTGCACCTGCCGATCCTGCTGTTCGCGGCCTCGGTCGGCGTCTGGATGTTCTTCGTGCAGCACCAGTTCGAGCACACGACCTGGGAAAACGACCAGGAGTGGAACCTGCACGACGCGGCCCTGCACGGCAGTTCGCACTACGACCTGCCGGCATTCCTGCACTGGTTCACCGCCAATATCGGCATCCACCACGTGCATCACCTCAACAGCCGCATTCCCTACTACCGGCTGCCGCGCGTGCTGCGCGACCATCCGGAACTGCGCAATGTCGGCCGGCTGACGCTGTGGCAAAGCTTCCGCTGCGTGCGCCTCGTGCTGTGGGACGAGACGCAGCGCCGCCTGGTCTCGTTCCGCGAGGTCCGAGCCGCGGGCTGAAGCGCTGCGCACCTCCCTCCGTTGCCGTCTGGACGGCGATAGGCGACAGTCGATGCCATGCATATTGGATTGATCGGCGGCATCGGCCCGGCCGCTACCGACTTCTACTATCGCGGCCTGATCGAACGGCACGCAGCCTCCGGCATCCCGCTCGAGCTCACGATCGCGCACGCCGACGTGCGGGAAATGAGCCGCAACCTCACCAACCGCGATCCCGGCAGGCAGGCCGAGATCTTCGCGCGGCTGGTCCACCGGATGAAGGCGGCGGGCGCCGCCGCCGCCGCGGTCACCTCCATGGGCGGCCATTTCTGCGTCAAGGAGCTCGTAGCAATCTCGCCCTTGCCGATCCTCAACGCCATTCCCGAAGTCGATGCCGCCATCACGCGCAGCAAGCTGAAGAAGGTCGGCATCATCGGCACGCGCACGGTGATGGAGAGCGCGCTCTATGGCGGCATCTCCTCGGCCGAGGTCGTGGCGCCCGAAGGCGCCGAGCGCGACGAGGTCCACACCGCCTATGTCACGATGGCGGAAGTCGGCCGCGTCACCGACCAGCAGCGCCACACGTTCTTCACGGTCGGTCGCCGTCTCTGCCAGGAGCGCGGCGCCGAGGCGATCATGTTGGGCGGCACTGACATGTTCCTGGCCTTCGTCGGACAGCAAAGCCCCTTCCCTCTCATCGACTGCGCCGACATCCATGTCGGCGCGATTTACCGCAAATCGGCCGGCTGAACGCTGAACGGCAAGGCAGCCTCATGTCTTGCCGGAGCGCGGGCCTCCAGGCCCGCTCAAGTCATCCTATCGACGACGAAGATGCGGACCTGGAGGTCCGCGCTCCGGCAAGATACCTAGGCGCAGCTCTTCAGCAGGTTGACCGCAGCCGAGTCGCCGGGCGCCAGCGCCAGGCATTGCTGGAAGAAGCGGCGGGCCGCCGCCGAGTCGTGCTGGGCGAGCGCGTCGACGCCGGACTGCAGCAGGTCTCGCGTCAGGCCCTTGGCGGCGCGCAGGGCGGGCGGGTTGGTCTGGAACACCTCGAAAATCGTGACCGGCCGCGTCTTGCCCTTGACCACCACGACGTCGATCGGCCGGACGTCGTAGGCCTTGGGATCGGCGAGCTGCTCGTAGGTGTACTGCGAGATCAGCAGGCCGACGTGATATTCCTTGGTCAGGCTTTCGATTCGCGAGGCGAGGTTGACGGCGTCGGAGATCACCGTGCCGTCCATGCGATGCTTCTCGCCGATCGTGCCCAGCATCAGCGAACCGGTGTTGAGGCCGATGCCGATGCCGATCGGCTCGAGACCGGACGCAGCACGCTCGGCGTTGAAGCCCTCGAGCGCATCGTGCATCGCGAGGCCGGCGCGCAGCGCATCGTCGGCATTGTTGAACAGCGCCATGATGGCATCGCCGATATACTTGTCGATGAAGCCATTATGGGTACGGATGACCGGCCCCATGCGCTCCAGAAAAGTGTTGATGAAGGCGAAGTTCTCGTCCGGCGTCATCTTCTCCGAGAGCGTCGTGAAGTTCCTGATGTCGGAGAACAGCACGGTCATGTCCTGGCGCTTGTTGTCACCCAGCTCGACGTCGACGATCGATGGCTTGCCAACGATCGCCAGGAAAGCCTGCGGCACGAAGCGCTCGATCGAGATGTTGGTGTCCTTGAGGTCGGTGATGGTCCTGCGCACCGCGTCGCGCATCGAGGCGAAGCTCTTGGCGAGCTGGCCGATCTCGTCGCCGCGCTCGGTGTTGGCGATGGCCTGGTTGAGGTCGCCCTCGGCGATGGCGCCGGCTTCGCCGCGCAGGTTGAACAGCGGATCGAGAAGCTGCCTCTGCAGCAGCCGTGAGGCGATCCAGAAAACGATCGGCAGCATCACCGCCAACACGAGCATCGAGCTCAGGAAGACCTGGATGACGGCCTGTCGCGCCAGGCCGGTGTCGTAGGTGATCTGGCGGATGACGAACTTGGGCGAAACCGGATGGCTGGGGTCGCTCGCGGCCGCCGTCGCCTCGCCGCTGTAGATGGTGACGTAGCGTCCCTCCTGATCGACGACTTCCTCGCGGCGGCTCTTCATCACGCGCTCGCTGAGCGCAGGATCGAGCTTCTTGCCGACATGGAGCAGCGACCACGTGCCCGCGGCGTTGATCAGATAGATGTCGACGTCCTTGACGTAGGGGTTCGAGCGCACCGCGTCGGAAAACAGGTCCTCGAAAAAGAACTTGCTCATCCAGTCGAAGGTGCCGTCGGCCATGCTGGCGCGAACGTCGGTCGATACTTCGACGATGTAGTCCATTCCCTTGGGGCCGAAGTAGCTGTAGGTCCGGAGCGCGCCCGTGAGCGTGGACAGGTCGATGCCGTCGTTCGAGACCTTGCCGTCGTCGTAGACGGAATCCAGGAACCGCGTGAAGGGGCTGTCGGGAAAGGCCAGGTTCATGTCGGACGCGAGGTTGGTCTGGAAGACCTTGTGCGCGCGGTCGATGAAGTAGATGTGCTGGACGCCATACTTCTTGGTCAGCGCGTCGAGCTCGGCGACCGAAAGATCGCCGGGCTTGCGGCCGAGGCTTTCGAGCTCCGCCACGATCTGCGGCAGCACCTTGCCCATGTGGGCCGTGATCTCTGTGTGCTGGGAGCGCAGCATGGCCTGGAAGACGGCGAAGCGTTCGCTGAGGCTCGCTTCGAGGTTGCGGATCTCGGCAGCCTGCTTCTCGGAAACCAGCCGGTACATCGCCAGCGAGGCAACGATCGTGGCGCCAAGGCTCACCGCCACCATCACGGCGAAGAGAAACAGGCCGACCTTGCGCTTCATCGAGGATTCCCCGCCACGATCATCTTCCCACGATCTCGGTCAGGGCACACCCCACTTTTGCGCCAGTCGGCTGTAGCTGCCGTCGGCGTTCATGTCGGCGAGCGCACGGTTGACCGCGGCGAGCAACGCGGGATTGTTGCTGGCGAAACCGATGCCAAGGGGCTGCGGATCATCGGGCACCTGCGCCACGATCGTAAGCCCGGGCGTCCGGCGGCCGAGCCAGGCAGCCACCGGATAGACCTTCATCACCGCTGTAATTCGGCCGGCGGCGAGGTCGACCATGGCGTCCTGGATATGGGCGAAGGAATAGACCCTGATGCTGCCGATCTCGCCTCTCTGCTGCATCTTGACCGCGATGTCGTAGTCGGTGGTGGCGGCCTGCACGCCGACCGAGGCAGTCTTGAGGTCGGCG
>Ga0193726_1001301_pt1 | contig 20190 bp, 16 predicted proteins | sample H2c1metaG_FD_144928 | JGI IMG/M metagenome (GOLD analysis project Ga0193726, IMG submission 144928) | Soil microbial communities from a riparian zone of the East river system, Colorado, United States - H2c1 | ecosystem: Environmental > Terrestrial > Soil > Riparian zone | place: USA: East River... | reverse complement strand
GATTGCGCGAGATCTCGCGTGCGAAGTTCTCAGGCTTGCGGATGAATATGGCCTGGAATATTGGGTTGCCCTCGGCAAAGTCGATTTGGGATGGGCGGATGCCGAACTCGGAAATGCTCTCCTGGGAATCGAGGAAATTCAGGAAGGACTGGCAGCGTACGAAGCGACGGGCGGTAAGCTCTGGAGTCCGCGCTTCCTGGGTCTGTACGCTGTTGCGCTAGGGAAAGCGGAACGCTTCGAAGAAAGCCTCGCGGTGATCGCGAAGGCCTTAATGTGCGCGGAGGACACCGGGGAGCGATACGCCTTTGCGGAGCTACATCGCATCAAAGGCGAGTTACTCATGAAAAGCGTCGGACTAAATCATTCTGCGAACGATGCACCTCGATTAAAAGCTCTGTCTCAAGCGCGGGCGTGTTTTTCGGACGCCCTCGCAATCGCAGAACCGCAAGGAGCGAGATCTTGGGAGTTGAGAGCAGCACTGAGCATGCACCGTCTTGACCTGATGCTAGGGAATCCAAACCACACGCAACTTGCGGAGATTTACTCCTCCTTCACCGAAGGCTACGAAACCCCCGACCTGCGCGAGGCCAGAGCACTTCTTGAAATTGCTTCTCCGCAGGCGCTCCCTTGAAATGCAGGTGACAGGGTCAGACGCCACCGACCAAAAACTAGAGAGCTCATTCCATGCATCGCGCGTGCGTGCAGACCAGCGAATGGATGGTTATTCCACAGTTACGGACTTGGCGAGGTTGCGGGGCTGGTCGACGTCGCAGCCGCGGCGGACGGCGATGTCGTACGCCAGCAGCTGCAGCGGGAGCACCATGACGATCGGCGTCAGCAGCTCGGGCGCCTGCGGCACCTCGAGGATGAAGTCGCCGGCCGGGTCGAGGATCGACGCCAACTGCTTGTCGCCGCGCGTCGTCACCGCGACGATCGTGCCGCCGCGCGCCTTCACTTCCTGCATGTTGCCGATCATTTTCTCGAACACCGCGTCGTGCGGCGCCAGCGCGACCACCGGCATGCGCTCGTCGATGAGCGCGATCGGGCCGTGCTTCATCTCGCCGGCGGGATAGCCCTCGGCGTGGATGTAGGAGATTTCCTTCAGCTTCAGCGCGCCCTCGAGCGCGATCGGGTAGTTGATGCCGCGCCCGAGGTACAGGAAATCGGTGCGCGTGTGCAGCGCCGCCGCGACCGCTTCGACCTCGGGCGCGATCTTCAGCGTCTGATCGAGCAACTGCGGGAGCTGCAGCAGCGCTTCGATGTGAGCCTTGGACGCCTCATCGGTCAGCGTCCCGCGGACCTGGCCGAGCCGAAGGCCAAGCAGGTACAACGCGACGAGCTGCGAAGTGAACGCCTTCGTGGACGCGACCCCGATTTCCGGGCCGGCGTGCGTGTAGATCGTCCCGTCCGACTCGCGCGTGGCCATGCTGCCGACGACGTTGCAGATCGCGATGCTGCCCGCGCCCGCGCGCTTCGCCTCGCGCAGCGCGGCGAGCGTGTCCGCCGTCTCGCCCGACTGCGTGATGACGACCGCGAGCGTCTTCGGCGACACGATCGGGCTGCGATAGCGGTACTCCGAGCCGTAGTCGACTTCCACCGGCACGCGCGCCAGCTGCTCGAGCATGAACTTGCCGACGAGCGCCGCGTGCCACGACGTGCCGCAGGCGAGAATGGTGATCTTCTCCACGTCGCGCAGCTGCGCGTCGGTGATCTTCATCTCCTCGAGGAACACCTTGCCGGTGTCCTGCGACACGCGGCCGAGGATCGTCTCGCGCGCCGCCGTCGGCTGCTCGAAGATCTCCTTCAGCATGAAGTGCTTGTAGCCCGCCTTCTCCGCCATGATCGGATCCCAGAGCACGCGCTGCGTGGCCTTGGACACTTCCCGGCCGAAGAAATCGGTGAACACGACGCCCGTCCGCGTGACGACGGCCATTTCCTCGTCGCCAAGGAACACGACGTCGCGTGTGTGGCTGAGGATCGCGGGGATGTCCGACGCGACGAAGAACTCGCCCTTGCCGAGGCCGACGACGATCGGCGGACCCTTGCGCACGGCGACGATCTTCTCCGGATCGTCGGCCGAGAGCAGCACGAGCGCGAACAATCCGCGCATGAACATCAGCGCGCGGCGGACGGCGTTCTCGAGGCCGTCCTGCTGCATCTCGCGCTCGACGAGGTGCGCGACGATCTCGGTGTCCGTCTCGGTGACGAACGTGTGGCCCTGGCTCTGGAGCTCGCGCTTCAGATCGAGATAGTTCTCGATGATCCCGTTGTGGACGACGACGATCTTGCCGGTGCAGTCGCGGTGCGGATGCGCGTTCTCTTCGGTCGGCCGTCCGTGTGTCGCCCACCGCGTGTGGCCGACGCCGTAGTCACCGGTGATCGGGTGCAGCCTGATGACGTCCTCGAGCCGCGACAGCTTGCCGGCGCTGCGCCGCAGTTCGACATCCCCGTCGTGCACGACCGCTACGCCCGCCGAGTCGTAGCCGCGATACTCCAGCCGCCGCAGCCCGTCGATCAGAATCGGGACGACTTCCTGTGGTCCGATATATCCGATGATTCCGCACATTTTTTAATCTCTCGCGGGGCCCCACCCCCGCTCGTTGCCGTCGCTGACGCTCCGGATCTTGACTCGAGGGCCGGTGCACCATTTCGCCCTTCGCTTCGCTCGGGCGCCGCCTCAGCATTCCTGATTCTTAATTCCTACTTCCTAATTACGCGCTTCTTCTTGTCCGCCGCCCAGCCAGCGATGTTCCTCTGCTTGCCAGCACTGATGGCGAGGGCACCGGGGGGAACGTTCTCCCTCACCGTGGTGCCGCTGCCGACGTAGGCGCCCTCGCCGATCGTCACCGGCGCGATGAGCTGTGAGTCGCTGCCGATGAACGCGCCGTCCTCGATCACCGTGACGTTCTTGTTGACGCCGTCGTAGTTGCACGTGATCGTGCCCGCGCCGACGTTGACGCCCGCGCCAATCGTCGCATCGCCGAGATAGGCCAGATGGTTCGCCTTCGAGCCCGCTCCGAGCACGGTCTTCTTCAGCTCGACGAAGTTGCCCACGTGCGCGCCAACCCGGACGTCCGCGTCTGGCCGCAGGTGCGCGAACGGCCCGACCTTCGCCTCGTCCGCAATCGACGCGCTCGTGATGACGCAGTGATTGAGCACGGTCACGCGATCGCCGATCCGCGAGTCGACGATGCGGACGCCGCTGTGGATCTCGCAGCCGGCGCCGATCGCCGTCCGCCCTTCGATCGCGACGCCCGGGTGAATGATCGTGTCCGCGCCGATCTGCACGCCCTCGTCGATGTACGTCGTCGCCGGATCCTCGATCGTCACACCGGCGGCCATCAGCGCGTCGTTCGTTTTCTGTCTCACGATTCGGCTCACCTCTGCCAGCTCGGCCCGGCTGTTGACGCCGCGGATCTCGTCGGCGTTCGACACCGTCACGGTTTCGACGCCCAGGCCGCGCCCGCGATACACCGCGACGAGGTCCGTCAGGTAGTACTCCTGCTGCGCGTTCTGCGGCGCGATCGTGCGCACCGCGTCGAACAACCCGTCGAGCGCAAAGGCGTAGATGCCCGAATTGATCTCGCGGATTTCCCGCTCCGCCGAGCTGGCATCGCGCTCCTCAACAATACGTGCAATCTGCTCGCCGGATCGGACGATGCGCCCGTAGCCGTGCGGCCGGTCGACGATCGCCGTCAGCACCGTCGCCGCCGCGCGCGTGGCCGTATGCCGATCTAACAGGAGCTTCAGGGTTTGCCCCGTCAGCATCGGGACGTCGCCGTATAGCAGCACCAGCGTGCCGCTCTGGCCGCGCAGCGCGGGTTCTGCCATGAGGACGGCGTGCGCCGTGCCCCGCTGTGGTTCCTGCACCACAAAGGTGAGACCAGGATGCCCAGCCAGCGCAGCCTTCAGGGCCTCCGCCTGGTGGCCCACGACCACGGTCGTCGTCCCGGGCCGCAGCGCCGAGGCGGACGCAAGGACGTAGTCGATCATCGGCACGCCGGCGACGCGGTGCAGGACCTTCGGCTGCGCCGACTTCATGCGCGTCCCCTTGCCGGCCGCAAGGACGACGATGTGAACGTTCACTCGATGATTATCGCGCGGTTCGGGTTCGAACCGCGCGCGGACGCCGATCGGATCGGCCCGTCGACGGCGTGTCGAGCGCCGAGCGGAACGCATCGTCGGCGCGGAGCGGCTCGAGGTCGGGATCCTGGCGCGCGACCGCGCGGTTTTCAGGATTGAGTGCGATGGCGCGCTCGAGATGCGCGATCCCTTCGACGATTTCACCGCGCTGCGCGTGCGCGACGGCGAGCATGTAGAGCGCGTGATCGTTGTCGGGATCCTCGTCTCGGACGAGGCGCAGGTGCGTGATCGCCTCGTCGTAGCGGCCGCCGTTGATCGAGAGCGTGGCGGCGTAGAGGCGCTCGTCGACGGTCTTGGGCGTCGCCTCGCGGGGCGCGGCCTGCCGGCGGCAGATGTTGAGGTACAGCCGCACGCGCTCGTGCAGCTCTTTTTCCTCGCCGTACTGCTGGAGCACCGATTCGAAAAGGTCGGCGGCGCCGTTGTAGTCGTGCTTCTGGAGCGCCGCGAGTCCGCGTTCGTACAACGCGACGGCTTCCACGTACGTGGTCCGGCGCGGCTCAGGCGCCGACGAGACGGATCGGTTGACGGGCGCCGGGGGGTGGGCCTGGGCCTTGGTCGGTTTGGGCGGCGGCTGGTGCCGCGGCTTCGCCATGAAACACCTGCGCGTGAGAGGCGAGGCGACGTATCGCGCCGAAAGCGCGGTTACGGTAACAGATGGCTACGGGCCGGTCAAATGGTCATTTGACCAATTTCTTGGCCTGCTCGACAGCTGCGTAGACCTCGTTCGGAGGCCGGTGGTACTTCCTCGCCAGAGCGTTAATAGCCTGTCGCTTCGTAAGAGCCGATTTTTCTGTCAATTCACCAATCTCTAGGAGGACGCTAGCGCCAGCAGGCAGCTCAACTGGCGCTTTTTCTATCGTATGACCTATTTCTACGACTACTGTGAACTCGCCCTGCGGGTCTATGATTCGCTCTAGAGCCATAGATATTGGTCCTCTGACCAATTCTTCGTGCGCCTTGGTCAGTTCACGGCCAACAGCCACCTGGCAATCGCCAACCGACAACTGAAGCTGTTCCAGCGTCTCCCGGATTTTGTGCGGCGCCTCGTAGAACACGACCGTCGGGCCCGAGTTGCGTAACCGCTCGAACCACAACTTTCTGTCTTTTAACCTAGTCGGCGGAAATCCCAGGAACGTGAACGTCCCGCCAGACAGCCCAGACGCCGCAAGCGCCGTGAGCGCAGCATTCGCGCCCGGGATCGCTTCGACCCGGATCCCGGCGTCGATCGCGGCGCGGATCAATCCCTGGCCCGGATCGGAAATCGTCGGCGTCCCGGCATCGGACACCAGTGCCACGCTGTCGCCGCGCTGCAGCCGGCCGATGAGCGCGTCGGCTTTCCTGCCCTCGTTGTGTTCGTGAAAGCTCGTGGTCGGCGTCGTGATCGCGAATCGCGTCAGGAGCTTCGCCGTTCGCCGCGTGTCTTCGGCCGCGATCACCGCGACCTCGCGCAGCACCCGCAGCGCCCGGGCCGTGATGTCCTCGAGGTTGCCGATGGGCGTGGCGACCACGAACAGCGTGCCGGGCATTGGAATGAGGACGTTTATTGTACCATTGGCGGATCGTTATGATCGCGTCCGAACCTCTTCCGCATTTCATAGACGCCCTGCTCGGGTACCTCCACGAGGTGCACCCGACGATCGCCACGCTCGACGGCGTCCACACACACGACGATCTCCTCGAAGACTTCACCCGGCCCGCGCTCGACGCCGAATCGCACGCCCTCGCCGGCTACCTGCGTCGCCTCGAGGAGATTCGCCCGGAAGGCCTCACACCCGTCGAGCGCCTCGAGCAGCGCATGGTGCGCGACAACATCCGCGCCCGCATGTTCGAGCTGGAAGACGTCCGCACCTGGGAGCGCAATCCGCAGTTCTACTCGGACACGCTCGCCTCGAGCGTGGCGGGCCAGGCGCTCTTTACTCACGCGCCGGCGGCCGAACGCGCGCGCCGCGTCCTGTCGAAGCTCCGTCAGGCGCCGCGGCTGATCCAGGCCGCTCGCGACAACGTCAAGGATCCACCCGGCATCTTCGTCAAGATCGGCCTCGAAACGATGCGCGGCACGCTGACGTTCATCGAGCGCGACCTCCCTCGCGCATTCGCCAATCTGGACGACCTGCATCTGCTCGGCGATCTCGCCGACGCGCAAACCGAAGCGTCCAACGCGATCAAGTCGTACCTCGATTACCTGGAAAACGATCTGTCGCCGCGGGCTCGCGGCTCGTTCCGCCTGGGACGCGAGCGATTCGAGCAGAAGCTCAAGCTCGAGGAAGGCATCTCCGTTCCGCTGGATCGCCTGCTCGCCATCGCGACGCGCGAGCTCAAGGCGACGCAGGAAGCATTCAGGACGCTCGCGGGCCGCAAGAACGGCGGCAATCCGCTCGAGAGCTGGGCGCGCACGAAGAACGAACATCCCGCGCCCGGCGCGCTCGTCTCCGTCGGACGCGAGCAGGTGGAAGAGCTCGCGACATTTCTCGAGCGCGAGGCCCTCATCACGCTGCCGGCCGGCGAGCCCATCACCGTCGCGCCGACGCCGGAGTTCTACCGCTGGTCGTCCGCCAGCATGTGGACGCCGGGTCCGTTCGAAACGAAGCCGACGCGCGCGTACTACTACCTCACCGACGTCGATCCCGCATGGCCGCCCGAACGCCAGGAGGAGCACCTCCGCGATTTCAATGTGCCGACGATGTGGTCGATTTCGATTCATGAGGTGTATCCGGGGCACTTCCTGCACTACCAGCACCTGCGCCGCGTGGAATCGAAGGCGCGCAAGTCGATCATGTTCGCGCCGGCGTCGTTCGTCGAAGGATGGGCGCATTACTGCGAGCACATGATGGTCGAAGCGGGTTTCCGCCGCGGCGAGCACGGCGTCAAGCTCGGACAGCTGGCCGAAGCCCTGATCCGCCTCGCGCGCTTCATCGTCGGCATCAAGCTCCACACCGAGGACATGTCGGTGGAGCAGGGCGTCCGCTTCTTCCGCGACGAGGCGTTTCTCGAGGAAGGCAACGCGCGGCGCGAGGCCGAGCGCGGAACGTTCGATCCGACATACCTCGTGTATACGGCAGGGAAGCTCATGCTGCTGAAGCTGCGGCAGGACTACAAGCAGAAGGAAGGCAAGGCCTACTCGCTCCGCACCTTCCACGACACGCTGCTCGCCAACGGCACCGCGCCGTTCTGGCTGCATCGTCAACTGATGCTGGGCGGCGACGGCGCGGACGCCGACTCCGGCAACGACCTCCTGGAATAGACTCGACTAGAATGGACTGATGCCGCTGTACGAATACGTGTGTGACAACGGTCACCGCTTCGAGCTGATTCGGAAGTTTTCGGATCCTCCGCTGGAGAAGTGCCCCACGTGCGGCGCGCCGGTGCACAAGCAGCAGTCGGCGCCGGCGATTCAGTTCAAGGGGAGCGGCTTCTACATCACCGATTACGCGAAGAAGGAACACGTGGCGGCCGCGAAGGCCGACAAGGCGCCTTCGTCTGCGTCCACGAGCACGTCGACGGAAACGAAGAGCGGCGGCGAGACGAAGTCGGAGACCAAGTCCGAGACGAAGAGCGACACCAAGGGCGAGACGAAGCCCGCCGTGCCCGCCAAGACCACCAGTACGTAGGGGCCGACCTTGGTCGGCCCTGGGCGGAGCAAACTCCGCCCCTACTTCTGGATTGTTTTCAGGTAGGCCGAGAAACGCTCGGCCAGATCCGGGCGGCGCAGCGCGAAGTACACCACCGCTTTCAGGAATCCGAGCTTGTTTCCGGTGTCGTGGCGGACGCCTTTGATCTCGCACGCGTAGATCGGGCGCGACTTCAGCAGCTCGCGGAGGCCGTTGGTGAGTTGAATCTCGCCGGTGCGGTCGCTCTTGGTCTTGGCCAGCGCGGGAAAGATGTCCGGCGTCAGCACGTACCGCCCGATGATCGCGAGATCTGACGGCGCATCCTTGGCCGCCGGCTTCTCCACGAGGTCCGCGACCTGGAAGACGCCGTCGCCCAGCGTCGCGGACGGATCGATCTTGATCACGCCGTAGCTGGAGATGTCCTCGCGCGGCACGCGCTCGACGGCGAGCACCGGGCCGTTGACGCGATGGAACACGTCGATCAGCTGCTTGATCGCCGGCGGATCCGCGTCGATCACGTCGTCGCCGAGGATGACGGCGAACGGTTCGTCGCCCACCATCTCGCGCGCGACGAGCACCGCGTGGCCGAGGCCGAGCGGCTCGCGCTGGCGGACGTACGCGAAGTTGATCATGTTCGAGATCTTGCGGATCTCGGCGAGCTGTTCGCGTTTGCCGCGCGCCTCGAGGAAGGTTTCGAGCTCCACCGACACGTCGAAGTGATCCTCGATCGCGTTTTTGCCGCGGCCGGTCACCAGGATGATGTTGTCGATGCCGGCGGCGACCGCTTCCTCGACGCCGTACTGGATGATCGGCTTGTCGACCAGCGGCAGCATCTCTTTCGGCTGGGCCTTGGTCGCGGGAAGGAACCGGGTTCCGAGGCCGGCGGCCGGGAACACCGCTTTACGGACGGGCGTCACGACCGCCATCGTAGCAGGCGGCGGCGCGAATATACAATGGACCGGCACCATGATTGATCCCAACTACGTCCGCGACCACATCGAAGACGTGCGCGACGGTCTGCGCAACCGCGGCCTCGATCCCGATCGCGCGCTCGAGGAACTGGCGACGCTCGAGACGGCGCGCCGGCGCCTGATCCCCGAGCTCGAAGGATTGAAGCGGCTGCAGAACACGGCGGGCGACGAGGTCGCGCGCGCCAAGCGGATGGGCAAGGACACGGCGTCCATTCAGGAGGCGAGCCGCGCCCGCTCGCAGCAGGTGAAGCAGCTCGGGATCCAGCTCGACTCGGTCGAGGGGCAGCGCAATCGCGCGCTGCTCGCGCTGCCGAATCTGCCGCACAAGAGCGTCCCGGTCGGAAAGAGCGCAGGGGACAACGTCGAGATCCGGCGGCACGGCGATCCACGCGCGTTCGACTTCGAGCCGAAGGCGCACTGGGATCTCGGGCCGGAGCTCGGCATCATCGATTTCGAGCGCGGCACCAGGATCGCGGGCGCGCGGTTCACCGTGTTGTCGGGCGCCGGCGCGCGCATGTCGCGCGCGCTCATCGACTTCATGCTCGATCTGCACACGCGCGAGCACGGGTACCATGAGATCGCCCCGCCGTTCATGGCGAACAGCGAGACGCTCCAGGCGACGGGCCACCTGCCGAAGTTCGAGGCCGACCTGTTCAAGATCGCCGGCGAGTTCGATCTCTACATGGTGCCGACGGCGGAAGTGCCGCTCACCGGCCTGCACCGCGGAGAAATTCTCGACGGCCGGCAGCTGCCGCTGAAGTACACGGCCTACACGCCGTGCTTCCGCAGCGAGGCGGGATCGTACGGCAAGGACGTCCGCGGGATGTTCCGCCAGCATCAGTTCGACAAAGTGGAGCTCGTGAAATTGACGACGCCCGAGTCGTCGTACGACGAGCTGGAATCGCTGACGGCGAATGCGGAGGCCGTGCTGCGCCTGCTCGGCCTGCCATATCGCACGATCGCGTTGTGCACGGGCGACATGGGGTTCGCCGCGGCGAAGACGTACGACGTGGAGGTGTGGCTGCCGAGCCGCCAGGGCTACGCGGAGATTTCGTCCTGCAGCAACACCGAAGCGTTCCAGGCGCGGCGCGCCAACATCAAGTACCGGGCCGACGGCACCGGCAAGGCGGAGTTCGTCCACATACTGAACGGATCCGGGCTCGCGGTCGGTCGCACGCTGATCGCGATCCTCGAGAACTACCAGCAGAAGGACGGCTCGGTCGTCGTGCCCGAGAAGCTGCGCCCGTACATGAACAACGTCGAGCTCATCACGCGCTGAGTTATGCAGGAGGCGCGGCCCAGCCGGACGGCGATGCGCGTCGCCATGCGGCGCGCGGCGCACCAGATCTTCGACGCGCCACCGCGCGTCCTGGACGATCCGCTGGCGCTGCCGATCGTCGGCGGTGAAGCGGTCGCAAAGCTCGAGATGGCGCCGACGCTGCAGCGCGGCCGCGTCGCCAGGGCGCTGCGGGCGTTCATGGCCGTCCGCAGCCGCGTCGCGGAAGACGCGCTCGCACGAGCGGTCGATCGCGGCGTCGCACAATACGTGATCCTTGGCGCCGGCCTCGACACGTTCCCCTACCGGAATCCCTATCCCCACTCCACGCTGCGTGTGTTCGAAGTCGATCATCCCGCCACGCAGGCGTGGAAACGCCGCCGGCTGGAGGCTGCGGCGATCGCGGTTCCGGCGTCCGTCACGTTCGCTCCGGTGGATTTCGAGCGCCAGACGCTGACCGACGGACTCGACGCGGCCGGCTTCAACCGCCACGCGCCGGCGTTCTTCTCGTGGCTCGGCGTGACGATGTACTTGAGCGATGACGCGTTTGCGTCGACCTTGGCGTACGTGGCCTCGACGCCGGCGGGCGGCGGGCTCGTGTTCGACTACGCGGTCCCGCGGAAGTCGCTCGGCTGGATGAGTCGTCTGGCGCTCGACGCGATGGCCAGGCGCGTGGCACGGGCAGGGGAGCCGTTCAGAACGTTCTTTGACCCGAGTGCGCTTCGGGATCGGCTGCTGAAGGCCGGTTTTCGCCCGGTCGAGGATCTCGGGCCGGACGAACTGAACGCGCGCTATTTCACAGGCCGGCCGGATGGCCTGCGCGTCAGCGGAAATCTCGGACGGATTGCGAGCGCGGAGATCTAGATCACGCGATCCTGATCTTGCGCGTGAGCTGCGAGTTGTCCTCGAGAAACGACTTCTTCGTCGCGTTCTCTTCCGGTGTCGGCTGTACCTTCCCGGTGATGTCCGTGACGCGCGAGACGATGGCGTGGTCGCCCGGCGCGGCATCGCGCCAGACGTAGCTGAACAACTTCCAGCCGTACTTTTCCTTCGTCGCCGGATCCCAGGCCGCGGCGCGCCACGGCCCATCGTCAATCTTCACGTCGACGCTCTTCAGCGGCGTGCCGTCGTTCAACGCGACGCCAGTGATCGTGCAGTCCGCGCCGTTCTTCGTCACGCGCGAGACGAACGATTTCAGCTGCATGTGCGTGACGGCCGTCTCGGTGTACGTCGTCTCGCCATCGATCATCTCGCCGCGGATCGTGCGGTACCACCGCGTCTGATACTTCCCGGTGAAGGGATCGGCTTGCACGTGGATCTGCGACAACCACTTGACGTTCGCGACGCCGTACCAGCCAGGCACAATCAGCCGAAGCGGTGCGCCCTGGTGTTTGGAGAGCGGTGCGCCGTTCAGCGCCCACGCGAGCAGGGGCTCGGACGAGAGCGCTTTCTCGCGCGTCAGGCTCCGGCCGAACGGCACCGCGATCTTGAACTTCTCGTTGCGCCACTCGACGTCCTCGTCGCCGCCATCGGCGCCGAAGAAGACGAACTCGCGCGCGGACGCCTTCACGCCGGCCGACGCCAGTACGGTCCGGAGCGGCGCGCCGGTCCAGCGTCCGCTGCTGCAGAGCGCGTTCAGCGGACCACGATTTCCCGAACATTCGAACGACGCGACGAGGTCGGTGGAGCCCAGTCGCTTCACGTTGTCCACGGTGAGCTGCACCGGCCGGTCCACGAGTCCGGAAATCTTCAGGCGGAACGCCACCGGATCCACGTCCGGGTGGCCGTAGTGCTGCAGCGTCGCGAACTTGTCCGCGGGCGTGATCAGCCCGTCGATCGTACGGACATCGAGCAGCCGTCGATCCGGCGGCGATTCCCATCGCACGTTGTCTGGGATGTCCGTGAAGGGCACGATCGCGTCGCCCTGCGCGAGCGAGGGCAGCGCCCATGCCGGCACGTCGAGAGCGCCGAGCGCGGCGAGCGCGAGGCTGCCTTTCAGAATCTGCCGGCGGCTGTGTTGAGTCATGGTATATAGCTTGATATATGGTTTCCCGGCTGCTGGCGCTGGTCGTCGCGTTGGCGTTCGCGGCCGCACCGCTCACCCCGACGCCAATAGCCGCGACGGACATCGACGGCAAATCGTGGACGCTGCTCGCGCCCGCCGCGCACCAGCTCGATCTGTTGTTCTTCGTCGCGGCCGACTGTCCGATCTCGAATCGCTACGCGCCGGAGATCGCGCGCATCTGCCGCGACTATAGCAGCCGCGGCGTCCGCTGTTTCATGGTATATCCGGACGCGGCCGTGGATGCGGCCGCGGTGGCAAAACATCGCGCCGACTACGGCCTGGGATCCACGCCGGCGATTATCGATCGCCGGCACCAGCTCGTGGACGCCGTTGGCTCGCGCGTGACGCCGGAAGCCGCGCTGTATTCACCAGCTGGCCGCGTCTACCGCGGCCGTATCGACGACTGGTACATCGACGTCAGCCGCGCGCGGCTGCAGGCGAATCGCCACGACCTCAGGCTTGCGCTCGACGCCACGCTCGCCGGCCGCGCTGTCGCGCAGCCGGAGACCGAGGCCATCGGCTGCTTCATCGTGTCTTCAATGCCAGGCGCGCCAGGCTCGCGGCGCTAGTTTCCCGCCCGCGCGGTTCCTTTCGCCAGCGCCGCCCGATCGATCAGCTGCCCGCGGAACCAGACCCCGTCGATCTTGCGCGTGTTCCTGATGTTCTCGAGCGGATTGGCGGAGAGGACGATCAAGTCGGCTGACTTGCCCTTTTCGATGCTGCCGCTCGTCTTGTCCAGCTTCAGCACCTTCGCGCTGTTGATCGTGGCGGCGTGAATCGCCTGCATCGGCGTCAGTCCGGACTGGACGAGCATCTCCAGCTCGACGTGATCGCCGATGCCCTGGAGGACGTTCACCGGCCCCATGTCCGTGCCCAGCGCGATCGGAATTCCCGCCTTCGCCATCGCCGCCGCGTTCTTCATGGCGATCGCCACTTCGCCGCGCACGACCGGGACGCGCGGATCCGCCGCCACCTTCGCCTGGTTCTCGGCGCTCCCCAGTTCGTCGATGAACTTCTTGTCGAACAGCAGCGCCACGCCCGGATCGTCGAGGAACTCGGGACGCTTCTCGTACGCGTACACGGACGCGTGGCCGACGAGCGCGGGCACCGCGACGGTGCCGTGCTCCTTGGCCAGCTTGATGAACTCGGCGTCAATTTCCTTGTCGCGGATGCTGTGCGCCAGGACGTCGAGCCCGCGGCGGATCAGTTCCTTCGAGTCCTCGAGTCCGAACATGTGGCAGAACGCCTTCAGTTGGTGCTTGTGCGCCTCGTCGATGATCGCGCCGTACACCTCTGGCGCCAGCTGCGGCAGCTTGCCGTGATCGCTGTCCACCCAGAACTTGATCGCGTCCACGTGGCGCGGCAGCTCGGCCCGCACCGCCTCGCGCCCCTCCTCCGGAGTCGTCGGCCGGTGGAGATTCTTGTTCGCGCCCTGCCATCCGCCTGGCGCCGACGATCCATAGCCGGCAAAGAGGATGTACGCGCCGGAGAGTGCCTTGGCGTCTTCGTCGTGTCGATACGCGTCCATATCCGCGGCATCGGTGCCGAGGGACATCACGTGCGTCACGCCGTAATAAAGGTACCGATCCGCATTCCGTTCGATGACGCCGCCGGGCGGCGTCGCCGCGCCGTCGGGCGCGGGCCGCGCACTCGCAAGATGCGAATGGACGTTGATCAGTCCGGGAATGATCGTCTTGCCGGTGACGTCGATGCGCCTGGCGCCTGCGTCGACAGGAAAACTTCCGCGCTTCCCGACGCGCGTGATGGTGCCGTTGCGCACCTCGATCGCTGAGTTGGTGAGCGGCGCCGCCGACACGCCGTCGATCAGCGTCGCGCCTTCGAAGACCGTCGTGGCAGGCGTCTGGGCGCTCAACGCCGCGAGTCCGCCGGCGAGGGCTCCCGCGAGAAGAATGGTTTTCATAGGTGTTCACGGCGTACGCCTGATCCCGCCGTTGGGCGCGGATCAGGCGTACTGGAGAGTAAGAGTTACTTCGCGGCGGCCGGATGGAGCGTCAGCTTCTGCACGCGCCAATTTGCGATTTCGCCGACCAGCAGCGTGTTCTCGCCGCGGCAGTCGATGGCGCTGACCGTGCCGAATTCCTTCGCCATCTTGCCCGCCTTGCCGAACTTGCCCAGCACCTTGCCGTCGAGATCCATCTTGTAGATCTCGCCGCCTTCGAACGGCTCCTTCGGATCGTTCGAGTTCGAGCTGTACAGGTACTGATGCGCGCCAGGCGAGACGCAGATGGCCATCGGCGCGCCGACGTTCGAGATCTCGCTCTTGAACGCGCCGTTGCTGTCGAACACCTGGATCCGCTTGTTGCCCGGGTCGGCGACGTACACGTTGTTCGCCTTGTCGATTGCGATCGACGTGACGCTCTTGAACTGACCCTGGCCGGTGCCGGTCGCGCCCCACGACTTCACGAACTTGCCGCCTTTTTCGAATTTGATCACGCGCGAGTTCGGGCCCATGCCGTCGGCGATGTAGACGTTGCCGTCGGAGTCCCACGCGACGTCGGTCGGCCGTGTGAAGGTTTCGCCCTCGACGCCGGCGCCGGGAGCGCCGCCGCCGCCGCGGCCACCGCCGCCGGCGCGTCCTGTTGCCGGCGGGCCTCCCGGCACGGTGATCGCCTCCGGCCTGCGTCCGAAGTTCATCATCATCTGACCCTTCGAGTTGAACTTCAGGATCATGTTCGAGCCTTCGTCAACGGCCCAGATGTTGTCCTGCGGATCGACGCGGACGCCGTGCGCGAACTCGAAGCCGTAGAGGCCCTTGCCGATTTCCTTGACGAAGGTGCCGGCCGCGTCGAACTCGAGCAGCCGCGCGCCGCCGTTGCCGCGGACGAACGTGCGCTCGGTCGTCAGCGTGGCCGCCGCGTTGCCGGTGCGCGTGAAGACGAAGATGTGGCCCAGCGAGTTGGTCGCGACGCCGGCCGCTTCGCCGATGTACGTGTCCGCGGGGAAGCCCTTGAGCAGATTGGCCGCGGAGTCGTACGGAATCTCCGGCGCGGACATCTGCGCAAACGGCGCGGTGCCGCAGAAGAGCACCGCGGCGGAGATGAGGATCAGTCGAAACGAGCGCTTCATCGGTTCCCTCCAGCGGCCTGTCCGGTCGCGCCTGTCGCGATCGGTTTCAGATGGACTTTCTTGACGTTCCAGCCGGACAACTCCGCGACGAGGAGCGTGTTGTCGTACCGGCAGTCCATCGCGTGCGTCGTCGAGAATTCGTGCGAACCCTTGCCGGCCGTGCCGAAGCGTCCGATGACCTTGCCGTCCAGCTCCATCTTGTAGATCTCGCCGGTGACGGCGCGCAGATCCGCGGGGCTCGCATCCGGGTAGGAGTTCGAGCTGTACAGATACTGGTGCGCGCCACCCGAGATGCAGACGGCCCACGGCTGCCCGACGTCGGTGTACATCGCCTTCAGCTTCAGATCGTTGGTGAAGACCTGGATGCGGTTGTTGTTGCGATCCGCGACGTAGACGAGGCCTTCGCGATCGACCTGGATCGAATGCGGCGTGTTCATCTGCGTCGGCTCGGTGCCGCGCACGCCGATCTCGGTCACGTAGCGGCCGGTCTTGTCGTATTTGACCGTGCGCGAGTTGTTGTAGCCGTCGGAGATGAAGATGTTGTCGTCCTTGTCCCACGCGATGTCGGTCGGCCGGTTGAACATGTAGTGGTCGAGCGGCGGCACCGGCAGCGTCGTCGGGATCAGGCCTTCGAAGTAGTCGTGGCGCCGGCCCATGATCATCTCGGGCCGCTGCGTGACGCCGTTCCACTTCACGACCGTGTTGGTGCCTTCGTCCACGGTCCAGAAGTTATCGTGCGCGTCGACGCGCACCGCGTGCGCCATCGCGAACGCGTACGAGTTCTTGCCGATCTCGTGGATGTAATTGCCGAGGGCATCGAACTCGAAGAGCCGCGAGTTCTCGCCGTTACGATTGAAGACAAATACATGGCCCTTCGAATTCGTGGCCACGCCCATGTCCTCGCCGAAATACATGCCGCTCGGCATCTTCAGCGCGACCGGAATCGAATCGAACGGAATCTCGGGCGCCTGGTACGCCTTCGCGCGCGCGGCGAGCTGCGCCGGCGACAGGCCGCTCGCATCCGCGGGCTTTTTCCCTGCGGAGGACGGCTCCTGCGCGCCGAGGGAAATCACTCCCAACAGCACCGCCGAGGCGAGGCAGAGACTGAGACAACCTTTCATGGGAACCTCCGGACAGTTACAAACAGAGAAATGTGGCGTCGAACCGGGCTGGTCTGGGCCGGAACTTTATCACAATGTCGAGCGGGCGAGATCGCGGCTAAAAGCTCAGCGAAATGCCCGCGTCGATCTTGCGCATGCCGACTGCGGCGGTCGGCTTGCCGAAGAACGGCGACGTCAGCGTGCCGCTGTAGCCGAGATAGTTGACCGCGTTGGTGAGATTCTGCGCCTGCACGAACAGCAGCAGACGATATCGCGCGGCGCCCTGATCGAACGTCCGCACCTGCGCGGCGCCGCCGCCGCCGAAGACGCCGATGCCGGGAGGCAGCGGAGCGGAGTGGCCCATCGTGAACTGATAGCCGGTGAGCATGTTGACCTGCGTCGTGCTGTCCGCGCGCAGGGTGCCGCGGCCGATGCCGGCGGGACGATCGTTGAACACGCCGTCGCCGTTGTCATCGCGTCCGGTGAGAATCGTGTACGGACGCGCGCTCGAGTAATTCACGTTGACCGACATCAGCAGATTCCGCACCACCTGATTGTTCACGCTGAAGTTCAGGCGGTTGCGGGCGTCGTTCTGTGACGGTCCCCACTCGGCGCTCAGATCGCCGGTGGCCGGAATCGCGAACGGACCGTCGGTGTTGTCGCGCCGCGACGAGAGCTGGTAGTTGGCGAACACCGTCACGCGCTTCCAGCTGATTCGCGGTCCGTTGAACGCCGGCAGCAGCGCCCCCGGATTCACGTTCATGTCGACCTGCAGCTGGTGCTGGCGCGCCGCCGCATCGGAAAACACGTCGACGATGTTGCCGAAGAGCGGATCCGGACGGATGCCGTTCACCGGCGTGTTGAGATTCAGGCCGCGGGCCTGATCCGACACGCGTTGGTAGCTGTACGTGCCGACCACGCGCACGTACTTGCCGATCTGCTGATCCATCCCCGCGCTGAAACGCGTCGTCCTTGGCAGGTGGTAGTCGCTGCCGAGCACGTACCGATTGACCGGCGTCACGCCGCCGATGGCGCCGGGATCGGGGAACGACGGGTCGAGGATGTTGAGCTCCTGTTGCCGGAATCCGTCCACGCGCAGCGTCTGGTCGTAGGTGCTCGTCGGCAGCCAGTCATTGAAGAGCCCCGCGCTGCCGCGCAGCGTCGTGGTGCCGCTCGCGAACGGCGCCCACGTCACGCCGAAGCGCGGCTCGACGTTGTGGTAGTCGTGCACGTGCGTCTGCGCTTCGTAGCGCACGCCCGGGCTGAGCGTCAGGTTCTTGCGGACGCGGATGTCGTCCTGCAGGTACACGGCGCCCTGCAGGTTCTGGTAGGAGATGTTTGGATCGCCGATGCGCCGCGTGTAGTTGAGCGGCTGATTCGCGATGAACGCCTGAAGGTTTTCGAACGTGAACGTGCCGAGATAGTTCGCCGTGCTGTCGGAGCGGTACCAGCCGCCGTCGAACAGAATCCCCGCGCGCAGCGAGTTCTTGCCCAGGACGTAGTCCAGATCGGATCCGAGCTGCAGCGTTCTCGAATGATTGCCGCCCGCCTGCTGCGCGCCGCCGCTCGTGAACGCGTCGAGCACGGTGATCGTCGGCGCCTGCGCCGCCGACACGGCATTGCTGTCGGACCAGAACGTCTGCAGACGCGAGCGCCAGAACGCGCGCCGCCCCAGCGGGCCGAACGTCTGAATCCGGATGTTGTGCACCGTGTTCTCCGTCGAATACGCGCGGTCCGCCTCGTTGAATCCGCCGACGCCCAGGTTGTCGTTGGTGTCGCGATTGAGGTTGTAGGCGATCCGCAGCGTCTGATCGAGCGTCAGCGCCCAGTCCAACTGGCCGTTGACGAACAGGTTATGGGAAGGCGTCTTGAGGCCGAGCGCCACCGACTGCGTGCCGTTCGGCAGCGCGACGTTCAGGTTGGGCGTGTCGTACGCATCGGTGCCGAAGACGTTGACGTTGAACGAGCTCTTGTCCTTGACGAGCGCACCGCCGGCGTTGAAGCCGTAGTTGACGTTCTGTTCCGGTCCCCTGACCGGCACGAACGGATTCCGCGTGCTCAACCCGTTGCCGCGCATCCGCAGGTTCGTGTTGTAGCGGACCGGTCCCTGGCCCGGCTGCGTGATGATCTCGATCGACACGCCGCCGGCGCTGTGATTCTCCGCCGCGAACTGATCGCGCGAAATCCGGATCGATCGGATCTGCGCTTTCGCCGGCAGCGCGCCGCCCTCGAAGCCGTCGATCTTGATCACCGCGCCCGGGCCCGCCATGTCGTTCAGCTGCTGCTGAAGAATCGACGGATCGTCCGACAGCGCCTCGATCTCCTCGCGCGTGAGCACTGTGCCGAACGACTTACCGTGCGGATCCGCGGCGGCGGCCTGCTTGTCCTGCGCGACGGTGACCTCGGCCTCCAGCTTCTGAATCGGCAGGACGGCGACCTGCTTGTTCTCGCCGCTCCGCACGCGGACGTCCTTCAGCACGCGCGTTTCGAATCCCGGAAACTCAGCCTGGACGGTGTAGCGCCCGAGCGGAAGCGCGGAGATCGTCGCGACGCCGGCGTCCTCGGTCTTGACGGGCGAAAGCGACGCCGCCCGCGTCACATCCTCCGCGCCGGCAACCGTGACGGTGGCGCCGACGATGACGGCGCCGGTTTGATCGACAACGGTGACTTTGAGTGTTCCCGGTGCCGGCGGCTGCGCCAACGCGGCGCGGGATCCACAGAGCAGAATCAGCGCCAGCGCGGTGAGGGTTCTCATTTCACAGCCTCGAATGTTTTCGCGTCGATCTTCGGGTTGATGCGGAACTTGTCGAACGTCGTTTCCTCGACCGTCTCGCCGGCGATCGCGCGGCGCAGGCGGAACGGAAACTTCATGCCGTCCACGTCGCGGAAGTCGCCGTAGTAAATGCGGTACTCGACCGGAGCCGCCGGGCTGGGCGAAGGCTGGCCCGGCGAAGGCTGGCCCCGCCCGCGCTGCGGCGCGGCCGGCGGCGCCTGATGCCAGATCAGCATCACCGGCAGATGAGTGCTGCGCTGCACGACGAGCTGCGCGTTGAAATTCGCCGGGCCCGCGACGTCGATCACGTCGGCCTTGCCTTCCGGCGCGTCGCCCTCGGCGGCGTACTTGAACGTCAGCGGATAACCCGGGAACGACGCCACGAACATGCCGAGCGTGAGACGCGCGAAGTCCTGCTGCAGCGTGACCACGCGCCGCTGAACCGGCGATGGCCCCGCCGCAGGAGGTCCACCGCCACGGGCCTGGCTCGCCGAAGCCTGCGCAGCAGGCGAAGGCGGCGGCACTTGGATCAAGTTGTTGCCGTTGAAGCCCGACGTGGTCGGATCCTGATCCTGCGCGGGGAACTCGTCGATGCGGACGTATTTGTCCGGCAGCTCGCAGCTGATCTCGAACACGATCGGCACGAGGTTGTTGCCGCGCACCTGCCGTGTGCGGCCCGTCGCGACGAAGCTCTGGACGCCCGCGAGCTTCTTCTCGCCGCCCATGGCCTGCCGCGCCGCCGCGAGCACCTGGGCCGCGTCAGGCACCTGAGTGTCCGCGGTTAACGAAAATGGGACGGCGAACGCCGCAAAAAAAACAAAGTATCCGAGCACACGCATCTCGGGCTCCTGGAGCGGCTTGCGAGCCAACGTTGAAGGGGTTAGACGCTTTCGGCGGGGCATTGGTTCGTCGGCCGGGATTGCCCTAACGACTTATAGTGGTGCGATATGCGGCAGGCAGTGATCACGAAATACGGCGCGCCCGAGGTCATCCAGATCCGGGAGGCTCCCGACCCCGTCCCCGGCGACGGCGACGTGCGGATCGCCGTGCGCGCGGCGGGCGTGAATTTCGCCGACATCATGGCGCGGCTCGGCTTGTATCCCGACGCCCCGAAACCGCCGCTCGTCGTCGGCTACGAAGTCGCCGGCGTTGTCGACGCCGTGGGTC
>Ga0193726_1001300_pt1 | contig 20217 bp, 40 predicted proteins | sample H2c1metaG_FD_144928 | JGI IMG/M metagenome (GOLD analysis project Ga0193726, IMG submission 144928) | Soil microbial communities from a riparian zone of the East river system, Colorado, United States - H2c1 | ecosystem: Environmental > Terrestrial > Soil > Riparian zone | place: USA: East River... | reverse complement strand
CCACCTATGAGGTCGCGACCGGAATGTTGTTCCCGATCCTGCCGAACCCCGTGACGGCGGTCATTCGCGCGTTCTCGGGCGCGAGTTCAGACATCGTTGGCGGATCGACCCACACGTACTACGAAAAAGGGTTCGTTTTGAACACGGACGGCACCACCGCGACCACGGCGGCCACGCTGATCAAGCAGACCGATCCGGGCGGCCTCTATGCGACGTCCACCGTGGAACTCGATGTCGCCCCCTGTACCGCGCTGAACGACACCGTGACGGCGACGAACCGGCAGACCGCGCCAGGGTCGGGCATCGGTTCGTTCTCGGCCGGAGCGGCGCCGCAGACGGTCACGCTGGCCGCGCAGACATCGGCCTCCAACACCGCCGCGCAGGCGCAGGGGTTTTGGATGCGGCTCGCGATCGGAGCGGGTGCCGCGCCACAGAACACGACATTTGATCTGCGGCCCTCGGCGACGACGGCGTAACGCGCCATGGCGACCGTCAATCAGGCCTACGGCACCTATACCGCGCTCACCGTCACGCATCTGCAAAGTCTCGCGAATTCCGCGACGGCCGGGTGGCAATCGGCACTGATCGACAACCAGACGTCGGTCAAGGCGATCGACTACGAAATAACCGTTTCGCTGCCAACCGCCAACACGGCGCCATCGTCGCCATCTGATGTGCAGGTTTATATCGCGCCAGCCATGACGACGGATGGCGGAACGACGTGGCTTATCAGCGATCAAGGCACGGCCACGCTGCCCGGGAAAACCGAGGCGGCGACCACGATCGCGACACCCAGTAATAATCTCCTGCTGCTCGGACTGTTGTCATACGCGACACAGAACATGACGATGCAGCGCACGTTTCTGCTGTCATCAGCGGTTGGGCAATCGATGCCAGACGGCTTCGTGATCATCATCATCAACAACTCCGGCGCCGCGCTTTCGACCGGTTGCGTTGTCGCTTATAGGTCGATTACTCAAACGGTGGCGTGATGGCGGGGCTGCTCGATCTTCCCGTCAATCGGGGCCTCACCGGTTTCTGGCCGTTGACGGCGAACACCATCCAGGCCGGGTTGGCGCTGGACCTGTCCGGTAATGGAAACAGCGGCACGCTCACAGGATCGCCAACGATCACTCCTGGATATGGCGGCCAAAATACCACGCTGCTTTTCAATGGCTCGACCGCCTATGTGAGAATACCGATTAACGCGGTCGATAATCCGCAGCAGACAGGGATCACTTATAGTGCATGGATCAGGCCGGCCGCCTTAAGCAACGCCTACAACGCGGTCATGCACAATAATAATAACGCGGAAGAGTTTTTCGTTAAAAGTTCCGGCAAAATGGGCTGGTTCTTCGGAAGCAATAACGCGGATGGAAGCGGGATTTTCACGCTCTCTACCGGGGTTTGGTATCTCGTCACCATAGCCTGGAATATGGTTACGGGTGTTGTTGTTGGCTACGTCAACGGCCTGTTGGATGCCACATACAACGGTGGAACGACGGCGCCGGGCGCATCGCTAATCGACATCGGCGCCGACAATTTTAGTGGCGGCCGATTTTTCACCGGTTGCATCGCGGGCGCGAGAATTTACGGCCGCGCGCTTTCCGCCGTTGAAGTCTATCAATTATGGACCAATCCATCCCCAACGTTCGGGTTGACGCGGCCGAGACGGCAAGCGTTTCCGGCTGGATCGTCGGGAACCGTGATCTTCATCGATTACGCGATGCCGGTCAGTCGTTCCGGTCTCGCGCGGGTCGATAGCGTGGCCCCTCTCGGCGCCTCCGGCACGTCTCGTCGTGATCTGATCTTACCCGCGCAATTCTCGGGGGCGATCCGTGCGGACATCACCGCGCCGCTTGAATCTCTGGGATCCGTAAGGCGCGACGTTCTCGCCCCCACGGCCACCTATGGCGCGGTCCGGATCGACCGAAACATCCCGATCGGAACGATAGGGGCGCTCCGATCCGACGTTTCCGCGCCAACCGCCTGGGGTGCGGCCGTGAGGTTGGATTACGTTTCGCCGATCGGATGGGGCGGCACGGTCAGAGCCGACTTCGTTGTGCCGGTCGAACGTCGCGCCGCGATCCGAGCTGACGAATTGGCGCCGATCGAGCAACGCGCTGTCGTCTCGATCACTGACAATGCGCCGGTCGCGTGGTCGGGATCGGTCAAAGGCATCATGACTGACTGGGCCGCCCCTGTCAGATGGAGCGGCGCCGTCAGGTCGGATGCGACGCCACCGGCGGCCTTTAGCGCCAGCGTTCGTCGCGACATATCGGGACCGCTTGAAGCGCTGGGACTGGCGGCCAGGATCGTCGCCGCTCCGGTCGCGTGGCTCGGGACGGCGCAATCGATCTCGACAACGATCGCGGTGCCGGTGGCGTGGGGCGCGTCAGTCTCGGCGGCATGGCCCGCCGGGATCGAATGGCTCGGCTACTCCGCCGCCGCGTCGAATTTCCCGCTTGGCTGGACGGGTTCCGGTCCGGCGCCCCCGCCGATCATCACCGCGCCGCCGTCGCGCTTCCGCACCACGTTCGCGTCACGTCAGGATCGATCCGTGTCGGCGCCACGCGGAAACCGTACCGTGATCGCGCCGCCGCGATAACCGCCGAAGGGACTGCGCCGATGCAACGTGATCATGGCAGACGATGATCCCCGAGCGCGCTCCGATGGCGACGCGGTGAACGCCCGTCTCCCGTTTCGGTTCACATCTGAGGTAAGTCTCGGGCAGATTCTCCAGGCGGCCGTTGTCGCCGGCGGCATGCTCTGGACCTACGGCGCTTATCAGGCTCACGAAAAGTCCAGCGTCGAAACGGCCCAACATGACATATCCGAATTAAAATCCGATATGAAGACGCAAATATCTGAGTTGCGGCGGGATGTGACGGCGCAGTTGACCGGAATTCAAACGGCCAACACAGAACAATTCCGCAATGTGCAAAGCGATATCGCCAACCTGCCCGACGTGCGCGCCACCCTCACGCAACTCGAAAAGCGGATGGACCAAAGCGATAGCCGGGCCGTGGGCCAGGGAGGCGCCATCGACGCGGCTCAGAAGCTGGGATTTCAGAACGCTTCCGATATCGCGGGTATCCTTCGCGCCATGACGGCGAGAGGCCAAAGATGATGCGGTGGGCAGCGCTGGCCCTGCTGCTTGCGTCCTGCTCACCGCGACCCGTTGCCCCCGCCACGCCAGCCTTCGCGCAAAGGATCGTTCCACGCGTTCCTGGCCCGGTACTGACTGAGCTCAGAAATGCCCAGGCGGCGGCTCAAAATCAGGTCGCTGACCCGACGACCAGCAACGCCAGATTGCTCCGGATCATGGAATTATCAGGGGTCGCCAGCAACGCGGCTCGCATCGCCAGGGCGCGCCCGACGCCGGCGCACATCAAGGCCGCGCGCGCCGCCACGGCCGCGTTGCGGGACTTTCTCGCCACTCACTAACCCCCTGCCGCGTTTACGCGACAGTCTCTCGCGGAGCAAATCGATGACCGCGCTCGAATTCATCGCCAGCACGCTCAATCCGGGCGTCGCGTGGTACGCCGCGATTCCCGGCTGGACCATCCCGACCGATGAGCGCGCCCGGATGATGCTGCTGGTCATTCCCGGCCAGGAAAGCGGCTACAGCGCACGCATCCAGGGCGGCAACGGTCCGGCGCACTCGTTCTACCAGATGGAGCGCGCGGGCGGCGTCACGGGCGTTCTGACCAACGCCATGACTTACAAAATGGCCATGGCGGCATGCGCGGCGGCAACGGTGCCCGCCAATCCAACCCAGGTCTGGGGCCTGATGGCGACCGAGAAGGGCGACAATCTGTCGGTGGCCTTCGCGCGGTTGCTGCTCTGGACCGACCACGCACCGCTTCCAGCGGTTGGCGATGAGGCCGGGGCACTCGCTCTGTACGAACGCGTGTGGCGGCCAGGCGCGATCTCAGCGGGCGGCGCACGCGCGGCGCAAGCCCGGACGCGCTGGAGCACGATTTACAAAGCGGCGATGGCCGCATTCGCAGGAGAAAACGCATAATGCACTGTCAGCTAAAGCAGACAGCTTTGCCCTGCCAATTAAGCGGCGAGCATTTCAGGCGCCATTACCGCGCCCTGTGCCGCCAACGCCCGCGAGCGGATGTTGATGGCAGCGTTGGAATCTGCGTTCGCGGTGTGGCCGCAAGAGACGCAGCGAAAGGTGGCTTGATTGGTTCGGTTCTTCTTGTCGATGCACCCGCACGCGGCGCACTGGCGCGACGTGTAGCGGGGATCAACGAAGACCACGGGAACGCCAGCGCGCTTCGCCTTGTACGAGACGAAAGCGCCCAACTGAGCGAAACCCCAATTTCCCAACCGTGCGCGTTGATTGCTGCGGGCCGTTACCCTCTGGCGAATACCCTTGAGTTCCTCAAGAGCGATTCCCCGCGAGGTGCGTTCAGCATCCATCACGACAGCCTTGGCGATGCAGTGGTTCGTGTGTTTTTGGAACCTCGCTTGTTTTCCGGCCAGCTTACGCAGTCGGCGCTTGGCACCCTTCGTGCCGCACTTCTGCAAACCGGATCGGCGTTTCTGTTGATGGCGCCGGACACGTTCAACATCAGCGCCCGTGTAGACGGTCCCGTCGCTGTCGACGGCGAGAGAAATGATGCCGAGGTCGACGCCAAGCCAATCCTCGGCCTGGAATTCGGTCGTCTCTGGGATGTCGCAAGTCGCGGCCAGATACCATTTGCCGCGGACGAAACAGAGATCGACCTCGCCCTTCTGAAACGCGAACAGGCGCCGCTGATGCTCGCCCATGACGCAAGGAACGGTGATGCGACCTTCGAGCGTCCAGATGCTTGCGGCGGCACCGTCCTTCACAAAGCGAAGGATGCGCTCGTCATAGGGTTGTGCCGCGTCGGAGCGGAAGACCGGCGCGACATCTCGGTTGACTTTGAATGCATCCGCAACTTTGGCAATCGTGCGAACGGTCATCTGAGCGGCAAGGCCGAAACGGGAGCGGATGTCTGTATAGGCGAGCTTGTGAAGATCAAACTGCCGAAAGACCGAGGCATCATGCCCGACCTGCGCAAGCCACGTCGCAGCCTCGTTACAGCGGGCAAGCGTCGCCGCCAGCGCAAGCGCCTGCGATTTCGACGGGACCAGCTTAACTGCGGCTACCAGCTTCATGCTTTCAAATATGGAGACGGTGTGCCGAGAAGTCAAGAGGGGCGAGCGTTGCTCGCCTCCGCTATCCCTCTGCCAGCTAAAGCAGGCAGTTTCTCGCGGAGATCACTATGAGCATCACAAGCACGGACGTTCCAAAACTCGCCATCACCAACGCAAACACCTCCGGCGACATCGTGCGCGCCGCCAAGATTGATCCGGTGCTGTTGAACGATCTGCTCACTGGCCTGATGTCCGCGCTGGCGGATAAGTCATTGCTTGGGAGTAAGACATTCTGGGTCTCGATCTTCACGCCGGTCATCAGTTGGGCGGTGACCTATTTCGCGCTCGGACTGGATGGGACCACATGCGGTCTGATCGCGAGTGTCGCGGCGTCGCTGGCCATGATGGTGATGCGGTATCTGACGAAAACGCCAGTGACAAGCGTGCTGCCGCAAACAAAATCCCCATGAGCACCGCACGCACTCGGCCTTCTGGTCGCGGTCGGATGCCTGATCTTTGTCGGTGAGTTCGCGCGCCGGGTCCCATAATCAATCGTCACAAGGAAATCGTCATCATGTTTCGTCGTTCAATTCTCTCGACTTCCGCGCTCGCGCTTCCCGTGCTGGCGGCTTGCTCGCTCGTCACCCCGGCGAATGTCGCCACGGTGGAATCGGTCATCGCCAAGATCCAGGCGGTGATGCCTTATGTGTCCGGCATCGCCACCGTGCTCGGCGCGATCGTTCCCGGTGCAACCGCCGTTGTCGCGACCGTCGAGGCAGGCTTCACGGCGGCGTCCAGCGTATTCGCTACCCTGACCGGTTCAATGTCGGTCGCGACCGCTCAGCCGATCGTGAGCCAGATCGCGACCTATATCACCGGGTCGATCACGGCTGCGAAAACGATCATCGCCCAGTTGCCGGCGAGTGTGCAGACCACCGCCAATAACCTACTGGCCGAGGCGGAAAGCGTGGTCTCGGACATCGCGTCCTTCGCCAGCGGCGCGGCTCCAACGGCGATGGCGGTGCCGGCGGTGCCCGTGCACATGTTCATTCGCGCGGTTCGGTGAGGGGCATTGGCGGTGAAGGCGACCCTCGAAATCGTCGGCGCCATCATCAGGGTCTATCCCGACGACGCGAAACCGTACGCCCCGTTCGACGCCTCCCTGTTCGTCGTGGCGGATGACCGGACCGCGACCTTGAAGGGCCTCGTGACCGATCGTTTCACCACCGCGCACCGGAACGCCATCGTGCGGTGCCTTCGTGAGAATGGCTTCGAGGAAGCGGTCTGGTACCGCTGGTCTGTCGGGGAAGATGGGCGGCCGGTGCGGCGGGAGATGCGCTTCTCGATCCCGAAAGAGCCGTCGGCATGACGAAGGAATTTTCTGAATGACAATCCCAACAATCGCCGTTTTCACCCACACCGGCTTGCTGACCGCAGCCGAAATACAGGCCTGTGTCGCCGCCGGACAGGATCCGCTCCACCGAGATTTCGCGCCGCACTATGGGGACACGGTCCTGCGCTACGTGGCGCCAGGCGAACTGATCCAACCCGACTGGTGGCAATGCGCGTTCTTCGACCACACTGACCAGGCCGATGCCCTTGGCTACCATGACGTAACGGCCAGCGGTCAGCCGCTCATGAAGATCTTCGCCAAGGACGCGATCGACGATGGCGTAAACTGGAACGTGACTTTTTGGCATGAGGTCCACGAAGCAAGAGCCGATTCGTCAATCAACAAGACGGTGGACGCCGGTGGCTATCAATTCGCGTGGGAGACCGATGACGCCTGCGAAGCTGACAAGTGGGGGGTGCGTGTGAACGGACACCTGATCTCGAATTCGGTGACGCCGGCATGGTTCGATCCCAATGGCAAGCCGCCTTATACGATCTACCCGTGTGCACAGATCACGGCGCCGTTCATGCTGGCATCCGGCGGATATATCGGACGCCGGCAGTTGCCGAACGGGGCGTGGTCTCAATTACTCGCGGCGGATGCTGATCCCCGGCAGATCAAACGGCCGAGTTCCCGCACGACGCGACGGTTCGCCGCGGCTGACAGCGGGCTCTCCGGCGCGGCTGGCGGGGCATAACTGGCCACCGTTCGGCGCGAAATAACCATACGCGGCATCCCCGCGTCTCCCCGACCATCTCACGGAAAGGCTGATTGCCATGTTCAAATTCCGCGAATGGCTACTGCAACCTGTACTTAAGGAACTGAAAACCATGTCCGAGACCGAAACCCAAGCCATCGCCGATCTGACCGTTCTGGAGCAAAAGCAGGCGGCCGACCTCGCCACCCTGAAGGCCGCCGTGCTGGCGTTCGTCGGCGGCGTTACCACCGGTGGACCGCTGACCACCGACCAGCAAGCGGCCGTTGACGCGCTGAAGGCCGCGATGGGCGCCGACGATGCGACCATTACCGGGATGACGGCGACGTTGGCGCCTGCCGCTCCGGCTGCTCCGGCTGCTCCGGCCGCATAAAACCACGCATAATTCTACGCTGATTTTCGGACCCCGGGGCTTCGGCTCCGGGGTCTTTCTGCGTCTGGGATGGCGTTCGCGATTCCCCGAGGGGTGGAACGGGGTGGGCGGTTACTCGGCGGAGTAGAGGGCGAGGTCCGCGGCCGGCCGCCTCATAGCTCGCAGCCCGCGCATTTTGTCGCGCAACGTCACGTCCTCCCGCTCGGCCTCTCCGTCGTCGGTTTCGGCTGATCCGGCGATCTCGAATGGCCAGGAAGGAGGGGTGACTTTGACGGACCGCTCAGGGGACCGCGATTCCCACCGCACTCGCCGCGTCCGGGAATCCAAATTCTCCGCCGGCATGAACCGCTCGATGTAGGCCCGCTCCATCGCGTTCAAATGAGTGCGTTCGCACGGCACCCACGACCAATGATCGAACGTCTTCCTGGCGGCGTGTGCGGCGATCCGGGCCGCGATGTCCACACTCTGACCCACATAGATGATCTGGCCGGCGCGGATCAGGAAGTAGATTCCCGATTTGGCCGGTTCGGCCGGATATGCCGAGGCCAGGATGGCGCGGGCGGTTAACATTGAGCAATTTCCTTCCTGGAAACCATGATGATCGGACCGACAAAAGAGCGAGACAAACCCCGAACGGCCACCCGACAATAGCGATATGTGCCATTATAAGCCACTGATAATTAAGGGTTCTCACTTTCCAGTTCAGCAAGCGCTAATCTAGACTTTTCAGTTAGTTGCGGCTCGTTTTCTTGTCGTTTTCCGAGGCCGTTTTCAGGCGGATAATAGCGGCCTCGGCCATGCGCTCCTGGGCGGCGGATGCGGTGTAAAGTTGCACCATGGCCAGGGACTTGTGACCCGTCACGGCGGCGATCTCATGGGTGCTGCAACCGGCCTCCGCGAGGGCCGTGGCCGCCAACTTCCGTAGGCCGTGCACATTCAGGCCGGCCCGCATGCCGAGCGCCTGTAGCCTCGCCCGCATCTCCTGCGTGAGGTGGTTCCGAGTCCAGGGTTGGCCGGAGCGGGAGACAAGGATATGGAACCCGGTCTTTTCCTTCGCCCATTCGTCGAGGGCGGATTTCAGCGCGGGGTGCGCCGGCACGACGATCGGTCGGCGCTCGGACGCCTGACGCCCCTTCTCTTGCTGTATCCGGATCGCGTGGCCGTCATAGGCCCGCCAGGTCATGGCGATCAGATCCCCGCGGCGCTGACCGGTATAGCGCGCCAGGGTGACAACGCGGGCCAGCTCGGCGGGGAGTTCGGCCGCGGCGCGGTCCGCCTCCTCCTTCGTCCAGGCCAGCAAATGGCCGCCCGGCAACTGGCGGATGCGGTCGATCGGAGAATGCTCGATCCAGTCCCGATCGCGCGCCCACCGGAACAGGGTGGCCGTGACTCGCATGAATACGTTCGCCGCGCCCGCGCCGCGCTCAGATGAGATCGCGTCCCGCAGCGACAGCACCAGCCGCCGGCGAACATCCACGACCGGCACGTGGCCGATATCGTTGAGATCGCGGAGGTAATGGGTATAGTTCTTGTGCGTCGCCGTTTTCAGCGATGTCCACTCGGGGCTTCGCTTGTAGGCATTGATCAGCGCGTCGACGGTACCGGCGGCGACTCGCGCGGTATGGGGCGTATCACGCGCGTACCGGTACTCTTTGACTGTGCCGTCCGCCAGCCGCCTTCGCACGACGCGCTCGCTCGATGATGCCATTAACAGCCTCCTGTTCGACCGCGTCCATGTCGAGCGCGCCGGATCGTTGCGTTCGGGTGAACAGCGAGTCAAGGGAGACCCGGTCCCAGCGCGGCGACCGTGGGCCAAAATGGTATGACGGTGATGGCAGCTTCCCGGCCCGAACGAGTCGCGGCAATTCGTCGACGCGCCGGCCGACGTACGCGGCGGTCTGCTCAGAATTCAGCCAGCGCGGCTCAATCTGCATCGAGCTCACCCACGCCCGTCACGCCCCACGCTCCCGCGCCACGTCCGGGTGGTGTTCATGGGAGCGCCGCGAGCAACGCCAACGCCACCTCGACGTGACCCACGCTCAACCCGGTCTCAAACGGCGTCTTAATCAACGGCTGATCCGGCAAGAAGTCCGAATCATCGTCCAGGATCACATGCCGCGTCACCTCGGGGTGCCGGGACAGCCATTCCAGGACCTCCTCGCCGCGCATGGTTGCCGCGACCAGCGATGAGCCGGGGACGGCGGTAATCAGCGACTTCGTGCGCCAGTCGTCATGGATTGTGCCCGTAAAGCCGTTACGGTTCAGGATCGTCAGGAACTCGCCGCCATCATGGTTGAGCCGCCACGTCGAACTCACGACGACGATCGCGCCGCTTCTCGCGCAAAGATCGTTGAGATTCGCCACCGCTTCGGCGTCGATCCACCGATCCGGCCATATGTCGCCAGCTCTGGCTTTGTGGGCGCGCGCGGTTGAAATCACGCCGTCCATGTCGAGGAAGATGACGGGCGATTTCCCCGCGATGGCGATGCCGTTGGGGGTCATGAGTTACAGTTCTCCCGCCAGATGATAGGCGCTTGATCGTTCGGCACGCGCCACTTCCCGCGAGCCATCGGGTGGATCGGTGCGCCGGCTTTGGTCAGGCCGAATACATAGATCGACGGCCATGGTGCCTCGCCATCCATGATGTCTTCGATGACCGTCTCGACGTGTATCTCATCCTCGGCAATCGCACCCCAGCACGCCACGACCAGCGATGCCGATTTCGCTTCACGCGCCACGACACCCATATTTTGAACGATGTCATCGCGAGAATACCAGTCTGGACCGCGCGATTCCCAATCTATCCAGCGCCGGGCCTCGCGAACATCAGTTGCCCTGATCGGATAAAGATTGACGGCGACGTATCCGCCGTAACCCCACGCACGGGCGAAATGGCTCCATCGTTGGCTGGTAGGATCGTCGATCTCATGCGAGGCCGTTGACGGATTGTGGCCGATGAAACAAACGCGCGGCAGTCTGGCATTCCATTCGCGGGTAAGTGTCCAACGCAGTTCATCGCCTCTGCCAAACTGGGCGGATCGTTTCATAAAAAGATCGCTCATCCCCGCGCCCTCGACCGCTGTATCCGGAGGGGCGTCATGGCGCCGGCTTCCGCGCGTAAACATTTTTCAGCAAGTCTCGCGTATGGCTGGCTGTATCGTATGGCCATTCGATAACCAGCATTACGCAAGATTCGCGTTCGGGCCAGTTGCCGCCGAACTCAATCTTGCCTTCCCAATGCTGACGGTCCAGCCATACATTATGTTCATCAGCACGCTGTTGGGCGGTGACCTTATCGGGAGCCGCCATAACTTCGTCTGGACCTGGAAGATGATTGCACCACAAGGTCTCACTCATCCCCCGGTCCCTCCGCCGCCGCGATTGCCTGTTTCTCAAAATCTCGGTCCATCCGTTGCGCAAATTCCTGAAGACCCTCGTCAACACACGACGCATGTTCAACGCTGCCGGTTGGAACGACGGAAAAGAACTCGGCGTCGCATCCTCGCCGCGCAATTGCCATCGCGACGAAAGCCTCCGCGTTTGGATGCGTGAGGCCAACGCTCATGACCCGACGCAATTGTGTTTGGATATCGGTGCCGATTACGTCAAACAATTCAGCCATCGTCGCTCATCCTTTCGCATTCCCGGCCTCGGCGGTCGCGGGTGCCGGTCATGGTTCGATCATTGAGCGGACGGCCAAGCGCACCACATGGCCGGTATGCCGATCGCGAGGCAAACCGAATTCGTCGCGAGGGTGGATCATGCAGTCGCTTGGCGAACGACATTCCTTTGATCGTTGGCAATGTGTTGAAGGACACCGGGTAACTCGCTCTGTCTCTGGTAATTCGGTTAATGTCATGGCGATTCCCTCAGTGGCGATCCTTCCAGTCCGTAGTTAATCAGCATGCGTTTCGCCTTCCCAGCCAAGACCTTCATGCTGGTGTCGCCGGTTTCTTTCTCGGCCATCCAGATCATACGTCGCAGCATCATTGCAAGATTGTCTGTTGTGGCGCGTGCGACGGCGCTCTCTCGGTCAAGCGCTTCTTTCAACTGATAGAGCGCATCAACGTGTCTCTGTTTAGATATCATTTCCACTCCATCGCCGCCTTCGTGGCTCGGGCGGCGCGGTCAATTCGTTCTATTTCCGCGACAATCAAAGCACCAGCGCGGACCAAATCGTAACGTCGGCTCCGGGGCTTCCACCATTTCAAATCCCACGGCCAAAGCATGGTCGTGATCGTTCGCTTCGGATGTCCGGGCCGGCCAGTTCCGGCCACTCGATGTTGTGTGAGGGTTTGTCCTATGGCATAGCAAGCGGCGGCCTCGGCAAGCTGGCCGGTGTCATGCGTGTCATCGTGTGCCGCGTCCCAACTTTCAACTTCAATCTGGCGCATTCGCTCGGATGCGATTGCCTTCAGCGCCTCATCCATCGCCTCGATCACGGCGGACAGGCGGGTGAGACGGGTGTTGGCGGCGGCGAGGTCATTATGAAGCGTATCAATCGTTTCGGCCGCATCGAGAAGTTGCCCGACCGGATAAATGTCTCGATTGCCGTGGGCAAGATTGTCTGCATCGCCGCGCAATGTTCTGGCTGATATACGGCTCATTCTCCGTTGTCCTTTGGTAACACTTCGCGTGCGATCCTGGCATATCCCTCGTAGAACCGACCGAACGTCTCGTTGGTGTCAGCCTTTAATCTGTCGGGAGGTGTTTTCGCCAGGTGTTGCCGTTCGTAATCACGAAACTGTCTGCCGCACTCATCGAAACCAGTCGCCATTCGTTCCAACGTGCGCTCCAACTCCGCCACCCGCGCGTTGCTGGCGGCGAGGTCGGAACGAAGCGAAACAATCTCATCCATCTGTTTGCCGACGAGCGGTCGCAGATCACGAACGATTTCATGGAGCCATGCCAGTTCTTCGTCGGATGTCATGCCTCGCGCTCCTCGCTGATGGCGGCGACGACGGCGCGGGCGTCGTCCATCACCTCGTCATACAGTTTTCCGCCGCTGATCGACTTAATGAGGGTCAGCACATTCGATACCGCTGGCGCACCACGTCTGCCCGCACGGGCGTTCGCGATGGCTGCGGCGATCAGTTCAACAAGCCCCTCATCCGCCGGATCGATCATCGGTGCGCGGCGGTTCCATGCGGCGATAGCCTTGGCTCTGGCCTGATCTTCGCCCCCGTTGTGGACATCACCAGTTTCGATATGGGGCCGGGCCATGCAATCCGCCGTCGCGCATCTGATTACGATCGGCTGCATCGGGTCACCGTGAAGCTGGCAGTTGGTTTTCTTGCCGAGTTGGATGCGAGGAACGCGCCCGCACCAGGGACACGTTCTCAACTCCGGCGGCTCCGGCTTATCGGTCATGCGCTTGCTCCTTCCGATCTCGACAGTCTTGCGGGCGTGGAAATCCAACGTGGCCGCTCGGCAAACTTTCGTCCCGACACCCGCACGGAGCGCACGTGCCAGGGCGATCCATTATGCAAACGCCTTGAGGACGCTCCTTCGGGGTCCACGCGGGGCAGTGGGTGCCATCGGTCGGATGCGTCTCGACATCTGTGTCCATCAACCAAAACGGCGCATGCTCGGGGTACCAGTTGCACATGCCCTTGGCTGTTGGACGCCTCGGTGACCGGAACCATCGGCACGTCCCGCACCTCCTCGGGGTCTCAGGCGCGGGGGTCAAGACCGTTCCTCAATCTGTTCCAAAAGGTCCGCGATTGCTTCCGCTTCCGTCGCACCGCGTCCAATCGGACAAGGCGGATGCGTGTCGGGCGCGCCGTCGTATGTGTCGCTATCGACAGCGGACCAATCGAATTTGCGCCAGGGTATCGGCTTAGGCCAATAGTCTGTTGTTATTTTCATGGTCGCCTCCGAACCAACCGCGCCGGAACGCCGGCCTTGTATTCAAACCACCGTTGATCAGCGAGCGGGTTACTATCTGCGATCGAGCGATAATCTTTGTGCCAGCGCCAATCGTTCGGAACGCCAAGTTCCGCGCCCCACCAGAGTTGAAGGGTCTCACCCATTCCCCGTCTCCCCGCGTCCGGCGTGGGGACAGGTCGTGTCGGAATGGACGAGTTTGTGTCGGCACGCGGCGCGGCAGGTACTTTCCGGCGTGCGAGCTAAGCAACCCTCTGGCCACGCGGGCGTCCCGGACGGAAAGGCGGCCGCGCGCATCCGCTTCAGCCTCGTCGCTGTTCCATCGCTACCTCGACCGAGAGCCAATCCAATCACTTCATCTGCGAGTTCCTCGATCAATTCCAGCAATTGCGCCGTCCACACCACCGCAGGCGCCTCGGGAGCGTCCGCGAGGGGTGGTTGGGCGGGGGCGGCACTGGTCTCGCACGCCAATCGGTAGAGCGAGTTGCGTAGATTTACGATCTCGTCAGCGGCCTCAAGGCACGTGTTCGCATGGGTATTCCACGCGGGCATCGGCCCGCTGCAAACGTTCGCCATTTCCTCAAGGGAAATTCTAAGTCGCTCCGGTAAACCGTCGATATCGTCGCCCCCGGCCAGAACGGCCGCACTGGGGGTCTCGTGCGTCGTATCCGAATGCGCGGGCTCCCGTGGGCCGCCATCATCCGTCGCCGTCCTGGCGACCGCCTCCGCTTGCATCTCCTCATCCAGAGCCGCCGCGAATGAGGGATCAGCCGCCCGTCGAGCGGCTACCGTATCCCAGAAGCTGCGTGTTCCAGGATGTTGCTGTGGGATATCGGAGGCTGGCGGGCGCGTCTGAACCCCGAGGGTTGGTTCTGCCGTTCTGGCGGGTGTTGCCCATGGCGGGGGGGCGGGCTGATCGTGCCACGCGACCACGCCACCGGATAATTGGCACCACGCAGGCCATTGGTTCCGTGAGCCATCCGCATTCAAGACCATGACATATACGCGCTCATCGTCCATTGGCTGGATTATGAACTCCTCCGGCCTCCGCCACGTCACGAATGCGCGGCCTCGGGCGCGGTCTGGCCAGTGCTTGCCGTTCTCACCATCGGGCAGAACATCGTAGAAGATGGCAAAGAGGTTAGCGGCCAATTGAGTGCGGACGTTCATGGTGTCTTGCTTGAGTTTCCATGTGTCCGGCAGCGCCTTCGCAATGTCCATCAGCGAGTCCAGCAAGCCCTTGACCGCGGCGGCGTCACTTTGCGTTGGCGTGTAGCGGCTAGTATTTTTCGCGATTACCCCACCTTCTTGAAGGGTATTCGCCGCCTCAACCGCGTCTCCCGCCACAGGCTCAACCGTCCGGCGCCGGGGGTCGAGGGCATCGGCAAACGCTACGGTCAGAACGTGGGACAGTAAACGGTCCAGCTTCACCGATCGACGCCCCTCCGCGAACTGATTCTCACACTCGGACCGCCAGCAGTCTATGGCTTTCGCGACCATCCCCTCCGTCACCACACCCTCACCCAACTCCGGACGCGGGAGGGCGTCGATCGCGGCGAGGATCAGGTCGATCTCTTCAGAGTGAAGTAAATTGCCACGGGATATTTTATCAAGTGCCCGACTGATAATTAAGCGTGGATCGGTCTCTTGGGTCATTGGGGTTTTGCTTTCAATGCGGCCAAACACACACAAATCGCCATCGACGCCGGATGCTCAGCCTCGGCGACGGTGATCTCTTCCTGCAGGTTCGCCGCGCGGATTATCACGCCGTACAGCGGCTCATCGGGTCGGGCGCGGCCTTTGCCGAGGAGATACCAGTGGTCGGGGTGCAGGAGGGTCAGGGCCGCGTCCAGGCCGGCGGTGTATGCTGGCGCCGACCACAACCATGCCACTGTGTCATTGGTATTTAATGCAGCGACCTCGCCCGCCCTGCACCCCCTGATCGCCGCCAGAACGAAAGGGGTATCCCACCGCTTGACCCAGTCAGGCGCGTGAACGGGCAATGCGCCGGTTGCGCACGCAATCTCCGCGTCCAAACCTCGATCCGGCCCGGTTGCTTGCTCCAGTCGCGCAATGAGATCGTCGAGAGGCGCTGGGGTGGTCATTGGGACATTCCCCCCAGCATCCGATGCGCCAGCTTCTTGACGCGCTCCAATCCAGTCATGCTCCACCGATCCATGATAGCGAGGTTCACGCGCCGCCAGTCGGCTTCCCAGACGCCGTGCGCTTCGCTGTGCATCGCCATGGCGTAGGTCTTCGCGATATCGGATTGCGTCATCTTCGCGGCGATCTCGTCTTCGATCACGCGGGCGCAGTCCATGAGAAGGAATTCAGCCATTGCTCAAAGCCTCCCGCGCCGCCGCTTCCAGGGCCGAGCGGGCTGCGGATTCGGTGGGGTGAAATGTAAATTTCTCTTCTTGAAAATTGGCATTCCATCGCTTGGGGGTTTTCCATACCGTTCCGATCCAGCGATCTCCGGTGTACAGATGGCTCCCGCGCCACCGGAGCTTGGTTTTGATGCTCATCGGCACACGATCTCCGCCACAAACACGATCCAGAACACCACGCACAACCCAACGCCGCCCGCGATACCCTTGACGGCGCGGAGATCGTCGCGGGTGCGGCGCCGCGGGATTGGGTGCCAGCCGTTCGGGGTGAGGACGTGGAGGGCGAGGAGGGGCATGGGCGGATTCCTTCGTTGCCGGATCAGAATGGGATATCATCGTCGATGTCGTGCGCCGGCGCCTTAACCTGCTGCCGGGCGGCGGGCGCCGCTGATGTCGGTCTGGCTTGCGTCGAATGCGCCGATGCAGGTAACGGGATGTAATCGTTGACCTGGTTCCCGGCCGGGTACTGATCCTTAGCGGGTTTGATCTTCAGTTTGAGTTGGCCGGAGCGACCCGTGATGTCGTGCGGCTCCATCTGACCCGCCTCGTACTGTTGCAGCATCCCAACCGCTTCCGCGAAGTGCCTGACTTTCCACTGACCCTTTTCCGAATTGACGAGATAATCAAACACGGTCCGCCGCTGACCGTCCCGATTCAGAACGTGCAACGTCAACTTGATCATTTCGTTTTGATTGGCGCTGGTTTCCTCTGACGCCTCATACACGTTGAAGTCGTAATCACCAGGGCGCCACGGCTCGAACCCGCCGCTTTGTTCTTCGGCTTGTTCGGCCGAGATTGGATTAACGCGCATTTTTCGCTCCTACAGGATGATGGAAAGGGTCTCGATTTTGCGGATCAATTCATTGGCTTCGTCGCGTGACAGCCATAACCGCCGTATATTCTTTTCGCCGCCGATGCCGACCGACAGGTAGACCGCGCCATCGACCGGATCACCAATGATGGCGAGATGCACCGCTTCATCGCACAACGCCGCGCGCACCGTATCCATTGCGAGAACGCGCGGCGTGGTCGAGGGGAGCGGCGCGAACTTCATGGCGTGATGCGGTCTTTCAGCATCTTGAGGCACGCCTCGATTTTGTCGGAGTCCATTTCTTCCCAGGCCTCAACGGCGCCGGCTTTGAATATTTTCGCCTGCCAATCGTCCGCCATTTTGACGACGGTCAGGAGACGATGAAGTTCGCTGATCTGCTCTGGCGTCGCCAGCACGAGCGGTTTGGCTTCCTTCTCGATCACGACGCGGCCGTACCGGTCAGCGAATTCCTGATACGACCACGGGAATGAGTCGCCCTCGGCGAAGGTCGGGAGGCGGGATTTGCCAATATGAGCGTACCGGCTCACGCCGACCTTTGAGATACGCAGCACGAGATGCAGTTCGTATTCCAACTTCTCCTGGCAATCGAACGTGTAACCGATCATCTCACGCTGCTTTTTCTCGTTCAGGCCCCAGAGGTCTTTCTGGTGCGTGATCAGGACCGCGTTCATGTCGAGGCGCCCGATCCACTTCATCAGCGAAGTAAATTTGCGGGTCGGGATTTTCTTGTATGCTCCGAACGCATCCTTTTCGCCAAGGCTTTCCTGCTCATCGGAGAGCGCGGTGTTCCAGAGCTTGGACGCGCTATCGAGGACCACCGTGCGGAAGTCGTGACGTTCAGTGGCGAGCGCCTGGATCTGACCAATCACCACGTCAAAATCAAGGCTACCCTGATCGGGGCCAAGATACGCACCGCCGGAGTTCCGCAGTTTCTCGCGGTAATGATCGAGATCGGCGCCCCCTTCGGTATCGATGTAGTAGACGCCAGGGAAGTCCAGACTGGCCCAGGTCTTGCCGACGCCGGGCGGACCATAGATCAGTACCTTCGGCTTTTTGGGCTCAACCGTCTCCGGCGCGACCGCCAACAGCTTTCCGCGGCGAGGTTTGGTTTGCATGCCATCAGGCATTGTCAGGCTCCTTTGTTGAGTTTTTGGTGATGCTGCTCATAGTGCGCGACGAAATCGTAATAATTCGTGGTGGCGCGGAATTTAAAACCGCAACCCGGAACGACGCAGGGGCAATCCCTCGCCGGTTTCGCATCGCGGAATTCGTGCTTCTGCTTGCGATCAGTCGCGGGTCGCTCCTTCGTGATCCCATCAACGATCTCGCCCATGAAGGCGGCAAAACCGGCGTTCACTCCTCGAACTCCACCCGAAACGGCGCGTTGCCCGCCATCTCCCCGGCGCGCTGACATGCGATCTCGTGGAACTCAGCGATTGCCGCGTCGCTGAACTTCTTCCGCCCCAACATCGCCGCCGTGCATTTCGTATGCTCATCGGTCAGTTCGATGATCGCCAGCGCCATCCTGCGAATCGTTGCGTCGCGGCGAACAACCTTGTGGGTTTCAATCCAGGCGTAGGTTGCCGGGATGACATCGGACCAGGCGTCGCCGTGAACGTAATCCGGGCGCGCGGCTCCCCCAACGCCATCGGGATAGATCGCGGCGAAAGCCGGCCCCTTATTGATCCAGCCACCAACGGCCAGACCGACATGCGAACCCTCTCCGAGCCGGCGTTCCATCTCAAGCTGGTGAGTATCCAGTTCCAGTGCCGTCATGGCATCCGCGACTGGCAACATTATTACTTCACTCATACCGTCATCTCCCGTAAAACTGAAACCCGATCCACCCCGTCAACCGCCATCTCCAACGCCGCGTATCTCGGCCGCACCGGGTCCGGACATCCGGCGTCCCAATCGCGCCGCGCCTGGATCAGAGCCCGTGCCGCCGTGTCGAGCGCGATCGAGGCCTGGATCGCGAGGCAGATGCAGGGTTGGTCGTCGGTGCAGCCGGTTGGGGGCAGGTCGGACGGGGCGCAGAGGTAGGTGGCGAGGGGGTGGATCATGCCCATCATCCCAAGGCCGGAATCGGAACAGGCGTTTTCGTCTGCCATTCCGGTTCGCCAGCGCGAGGCTTCAACTTGTTCAACTCCTCGATCACAATTTGCCGGATGGTGGCGACGTAAATATCTGCCCGATAATCCGCCAGCGCGGCAGCGACCTGTTCGCGTAGGTCGTCCTGTTGCTCGTGATCTTTCGCGATCACCGCGGCCTCTTGTTCGGCTGTCATGTCGTGTGGACTGGCGAGTTTCCAGGCGTCGTATCCGGGGAGGTTCATGCCCGCACCGCCCGGCACTTCTCGCCAGTCTCGGCCTCACAGATCAGGCAGCCGTTATTGTTATCAAGATCGGCGCCGCGATCTTTGCACCAGTTATCGAGCAGGTTCTCGACCGCTTCTTGTTCCGTCGCGCCATATTCGAGCGGCAGGCCGGGCTCGTAATTGTCCATCGCGGCAGACCAATCCATGGTGCGGGTCGGGATAGGGGGATAGACGTGCTCCGTGATTATTTTCATAACGTCACCAAAACTTCGCGATGAAGTGAGCGATTACGAACAGCACGCCGGCCCAGAACGCGCCGAGCAATACGGCGCCAACGATGTACGCGGCGGTGATCAGGACGGATCGGGGGGTTGTCATGACGACAGGCCTTCGACGGCAACCCGCTCAGCCAACGCCACGCTGTCAACCGTCTCGACCGTGACATCGGAGAGGGCGACCCGGAGCAAAATATCGCGGGCCACAATCTCGGCGCCCACCGCTCCGTAAACGGTGCGGTACGGGACATCGAAATGCTTGTGCCGCAGCAGGTCGGTTAGTTCCTTGATCTCATCGAGGGATCTCATGATCTGGCGGGCGTCGGATGCGGTCAGGGTTTTCATCCCGGCTCTCCATGCAACGGCATCACCACCGCCAGCGGCGCCCGCGCCAGTTGCACCCCGACCCGCGTCAACAGCAACGCGGTCCGCAGCAGCCGCACCGCGTCCGGCGACAGTATGTGCGTCGCGGCGGGTGCTTCGGGGCCGTTGTCGATGTGCAGCACGGGATCGGCGCCTGGGGTGTGCCAAAGGGTCAGGCGGCCATCGGCGAAGATGGGGCTGTCGATTGGGGCGACGTGGGGCGGGGCGATCCAGGGGATTACCGTTGCCATTAGGATTGCCCCTTCCGCTGACGAGGGCGCAGATGGATGCCGCGCGCCTGAAGTGCGTTGCAGATCGCGTCGCCAATTTCGTGGGACGCGAATACAACAAACCCAAGGATAACCAAGAATATTACTCCAAAAACGAGACCGATCGGCCAAGGGCAGCCGCCATCCTCCGCGCCGCCAGTGAAATCCCGCCACCACAACGCGAAGTGGTAATCGACAAACCCAAAGCCGCTGAAGACCAGAAGCCCAAGCGCACTCTCGGTGATTTCGCGTCGCGGCTCACGAAAGATAT
>Ga0193726_1001299_pt1 | contig 20224 bp, 37 predicted proteins | sample H2c1metaG_FD_144928 | JGI IMG/M metagenome (GOLD analysis project Ga0193726, IMG submission 144928) | Soil microbial communities from a riparian zone of the East river system, Colorado, United States - H2c1 | ecosystem: Environmental > Terrestrial > Soil > Riparian zone | place: USA: East River... | reverse complement strand
CGCGAAGCTCGTCGACGACCTGAACGCGACCGTCACCGACATGAAGCGGATCCTGAGTCTCGCTTCGCAGCAGGTGCAGGAGGCAAGGGATGAGCAGCGGCGCGACCGGGGATAGCCCTGAGGAGCGGCGGGCGGCCGTCCTCGCGGCGGAGGCCGAGCGCAAGGCCGCCGACCTCGCGCGGGAAACGGCGGCGACGGCGGACAGCCTCGCCGAGGCGACCGCCGCGAGGGCGCTGGCGCTGGCGTCCGCCCTGTCCGAGACGCTCGGCGAGATCGCGCGCCGCCTCGACCAGTACTCGGCGTTCGGGCGGCGCAGCCGGAAGATCATCGTCGCGCTCGCCGTCTCCTTCGCCCTCGACATCGTCCTCACCGTCGTGCTCGGGCTCACCGCGTTCTCCGCCCACGACACCGCCAACGCCAACGCCCAGCTCGTCCAGGAAGTCCACGCCGCCCAGCTCGCCCTGCACGCCGCGCAGCTCACGGTGTGCGCCAACGGCAACACCTTCCGCGCCGACCAGGACGTCATCTGGCGGGACTTCATCGGCCTGATCACCAAGCCCGCCCCGGGCGAGTCCCCGGCGCAGGTCGCGAAGACCGACCAGCTCGCCATGGGGTTCCTCGGCTACGTGGGGCAGGTCAACCACGCGGTCGACTGCAAGGCCCTGTACGGGAAGTAAAGGAGGAAGCGCGCGTGACGATCACGCTTTTCGACACCATCGAGAACGGCCAGTTCCCGCCCGGCGGCGCCGCGTACGCGGCCTACGTGGACGGGCACCTCGGCGACCAGCCCAACTACGCGCACGTCGTGGCGGCGTTCCCCGGGGCCCGCCACCTGTCGATCGCGCTGTTCCCGGACCACGACGCGGACGTGCTCGACGTCGAGAACGGGGCGGCGGGCACTGCGGACGTCCCCGGCTGGCACGCCCGGCAGGCGCGGCGCGGCATCGCGAGGCCGGTGATCTACGCCAGCGCCTACGCGATGGACGCCGGGATCCTCCCGGTCCTGTCCGCGTCGGGGATCGCGAGGGCGTCGGCGAGGCTGTGGACCGCGCACTACGGGGCCGGGGAGCACATCTGCGGGCCGTCCACCTGCAAGGCGCTCCGGGTTCCGGCCGACGGTACGCAGTGGACCTCAAGCGCCATGGGGCGGGTCCTCGACCAGTCGCTTCTCCTTGACAACTTCTTCGGCGCTCCGCCGGCACCCGCACCGAACTGGACGGAGACCATCGTGCAGCAACTCCCCGAGCTCAGGCAGGGATCGACCGGGACGTTCGTGCGGACCGTGCAGTTCCAGTGCGGCGAGCGCGGTCACAAGGTCGCCGTGGACGGCGTTTTCGGGGCTGCGACCCTCGCCGCGGTCAAGGCCTCGCAGGCGGCGGCCCGCATCGCCCAGGACGGCGTAGTCGGGCCGGCCACCTGGTCAGTGCTCCTCGGCGTTTAACGAGAGAAAGAAGATCAGGGATGGCAGTCACCGTCTCGCTCACGGTCAGCCCCGCCGCGCCCGCGCACGGCTCGACGGTAACCGCGACCTACGCGGTTTCCGGCAACGCCTCCGGGCCCGGCACGCCGGTCACCCTCACGGGGGAGGCGACCGTGGGCGGCCAGTCGTTCCCCGTCACCGCGAGCTTCACCATCCCGAGCACCGCGGCGGCGGCCATGACGTTCGCCGTGCCAACCTGCCCGGGACTGACGTTCAAGGCGTCGGCCGCCAGCCCGGCCGTCTTCACCGCGGTCGTGCCGTGATGGCCACTGTCTCGGGATCGGCCACCGTCGGCGGCGTCAGCTTCCCGGTGTCCGCGGCGGTCACCCTGCCGTCGGCCGCCGCGCCGCCGCCCCCGTCCGGGTCGTCGCAGTGTTACTTCGGCGTCTGGGACGACGGCTCGGGATACCCGTCAGACGGGGTCTCTTACAGCTGGGCGGGCGTGGAGAAGTTCGCGGCAGCCAAAGTGCTGAGCGCCACGTACTACATGTCCTGGCTTGCTCCGTTCCCAACAGGACTGAATAACCTGGCCAAGCAGAACGGCGCCACGCTCTACCTGAACCTGGAGCCGCAGAACCCCTGGGGCGGCGGCGCGAACCCGAGCATGAGCGACATTGCCGCGGGGAAGTACGACGCAAGCTACCTCGCGCCCCTCGGGAACGCGATCAAGGCCGGCGGGCACAACGTGCTCCTGACGTTCGCCCACGAGATGAACGGGAGCTGGTACCCGTGGGGATCCGGGGCGATCACCCCTGCGCAGTGGGTCGCCGCGTGGAAGCACGTCTACACCACGGTCAAGGCGGCTGCGGGCGGACTGGCCTCGTTCGCCTGGTGCCCCAACAACAACGACGTCGGGCCCGTGACCCCGTACTGGCCGGGGCAGGCGTTCTGCGACCAGGCGGCCTTCGACGGGTATTTGAACACAACCAGTAGCAGTCAAACATTTTCCAGCTTCATCGCGCCTACCGTCGCCGAGATCCGGAAGCTCACCAGCGGCTCGGTCTGGAACGCGGAGACCGGTGTCCTTGGAACGAACCGGGAAGCCCGGATCACCGCCTTCGTTAATGACATGCACGCCGCTGGCCTGCTCGGATTCACGCAATTCAATGAAGGGGACTATCTCCTGGACGCCAGCGAGACAAGTGCGCTCACCGCTGCGGTAAACGCCTGGAACGCGAGCTAGCGAAGACTGCCGGGACCTGGCGGGCACCAGCCCGGAATGTCAGACGTCTTCTGTAGAAATGGCACTGCGGCAGGTGCGTGAACACCCGCCGCAGGCACTTGCCAGACCTTCCACCGCTAAGCAAGAGGTCCAGCCATGGAACAGGGTACGTCTGCCGACGACGGCACGTCATCGGCGAGCCCGGCAAAGCTATGCGGATGCGGCTGCGGCGAGCCCGCGCCGATCGCGACGAAGAACAGGCCGGAGCACGGGCACGTCAAGGGCCAGCCGATGCGGTTCCTCGTGGGGCACAACGGCAGGAAGGTTATCCGGCCGCAGCTACGTCCTGGACAGGTTGCGCAGTTCGTCAGGCTGTGTGGGTGCGGCTGCGGGCACCCCAAATGAATTGCAGCGCGCAGCCTAACCTCCGCCAGCGCCGTCAAGGGGCAGCCGCTGGAATTCATTGGCGGCCACCGGACCCCGGTTAAGGGCCCACCGGGCTGCAAGCGGAAGCTGTTCGTCGGTACAGGCCAGCGATTCGGCGCGGCCGTCGTCGTTGACCCTGAGACCGTGTACGTGGCATCGAGCGGCAAAACGTACCGAGGCGCGCGGCTCCTCTGTGACTGCGGCGCCGAGTTCGTGCGCCCGATCGAGCGCGTGCTCCGGCGCCCCGGCATTCAGTCGTGCGGCGGCTGCGCCGGGAGTGATGATCACATGGGGCGCCGGTTCGGGCGCCTCACCGTGGTCCGGTGGATCCCGAACGGGACGGTGGCCAGGGGCGGCAGGTGGCTGTGCCGGTGCGACTGCGGGAACGAGGTCACGCATCTCCCCAACGAGCTAGGTAACGGGCGAGCCAAGAGCTGCGGGTGCGGGAGGAGGGGCCCGCGAAACGGCCCCGCCTTCAGGACAGCGCTGAACAGGTATCAGGCAAACGCACAGGACCGGGGCCTGCCCTGGAACCTGACCGATGACGATTTCCTGCGGCTGGCGGCGCTGGACTGCCACTACTGCGGAGCCGCGCCCGCCAATGCCACGGGAACGTTCATTCACAACGGCCTGGACCGCGTCGACAACAAGCTTGGCTACACGCCGAACAACGTCGTCCCAGCATGCAAGGTCTGCAACCACGCCAAGGTGGACATGTCCTACGACGACTTCCTCGCGTGGATCGCACGCCTGGCCAGCTTCCACTTCTTCCGCCCGGACATGACGCCGGCGGGGCTTCTCAAGCCGCCAGCCTGAACGACAGCCGGAAGCGCTGAGGCCCGGTACCGCTCTCGCGGTACCGGGCCTCAGGCGTGATGCGGGGGCCGGCGAGCTCCGGGTTAGCGGCCTGCGCGCCACTTGCGGCGGAGGTCCTTGGGCGGGACAGTCAGGCTCGACGTGTACTGCAGGTACACCGTGACCACGATGACCGCGGCGACGACGGCGCCTCCGATGACGGCGAACAGCATCAGCGTTCCCTCCGGTCAGCGTCCCCGGTAGCCGGGTCCGTCTCCGCCGGCAGCAGCCCCCGCTCGATCGCGGCGAGGCGGGCGAACCCGTACGCAACGCGCAGGTGCAGGTCCGCCTTCACGGCGTCACTGTTAATCGCCGGCGAAGAAGCCGTTGCCGCGAAACCACGGGCGGCCCGCAGTGCCTCCGCCGACTCTTCCATGTAACCGGACATCGGCATTTCCCTTCTCTAAAAGATCTTGCTCGCGGTGCGCGCGAGAGTCAGTCGTGCCCGCTCCGCACCTGGCGCGGTGAGCGATTGCGGATCGCTCACGCAGTGCGTTCTGTGAGCGCTTACCGGGCCGGGTCGCTGAGCGAATCGGGGAGGTCCTGAGCGCTCAGCTTCGCGTGCAGGCGGCGGCCGGTCGCCGGGGAGACGCCGAGCTTGCGCGCAAGCTCCCCGCCCATGCGCGGCTTTCGCAGTTCCGGGTCCGCTACCAGCAGGTTCAGGGCGCGCATCTCAAGTGACAGGTCATCCTCGCCGCCGTTGCGCGTACCTGCGGGCGCCTTCGCGGGCTTCTTCGGAGCGCTCGCGGCGGCGAGCCTGAGCGCCAGGTCGTCCGTTCGCGTGAGCGCTTCCGCGAGCGCCCGCTGAGCGCTCTCAAGCTCCCGCGCGCCGCTCTCGCGATCGCTCTGGAGTGCTTCGATCTCGCGGCCTGCGTGCGCTCGCAGATCGCTCAGCTCGCCCCGGAGTGCCGCCTCCGACTGCTCCCGCGCGGACCGGTCCGCGTCGATCCGCCTGAGCAGTTCCGCCTCCCTCGCAGCGACCTTAGCGACCGCCTGCGCGGCAGTCGGGCCGTTCAGGATGAAGAACGCGGCGAGGAGCTCGGCGGCGTCGAGGAGCGCGCCGGGCAGCAGCGAGAAGTGACCTGGCGCGGCGTGCAGGACCACCGCCCCGGTCGCGCTCGCCGACAGGAACATCGCGGCGCCCATGATGGCGTACGCCGCGGCCTTCGCCGGCCACGGCGCCTCCCGCCACTCGGCGACGATCTCCAGTACGAGCAGCGCGATCAGCAGCGGCACGATCCCGTAAAGCACCGCCAGCGGCCACGGCATGTGGCCGAGCTTGACCGCGTGGTAAACCTGGAACGCCATGGTGGTGCCGCCCATGACGACCGTGACGATCCACGCGGCCGTGCGGGCGCGGCGCAGGCCGGCGCCCGCGGCTTCATGCTGACCGTTACCCATGTCGCCCATCGTGGCGTCCTCCAAGATCGTTATCAGCGGTTTAGGGCGGCCGCCCGGCCCGGGGTGACCGGGCGGCCGCGTTCAGGGGGTGTCAGGCGGGGACCGGGGCGAACGCCTTCTCCAGCGCCGCGCGCTGGTTGGCGCCGAGGCCCCGGACGCGGCGGTTCCCGGCGATGCCCAGGCTGTCCATCAGGTGCGCAGTCGTGACCTTGCCCATGCCGGGCAGTGCCCCGACCAGGGCGGAGACCTTCATCTTCGCGGCGACGCCGGCCTTGAGGGCCTCGGGCAGGGTCACCTCGCCGCGCTTGAGCTTGTCCTTGAGCTCGGCGCGGGCCGCGCGGGCCTCCCTCGCCTTCTCCAGGGCGGCGGCGCTCATCTCGGGGGTCATTACCGGTAGTGCCATGTGCTCTCCTTTGGTTGCGGCCCGCTCTCCTTGAGCGGGCCTGGTCTTCGGATAGCCGGCGGGGCCGCTACAGTGTCCCGTTCCGGATGATCGTTTCGCGGGCTTCCGCGGCCCGGTACACGCCGTCGCGGACCCTGGTGACCTTCTGGTCGCCCGTCAGGCTCCTGAGGGCGTCGCCGACGGAGCGGATCGAGAACGGCTTGGCGCGGCCCCACCCCGTTACGGCGAGGTCGCCGACCCACGCGATGACCTCGCCGCGCTCCATCTCCCTCCCGCTGTCGGCGAGGACCTGCAGTACCGCGTCGGTGCAGCGGCGCCCCTCGGGCCCGTCGTCCGCCGCGTTGTCCGGCGGCGGGGGCAGCGCAGGCAGAGAAGGCAGCCGGAGGCCGCCCTTGCCGCCCTTGCCCATCGCCAGGTCCATCGCCTCGAGGAAGTCGTCCTCGAGCAAGGGAACCGCCACGTCCTGGTGCCGCATCCGCGAGGGCACCAGGTCGGCGCGCATCGGGGCCTGCCGGTCGTCGACGCTGACCACGTACCCGAGGCCCTGCGTCGCGGAGCCGTCGGGGAAGTACTTCGGCAGCGAGGACGGGTCCGCCTCGAGGCCGAGCATCCCGGCGCTCACCTTGTCGCCCGTGCGGAGGGAGACGACGTTGCCGCCGACGAGCATGGAGCGGAGCGCCTGGTCCCCTCCCAGCTCGGCGAGCGACGGGACCTGCGCCACGAGCCACTCGCTGAAGCCGGTCTTGCGTCCCAGCTTCGCGCCGCCCGCGATGAGGTACGTCATCTCCTCGGCGAGCTTCCTGTTGCCGCCGCCGGTCAGCAGCAGGGGCGCCTCGTCGATGATCGGCATCACGATCGGCAGCCCTGATACGCGCGCGTCGAAGAACTCCATGCCCTTCGCCCTGTGGCCCTCGTCGTACCAGGTCATGGAGGCGAGGCGCCGGGAGCGGTCCATCATGCCGGCGTCGAGGCCGCGGATCATCCGGGCGCACTCCTCCACGCCCGAGGCGTACAGCACCTTGTCCTGCCACTGCGGGAGGGACTGGCCGTTCTGCGGGTCGAGGATGACGGGGACGATCGGGACCGGGCTGGTGACCGCCAGCCACAAAAGGAGGTTGAGCACCCCGGTCTTCCCGGACCCCATGGACCCGGCGACGAGGCCGTGCCGGGTTCCGTCCATCGGGACCCAGGCGCGGATGCGGGCCGGGAGCCCGTCTGCGAAGCGGCCGATGCGCGCGGTCCCGTCCGCGCTGAAGCCGCCGCCGTCCCATTCCCGCACCTGGCGCAGGCTGCCGCCGTGCAGGATGGTGAGGACGCCGCGGGACTCCACGCCGGTCGCGTGGGGTTCGACGTACGCGTCGGTCTGGGACTTGTCGTAGGCGGCGGCGATGGCGCGCTGGCCGCTCATGACCTCGCCGATGTGGGTTTCCGCGCCGTCGAGGCGGATCTCCCATTTCCTTCCGCTGGGGATCTCCTCGGGGCTGCAGAGGCGCGCCGCCCACTTGCGCCTGGCGGCGAGCCGGTCCCACGTGACCTGGTCGGAGGAGATTTCCTGCTGTTGCACTGCCTGCCCTGCCTGCCCTGCCTTCGCTTCTCCCGGGCGGATCCGGTAGTGCCGCGCCCAGGCGACCGCGAACGGCGCCCAGGTGAGGGCGAGCAGCGCGGGCGCAGGCGCTCGGAAGCCGGCGGCGGCGAGGGCGGGCACCCACGCGGCGGTGGCGAGCGCCGCAGCGTCCGACCAGCGGCGGGCGAACTCCGCGGCGTGCCTGGTGAACAGGATCATCAGGGCGGCCGCGCCGAGCCCGGCGAGGATCCCGAGGGCGAGCGGGTGCGGCGCGGCGCGCAGGGCGGCGCCCGCCGCGCAGACCCCGCACCCCCACGCGAACGGGGGCAGGGCGCGGCGGCGGCGCCACGCCCCGGTGCGGGCGAGGGCGTCGTTGACGGGGGCAGCCTCGTTGACTGCCTGCGCTGCCCTCCCTGCCTGAGGGATGTCCAGCGTGCGGATCAGCGAGCGGGCCTCGCGGCCCTTGATCTGGATGACCTGCTGGGGCTTCTGCGGGGGCCTGCCGCGCTGCCAGCGCGGTACCTCCCGCGCTTGACGGCGCGGCACGGCGTTTCTCCCTTTGTCCTCTTCAGCCTGCGTAGAAGGTCTTGTCGGCGGCGGCGACGGGCGCGTTCTGGTGGGCCTCGTTCAGGCCCGCGTGGCCGCGCTTCATGGCCGCCTCGACGGCGTCGGCGGTCTCCTGGACGCGCTGCTGCGCCTTCACCGCCGCGTCGTGGGCGTCGAGGTGGTCCGACATCGCGCTCAGCGTGGCCGGGTCGACCTCGAGGGCCTGCATCTGGTCGGCGCAGGCCGACGCGCGGCGGTTGGCCATCAGCTGCTCGGCCGCCCGCCCCTCGGCGTCGGCCTTCGCGGCGGTCATGTCCTTCAGGACGCCGTCGTAGGTGACGTCCGCTGTTCCTGCTGCCATGGCTTCTCCTTCTGGTTGCGGTGACTGCTGCGGGACCGGTGGCCCCGCTTCCTGCTGCTCCTGCCGCCGTAGCAGGCTCAGCACGTGATCGTTCAGTTCCTGAACTGCCCCCTCGTCGTCCCCGCCGGCCTCAGCCTGGTGCTGGAGGCAGAACACGTCAGGCTCGTCCCCGCCGGTGTCGGTGACCGGCTGGCCGCAGTAGAGCCCGCCGCCGTCCCATCCGGGTGCCCTGACCTGCCACGGGCACCTGCCCTGGCCCGCGAGGTCGCGTTCTACTTCGCCCACGTCGCGGTTGTCGCCGATCTCGTTCTCGGCGCAGTCCTCCTGGTACGCCGTTTCGCAGCGGCCGTGGGAGTACTCGTCGCCGGCGGCCAGGGGCCGCCCGCACAGGTAGCAGTCGCCGCGGTTTTCCCTGTCGGGGACGAGGCGCCCCTGCCTGACGTCGTCTTCCCGCCGGGCGCGGGCCTGGGCGTCCCACTCGGCCTGCTGTTCGGCGGGCGGGTGGATCTCCTGCCCGGCTAGGTAGGTCGCGGCCGTCGCGCCGGGGCCGCCGCCCGGCGGGAAGACGGTGACCGTGTAAGGCCTGCCGTCGGTGCTCATGAGCTGCGCCCAGCGGTGCGCCTGCTCCGCGTCGGCCCCGGCGGGCCACTGGTAGGGCATGCCGGCCGCGCCGTAGGAGTAGGTGGGGGCGCTGTCCGGTTCCGCCGCCGCGGCGGGCTGCGGGCGGGAGGGACCTGCCTGCTCAGGGGCGGTACTGCCCGCCGGGCTGCCTGCGCTGCCTTCCGCCGGTGCGCCCTCGACGGTTCCGGGGACGGCCGGGGGGCGGGCGGCCTCGCGGATCCTCTCCTGCGCGTTCCGCTGCCGCCTGCGGTACGCCCCGACCTGCGGGGCGGCGTCGGCGCGGGCCTCCAGGTGCTCGGCCTTCGCCAGTTCCCTCGCTGCCTTCCGCTGCGCCTGCTCCCCCTTGGCGCTGTGCCAGCCGGCGGCGAACCCGTGCCGGGCCGCGGGGAAGCCGCGGAACGTCTCCGCCGACCAGTAGCCGAGGTCGTGGCGCAGCGCGCGGGCGGCCCGGCGCGACTTCGGCGCGCCCGGGAACCGCTCGTTCGCGGAGCGCACGTAGGCGGCCTTCGACTTCCGCCAGGCCGCGCTGCTGTCTTCGGCGGCCTTCTTGACCGCGTAGACGATGAGGAGGAGCGCAAGGAATTCCATTACCGTGCCTTACAGGGTGTTTGCGAATCCGGCGATGCCGGACAGGAACGAGCGGATCCCGTTCACCGCGGGGGCGAGCGCCGGGAACTGGGCGACCCCCGCGACGAGGAGGATCCCGGTCGCGAGCGCCACGTAGCCGGTGCGGCCCGAGGCGGACTTGCGCGGGTGAAGGTCGTGGACGAGCAGCACCGCCAGGACGATGAACAGGCCGGCGGACAGCGCCGACCCGAACGCCCACGCGGTGACGTCGCCGATGGCGTTCTGCGCCCAGCCGGCGATGTCGCCGGCGATGCGGCCGACGGTGCCGGTCAGGCCGACGGCGACGGCGCCCAGGAAGGCGAGGACGGCCCGCGTCTTGGCGAGTATCCGCAGGTAGTGGAAGAGGCCGAACAGCACCAGGAGGATTACTCCGAGTTCGGCGACGGTGAAGTTCACGGTCAGCTCCAGAGCCAGACGACGAGGCCGATGATCACGGCCACGGTGAAACGGGCGGGGGTCTCGGTCGCCCACTCCAGCCCGTTCAGGGCGGGCTTGACGAGCAGCAGGTGGAAGTAGCCCCAGGCGAGGCGCAGGAACCGCAGGACGGGCACCGCGTGCCGCGCCGCCGCCTCGTGGTGCTGCTCGCGGGCGCGGGCAAGGGTGGGCGGCTGGGCGTGCACGAGGGAACCGGGCCGGTCCAGGTACCTCGCCGCGAGAACGGACCCGCGCTCCGCCGCGCGGGCGGCAGCCTGCCCGGCGGCACGGGCACGCTCCGTGACGGGCTGAGAGGCAGTCCGGGCAGGCAGTGCTAGACTTCCACGCGCGCACGCGCGCGTCTCCGCAGTGGATTCCGGCACCAGCGCAGCAGGCAGCGGACTGCCCTCCCCCGCTTCCTCGCCGACTGCTGTCACCGTGCGTCGCCCCCTTCGGCCCGGCAGCGTCCCGCGTTCCCTGCCTCCGATCAGCAACTCCCCGGGGGTCATGGTGATCCCTTCCCTGCGTCGTAGTCACCGCGGTCGATCGCCTGCGCGAGCTCCGCCAAGTGCACGGCCGCCCCGCGGGCCAGCCGTGCCGCCGCTGCCCGGTTGGCCTCCTGGCTCCAGCCGCGCGGCACCCGGCGCCTGGCCAGGAGGGCGGCCGAGGCGCGTAGCCAGTCGACGGCGGCGGCCAGCCGCGCGGCATCGGTGCCTGCCGCAGCGAACTTGGCGGCCTGCCGCTCCTTGTAGCCGGCGTTCCGCTTCTCCCATGTTCCCCGGCGCGGCATCAGGCGGCTCTCACCTTCGCGAGCTGCGCGGACTTGCCGGCCTCGCGCGCCACGAGCTCGAAGCCGCCCCACAGGCCCTTGTCCCACTTGCGGGCCTCCAGGTAGCCGCGAAGGCGCCCCTGCAGCCACACGACGTCCTCAGGGTCGCCGTGGGCCTGGAACGCGTCCAGCGGCCTCCCGTTGCGGAGCACCTCGAGGTCGAGCGCGCGGGCGGTCATATGATCCTCTTCCGTTTCATCCACCAGACGCCGGCGAGCGCCGCGGCCGCGAGGGCGAGGGCGGCGAGCCCGGCCTGCGCGAGGATCGCGGGGTCTTTCTCGTACGCGAACCCGAACATGAGGACCGCCGCGAGGATCACGACCCCGGCCGCGGCGCTCATGCGGCACCCCGCTTCAGGCTCTCGCGCCCGGCCGGGCTGGTGCCGCCCCAAACGCCCCATGCCTCTCGGGCGGACACGGCGTAGCCGAGGCAGGGCAGGCGCACCGGGCAGCCGGCGCACGCCTTCAGGGCCTCGGCGGCCTGCTCGGCGTAAGCGTCGGTGCCCGGGGCGGCAACCGGATAGAAGGAGTCAGGGTCGATGTCCCGGCAGGCGGCAAGGTTGCGCCAGCCGGCCATGACGGCGGTCACGGCTTCACCTCCGCAGGGGACGCCGGGGCGAAGGTGCGACCCGGCGTGTACACGATGGGCGGGGCGGACGCGCATATCCATCCCGTCCCCGGCTTGTCCGCGTACCACTGCCCCGGGGGGCAGTTCGGGGAGCCGGAAGCGGGACGGCAGGCTGCAAGGGCTAGCAGGGTCACGGCGAGGGCGGCGGCCGCGAGAGCAGCGCGGGCGGCCGCGCGGACCTGCGCCGGGAAGTGGCACGGGCAACCGCACGGGCCGGGGTGGTTACGGTGGCAGAGGGAGCAGCGCCACGGGGTGACCCAGGGGTCGGCTCTCATGCGTGCACCTCGATCCCGAGGGCGCCGATGCAGTCGCACCCGCAGCCCTCGTCGTCGGCCGATCCCGAGCAGCCGCAGATCACGCAGTACCAGTCGGGGACGTAGATCTCCTGGGCGAGGTCGGGGGCAAACCGGGGCGTCCCGTAGGGGGCGACCCGCTCGGCGGAGTCCCCGGCGACGAGGCTGCCGTCGAAGCGGCTGACGACGGCGAAGCGGTAAGGCTCGATCAGGCCCGCCGCCTGGGCGCGGGTGTAGTGCTCGCCGGCGCAGACGTAGCCGCTGTCGTCACGGCGGAGGTAGAGCAGGGCGCTCACGACGGCCCCCCCGTTGTCAGGCTGGACGGCTCCAGCAGGAGGAAGATGACGTTGGCGCCCGTGCCCGCGGGGATTCCCGCCCGCTGCCGGGCCTGCGCCATGACGCCCTCGTACGCGTCCCGGCGGGTAGCGGAAACCGGGATGACCGCGGTCCCGTGCACGGTGTTCATCACGAACCCGGAGCCGCCCGGGGCGGTCCACTGGAGGGTGACCGCCCAGAACCACTCGGCGACGGCGCCTGCCTCGGCGGTCACCACTTCAACTCCGGGGGGGTCAGCTGGTGGGACCGGCCGTCAACGGGGCAGGAGCCGCGCGCCGCGCCGCCGGGGAACGGGACGAGGACGGCGGCGGGGTGGTCCGGGCAGTGGCAGGCGGGGACGCAGAGGGTCGCGGCAGTCATGGCCGCCCCCTGTAGGCGGTCGCGTCAGGGACAAGCCAGTACCGGCCGTCGAAGGTCATGCCGTAGGGCGTTCTGCCCTGCTCGGCCTCGGCCACTGTCCGCTTCGCGAAGGGCCGACGGCTCCGGGTCGTCGCCATGACCCACGCCACGGCCTCTTCCCGCGTGAGCTGCGCACGGCGCTCTTTCGCGCTCACGTCGCCCCCCTGCGGCCCTTGATGACGGCGATGGCGGCCTCTCCGGCGCTGATGACGTTCTCGGGCGTTTCGCGGCCAGAGGCGCTGACATTCGAGCGGGAGTCGATGACGCCGCCCCAGTCGGCGAGGTCCTGCTCGGTCATCGGCTGGGGGACAGAGCCGCCGCGGAGGGCGATGAGCTTCACGCGGTCACCTCGCGCACCTGCAGCACGGCGGCGAGGACGGTGACCAGTGCCCCGGCTTCGTCGCTGCCCGGCGCGAACGCCCCGTCGGCGGCGGCGAAGGCTTCTAGCAGGGCCGCGCGCATCCCCGCGGGGTCGCCGGACTCGGCGAGCAGGATCGCCAGGGAGGCGCAGTCGAGGGCGTCGGTCAGGGCGGAGGAGGAAACCACGACAGCGGGGGCGTTCACGCTGCCACCGCCGGCGCGGGGCGGGCGGCAAGGGCGAACTCGCTGAACGGGAGGCCGAGCGCCTTGTCCAGGCTGGCGAGGTAGTAGGCGCCTTCCGGGGTCAGGGCCGCCGCGGCGTAGCTGCCGATACGGTCCGCGAGGGCGGAGGACACCGCCAGCGCCTCGTCTTCGGTGATGCCGCACAGCAGGGCGAGGAGCCAGGTCATGTCCGGGTCGGCGGCCGCGGACCGCACGGCCTCGGCGGTGAAGCCGCCCGCGTGGAACCTCAGGGCGGCCACCGGGATGTCGGTGATCGTCTGCGGGGGGCGGTGGTCTAGGCTCGTCATCTGACGCGCTCCTTTGTTCCGGTCGGTTCGGTTCGGGGGTCGCGGGCCCGTCGCGGCTGGGACCGCGGCGGGCCGCCTTCGTTTCGGTCACTCCTGCCGGAGGGTCCAGCCGCCGGCCTCAAGCTCACGGCCGATCCGGCGGGCGGCCCGGCCCGGGAACAGGGCCCGGCGGGTGCGGGCGTCGGTGCCGCGCAGCCGCGTGCTGCGGGCCTCGGTGGCGACGGAGAGCCGGCCCGGGGTGACGGTGAAGGTGCTCACGGCCGGGGCGCCCTTCCCGCGGGGGAAGGCCTTGACGTAGGTACTGGTCATCGGGGTCTCCTCGGGGTCAGTGGCCGTTGGGGCAGGAATTGCCCGCCCAGTACACGGCGCCGCAGGTCGTGCAGACCTCGGTCTGGTCAAGGCGGGTCATCTACGCCACCGCCCCGGTTGCGGCGTTGCGGGCGGACCACTCAGCGGCGAACAGCTCGACATCCACGTTGCGACCGGAGCAGATCTCATCGACCAGGTCGGCCACGAACGGCCGGTAGAGGTCGATCTTGCGGCCGAACCTGCGGCCGGGGAACTGACCGGCGTGGAAGCGGCGGTACACCGTGAGCGGGCTCACCTTCAGCAGCCCCGCTGTCTCCCTGACGGAGATGAACGTGGACTCCCCCGGATCGCCCGCTTGTTTCCCGAAGCTCTGCACACTCCGAAGTTAACCAAGCGCTATCCTAGCCGTCAAGGCGTTCTTGGATTATTTTTGGATTGCCGGAAACGGCGGTTTGGGGTGCATGGTGCGGTCCGGTCACGCAGTACGGCTTGACCCTCCGGGGTCGGTGGCCTGATGCTGGTGTGGATAATCCATGGATAGGAAGGACCACGCCATGCACCCTCGAATACTCGCCAGGGAAGACTGCACCGGGGGCTCGTGCCCGGCTGTCTACGACAGCGACCCCGACCTGAAGCAGGACGAACTCGCGATCGTCGGCACGAGGCCCGCGAACGGCCTGTCAGGGCGCCTCGCCGGCCGGATCGCCTCCGGCGAGGCCGTAGTCACCATCAGGCGCGAGATCGTCGCGGACGCCCTCCGCCCGGCCGACGAGGACGCGGACGAGGCCGAGTTCAGCGCGGCATTCGAGACGTTCTCCTGGTCCGCGTTCCGGCTGGAGCAGCTCCAGCACTACGCGGGGACCGGCCCGGCGCCCGAGTGGGCGGCGCTCGTGAAGGCGAACCGCCGCTGGGGCAAGACCCACCAGCGCGTCCACGTCATCGCCGAGCCTCTCACCCCCGCCATGCAGGAGGAACTCACCGCGGGCTACCCGGGCAACGTGGCGGCAGGGGAGGACATCGGCATCGTCCCCGTCGCTGACGGCGGCTGGCCGGCCGGGGTGCCGCGCGAGGACTTCTGGCTGTTCGACTCCAGCCGGCTCTACCTCATGCGCTACAACCCGGACGGGTCATGGGCCGGCGCAACCCGGGTCAGCGACCCGGAGCGGGTCGTGGAGGCGTGCCGGGCGCGCGACGCGGCTATCCAGGGTGCTATTCCTTGGCTTGCCTACATCGCCTCCCGCCCGGAACTGCAGCGCCGCGTAGCGCAGTAAGGAAGACGCCTTGACCATCCCGCCGTCTAAGCCTGGCAACACGGCCAGGGCCGCTCTCGCCGCACGCCTGACCAGGATGCGCGAGGCGGCGGGGTTGTCAGGCAACGCGCTGGCGAAGCGGATGGGGATCGTCCAGTCGCGCGTCTGGAAGATCGAGCACGGCGCCCTGCTGCCGACCGATGAAGACGTCCGGGCATGGGCCCGGGAAACGGGAAACGAACAGGAGGCCGAGAGGCTGATGGAAGCACTAGCCGAGGCGCGCGGCGAGCAGGCGTTCAGCGCCGTCATCCGCACGAGGGGCGGCGCGGCGTTCGAAGACCAGGTGCGCCGGGTCGAGGAACGGGCCACGAGAATCGGGGAGTTCCAGGTCGCGTTTATACCCGGGACTCTCCAGACAGCCGACTATGCCCGTGAGCTGCTCAGTGTCCCGTCGGGCCTGCGGACCTGGGATTCCGATGAAAACGCCGTCGAGAACAAGGTGAACGCGCGGCTGCGGCGCCAGGAAATCCTTCACGATCCGGCCAAGCGCGTGCAGGTCATGCTCGGCGAGGCTGCGCTGCGGACCCTTATCGTCCCCGCGCCCGTTCTCGTTGCTCAGCTCGGCAAGCTGCTGTCCGTTCTCCGCCTTCCGTCTGTTGAGCTGGGCGTGATCGGGTTCGGGCAGAAGATGCCCGTCTACCCGCTCGGCTTCCGGCTGTACGACAACGAGATGGCCGTCACCGAGTCGATCGTCGGCGAGCACAACTACACCGCCGACAGTGACCCCGATGAGGTAGCGGCGTTCACTGAGGCATTCAACGAGCTACGCCAGGCGGCCAGCACCGGGGACGAGGCCGAGGCCATCATCCGGCGGGCCCTGGACGACCTGCGGCACCCATAACGGAACAGGCCGCCGCGGCGCTTGCGACGCTGCGGCGGCCCTATGAAATCCGAACCTTCTAGAGAGGCCGGACCCATGACGATTCATTGTATGTGCCCGCTAGCGGCGCTTCCCTGCCCGGCGGCGATCTTTTGAGTGCCCGCGCGGCGGGTGCGGCCAGGGTGCCGCCGCCGCCGTGAGAATCCACCGCTCGAATCCGGCCGGGGACTTCGCGATCATCCCCAACGAGACGCTGCGCGACGAGCGCCTCAGCTTCGCCGCGCGAGGCCACCTCGTGTACCTGCTGAGCAGGCCCGGCGACTGGAAGACCAGCGCCGACGACGAGGCCGAGCGGGCGCGGAGGCTCCGGTCGAGGCGCGGCGAGGGGCGCGAGGCGATGCGCCGCGTCTACAAGGAACTCAAGGACGCGGGCTACATGCACCTGGTCCGGTCGGCGGGCGCGTCGGGGCGCTGGACGACGGAGACGCACGTCTTCGACCGGCCGTGCGCCGAGGTACGGCCTGCCGACGTACCGGAAAGCCGTATGTCGGAGTCACCTGCGGAAACAGAATCTTCGCAGGTCGCGCCGACGTACGGGAAACCGGGAGTCGGCTCACCGGGCGTCGGTTCAGCCGACCGTCGGTTCACCCGTACGTCAAAAGAGAAGACAGACTACGAAGACGGAATACAACAACCCCAAGGCCAGGACCAAGGTCAAAGTCAAGGTCAAGGGCCTGACGCGCTTCGCTTGCCACAAGTCAGAAACTCGCAAAAACCGGCGAGTTCCCGACTTAACGAACAGGCGGCTGACGACGCCGAACACTTCGCAGCCGACGACCCAGGGCGCACCTCTGCGGGTACCGGTACGCGCGCGAGGCGTTCGGACGCCCCGGCAGCATGACCAGGAAGGGTTGACTCATGCCTAAAGGCGCATCAACCGGGGCGGAAGGGAAGTCGCCGCACATCGGCCGCCCGACGCTCTACCGGGGCATCCAGATGCGGTCGAGGTTGGAGGCGGACTTCGCCGCGTACCTCGACGTGAAATACGCGGGGAGGTGGCAGTACGAGCCAACGTGCTTCGCGGGCCCGACCGGACAGTGGCTGCCCGACTTCCGCATCGGGTCCCCGGGTACTGGCGCGTACGTCGAGCTCAAGCCGCTCAGCCTTCTGCGCGACCAGCCCGGGTACTCGCCTTACGATGCCATCGACGAGATCCTTCGCAAGATGGAGATCGGCCGTCTGAGCGAGCCGAAGTGTTCCTTGTATCTCGTGTTCTGGGAGTGGGGGAAAGTCTCCCCCGCAGCAGCGGCCGCCGGAACATGGGGGAAGTGGGGGAAGGCGGATGCCGGAACCTGGATTACGAGCGAAGCCGGCCACGCCTGGAAATACCGGCACGCCGGAAACAATCTGCCGCCCGGCCTATGGCCGGGCATGGGGCAACTGAACAGGTGCGTGCCGCCCCGCTCGACCGCCATCGAGCAGGCGCTCCTTCAGGGGATGCTGCTGTTCCCCGGCGTGCACGGGGCCGTATCGGGCCTGGTAAGCGCGGCGGACTACTGGCGCTCATCCCATCGGGTCCTCCATCAGGCAATCGCCGGCCTTGCCGCACGCAGTGTCCAGGTGGACCCGGTGACCGTTGGCGACGACCTAAACCGGCGAGGTGAACTTAGCCGAATAGGTGGAGCGAAGTACCTGCAAGAACTCATCAGCCTTGAACTACCCGAGTTCCTCCAACACGACCAAGGCGAATACGAGATCTACGCCCGCTGCATCCGGAAGCTCGCCGAAGACCGGCTTGTGGCCGTCGCGGAACGCGCGGAACTTGAGCGCGGCGCCGAGTTGTGACGTCGCCAGTCGAGGGAGGCGGCTGCCTGGCGGCCGTCAAGCGCGCGGCCGCGTCAGGTAGGCCTCAACGTCGTCCAGCCACGAGGCACCCTCGGGGAAGCGTGCGTGATCCCATCCGAAGTCCGCGACTGCGACCCGGTCCGCGCCGGTGAGCATGTAGCTGCCGTAGTCAGTCGCGCGCGGGTCGCGCCGGGGATTCTTGAGGAGCTTCAGCCCCTGGCGCTCTGCCATCCGCCGGAGGCGGTTCTCGCGAACTTTGATGTCCTGATCCATACTGGAAGCGTACCAGAAGCGATTCCGTAAGGTATGCTGCAAGAGCACGGCACGGAACCGCGCCCTGCGCGAGCAGTACAACCGAAGAGAGAAGCTGAACGGCAATGAAGATCACCCGAACGAGCCCGGCACTGGCCGGGGCCGCCCTGACAGCCATGGCGCTCCTTGCCGCAGCCGGCTGCTCATCCGCCCCCGCGGCCATCGCCGCGCACGGAACCGTCGCAGTCGACTACACCGCCGCGGGCGGCGACAACCTGTCGGACGGCAGCCAGGTCGTGATCGTGAACTCGGCCGGGACGGTCGTCGGCAACGGGACGCTGGCGATCGGGCACGCCGGGGCGGCGCCGTTCAACCTCGGCATGGAGGACGACTTCACCTTCACCGTGACCGTCCCCGGCGGGCTGCCCCGCTACGGCATACAGGTCGGGGGAGCCGGTCACGGGACCGTCTGGGAGACGGCCGCGCAGATGAAGGCGGGCCCCGGGCTGAGCATCGACGAAACCACGGGCGGCCTCTGACAAGGCACCCGGCTGCGCGAAATGCAGATCTTTTGCGGGCCGCGGCAGGCTAGATCCCGCTGACTACCTGGCTTACCGCGCCGATGGCGGTGCCGACTCCCGCAGCGGCCCCGGCCGCGATCTTTCCCGCCTCGGCGGGGCTGTGCGCGGCGACCATCAGCCAGACGACGACGGGGAGCAGCAGCCAGGCGAGGAGGCGGAGCTTGACCTCGCCCTTCCCGTGGGCCGAAAGCCACCAGACCGCGACGGCGACGAGCACGACGAGGACTGCCGGGCCGACCTTGGCGGCACCGGCACTGACAGCGGCCTGGGCGATGGGGTGCACGTCCTTGATGTTCGCCCGCGGCGGGGCCCGCGCCTAGGGCCGGCCCGGTAACGATGGGCTAACGGCCTGAGATCTTCCCCCTAGACGGCACCGGTTCCGCTTTGTTACTGTCTGATAACGGAATGTCCCCTTTCGAGGGAATCCGGCGGCGCGCGGAGGAACAGATGAACGAGAAGGGCGACGGCCCCTACACGCACGGGAACTCCTTCGCGAACGGCGCCGCGCCGCCCTCGTGGCTGCGCCATAACTGGGAACTGCGCGAGGCCCTCGAATCGCGGTGGAGCGTCTGGGCTTTCCTGCCCTGACCGGCGCGGCGCAGGCGGAAGCGCTGACCGTGCAATTCCGTGCAATAGCGTCTTTGCTCGCGCGACCGCTTGACGCCGCCGGGGAGTTCCGGGCACTATGGCACTTGCCTTTTCCGCAGCGGTCCGGACCTGCGACGCGCTGAGACCCCGTGAGCTCCGGCTACTGACATGGGCGGGCAAGGGACGGCAGGCACGAGGGGCGGCCCTATGGCGGGGCCGCCCCTTTCGTCTCCGGAATGTCAGTCCCGGTGCCTAACGTGACACTCATGGAGCATCTGCCTTTGACGCGCCCGGCGCCGTTCGAGGACTTCGCGGCCGGGGGTATCGAGACCCTGTTCCCGGACCTCCCGCCGCCCGGTGCGAGGCCGGTCGAGGTCGCCGTCACCGTGGCGGACGGGGACTCCCGCCGGTGCGTGATGCAGGTGGTCGCAGCGGAGGCGGACGCGGCGGAGGCGTTCGGCATGGCGTTCCGGGCGTGCGCGGGCGTGGAGGACTTCGAGGTCGTCGCCAGGCGGTTCAAGGGCTGACCGCGCCCGGAAAAGACTCAGGCGGGCTCAGCAACCGTCCGGATGCCTGCCCGCCTGTTCAGGCCCACGTCAGGGCCTTAGCCGTTTGCCCGTCCAGGGGTGGCGATGACCAGCCTGCGCCGGTCGGTGACCTATGTCGCTTCCGGCTCCGCGCGCCCTGCGTTACCGCTGATCTGACGGACCACCCGGATTCTAGCGCCGGGAGAGCAGCGCCGCCAGCCGGTCGAGGTCCTTGCCGAGCGCCTCCGCGTCGCCCTCGCCGAGCTTCCCGTCCCGGGCGAGCTCCAGCCTCTCCCGGATGTCCGGGGTCCCCATGACGGCCGCCGCCGCCGCGCCGAACCGGGCAAGCGGGCACAGCAGGGCAGCGGGCAGGGAGTCCACGGGGCGGTTCCTTGGCGACAAGGCGGGAGGGGTGCGCGAGCGCGCGGCAACAGCTTACCGACGGCCCCCGGTGCTGCCTGCCTGGAGGCGGCGAAGGGGGAAGGCGCGGCGCGTATTCGCGTGCATTCGCACGGAGCGGATGCACTTTCGGCCGTTACCGCCGGTCACGGGCATATTACGGCCGGGCAGAGTTAGACCCCGCCGCGTAGTCTGAAAGTTGCTGAGGCTTTTACGACTACGAGGTGGGGTCTTTGCCTTGAACATTAGCACGCACGACGACACGATAGGCGAGCGGCTGCGCACGTTCCGACAAGAACGCGCACTGACGCAGGAGGAGCTCGCCGAGCGCTCCGGGGTCAGCAAGGACGTCATCCGGA
>Ga0193726_1001298_pt1 | contig 20241 bp, 20 predicted proteins | sample H2c1metaG_FD_144928 | JGI IMG/M metagenome (GOLD analysis project Ga0193726, IMG submission 144928) | Soil microbial communities from a riparian zone of the East river system, Colorado, United States - H2c1 | ecosystem: Environmental > Terrestrial > Soil > Riparian zone | place: USA: East River... | reverse complement strand
AGATGCATCGAGCGAGCAGAGCGTCGCAAAGCCTGGGCCGAAGTTGAAGCGCCGGAGCGCGCCCGGGGGGAACTCAGGGTCTGGCTTTCGAAAAATCTTCGACCGCGAACCATTGGCCGCCGCGCTCGGCGACCGCAATTCCAATCGAATCCATGTCCCGATCCAGCAGATTGGCGCGATGGCTTGGCGACTTCACCCATGCGGCGTGAATGACCTGCGCACTCGGACCTTCGGCAACATTTTCCGCCAGCCATACGAAGTGGGCGCCGGATTGTCCGGCGCGGCCGGGGAGGCTGGCCTCGCCAGGAAATTGATGCGAGATCGACTGCTTCTGCGCCATGACGGCCGCGTGCTTCCGGGCTGCGGCGGCAAGAGCGGTGTTCCAGCGGAGCGCGGGGAGCCCCTGCGCGCTGCGTTCGTGGTTGGCGTAGTCGAACAGATCGCGCTCGACGATTTCGGTCCGCTGCACCGCCGGGCCTTGCGCCCAGGCGGCCAGGGGCAGAGAAATCGCACAGGTCAATACGGTGGCAATGATTGGGAACGGAATTCGCATGGCGGGCTCCTACCACTAGGTGTAAACCCTGGGGCGCTGCTTTTCACGCGCGCAGGGGTTCATTGACCGGGCAGCGGTGCAGCCACTTTGGTAACCGGGGCTCACAGCCGGTGTGTTTTCGACTATCGATCCGGCAAATCAATCCGATCACATTTTTGAATTCCCCGGGCGTTGACAGATTTCAGGAGGTTTCGTAAGGTACTGGAGAAGCCATGCTGATCACCAGCCATCCACGCCATCTTCACCATCACGCGCACCGCGTGCGGGTGGACATGTGTAGCTGACGGCGAAATTAGAAATCAGCACTCACAGGATCCGGCCCGCTGACGCGAAGCGCTCAGCGGGCTTTTTGTTTGTCCGTTCTTTGTTTGTCCGTTCGAGGTTTGTCCATTCGAGGATTGGTGCGAGGAAACAGTGATGAAACAGAATCCGGAAATTGCCTTCGACAAAATGCAGGGGCTCGCTCCTGCCATTGTGCAAGACGCCCTCAATGGCGAGATTCTCATGTTGGGTTTCATGAACCACGAGGCCTGGGAGCGCACTCTGGATACGGGATATGTGACGTTTTATAGCCGCACCAGGAACGAGCTGTGGACCAAAGGGGAAACCTCCGGCAACCGCCTGAAGATGCTATTCGCCTCGACCGATTGCGATCGCGACACCCTGCTGCTCCAGGTCGAGGTGGAAGGGGCCGGCGTGGTCTGTCACCGGGGAACACGTTCCTGCTTCACCGAGAAGCTTTCCCTTCCCGCCTCGAGCGCGGCTGCAACGACTGCGCCGGAGAGGACTCGATGAAGCTGCGCATTGGAATTCCGAAAGGTAGTTTGCAGGAAGCCACGCTGCAATTGTTTGCGCAGGCGGGCCTGCAAATTCACACCAATGCCCGCTCCTACTTTGCTTCGACCGGCGACCCCGAGATTGAATGCCTGCTGATTCGTGCGCAAGAGATGGCGCGCTACGTCGAGCACGGCGCGCTCGACGCCGGCCTCACCGGGTTCGATTGGGTGATTGAAAGCGGCTTGAAAGTCGAGACGGTCGCCAATCTGAGCTATGCCAAACAAAGCCGTGGCAATGTGCGCTGGGTGCTCGCCGTCCCAGAAAATTCGAAGTATCAGCGCGCTGAAGATTTGGGCGGATGCATTATCGCCACCGAACTGGTGAATGTGACGAAGAGTTATTTTCAGAGTCACAGCGTTGAAGTCAAGGTTGAATTCTCCTGGGGCGCCACCGAAGTGAAGCCGCCGATGCTGGCGACACCGTATTTGAATCGAATACGCAGATTATCGCCAACCAGAACTCGTGGACCGATTCCGGCAAGCGGCGCAAGATCGAAAATCTGGCATTGATGTTGCGCGGTGCCATGGAAGCCAAAGTTCGTGTCGGGCTGATGCTCAACGTCCGCAAGGAGCACCTCGACGCGGTTCTTTCTGTATTGCCCGCGCTGAAGCGCCCGACGATTTCCACTCTGAGCGATCCCGAGTGGCTGGCGGTGAATACGGTGATTGAAGGCGCCACCGCGTGGGACGTCATTCCCCGATTGAAAGAAGCCAGAGCGCAGGGGATTGTGGAGTATCCGCTGAACAAGGTGGTGATGTGATGCGGATTCTCTCGGGCGGTCGGGCGGCGGCCCGCGTGCGTACCCTGGCAGCCCGCAGCGCCCAATTGCAGTCGGTTGAGCCGGCGGTTCGGCGCATCGTCGCCAGTGTTCGCCGGGACGGGGATCGAGCTTTGCGGCGCTACGCGCAGCGCTGGGATGGGCTGGCCAAGGGCGCGCCTTTTCTAGTCGAGGAGACGACGCTGCACGCCGCCTGGGAATCGGCGTCCCCCCAGCTGCGTTCTGCGCTCGGTCTCGCCGCCAGCCGTATTCGACAGTTCTGCAAATGGCAGACGCCGAAAGCGTGGATGCGCAAGCGCGGTGGAATTTCTGTGGGCCAGCTGGTGCGGCCGCTCGAGTCGGTGGGATGCTATGTTCCGGGGGGCCGCTATCCACTGGTTTCGACCCTGCTGATGACCGTGATTCCGGCGCAAGTAGCGGGCGTGAGAACCATTCGAGTCGTCTCGCCGCAACCTCGCCCGGAAGTCCTGGCTGCCGCCGGAATGCTCGGGATTAAAGAATTCTATCGCGTAGGGGGAGCGCAGGCGATTGCGGCGCTGGCGCACGGCACGAAAAGCATCCCTCGCGTCGACAAGATCGTTGGCCCCGGCAATCTTTATGTGACCGCGGCGAAGAAGCTGGTGGCCTTCGACTGCGCCATTGATTTTCTGGCCGGACCGACCGAGGTGGTGATTCTGAGCGACGACGGCCGGGCCGAGTTCATCGCGGCAGATCTGGTCGCCCAGGCGGAACACGACCCGGAGGCGCTGGCGGTTTTCATTACCACCTCCAGCGCTTTGGCGGAATCGCTGTCAGAGCAGGTCGGGCTGCAAGCTCGCGCCAATTCATTGGCCAAGGAGTCCTTGCGGCGTCATGGGGTTGTGCTGGTCGCGGAATCGCGGGCACAAGCCATCCAGTGGGCCAACTCGCTGGCCGCCGAACACCTCACGATTTCCCGAAAAGATCTGCCCGAGATCCGGAATGCGGGCTCGGTATTTGTCGGCGACTATTCCCCCCAGGCCGCGGGAGATTATGCCTCGGGCCCGAACCATGTGCTGCCCACGGCCGGCGGGGCGCGCTTTCGCGGAGGGCTGAGCGTGATGGATTTCGTAAAACTCATCACCGTGCAGGAGCTGTCGTCGCCAGGACTCCGTCGAATTGCCCCGGCCATCGAGCACCTGGCGGAGACCGAGGGCCTGGCGGCGCACGCTGAATCCATCCGGATCCGGAACCCACATGCTTAAGGCGCGAAAGGCAGTGTACGAGGTGAAGGCCTACCACCCGCCGCTCGGCGGACGGCGGGGACTGCGTCTGGACTTCAACGAGAACACGGTGGGATGTTCTCCGCGAGTCTTGCAGCGCCTGCAGACAATCAGCGGTGAAGATCTGGCCCGCTATCCGGAGCGGGCGCCGATCGAAGCCGCGATGGCTGCACACCTGAAGATCCGCCCGGAAGAATTGCTGTTGACCAACGGAACCGATGAAGCCATTCATCTGGTTTGCGAAACCTATCTTGATGCGGGCGCAGCCGCGCTCATCGTCGTACCCACGTATTCGATGTACGAGATCTATGCCGCGGCGACGGGCGCGAGAGTGATTTCGATTCCCTCGGACAAGGACTTTCGCTTTCCCGCGGATCGGTTGCTGAACGAGGTGACCGAACATACCCGTCTGATTGCCATCGCCAACCCGAATAATCCGACCGGAGTGCTGGTAGCGGAGGCCGAGATCCTTCGCATCGCGCAAACCGCTCCGCAGGCTGCGGTTCTCGTCGACGAGGCCTATTTCGAGTTCTGCGGCGTAACCGCGCTTCCGGCATTTCGGAAATTCCCCAATATCTTTGTGTCGCGAACATTTTCGAAGGCCTATGGGCTGGCCGGCCTGCGTATCGGCGTGCTCATCGGAAACGCCGATCAGATGCCCCTCGTGCGCCGCGTGGCTTCACCCTACAGCGTGAATTCGGTCGCCCTGGCGTGCCTGCCGGAGGCCCTCGCCGATGGGGAATACATTCGCCGCTATGTGGAAAACGTGCTCGAAGGGCGCCGGGGACTCGAGCAGGCTCTGGGTTCTTTGGGGATCAAGTACTGGCCCAGCCAGGCAAACTTCGTTCTTTTACGAATGGGCGAGCGCGCTCCGGCATTTATCGCCGCCCTGCGGGTGCGAGGAATTCTAGTGAGGGACCGTTCCGGCGATTCCGGCTGCAGGGGTTGCGTGCGCATCACGCTGGGGTCGACCGCGGACAACGCCCGGCTGCTGGCGGCGCTGCCCGAGGTCTTGCGGGAAATCGGGCGGCGAGAAAAGGTAAAGGCATGAGGAAAGGCACCATCGAACGAACCACCAAGGAGACCGACATTCGGATCGTTCTGACCATCGACGGGCGGGGCCGATACAAGGTTTCGACCGGCATCCGGTTTTTCGATCACATGCTGGAGCTGTTTGCCCATCATGGAGGCTTCGATCTGGAACTGAAGGCCCAAGGCGACCTCGACGTCGATCAGCACCACACCGTTGAAGACGTCGGCATTGGTCTGGGACAGGCTTTCGCCCAGGCGCTCGGGAACAAGCGGGGAATCCTGCGGGCGGGATACTTCCTGATGCCCATGGATGAAACCCTGGGCCTGGCGGCCGTGGATTTTTCCGGCCGCACGGCTGCGGTCATCGACACCAAAGTGAAAACGCGTCTGGTCGGCGACCTGCAATCCGAGCTGGTCTTCGATTTCTTCGAAGGGTTTGCTCGTGGCGCGCAGGCCAACGTCCATCTGAAAACGCTCTACGGGCGGTCCAGCCATCACAAGATCGAAGCCCTGTTCAAAGCCTTCGCGCGCGCGCTCCGGGCCGCCTGTTGGCGTGACAAACGGATGGCTCGGCTGTTGCCCAGCACGAAGGGGCTGCTGTGACCATCGCGATTGTCGATTACGGCGTGGGAAATCTTGCCTCGGTAAAAAAGGCTTTCGACCGGGTGGGAGTTGCGTCCGTGGTCACGTCCGACCCGAAGATGGTGGAACGCTCGGAAAAGGTTGTGCTGCCCGGGGTGGGTCACTTCTCTTCGACCACGGCCCTGGAGGCCAGGGGATTGCAGGCGGCGATCCACCAGGCGATCCAGCGAGCCGCGCCGTTTCTAGGGATCTGCGTGGGGCTGCAGTGGATGCTCGACTCGAGCGAAGAGGCTCCCCAGGTGAAGGGTCTGGGAATCTGGCCGGGAGCGTGCGTGCGCTTCCCGCCCTCGGTCAAGTCGCCGCATGTGGGCTGGAACCAACTCGAGCTTAGCGGTACCTCGTCGCGGTTGCTGCGCAACATCCCCAACGGAGGATTCGTCTATTTCACGCATTCCTACCGCGTGCCGCTGCTCTCGGCGACCACAGCCGAGTGCGACTACGGCGGGAGATTTTCCGCCTCTGTCGAACAGGACAATTTCTTCGGCGTGCAATTTCATCCCGAGAAATCCGGGGAGATTGGACTGCAATTGCTGCAAAACTTTTGTTCGCTTTGAAACCAATGCTGACCAAACGAATCATTGCCTGTTTGGATGTCGACGCCGGACGCGTGGTGAAGGGCATCCAATTTCTCCAGCTGCGAGATGCCGGCGATCCTGCGGAGCTGGCCGCCGCGCACAGCGCCTCGGGCGCGGATGAGATTGTCCTGCTCGATATTTCCGCCACCCATGAGAAGCGTGCCACCTTGCTCGATACTGTCCGGCGTACGGCCCGCGAGTTGTTTATCCCCTTCATGGTCGGCGGAGGCATCCGAACCCTCGAAGACGCCGGCGCCCTCTTCGATGCGGGAGCCGACAAGGTCAGTTTGAATTCTGCGGCCCTGGCGAACCCTGGATTGATTGCGCAAATCGCGCAAAGATTCGGCTCGCAAGCGGTCATCGTGGCCATCGACGCCAAGCGCAGTCATGTCCGCTGCCAGGGGTATTTCGAAGCCTACGTCCACGGCGGACGCAAGCCGACCGGCCGCGACGTCGTTGGCTGGGCGCGGGAAGCCGAACAGCGCGGCGCCGGCGAGATTCTGCTGACTTCGATGGACCGCGACGGCACCGGGAAGGGTTTCGACTGCGAACTTACGCGATCGGTGGCCGAGGCCGTCCGCATCCCCGTAATCGCTTCCGGCGGGGCCGGCGGCGCGCAGGATTTCGCCGAAGTCTTCCGCGCGGGACACGCCGATGCGGCGCTGGCAGCATCCATTTTTCATTTCGGCCTCAGTTCCCTCTCCGACCTCAAGCTGCACTTGCGGTCGAATGACATTCCGGTGAGGTGGCCGTGCTGATTCCTTCGATTGATTTGATGGGCGGCAAGATCGTTCAGCTGGTACAGGGGAAAAAGAAAGTTCTGGAGTTCGATGATTTCCAGCAATGGATCGAGCGTTTTTCCGCCTTTCCCCTGGTGCAGCTCATCGATTTGGATGCGGCCATGGGAACAGGAAACAACCGAGGCATTCTGGATCAATTTCTGAAGTGCCTCCCCTGCCAGGTGGGTGGCGGGATTCGTTCGCTTGAGTCGGCGCAGGAGATTCTCGATCGCGGGGCGCGTCGAGTGATTCTGGGATCGACCCTGGTTCGAGATCACAAGATCAATGTCGATTTTGCCCGGGCCATGGCAGAGTCGGTGGGGCCGGAAAAGTTGGTATTCGCCGTCGATGCCAAAGGTGGCCGGGTTGCCATCCGGGGATGGCAGGAACTGACCGCGATTGCTCCCGTGGATATGGTTCGGGCTTTAGAAGCCTGGTGCGATGCATTTCTCTATACGCACATCGACGGCGAAGGCATGATGGGAGGAATTCCGATCGAAGCCGTGCGTCAGTTGCGCGCGGCAACCTCGAAGCAGCTTATTGTTGCCGGAGGGATTTCGAGCAACCAGGAGATCGAAGACCTGCACCGCGCCGGCGTAGATGCAGTGGTGGGCATGGCTTTGTACTTGGGCAGACTGGACTTAGCTTCCCTGCGCCGCTAGCTCCCGGCAGAAGCCTGCTCCGGGGTCGATCTCGCCGGACTGGGGTTCCGCACTGGGTTCCGGACTGGGTTCCGCACTGAGGTTCCGGACCCGAGATCCGGGCGTTTGCCTCGGGATCTTTCTCATGGATATCCAAGGCAGATCTTTTGGAACGGGTTCGGAACTGGTTCGGTTCGAATGTGGTCGCCTGGCTCGGTCGCACCGCCCTGCTCTTCTGTCCAGACTCGAATGTTCAGTCGCTCGGATATCCAGGCACTCGGAGATCCACGACGTCGAATATCGTCGATCTAGGACTCACCCGCGCTTTTCCATTACCGCACGAATTCCGTACCGTGGGCGCAGGGTAATCGAGGCAATCGGAACCACCGGATGGTGCGGCACAATCCTGAAACGAAACTGCTGTGCAATGGTCGCCAGCACCAGCGTGGTTTCCATGAGGGCGAAAGCGTTGCCAATACACTGACGGGGGCCGCCGCCGAAAGGAAAGTAGGCGAAGCGCGGGATCCGTTTCGCGAGGTCGCCCTCCCAGCGCTCTGGACGGAATTCTAACGGCGCCTCGTACCAGCGCGGATCGCGATGCACGGCCCACTGCGAAACGGTGACCCCCGACCCCTTGCGCACCCGGTATCCGGCGAGCTCGGTGTCTTCGAGGGCCATGCGCGCCATGCCCCAGGCCGGCGGATATAAACGCATGGACTCGGTGATCACATGCTCGGTGTAGCGCAGGCTCGGCAAATCGTCGAGAGTCGGGGTTCGCCCGCGCAGAATCAGATTCAGCTCGGCGTGCAGCTTCGCTTCTATTTCCGGATGCTGGTCGAGCAGCCACCACGTCCACGAGAGCGCTACCGCAGTGGTCTCGTGACCGGCAAGGAAGATCGTCAGGGCCTCGTCGCGCAGCTGAGCGTCGCTCATGTGCGAACCATCGTCGTCCTGCGCCCGCAATAGCAGGGACAAAAGATCGCCGCGGTCTTCCCCGGAGGTCCGCCCTTCCCTGATGATTTTGTAAATAATCCTGTCCAGCCGGCGTATCGCGAGCTCGGCTCGAATGTTGGTAAGGGTTGGCAGCCAGGCCGGCACCAGCATCAGACGGCGGAAATCCGAGTTCAGTTCCATCAGAGCCTGCAGCGAGTGTCCCACTTCCTGCACTTCCCGGCTGACCTCTGCACCGAACAGAGTTTTGCCGACAATCTGCAAAGTCAGGCCCATCATCTCGGCATGAACGTCGCGTTCTTCGCCGTGCATCCAGGTCCCGGTCAACTTCTGTGCGTATTGCACCATCGCCTCGGCATAGGAGGCGATGCGTGCGCGATGAAATGCGGGCTGGGCCAGGCGCCGCTGCCGCAGCCAGAAATCTCCTTCGCTGGTGAGCAGGCCCTTTCCAAAAAGGCGCTGGTTGGCCTTGAGCACGCGCCCTTTCCCGAACTTTCGCGCCTGCGCCACCAGCAACTCTTCGATCACGTCGGGATGATTCAGAAAATAAATTCGAAACCTGAAGAAGCGCAAACCAATCACATCCCCGTAGGTGCGAATGGCCTGGGGAAGAAAAGTCAGCGGATCGCGGGTGTACTGAAAAAAGCTGCTCCGCCAACGGCTCGAGGGTGGGCCGGGCGGAAACTCCTGCTTGGGCATGATCGCATAAATGCTACGCTGTTGATAAGACTCCGGTCAAAGCAGGGCGGCACCGGCACCCTCGAATGCAAGGAAAGATTCAGTGAGTGAGGCGGAACGATTTGCTCCCGGCTGGCCCGGGATTGAACCTCGATGGACTTCGAGCGCAAAGATCGGGGTGGGCACGGCGCTGAACCAGCATAGCCGGATATGGTTCACGTTGAGCCACGGAATTCTTAACGAAGTTTATTATCCGCGCGTCGATCAGGCCTGCACCCGCGATCTGGGATTGGTGGTCACCGACGGCAGGAGTTATTTCTCGGAAGAAAAGCGCCACTGCACGTTTCAAAATTTCCCCATCGAGCCGGGCGTCCCCGCCTACGAGTTGATCAACACCGCGATCGATGGCCGATACCGGATCGAGAAGGAAATACTGACCGATCCGTACCGCAATGTGGTGTTACAGAAGATCAAGTTTGTGCCTCTGGTCGGAAGACTGTCGGACTATCAACTGTACGCGCTGCTGTCTCCCCATTTGGCGAATTGGGGGCGCGCCAACACCGGATGGGCTGGCGACTATAAGGGAATCCCCATGCTGTTTGCGCATCGCGATGAGACCGCGCTAGCTTTTGCCTGCTCGGTTCCGTGGCGCCAGATGGCGGTGGGTTTTGTCGGGACCTCCGACGGCTGGCAAGATCTCTCCAATAATTTCCGCCTGACGTCGAACTACACGCGCGCCGAGAACGGCAACATCGCCATGACCGGGCAGATCGATCTGAACGCCTGCAACGGAGAGTTTGTGCTGGCCCTCGGCATGGGAGGAATCTGGTCGGAGGCCGGACAGCAGGTGCGGGCGAGCTTGCTCGACCCTTACGAAGAGCTTCGCAGCCACTACGTCCGGCACTGGAAAGACTGGCAGAACACTCTGCTCAAGCTGGACGAGCCGCCAACCGAACACGACCTGTACCGCGCCAGTGTCGCATGTCTGCGTTGCCATGAATCGAAAGATTTTCTGGGAGGGGTGATTGCCAGCCTCTCCATTCCTTGGGGTTTCAACAAGGGAGACGAAGACCTGGGCGGATACCACCTGGTCTGGCCGCGCGATCTGGTGGAAACCGCCTGCGGATTTCTGGCGGCTGGCGCCTCGCTCGATGCGGTCCGGGTGCTTCGTTATCTCGAATCGACGCAGGAAGCCGACGGCCACTGGGCGCAAAACATGTGGCTGGACGGCCGTCCCTACTGGGGCGGTTTGCAGATGGACGAAGCCGCATTTCCGATTCTGCTGGTGGATCTGCTGCGCCGCGAGGCTCCAGCCCTGCTGGGCGATCTCGAACGCTGGTGGACCCTGGTGGGCCGTGCGGCGGGATTCATCGTGTCCAACGGGCCGGTGACGCAACAGGACCGATGGGAGGAAGATGCCGGCTACTCGCCGTTCACGCTCGCGGTGGAAATCGCCGGATTGCTCGCCGCCGCCGATCTGGCCGAGGCAATCGGCAAGCCTCTGACCGCCGCCTTCCTGCGCGAGACCTCCGACACCTGGAACGACAGCATCGAGCGCTGGACCTACGCCACCAACAGCGCCCTGGCACGGCAGATCGGCGTGGAAGGTTATTACGTCCGCATCGCTCCGCCGGAAGAGGACTGCCGGGCGTCTCCCTTGGATGGGTTCGTTCCCATCAAGAATCGCCCACCCGGGCAGAGCTCCGATTCGGCCACCCATCTGATCAGTCCGGATGCGCTGGCTCTGGTGCGCTTCGGCCTGCGCGCTCCTGACGACCCTCGAATTCTCAACACGGTGAAAGTGATTGACGCCCTGGAGGGTGAAACTGCCGCAGGGCCCCGGCTGGTATCGCTACAACGGCGACGGTTATGGCGAGCATGAGGATGGATCGCCGTTCGATGGCACGGGCATCGGCGGGCCGTGGCCGCTGTTGTCGGGCGAGCGGGCGCACTACGAATTGGCGGCGGGCCGGCGCCAAATGGCCGAAGAGCTGCTGCGCATGATGGAACGATGCACGGAAGACAGCCGGCTGATCCCGGAACAGGTGTGGGATGGGGCGGACATTCCCGATCGGGAGTTGTTTACCGGCAAACCCTCGGGTTCAGCGTGCCCGCTGGTTTGGGCGCATTCGGAATACATCAAACTGCGGCGATCCCTGCGCGACGACAGAATCTTTGATCAGCCGCTGCAAACCGTACAGCGCTACGTTTTCGAGCAGCAGAAATCGGTGTTCTTCGGATGGCGCTTCAACAACAAGTGCCGCAGCATGCCGCGCGGAAAGCAGTTACGGTTGGCGTTGATTGCTCCGGCAACGGTGCACTGGAGCATCGACGGCTGGCAAACCTCGCACGACACCGACACCCGGGACACTGGTCTTGGAGTTCACGCGGCCGATGTACCGGCGGACAAATTGGCCGGCGGACGCGAAATCCTGTTCACCTTCTATTGGCACCGTTCGCAAAACTGGGAAGGAACAAATTTTTCGGTGGTGGTGGAAGACGACTGAGCTAGCGGTCGCCGTTGCCGGTGTAGGTGAGTTCAACCACCGTGCAATCGTCGTTCAGGGGTGTGCCTCCGCAGAAATCGGCCACCGCGGAAAATATGTTTTCCATGTTTCCCTTCTGTGCGGCTATTTCCAGGCGCTCGTTGTCAAAGAAATCGCCGTGGGCGTTTTCCGCTTCGGTCACTCCATCGGTCACCAGAACCAAGCGGTCTCCGGGATGCAGGTTCGCACGATCGCTTTCGTATTTGGCATCGGACAACAGGCCAACCGGCAGATTTCCGTGGCTGGGACGGATCACTTCATTGTTACAAACCAGCAGCGGCGGCACGTGACCGCAGTTGACGTATTCCAGTTCACCGTCGCGCCGCAGCCGGGCGATGATCACGGTGGCATACTTTTCCCCGATATGTTTATGGGTGAAGAAATTGTTTACCGACGTCATGATTTCCGGCAGCGGCATGCGGGCGATCAACTGCGAATAAATCATTCCCTGTAGAGTCGATGCCAGCAGCGCGGCGGAAACTCCCTTGCCACTGACGTCGGCAAGGACGACCGCCAGTCCGTCTTCGGTATTGACCGCGTCGAAAAAATCTCCGCCGATTTCTTTACAAGAAAGGTTCCGGCCCCCCATTCGCGCGAAAGGAACCTCGGGGATGGTGACCGCCATCAGCCCCTGCTGGATCGACGCCGCTATCGCAAGCTCCTGCTGATACCGGCGGGAAGCTTCTTCGGCCTGAACCAGGCGCGCGTTTTCGATCAGGGATGCCGCTTCGGTGGCGATGACGCGCAGGATGTCGTTGCTGACGCTGGAGATGTCGCGGGAGGCAAAGCGCGAATCAACGTACAGTGCGCCCATGGCTTCGGCAGGCCCCGGAGTCAGGGGAGCATCCACGCCTCGAGTGGTTTGCACCTGGGGCTTGCGCAGGGGAATGCAGATCACGGTTCGCAGATCGTACGCCACGATGCTCTGCCGTCCGGCCAGATCGAGCGACTGACTGGTATCGGTGAGCACGAACTCTGAATTCGACTTCAAAGCGTCATCCAGGATGGAGTGCGAAATCGTCTTGTCGTCGAGCAGGCCTTCGCCTTTCGAGTTTCGCCCCGCCGCCAGCCGCAGATTGCCAAGATCGTTCTTCATGAACACGTATCCGCGCTCGGCGCGAGTGAGCTTGAGCGTGGTGTCCAAAAGAGTGACCAGAATCTCGTCGAGAACGCCGGTCGTGTTCAGCTTGCGGGCAGCTTCCAAAAACAAAGTCAGCTTTTCGAGATCCGTGGTTTCGTCGGAAATGTGGATTCCCGAAATCTGGCTCAGGAAATCGCGGGCGGTGTTCGAGGTTCCGTGTTGGGGATTGAATACGATGTAGACGACTTCCCGAACCCCGAATTCCATGCGGTCGTTCTTTTCGAGGACCTTGCGCTCAACCCGCTCGCCATTCACGTAGGTCCCGTGTTTGCTACCCTGATCGATGACCGCAAATTGACCGTTCTCGGAGACGATCATTGCGTGGTCACGGGATACGCGAGGGTCGGCAATGACCAGATCCTTGTCTACTTTTCGCCCCACCGTGTAAGGACTGTGCTCGAGCACAATCGTGCGCTGTTCGTTGCCCTGCACAAACACCAGGGTGGGGAAAACTCCCGAGGATGCGCCGGACCCTTGACCCGTGATTGTCTGAAACGCCATGTTTGGTTGCAACCGCTGCCCTCGCATTGCCGCTGCGAGGTTCAGAACTGCGAAGCGAATTGGGTCCGAATGCAAGCCTTCCCGGCGAACTTGGCTAGGAAGCGGACCGTTTTGTATTCACTTCCTTGAAAGCCGCCAGAGCTTGCTGCTCATCGTCATAGACCTGGAACAGCCGATCGAGCCGGGTGGTCTGCAATACGTCATGCAGCCGGGTGCCCACCCCGACCAGCTTCATCTCGGCACCGGCAGCCCGCGCCGAGGAATTTAGGCTCACCAGGGTCGCCAGGCCGCCGCTGTCGACGTGATTGACCCCGGAGAGGTCGAGCAGAATCTGGTGTGTGGAACTCAGCAGCGGGGTAACCGCGTCGCGCAAGCTACCGGATTCTTCTCCGAACACGATCCGTCCGCGGCAACCGAGGATTGTAACCCCGTCCACCTGGCGCGTTTCGATCTTCAAGTCCATTTCGCGCTCCAATGGCGTAGGGTGAATACTTGAGAAGAGGCTAGCATACCTCAGCGTCGCTCCTGAAGAACAGAGCTGGCGAGCGGCACGAGCAACAGCAGCACCACCACCGGGGTCATCATGCTGCTCCAAAGAGGGGCGGACCATACCTTTTGCACCTCGGCGGCCGGCAGCAGAACCGACAGTCCAGTCAAGGTGAGGGCGGCGAGCCAGGGCCAAGCGAAAACCAGGGCCGCAACCAGAATGGCCGCGCGGGTGAAGGCATCTTTGGTCCGGAAAAACGCGATGTTGCGCGCCAGCAGCAAAATCGCGGGCAGGAGCAGCGCCTGATTGTAGAGTGCCGTCATAGGGATGGTCACCACGGTGGCGGCCAAAAGCAGCGAACACAGCACAGCAAAAGCCGGAGCGTCGATTTGGGCGCGCCGGGCCCGCCAGCCGGCGAACCCTAACCCGATCAGGACAAAAACCGTGAGCACGGTGCCCACCACCGGGGTGGTGACCGTACCTAACACCGACAGGGGTCTGCCGGTGTATTCCCGGTATGCCTGGAGAGCTTTCAGAAAGCTCCCCATCCATCCGGGGAGGATCCATTCGGCTCCCCCCAGTAGCAGCGCCATGGTGCCTAAGAATCCGATGAGGAAGCCTCGTCGCTGGCGCAGATCGCTGCACGCCCACAACACCAGCCATGGCGCCAGCAGCAGGACCAGGTGCGGCTTGACGGTCGCCAGCGCCAACAGAATGCCAGCGAGCAGGAAATGGCCACCCGCCAGCATCACCACACAACCGGCAATCAATCCGCTGACGGCCAGGCTCAATTGCTGAAGCTTGAGTCCCTGGACGACGGGGAAGAATCCCAGGGTAAGAATCACCAGAATCGCGGTGACCGTCCCTGAGGGTCGCCAGCGAAATACTCTCAGCCACAGCGGGATCAGGGCGGCCGACAGGATCAACAGCAACCAGCGAAAAGCTTCTTGCGCAGCGGAGAAAGGAAAGCCAACCGCCGGGGCCATGAGAAACACCACGTAGACGGGGTAGGCGAAGGCCTGCTGATCCTTGGGATCACCCGGCCGCGACGGATCGAGCGCCCGGCCGTAGTAACCAATTTGAATTTCGCGGGTGAGTTCCGGACTGTAGGGATCGCGATGGTGCAGTAGCAGCTCTCGGGCGGCCAGCCAGCGCGGATAAAGGTCGGACAAGTTGCCCCGCGGCGAACCCTGCGTGGCGGCGGCAGAAACCTGCTGCGGGATCATCACCCGCTCGACATAAAACCACATGCTCGCGGTGAGCAGCGCCGCCAGCAGCAAACCGGATTTCGCATTCCTCAACCGAGTGGCGGCCACAAAATCGCTTCATGTTACAACTTATGCGGATAACTTTCCGTGCGATTGCGAATTCTGATAGCGACGGGCATCGGACTGGCAAGCGGCTTCCTCTGTTGGCTGCTGCTGACCCGGCTCGGATTGGGTGCGGCGGACTTCACCTGGGCGATCCGTGCTGCCCAGGATTTAATTGCGCGCAGAAATCCGTATGGCTCGCCGCTGCAGTTATATCCGCTGCCGGTTGCAATTTTCGGACTGCCGTTTTTCTGGATGCGCCCGGAAATCGCTGCCGGAATGTTCTACGGGATCAGTTCCGCATTGCTGGCTTTCGGACTCAGCCGCGAGGGATACCACCGGCTGTTGATTTTTCTCGCCTACCCCTACTGGGCGGCGATTCTGACGGCGCAGTGGACCCCGCTCATCATGGCGAGCGGCTTCTTTGCTTTCCTGCTGCCCGCCACTCTGGTCAAGCCGCAAATCGGGCTGCCGGTGGCGCTCACCCGGCGCAGCCGCCGGGGCGTAATCGCCTGCGCCGCCGTCCTGCTGCTCAGCCTCCTCATCATGCCGACCTGGCCGGTGTTGTGGTGGGCAAACGCCGCCCACTATGAGCGCTTCATCCCGCTGCTGGTGTTTCCCGGATTTCTGATCGCCTTGGCCTTGTTTCGCTACCGCGATCGCGACGCGCTCCTGCTGTTCCTCATGGCCATCATGCCGCAACGCTGGTTTTACGATCCCTTGATTCTCTGGCTGATTCCGAAAACACGGAGAGCGATTGTCTGGACCGTTTTCTTCAGCTGGGCGCCGGGCATTTGGCGTTGGTATCATGTTCCGCACAGTTATGCGGAGGTAGGCAGGTGGACCGTCTGTTTCATGTACCTGCCAATGTTGGGGGTGGTTTGGCTGCGGAAGCGAGCCCAGCCCACCATACCAGCAGAGCCATAAAAAGAACCAATAAAACCACGGCGAGCAGCTCCAACTGCTGGTATCGGAAAAATAGTATCAGGTAGACTGGGCTGCAGAACAAGACGGAGACGCAAGCCAAAATCGTTCTCTTCAGCCAGGGCCGGGCCGGGTGGGTCGACACCACGGTTTCACCGATAATCAAAATCCCCAGGAACAACAGGCTCAAGTCGTGAATGTAGAGGTGATAGCTCACGAGGACCGCCGCGATCAGATTCAGAGCGAAGGCCAGATCACGGCAGCCGAGCCCAGCTGTCCGTGCTCGGTTCCAGACGTAGGCTACGCCCAGGACGAGCGTCGCGGACAGCGCGAAAAGCAGCATCCCTTTTCCCCAAGGGTGGTTCCCCGGCAGGAAACTCTCGATCACACCGCGCAGGTTTGCGATATTTCTCGCCGGGACCTGCCATAGATAATTTGGGTTATGCTCGCTATCCCAAACATAGCCCGGATATTGCAGCAATCCGTGCCAGCCAACCGTCGCCAGCCCGATTGCAGAGGAAACCATGGCGACAGCGGCAAACCCGGCTATAAATCTTTTTCGCCAAACGATGACCAGCGGAAGTGCGAACGGAAATATCAAATGAAACTTGCTCAGACCCAAGCCCAACCACGAACCGGCTCGGAATTCAGTTTCATCACGAAAGGTCACGTAAGCCATGCAGTAGCAAAACAGGACCAGTATCGAGTCCTGCCCTTGCAGCAAGGCACAGAAGATCGGATAGAAGCCGAAGCACGCCAGCAGCCACAGATGCAGAGGTGCTCTGCCCAAGTGGGCAAAGTATCTGCGCAGGATGAGCGTCATGACCACTAACAGACTGACATTCACCGTCAGCCAGAGGCAATATGCGGTCAGGTAAGAAAACCGGGCGAGGGGCGCAAACAACAGCGCTTCAAAGGGAGGGTGGTTATAAGGCAGAATGGATTTCCGTTTTTCGACGGCCGCGGGCGAAAAAGACCGCTGGACCTGCTCCTGAACTCCGTTGTCATACAACTCAAGCCTGTGCCCATCGTGTAGGATTCGTCCTGCGGTGTAGAAAATACTAAAGTCGGGCAGGCCGGCACGGATGCCTCCGAACGATTTGAACAGCACGAAACCGTGCAGAGCAACCATCGACGCTAAGTAAAGCGCGAGTTTTCGCTGGGTGGATTTTGGCAGCATGACGAAGGGGGAAGCATTATAAGCGATTTGATCGGTCTGTGTTCGCAGGCATTGTTTGCCGAAACTGACTGTCCACGCTGATTTTCTATGGTCCGATCCCTAGTAGGGAACCTACTCGAAACGCGCCGTCTGGCCATGACCATTCTTGCGTTCGGACTGCTTGCGATGTCGGCACGCCGGGTGACCGATCCTGACGTTTGGTGGCACCTGCGAACCGGTCAACTCATCGTTCAAAATCATCGCGTATTTCACACCGATCCGTTCTCATTCACCCGCTTCGGCCAACCTTGGATCAACCACGAGTGGCTCTCTGACGTTTTGATCTTCGCCCTCTACCGGGGAGCGGGTTGGGGAGGGCTCATCGTAGGATTCGCCATCGTTATCACGGGTGCGTTTCTGTTGCTTTTCCTTCGCTGCCCGGGACGCCCCTACCTGGCTGCGTTCATGACCGCCTGGGGGGCCGTCGCTTCCTGTTCTCTGTGGGGCGTACGGCCCCAAATGCTTTCGCTTTTTCTCACCAGCGTTTTCCTTATCATTTTGGAACGCGCGGAGGAGCGCCCGAGTCTGTTGTGGTTCACGCCTCCGCTAATGCTGCTGTGGGTGAATCTCCATGCCGGCTTCCCCGTGGGTCTCGGGCTCATGGCACTGTTCGCGGCCGGCAAACTGCTGGAGCTCGGGTTTTCTCCCGGAGCCCGGAAGGAAGTTTACCCCGAGTTGCGCCGTCTGCTGCTGTTGCTGGTTCTTTGCCTGGCAATCGTTCCTCTGAATCCTTATGGGACGCAAATGTACCTGTATCCTCTGGCGACTTTGCGTTCCCCGGCGATCCAGAACTACGTAGAAGAATGGCTCTCCCCGGATTTTCATCAGATCATTTTCCTGCCGGTGATGCTCATGCTCTTAGCCATGGTGGCGGCGGTGGCATGGTCACCGCGACGCTTGTCGGCAACAGAGATCTTGCTGCTTCTGGTCACGGCGGGGGCGGCGTTGCTGTCGGTGCGGCATATACCGATCTTTGTTCTGGTCGCCGTGCCCATCCTCAGCGCCCAGATTCAGGCTTGGTGGCGGGTGCGCCACCCCCCCGGGAAAGCCCGCATTTTGTTCAAGCTGGTCGATCCCGCCGCCTCGTGGGTCAATGGCGTCGTGATGGCTTGCTGGCTGGCGCTGTCGATCGTCTGGATTCACTCGATCATCGCTCGGCAATCCGCGACCGAATCCCGCACATTTCCAGAAGCTGCAGTTTCATTCGTCGAGACCACCGGCCCGCTGGGCCCCATCCTTAACCAATACAACTGGGGTGGATATTTTATTTGGAAGTTATATCCAAAATATCAGGTCTATATCGACGGCAGGACTGACTTGTTTGAAGGCTCGATCATGGAAGAAGCCCAGGTTTTGTACTCCCTTTCGAGCCCGTCTTGGCCGCAACTGCTCGACCGGTGGCAGATCCGTACTGTGATCCTTCCGCCCGACACTCCGCTAGTCGCAGCCCTTCGTCAGAACGATGGCTGGAAGCTGATTTATGCCGATCCTCAGGCGGTAATTTTAACTCGACGCGGGGATTGGCCAGCAAATCCCTAGAAGGCTCTCACGCCACTTGGGGGCGGCACCCGTCCTAGTTACCGGGGTCCTACTCGAGCGACGCCGCAGCGCCCGACGACGGTTTTCGGGCAACACGATCATGGCTTGATCGCTTTATCATGGCCTCCACCGGCTGGGACTGGCGGCCTGAGAGCGGAAAAATCAGGCCCTCAGGTAGCTTGCTCGTGGCGCCGCCCCGGGCCGAGCTGGTTCGGAGGTTGAAATTCCTCAGTTTTGCTACCCGAATAGTGCCTTGGAGGGAACAATTACTGCTGCGCTGTGCAACAAATTGTCGCTCGCCCGGAGACGCCTCGGGGTATGATGTACAGAATATTTTGCGGTCTTCCTTATATCTCTGCAAACGACTGATTTTGCTAGCGAAGGAATTTGAGTGGCAGATCCTTGGTTGCACCTGAAATTGCACCAGATTGACCAGGATTGCTCTGCCTGATCGGCGAGGCGGGCAAGCGTGGAGCGGGAATCGGGGGGGTTAGCCGAGCCAGCGCTCGGTGATTTCGTCGGCTAGGAGTAATTATGAATCGCAACCGGCTGTTCCTGATTGGACTGGTCGCCCTGATTTTGGGCGGATTTGTGAGCTTTCTCGTCTATAAGACTCTGCAAAAGCCGGGCGCGGCGGTGGTGGCCAGTGAAGGCGTGGTCGTGGCCGCCGATGATATCCAGGTGGGAACCAAGATCGCAGCCGGCGATTTGCGGGTGGTGCAGTTTCCCACCGGCACTCTGCCCAAGGGTTTTTACTCGAAAACGTCCCAAGTGGTTGGCCGGGGGGCGATCCTGCCCATCGCGGCCGGGGAGTTCGTTTTGCCGAACCGGCTGGCCGGGGAGAATTCCGGCTATGGGCTTCCCTCTCTGATACCGCCGGGCATGCGGGCGGTTTCTGTACGGGTGAATGACATCGTGGCGGTTGCGGGTTTTGTGATACCGGGAACCCATGTCGACGTGTTGCTCACCGGCAACCCCGGATCATCGAGCGAGCAGCAGACCACGACCGTGCTCGAGAACGTGGCGGTCATCGCCACCGGACAAAAGCTGGAGCGCAACTCTGCCGGCGAGCCGCAATCGACCCCGGTCATTACGCTGCTGGTGTCTCCGGACGACGGACAGAAGCTGACTCTGGCCAGCGCCCAGGGGCATATCCAGCTGGCGCTTCGCAATCCCCTCGATACCAAGCAGGAAAATGTGGCCTCGGTGACCAGCAATTCTCTTTATCGGAATACGCCGTCTGCCCCCGCTGCGCCGGTGGTGCACAGGGCGAAACATGCGAGTGCGACCGTGGCGCCACCGCCTCCGAGCGTTTATTCGGTCCAGGTCATCCGCGGCAGCGAGAAAAAAGACGTTAAAGATTTTTGAGTTGAGACTTGGGTAAGAGGTTAGAAACCATGGCCATAAGCTCCCGCAAGTGGGCGGGACCAGAAATAAAATTCGCCAAAGCGTCCGCGAACGGGTTGGCGATACTGTGCCTGCTCTCAGCGCTGGCGTGGGCTCAGACTCCGGACCAAACTCAGCCGACGCCCGCGCCTGCATCCCCGGTCCAAGCCGCGCCGGAACAGACCCAGCCGCAGGCTCCCACCGTGGCCGCCCCGACGCCGCAGCCCGAGGTGCCAAGCACCGGCGCCGCGCCCTTGCGGGTGATGGTGGGCAAGTCCCTTCTCATCAACACCACCGAACGGCTCAAGCGGATCTCGGTCACCGATCCGGCGGTTGCCGACGTGATGGTGGTGGCACCCACCCAGATCCTGGTCCATGGCCGGTCGGCGGGCGAAGTCTCGCTCCTGATCTGGGATGAACTGGAACGCTCGCGCAGCTTCGATCTGCGCGTGGACGTGGATGTGAGCGCCAGATCAGGAGC
>Ga0193726_1001297_pt1 | contig 20259 bp, 17 predicted proteins | sample H2c1metaG_FD_144928 | JGI IMG/M metagenome (GOLD analysis project Ga0193726, IMG submission 144928) | Soil microbial communities from a riparian zone of the East river system, Colorado, United States - H2c1 | ecosystem: Environmental > Terrestrial > Soil > Riparian zone | place: USA: East River... | reverse complement strand
GCGCGCAGCTCCTCGCGCAGTTTGTAATCGAGATTGGCCAGCGGCTCGTCGAGCAGCACGAGATCGGCGCCCTTGACCAGCGCGCGGGCGATGGCGGTGCGCTGCTGCTGGCCGCCCGACAAAGCGAGCGGCAGACGGTCGAGATAGGGCTCCAGCCGCAGCAGGCCGGCGACTTCGCCCACCCGGCGCTCGACTTCCTCGTTGGGCCGGCCCTGCACCCGAAGCGGCGAGGCGATGTTCTCGAAGACGGTGAACGAGGGATAGTTGACGAACTGCTGGTAGACCATCGCCACCGAACGCTTGCGGACGTCGACGCCCGTCACGTCCTTGCCGTTCACCACGACGCGGCCCGTGGTCGGCGGATCGAGGCCGGCCAGCAGGCGCATCAACGAGGTCTTGCCCGCGAGCGCAGCGAGGTCTTGCCCGACAATGTCGGGCCCAGAAGCACGCTCAGCGTTCCCGGTTCGAGCGTGAGCGAGACGTCTCTGATGAAGGGGACGGCGCCGACGACCCGCGTGGCGTTTTCCAGGGCGACGGTCATGCGCGTCGCCTGCCGCCGGCATCGCGGGCGATGCCACGGTCTTCAGTTCGAACGTCAGCGATCACCAGTCCGCGAACCGGTTTCAAAGACGCTTCCCCCTTTCGCCAGTATTACTTTCGTATCTGGCGATTCACTTTCACATTCGATTTAATCCGCAACTACAGACGAAAGCAAGCGACGGCCGGATAGACCTTCACGACGCTGCCTGGGGATAATCCGGGCTCGGCTCCTCCGGTGGGTGAGGGACTTTATCCATCGCCTCGATGATGGTGACACTACAGTCCTGCGCGATCTTGGCGACGCGGGCGGGCGGGTCGCGGTCGGTGACGAAGGTCTGGACCTGGCTGATATGGCCGATGCGCACCGGCGCGGTGCGGCGGAACTTGGTGCTGTCGGCCACCAGGATCACGTGGCGCGCATTGGCGATGATGGCCTGCGCCGCCTGGACCTCGCGGTAGTCGAAATCGAGCAGCGCGCCGTCCTCGTCGATCGCTGACGCGCCGACCACGGCGTAGTCGACCTTGAACTGCTGGATGAGGTTGTTGGACTCCTGACCGACCACCGCGCCGTCGGCGCGGCGCACCGTGCCGCCGGCCACGATGACCTCGATGCGCGGATGGGGGTAGAGCAGCATCGCGACGTTGAGATTGTTGGTGATGACCAGGAGTCCCTCGTGCGCGGAGAGCGCGCGCGCGACTTCCTCCGTCGTGGTGCCGATGTTGATGAACAGCGAACAGCCGTTGGGCACCAGCGCCGCCGCTGCGGCACCGATCGCCCGCTTCTCGGCCGCCGCCACGAAGCGGCGCGCTGCGTAGGCCAGGTTCTCGACGCCCGACGCCACGACGGCGCCGCCATGCACGCGGGTGAGCGCCCGGCTCTCGCAGAGGTCGTTGAGGTCCTTGCGGATGGTTTGCGCCGAGACCTCGAAGCGGCGCGCCAGATCGTCCACCGTCACCCGGCCGAGCGAGCGGGCGAGCTTCACGATTTCGGACTGCCGGCGTGGAATGGTCATCGCAGCGATAAGTATCCCCGCGCGGCGGCGTTGAAAACCTGCAATTGACGCAGCCGACCGCCCGGGCATCGCAGGTCCGGCCGGTAACAGTCTGACAGGCCTGTATTTTCGGCCCTTGGCGGAAGGACGCTTCTGGCTGCACCGCGGTGAGGAAGGCTTTCGCCGCGGGAGGCAGCTCCTTGTCGACTTCCGCTCCGGCCCGTGAACGCGCGCAGGTGCTGGCCTTCATCGACAGCACGGAGCGCGACGTCGACGATTAGGCCGGCGTGCCTGTTCAGGGCTGCACGCCCGCCGCGGCCATGCCGTCGGTGACGTCGGCGCTGATCGCCTTGGCCGCGGCGATATCGGCATCACCGCCGGTCGTGTCGCCCATCCTGCGCTTGGCGACGCCGCGACCGAAGAGTGACGACGCTTTCTTGGGATCGAGCCGGAGCGCGTTGTTGAAATCGGCCATGGCGGCATCGAGCCGGCCGAGATTGAGGTCGGCGATGCCACGATTGTTGAAGGCGTCGCCGTAATTCGGGTCGAGCGCGATGGCCCGGTCGTAATCCTCCACGGCGCGGCTGGTCTGGCCCAGATTGTCGTAGACGATGCCCCGGTTGTTGAAGGCGTAGGAAAAGTCCGGCTTGAGTTTGATGGCTTCTTGATGGCTTTGTCGAAGTCCTTTAGCGCGAGGCCGTAGTCTTTGTCGTTGGCGTGGACGTTGCCGCGATTGTTGAAGGTGTCGGGGTCGGTCGGGTCGAGCTTGATGGCCTGGTCGTACTCCTGGATCGCGTAGAAGTATTGGCTCTGCTCGGCAAAGACGAGGCCGCGGCCTTTGAAGGCGCTGGCATCGTCCGGCTTGAGCTCGGTGGCCTTGTCGTAGTCGGCGATGGCGTGGTTGGGGTCGTTGCTGAGCCGGTAGGCATCGCCGCGGCTGCTGAAGGCGTCGGCAAAGTTCGGGTTCAGTCGGATGGCCTCGTCGAAATCCTCGATCGCGCGGCCGAGCTGCTCCTTGTTGAGCCAGGCAAGGCCGCGATCGTAGAACACCCGCGCGAGTGTTTCGCCGCTCTCGCGTCCCGACGTGATGACGGCGCTGCATCCCTGGATGGTCTGGTCGTTCGTGGCGTTGTCGTCATGGCACCATTTCTCGAGCTGTTCGTAGCTCTGCGCCTGCGCCGCCGCGCCCATGGTGGCCAGGAGCGCCAGGACCGGAACTGCCTTCAGCATGTGACTCTTCCCTATCCCGCATGCCGGGGAGAGGGTCCGTCCAATGGCCCGCTTCCGTCAAGGACGGGCTACGGGCTTATCCGGTTTGCTTCACAATTCTCGAGGCGGCGGCGGCGCGCGTTCGAATTTGATTGCGACGCCTCCCGCCCGGACAAAAAGTCGGGCCGACCCGGCGCTTGCCGCTGTCTACCGGCGATTGCCTTTGTTCTGTCGCATGTATCGGTGATTGTAATATCGGCTGCCAATTGTGGAGGTGGGAGCGATGGTTGAACCATTTACCCTCAGGCACATGGTTGAAACAATTACCGCCAAGCGCGCGTATTCAAACAAATACAAGATTCAAAGATTTGGCTCCGGCGACGCCTATACAAATCTGCTGGTCGTCAATTTCTTTGGGCCTGCCGGCGCGAGAGCGTCCGCTTATTGTTGCAACATGAACATCGACATGGACGCGGAGCCTCAGGCTTACGGCCCGTCTGGCGACCCGAAAATCACGCCCATCGAAAAGTTGTCGAACGGAGGCTGGTTGGACACAGCGACAAATGCGGCCAAGAAAAAGACGTACGATGATGCCGTGAAGAAATTCGATGATCTCGGGAAGAAGAAAGCCGATATCATCGCAAAGTCAAAACCCTCCGGCGACCCGACGAAGCCGGCGCCCGCGCCGCCCGATCCGAAGGCGATGGCCGATCTCGACAAGGAGATCGAAAAGGCAAAGCAGGCGATGAAGGACGCGGCCGTCTTCTGGGACGACGATCCGGCGAAGAGGCCCGTAAACTTCGGAAAAATATTCTGGCATTGGTATGGGCCGCTTCCCCTCACGCCTGCTGAAGCGCGTGCCCGCTCGTTCGACGAGAAGGTCGGCGAGGAAATCGTTGACGGCAAAACAGTGCCCAAAATGGTCCACCGCAAGCCCGTGCTGGACGACAAGAAGCCTTACCTCGAAGACGTCAACGGACGCTTCCCTGTGATTCAATCCATCTATGAGCCAGGGACGGGCTATTACGTGTCCGCTTTTCCTCAGAGGGTCAATACGGCCTTCCCGGATTGGGACCAACGATCCTATCTGCCCCCCAACTCGACGGCGCAAGTGCCCTACGCCGCGCTTTCCCTGGTTCTCGAAGACGCAACGAACGTTCCCGGCCGTCCCAACCTTCCCGGCCTTCGGCTCAACGATATAGTGCTTGGCATGCGCCTCGACGGCGGCCAGTCGCTGACGTTTCCTTTCCTCGATCACGGTTACAAGCCCAAGGTCGGTGAATGTTCGATGGAAGCGTTCACCGCTCTGGGCGGCCAACTGGCCGCCAATGTGAACGCGAGTGATAACCGTTTCCTCGTCCTTTTTCTGGCTTTCCCCCAGTCGGTCGGACAGAGCGCGGACTCGATGCTCACGAAATTTGCGGCGGCCGCGAATGCCGATGATTTTCCGGTCATGTTGGCGTTCGTCGCGCAAGCGACCCTGGACGCAAAAAACGACAGGACGAAATCCTCCCCTAGAGAAGTGGACGGCGATCCCGTGACGAACTTCCAGCGCTGGAAGGCGTCGCAGGGAACACGCTCGCCAGGCGTCCTACCCGGTACCTTTGCCGTGGTCGATCAGGCGCTCAGCAACGCGGGCTACAGCCCGTTCGCCCAACGCCTGTTGAAGAGGCATCCGAATCTTCTCGGCGGCGGGCCGTGGCTGACACGCCCGTAGCGCACCCCACGGCTCGACCCGCCTTTCAGGTGCAAGGCGCGCGCCGCTTGGCCGGCGCGAAAGCTCGCAGAACCGTCCTGCGTGCCGTCGATTGAAGATCGGCGTGCCCGAAAACGCGATCAGATCAGTCTTTCCGTCTATCAGTCTTTCCGTCTATTCGTGGGGCGAGGTTCAAAGGATTCCAAAGGTCGGCTCGTTCACGGTGGAGCGTCGTGACGCCCATTCGAGACGTTTCTGTTGGTGGTGTCCCGGTGAAGTTCGGCACGACCTGCATGCCGCGCGACTGCGGGGCAACATCGCGGGCGTCTTGTTTTCTCCGCGGACGAACCGGATCGTGGCGCTTGTGTAGTCCGGTTCAGGAACCCCGCGTGGGGACCACGGAAATGTCCACCGAAGGGCGCAGCTCGGCGCAGACCTTCAGCACCTCGTGGATATTGTTGGTCAGGAATTTGTCGAACGGCGTCTCGTCTTTCACCGCGTTCTCGTCGATGGCGGTGAAGGCCTGCTGCTTCAGGATGTAGTCGAATCGCGCCGCCCATTTGCGGGCGCCGAGCCGGGCGGTGGTCGAGCAATTGTCGACCATGTAGGACACGCCCTTGTAGTCCATGTAGGGATTGAGCGAGTCGACGGCCTCGATGATGGATTCGTTGGCGATCTCCGAATAGGGATGGCCGCGGTCCTTCAACAGGTCGACCTGGGCCATCATGCAGGCGAGGTAGACTCCGGCCGTTTCCGGATTGATCGGCGCGTAGTTGCGCTCGCTGTTGGCGCGCACCTTTTCGCCCACCGTCCACATGTCGGTGCCGTCGATCTTGCCCATCGGGTAGGTGCCGTGACGGCGGGTCGCCTGGATGACGCTGCGCACCTCGTTGCCCGAGGCGACGTCATCGTAGATTTCCTCGAGGATCTCGCGCGAGGGATGGTAGGCGGCGTTGAAGGCCTTACGGAAGGCCGCCTTCTCCTGGGCGTCGAGCTGCTCGTAGATCGCCTTGAGGCCGGAGCGCGAGATGGTCTTGCTGATCGGACCGGTGATCGACTCCGAGGTGTTGAGGTAGGCGTCGTCCTTGGCCATGCCCTGGCCGACATAGCGCGCATAGAGGCTTTCGGCGATGCCGTGCACGGCGCCCAGCAGGATGCCGCGCTCGCCGAAGATGTCCGAGCGGTATTCCGATTCGAGCGTGGTCTCGAACGTGTAGGGCGAGCCCAGCGCCACCGACCAGCCGAGCGCATAGTCGGTGGCCTTGCCGGTGACGTCCTGCTGCACAGCGAAGGAGGCATTGATGCCGGCGCCGTTGACCTCGCGGCCCTGCTCGTAGAGTCGGCGCACCGACGGGCCCATACCCTTGGGGCAGACGGCGATGACATTGATGTTCTTGGGGAAGTCCTCGCCTTCGGCCTGCAGGTGCGACAGCAGGAAGCCGTGGCTCACGCCCAGCGTCGTGCCCGGGCGGAAAGCGGCGAAGATCTTCTTGTAGTTCTCGGCGAAGGCGGCGTCGGAGATCAGCAGCAGCGCCATGTCGCTTTCGCGGATCACGTCGTACATCTCGCCCAGCGTGCCGTTCTCCTTGGTGAAGCCGACCGCCGCTGCTTCCTTCATAGAGGACGAGCCCTCGCGCAGGCCGACCTTCACCCGGATGCCGGTGCCTTCCAGCGATTCGCGCAGGTTCTGCGCCTGGGCCGGACCCTGCGACGACCAGCCGATGACGCCGATCTGCCGGATGCCCTCGAAGGCCTTGGTTAGCAAGGGGAACAGGTGGCGGCCGCCGGCGACGATGGTCTCCTCGCGGTCGGCCATTTTTACCACGCGGGTTTCGAACACCTTGGAGGTGAAACTCATCGCCAAATCCTCAGTCTGAGACGGATGTTTTTGCAGCACCCGGCTAAAAAGGCCAGGCGGGCGGAGTTAAGCACGCGCGTGAGCGCCGCGCCATGCGGCGCGTCTATCGCCTGACGGAGTCGTTCGACGCCGCACCGTTCTTCTTGTTGCGCCTGCTGCGCCGGGCGGGCTTGTGATGTCGGTCTGCATCGCGTAGCGCCGCCTCGACAAGGGCGTCGGCGATCCAACGAGCGATGGCCTGGATTTCCCTGTCCCGAGCGCCCCAGATGTCGCGCAGAACGACATAGGCCTCGATGCCGTAGACCACCGACAGGGCCCGGACCAGCCGGTCGAAACCGCGCTTGCGGAGGCGCGGCTTGAGCGGCATGGCTGCGTGGCTGAGGATGTCGATGCGATGGCCGCGGCGATAGGGTTCCTCGGTCAGCCGGCCGGCGCGTTCGAGCGCCATGTCGGACAGCGAGACTTGCAGGGCGGCGCGCAGCTGCGGCTCGTATTCCCTGAGGCGCGGGAAGGTCTGGCGGAAGAGTTCCTCGATGCGCTCACGCCCGTCGGCGATCGACGAGGCCGCCTGCCGCACCGGGCCGAGGCTGAAATCGACCACCGCGGAGATCATCTTGCCGCGCGTCGGGAAATAGCGGTAGGCGGTGGCACGCGACACGCCCGCATGCTGGGCGACCTCGGCGACCGAGGCGATCTGGCCCTGGCCGAGAAGGATGCTCGCATGTTCGAGCAGGAGCCGGCGCGTCCGCCCTTTCGGCCCCTCGACCGTCTTTTCCACTCGGCCGCTTTCGTGTGTGAGCTGCATGCGAACGAGACGGTTGGCGTTTGTGCAGCGGGCAGTCTGTCACGACCGTGTAAAGCGCGTCCATACGAACTTCCATCCGCGCATTAAAAAGGAAGCGCCGGAAACAATCCGGCTGCGCCAGGAAACGTCATCGAAGGCATCGGCCGCTGGAAATCCGGTGTGACGAAAGCCGTGCGAACGGAAGGACCGTGACATGCCGAACGTGCTGTTCACCAACGTCCGCATCATCGACGGCAGCGGTGCGCAACCCTACTCCGGCGAGGTGCTGGTCCAGGGCAACCGCATCGCCCGCGTGGCCAAGGGCGTGCGTTCCATTCCCACCGCCGGCATCACGGTGATCGACGCCGCCGGCGCCACCTTGATGCCCGGCATGACCGAGGCGCACACGCATTTCGCCTGGAACGACCAGCCGGGCCTCAACGCGATCCAGCGCATGCCGCCCGAGGAACACATCCTGTGGTGCGCCCATATCGCCGAGCGCTATCTTGGAATGGGCTGGACCGAGCGCTATCTCGGGATGGGCTGGACCTCGTGCGTCGGCGCCGCGCCCGCCAAGCCGCGCCTTGACGTGGTGATCCGCAACGCGATCGCGTCGGGCCAGATCAAGGGCCCGCGCTATCTCGCCGCCAGCCAGGAGATCACGGTGCCCGGCGGGCTGGCCGATGAGACCCTGCCGCATCTGCCGTTCCCCGAATTCAGCTTTGGCGTAGTCGTGAGCGGCGTCGAGGAGATGCGCGCCGCGGTGCGCCGGTTCCTCAAGTACGGCGTCGACGCCATCAAGCTCAACCTGTCGGGCGAATACATCGCCGGCATTCCGGCCGAGTTCACGCCGATGACGGATGCGGAGGTGGCGGTAGCGGTCTCTGAGGCCAAGCTGCGCGGCAAGCGCGTCCAGGCGCATGCGCGCTCCTGCGAGTCGATCAAGCAGTGCCTGCGTCACGGCATCGAGGTGATCTACCATGCGAGCTTCACCGACGAAGAGGCGCTCGACATGCTCGAAGCCGCCAAGGACCGCATCTTCGTGGCGCCTGGCCTCGCCTGGCTGGTCAAGACGTCGTACCACGCCGCCGAGTGGGGCCTGCCACCGGAAGTGACCGCCAAGATGGGCTATCACCGCGAGCTCGAGACGGCGATCGAGTCGCTGAAGAAGATGCACAAGCGCGGCGTCAAGATCCTGCCCGGCGGCGACTACGGCTTCGCCTGGATCCCCCACGGCAGCAACGCCACCGACCTCGAATATTTCGTCAAGTATCTCGGCTTCACGCCGATGGAGGCGATCGTCGCCGCCACCAAGCTGGGCGGCGAGATCATGATGCAGCCCCGGGAACTCGGCCTGGTGAAGGAAGGCTATCTCGCCGACCTGCTGCTGGTCGACGGCGATCCGCTCGCCAACATCACCCTCCTGCAGGACAAGGACCGCATCCTCGCCGTGATGAAGGACGGCACCTTCTACAAGCAGCCGGACGTGCGCTCCGCCCGCAGCGTCATGCCCGCTTCCGTCGCGTAGCGGATTGGAAAGGGGTCTGCGCCGCCATGGCCAGTCAGTTCCATCTCGTCGGCCGCATCGCCGTGGATATCGAGACGCCCACCGGCGGCGGCGATGGGGCGCTGTGCATCCATGGGCTGGGCGGCACCTCGAACACCTGGACGCCGCTCTTGCCCGCGCTGTCTCGTTTCGCCGCCGTGCGCTTCGATCTGCCGGGCTCGGGCCGGTCGCACAGGGTCGAAGGCGCGCTCTCGATCGACGGGTTCGTCGAGGCCTGCCTGCGGGTGCTGGCGAGCCGCAACATGGAGCGCGTCCATGTGCTCGGCCATTCGCTCGGCACCATCATCGCCACCCACCTGGCCGCGCGCGAGCCCCGGATCGTGCGAAGCCTTGCTTTGTTCGGCCCCCTGCTGGCGCCGCCGGACGTGGCGCGGACCAGCATCAAGGCGCGCGCTGCCAAGGCGCGCGGCGAGGGCGTGGCGGCGAGGGCGTGGCGGCCATGCAGGCGATCGCCGACACGCTGGTCCAGGCTTCCACATCGGCCGAGACCCGGGCGAGGCGCCCCGCCGCCGTGGCCTATGTGCGCGAATCGTTGATGCGCCAGGATCCCGACGGCTACGCCCGCACCTGCGAGGCGCTGGCGGAGGCCGAGCCCGCCGACACGACGGCGGTCGCCTGTCCGACCGTGCTGGTGACCGGCGACGAGGACGGCGTGGCGCCGCCTCAGTCGGTGCGCGCCATGGGCGGCAAGATCGCCGGCAGCCAGGTCGAGGTGCTGCGGGGCTGCGGCCACTGGACGCCGCTCGAGAAGGCGGACGAGTGCATCGAGATCCTGCGGCGGTTCTACGCCGGCCCGGCCAGGTCGGACAGGAGACCCAGCTCGGAGAGGAGGCAAGCGCATGTCCAACACGCTGTTCACTAACGTGCGCATCATCGACGGCAGCGGCACGCCACCCTATGCCGGCGAGGTGCTGGTCCAGGGCAATCGCATCTCGCGCGTGACGCGCGGCGGCCGGCCGGTGCCGGTCGCTGGCGTCACCGTGATCGACGCGGCGGGCGCCACCCTGATGCCCGGCATGACCGAGGCCCACGTCCACCTCGCCTGGAACAACGCCGCGACCCTCGACGCCATCCAGCTGATGCCGCTCGAAGAGCACATGCTGCTGACCGCGGCCAATGCGCGCCTCTATCTCGACAGCGGCTGGACCTCGGCGGTCGGCGCCGCCACCGCCAAGCCCCGGCTCGACGTCGTGATCCGCAATTCGATCAACGAGGGCCTGGTGCCAGGACCGCGCTATCTGGCGGCGAGTCCCGAGATCACCGTGGCCGGGTCGCTGGGCGACGACACGCTGCCGCATCTGCCCTACGAGGAATTCAGCTTCGGCAAGGTGGTGAGCGGGCCCGAGGAGATGCGCAAGGCGGTGCGCACCTTCCTCAAATACGGCGTCGATACGATCAAGCTCAACCTGTCGGGCGACAATTTCGTGCCGCACGCCAACGCCAAGACCACCTGGATGAGCGACGAGGAAGTCGCCATGGCGGTGCGCGAGACCAAGTTGCGCGGCAAGCGCAACACGGTGCATGCGCGCTCGCAAGACTCGATCCAGCAGGCGCTGCGGCACAGCTGCGAGGTCCTCTATCACGTGAGCTACACCGACGAGCAGACCCTCGACATGCTCGAGGCGCAGAAGCATCGCATCTTCGTCGTGCCGACCTTCTCCGTGCTGGTGAAGCTCGCCCATGACGGCGCGCCGTACGGCGCGCCCAGGGGATCGGTGATGCAGCGGAACATGGAGGAGGAGCTGGAAGCCTGCTCCGCCAGCATGCGCGCCCTGCACAAGCGCGGCCTGCGCATCCTGCCGGGCGGCGACTACGGCTTCGCCTGGGCCGTGCACGGCGAAAACGCCACCGACCTGCAATACCTCGTCAAATACGCCGGCATGACGCCGATGGAGGCGATCGTGGCGGCGACCCGGCTGGGCGGCGAGATCATGTTGCAGGGCGACGAGCTGGGCCAGGTCAAGGAAGGCTTCCTGGCCGACCTCTTGCTGGTCGACGGCGATCCGCTGGCGAACCTGGCGATCCTGCTCGATCGCAGCAAGCTGCTGGGCATCATGAAGGACGGCACGTTCCACAAGGAACCCGAGCTGCGTTCGAGCCGCACGCGCTGGAGCCTGCCCGCCGCATGAACACCTCCGGGCGGTTCTGGACGTGGTTCTGGCTGGCGGTAATCGGCGTGCCGCTGGTCGCCTTCATCGTCTGGGCCAACGTCACCAACCCCCGGCAGTTCGTCTCGACCTTGCTGAACGGCGTGACGCTGGCGGCGCTCTACTTCCTGGTGGCGAGCGGCTTCACCCTGGTCTTCGGCCTGATGCGCAACGTCAATCTCGCGCATGGCTCGCTGTTTCTGCTCGGCGCCTATATCGGCTGGGTCGTGGGCGACGCCACCGACAACTGGTTCCTCGCCATCGCGGCTGGCTTCGCCTCGGCCGCGCTGGTCGGGTTCCTGCTCCAGGTCTCGGTATTTCGTTTCATGCAGGGCCAGGAACTGCGCCAGACCATGGTCACGATCGGCATTTCGATCGTGCTGGCGGACCTCATGCTGTGGTGCTTCGGCGGCGAGATCTATTCCTTCGACCCGCCGCGGGCGATCTTCCAGACGATGCCGATGGTCGTGGTCGGCAAGTATCCGGCCTACCGCCTCGTGGTGCTGGGCATCGCCATCGCGGTCGGCCTGGTGCTGTGGTTGTTCCTCAACCGGACCAAGGTCGGCATGATGATCCGCGCCGGGGTCGACGACCGTCAGATGCTGGCGGCATCGGGCGTCAACGTTCAGCGCGTGTTTGCCATCACCTTCGCGATCGGCGCCGGTCTGGCCGGCCTGGCTGGCGTCATTGGCGGCACGGCGCTGTCGATCTCGCCGGGCGAGGATACGCGCTACCTGATGGCCTCTCTCGTGGTGGTGATCGTGGGCGGCATGGGCAGCATTCCGGGGGCGGCCGTCGGTGCGCTGCTGATCGGCCTGGCCGAGCAGTTCGGGCTTTCCTACTTTCCTATGCGCCGACCTACGGGGTGGTCTTCACCTTCCTGATCATGGTGCTGGTGCTGGCCTTCCGCCCGACCGGGATCCTGGGCAGGAGGAGCACATGAGCGCCGCCCAATGGCGCCGGGCCATGAATTCGGGCGCGGGCCGCACTGCCTGGTCGCGTCCGCCAAGCCTCCCGGCGCGGCCTGGCCCGGCCGGCGGCGCGATTGCGACAGGAACGGCGGCAGGCCCTGTCCAGTCGATCGTCGGCGCGCTCCGCACGATCGGCGTCCGCCATGTCGCCGTGCTGCTGGTGGTCCTGGTCTACCCCTGGATCGCCACGCCGTTCTTCATTTACCAGATCGGCGGCCAGGCGCTGGTGCTCGGCCTGATTGCCTTGTCGCTCACCTTCCTCGGCGGCTATGGCGGCATGGTCTCGCTGGCCCAAATGTCGATCGCGGGTCTCGCCGGCTACATGGTGGCGATCTTCGGAATCGCGGGCGAAGCGCAAGGCGGCGCCAGCAGCCTGGGCTGGCCGTGGTGGATCGCGGTGCCGATCGGCGTGGCGATCGCCACCCTGTTCGCCACCTTCGTCGGCTGGCTCTCGGTGCGCACCGAAGGCATCTACACGATCATGATCACGCTGGCGATCGGCGTGTCGTTCTACTACCTGGCGCAGCAGAACTACTCGATCTTCGGCGGCCACCAGGGCTTCAACCAGCTCCATGCGCCGGTCGTACTCGACGTCGATTTCGGCAAGCCGGTTCCCTACTACTATCTCGCGCTGTTCTGGGCGCTCGTCGGCTATTTCTTCATCAAGTACCTGCTGCGCGCGCCGTTCGGCGTGGCGCTGCAAGGCACGCGCGAGAATCCCCGTCGCATGAACGCGCTGGGCTTCGACGTGACGGCGCATCGCGTCGCCGCCTACGCCGTGGCCGGCGTGCTGGCGGCGATCGGCGGCGTGCTGCTGACCTGGTACAATGGCCGCATCTCGCCGGGAACGGTGGGCGTGGGCGCCATGCTCAACATCCTCATTATTGCCGTGCTCGGCGGCATGCGCCATCCGCTCGGCGCGTTCATCGGCGCTATCCTCTTCGTGCTGGTGCAGAACTTCGCCATCGACGTCATCGCGCGCGAGCGCTTCAACCTCGTGATCGGCATCGTGTTCCTGTCGATCGTGCTGTTTTCTCCCGACGGGCTGCTCGGTCTGTGGGGGTACGTCCGTACCCGCATCCTGGCCGGCGGCGTCCAACCGAAAATCAGGGGCTGGGGCGTTGGATCGACGCGCCGGGAGCCGGCTCGAATGCGTAACGGCGGCACTGCAGCCGACCGATAAAAAGGAGGAAAGACCATGAGGGCAACCAGGGCAGGTTTGCTGGGCTCGGCCTTAGGGACCGCGCTTTTCGCCGTGGCGATCGCCGGCTCGGCGTCGGCTCAGGAGACCATCAAGATCGGCGCGCTGTCGAATCTCGAAGGACCGTTCGCGGTCCCCGGAGTGGACGGGCACCGCGGCGTCGAACTTGCAGTGAAGCAGCACAACGGCATGGCCGGCGGCAAGAAGATCGAGATCATCAAATATTCGTCGGACGCCACGCCGGACAAGGCCGTCGCCGCGACCCGCAAGGCCGTCGAGCAGGACAAGGTCAATATCATGATCGGTCCGCTGTCGGGCGACGAGGGCATCGCGGTGAAGAACTACTCGAAGACCCATCCGGAGATGGTCTTCGTCAATGGCTCGTCGGGCGCGCAGGCGACGACGCTGCAGGATCCCTCGCCCAACTTCTACCGCTTCAACACCGAGGGGGCGCAGTGGATGGTGGGCCTGGGCGATGTCGCCCTCGCCAAGGGCTACAAGAAGATGTTCCTGATCGCCGAGGATTACGGCTTCCCGTACTCCCAGGTCCAGGGCTTCATGGCGAGCTACTGCGCCAAGGGCGGCCGCGTGGTCAAGAAGGCCTGGGTGCCGCTCGGCACCAAGGACTATTCGTCGGTCATTGCCGGCATTCCGCCCGATGTCGACGCGCTGGTGGTGGTCCTGGGCGGCTCCGACGCGGTCAACTTCCTCAACCAGGCCGAACAGGCCGGCGTCGACAAGCCGTTCATCGGCGGCTCGATCACCGTCGATCAGACGGTGCTGAACTACAAGGGCAAGAAGCGCGAATCGCTGCTCGGCACGGCGTCGGCCGGTCCGATGGCGGATGGCATCGACACGCCGGCCTGGAAGAAGTTCGTCGCGGACTACAAGGCGGCCTTCCCGCAAGGCTTCCCCAGCCCGTCGCTGTTCGCCTATCTCTACTACATCAACACCCAGGCGGTGCTGCTCGGGCTCGATGCGGTGAAGGGCGACCTGTCCGACAACCAGTCCAAGCTCAAGGCGGCCCTTGCCAAGCTCGAGTTCGACGGTCCCGCCGGACACATCAAGCTCGACGAGAACCGCAACGCGATCGGCGACACCTACATCACCGAAGTCGCCAAGGCGCCCGATGGCGGCTTCTACAACAAGGTGACCAAGGTGGTGAACGACGTGTCCCAGACGCTCGGACTGCCGAAGGCCGAATTCACCAAGATGGGCCTCGGCAGCCGCGACGTCCCGAACTGTCCGTGAACCGATGGCTTCGGTGACGGCTCTGCAGCCGGCTGCGAAGCCGCTGGCTTCGGCTGACGCCCTCGTGCTCGAGGGTGTCAGCCGTGCGTTCGGCGCGCTGCGGGCGATCGAGGACATCTCGTTCTCGGTCGCGGTCGGCGAGCGCCGCGCGGTGCTGGGCGCCAACGGCGCCGGCAAGACGACGCTGTTCAACGCCATCACCGGCGACTTCCCGCCGACGGCGGGACGGGTCCGCTTCTTCGGCGAGGACATCACCGATCTGCCGCCCTACGAGCGGATCCGGCGCGGCCTGCGCCGCACCTACCAATCCTCCTTGCTGTTCCGCAACCTCACGGTCCGAGACAATCTTTTTCTGGCGACCCGCGGCGTCAGCCGCGGCCGCTTCAGCTTCGTCCGGCCGCGCGCCGGCCATCCCTCGCGCGTTGCCACCCAGGACCTGCTCGAACGCACCCGCCTCGCGCACCTGTCGGAGCGGCTGGTCTCGGAGTTGTCCCACGGCGAGCTGCGCCAGCTCGAGATCGGCATGGCGCTGGCGGGCGCGCCGCGGCTCATCCTGTTCGATGAGCCGGCCGCCGGACTCTCGCCGGCGGAGCGCCGGGAGTTGGTGGCGCTGCTGTCGGCGTTCCCGCCGCATATGGGCTATGTGCTGATCGAGCACGATCTCGACATCGCGCTGCGCGTCGTCGAGCGCGTCACGATCCTGCACAACGGCCGCCTGCTGAAGCACGGCACGCCTGACGAAATCGAGAACGATGCCGAGGTCCAGGCGATCTACATGGGCGGCAAGCATGGAGGCGGCCATGCCGCGTGAGCCTCGCCGGCGCGGCCCGTCAGGTTCGAGCGCCGCGCCGATTCTTCAAATCGAGAAGCTCGACGTCCATTTCGGGCGCGCCCACGTGCTGCAGGGCGTGTCACTCTCCCTCGATCATGGCGTGCTGGCCGTCGTCGGCCGCAACGGCATGGGCAAGTCGACGCTCTGCAATGCCATCACCGGCCTGGTGCCGGGCTCGGGAGCGGTTCGATTCGCCGGCCAGGACATACTGGGCCTGCCGCCCAATCGGATCACCAATCTCGGCATCGCCTATGTGCCGCAAGGCCGCCGCGTCTGGCCGTCGCTCACGGTCGACGAGCATCTGCGCCTGGTGCAACGGTCGGGCGCCAAGGGTCCGTGGACGGTATCGCGCATCTATCAGCTTTTTCCGCGCCTGGCAGAGCGTCGCAGGAACGGCGGCGGGCAGCTCTCGGGTGGTGAGCAGCAGATGCTGGCGATCGGCCGCGCGTTGCTGCTCGATCCCAGCCTCCTGGTCATGGACGAGCCGACCGAAGGGCTGGCGCCGGTGATCGTCGACCAGGTGGTCGAGATGCTGAAGACGCTGAGCGGTGAGGGCGAGATCTCGGTACTGCTGATCGAGCAGAATCTCGGCGTCGCCATCGATGTCGCCGACATGGTGGGCGTGATGGTGAACGGCCGCATCGCGCGCATGATGTCGGCGACGGAGCTCGGCGCCGACCTGGACCTGCAGCACCAGTTGCTGGGTGTGCGCGCGGCCGACGAGGACGAATTCGACGAAGACGCGGTGGCTTCCCAGCCCGCGGTCGCGGACGGGGGACATGTCGTCTACACCATCCGTCGTGCCGGCGACGAGGGGGCCGCCGCGCCGGTCGCGTCCGTTGACTCCGACACGCGCTCGGTGCGCGGCTTCACGCGCTGGAACGCCGCCGATCCGCAGAAGCCGGTGGCGGATCGTCCGCTGGTGGGGCCGCGCGACGCGCTGATCGAGCGTCTTGCCGACCAGGCTGACTCGATGCCGTCCTTCCAGGCCAGTTCGGCCGCGCTTGCCCAGTCGGGCGCCGAGGCCAAGGTGCTGGAGTTCCCGGTGGCGACCACCGCCATGCGCCCGGCCTATGTCGCCGGCACCTTCGACACCAAGGGTCGCGAGCTGTTCTACTTGCGCGACTGCCTGGAAAAGCTCGGCCTGCGCACCGTGACGGTGGACCTCGCCACCTCGGGCAAGCCGTCGCCGGCGATGGTCCATCCGCGCGAGGTCGCCCGCCACCATCCCAAGGGCGAGCGCGCCGTCTTCACCGACGACCGCGGCTCGGCCGTGTCGCAGATGGCGTTGGCCTTCGCGCACTTCATCGAGCGACGGCGCGACGTCGGCGGCCTGATCTCGGCCGGCGGCTCGGGCGGCACCTCGCTTGCCACCGCCGGCATGCGCCGCCTGCCGATCGGCATGCCCAAGGTGATGGTCTCGACCGTCGCCTCGGGCGACGTGAAGCCCTATGTCGGCCCGTCCGACATCATGATGCTGTATTCGGTGACGGACGTATCGGGCATCAACCGCATTTCCCAGCGGGTGCTGGGCAACGCGGCCCACGCGCTCGCCGGCATGATGGCCTACATGCCCAAGCCCGATCGCGTCGCCGAGACCAAGCCGGCCGTGGCGCTCAGCATGTTCGGCCTGACCACGCCCTGCGTGCAGGCGATCACCAAGGTTCTCGAGGAGAGGTACGATTGCCTGGTGTTCCACGCCACCGGCACGGGCGGCCAGTCGATGGAGAAGCTGGTCGATTCGGGACTGATCGCGGGCGTGCTCGACATCACCACCACCGAGATCGCCGACGAGCTTTTAGGCGGCGTGCTGACGGCCGGGCCGGACAGGATGGACGCGATCATCCGCTCGCGCGTGCCCTATGTCGGCTCCTGCGGCGCGCTCGACATGGTGAATTTCTGGGCCATGGATACGGTGCCGGCGCGGTTCCGCGACCGCAAGCTCTACAAGCACAACGACAACGTCACCTTGATGCGCACCACCACCGAGGAGTGCGCCGCCATCGGCCGCTTCATCGCGGGCAAGCTCAACCGCATGGAGGGGCCGGTCCGCTTCCTGATCCCCGACGGCGGCGTGTCGGGCATCGACGCGCCGGACAAGCCGTTCTGGGACCCGGCCGCGGACAAGGCCCTGTTCGATGCCATCGCCGCCAACTTCCGATCCGGGAGCAACCGCAAGCTGATCCGCGTCCCCCATCACATCAACGACCCCGAATTCGCCGCGGCGGCGCTGGCCGCCTTCGATGACGTCATGCGCCAGACGACGGCCGGCGGCCTGGCGCGGCGGCGATAACCCGGAGCCAACCCGACATGCCTCGCATCGCGCGCAAGACCATCCTCGAGAAATTCGGCAACATGATCGCGGGCGGCCGGCCGATCATCGGCGGCGGCGCCGGCACCGGCCTCTCCGCCAAGTGCGAGGAGGAGGGTGGCATCGACCTGATCGTGATCTACAACTCGGGCCGCTACCGTATGGCCGGGCGCGGCTCGCTGGCCGGCCTGCTGGCCTACGGCAACGCCAACGACGTGGTCGTCGACATGGCCCAGGAAGTGCTGCCGGTGGTGCGCCACACCCCGGTGCTGGCCGGGGTCAACGGCACCGACCCGTTCATGATTCGCGACGATTTCCTGCGCCGCCTGGCCGGCCTCGGCTTCTCGGGCATCCAGAACTTTCCCAGCGTCGGGCTGATCGACGGCGTCTTTCGTGCCAATCTCGAGGAGACCGGCATGGGTTACGGGCCGGAGATCGACCTGATCCGGGCCGCGCACGAGCTCGATCTGCTGACCACGCCCTACGTCTTCGAGGCCGAGCAGGCGCGCGAAATGACCAAGGCGGGCGCCGACATAATCGTCTGCCACATGGGCCTGACCACGGGGGGCGCGATCGGCGCGGAAACGGCGCTGACGCTCGACGATTGCGTCGCGCGGATCAACGACTGGGCCACCGCGGCCGCGGAAACGGCGCTGACGCTCGACGATTGCGTCGCGCGGATCAACGACTGGGCCACCGCGGCCCGCCGCACGCGCAAGGACGTGATCGTGCTCTGCCATGGCGGCCCGATCGCCCAGCCGGCGGACGCGGCCTACGTGATCGATCGCTGCCCCGATTGTCACGGCTTCTTCGGGGCTTCCAGCATGGAGCGTCTGCCGACGGAAGTGGCGATCGCCGAGCAGACGCGGCAGTTCAAGCGCATCGAGCGGCGGCGCGAGGCCGCGCGTGTCGGCGCGCCATGACCGGTTCACAGAAATGGCGGCGAGACCGCGCGAGTAGGGGGATGGGGATATGACGGGCGCAGACTTCGGAGGCTTCATTCTCGGCCTGGTGGTGGTGGCGATCGTCGCCGCCATCGTCGTCTGGCTGTTCCATTGGCTCTATCTGCGGTCCAGCAAGGAGCGCGCCTTCGTGCGCACCGGCATGGGCGGCCAGAAGGTGGTGATGAACGGCGGCGCCTTCAAGGTGGTGATGAACAGCGGCGCCTTCGTGCTGCCGATCGTGCACGACGTCATCCCGGTCAACATGAACACGCTCAGGCTCGAGGTCTCGCGCGGCCGCGACAAGGCGCTGATCACGCGCGACCGCATGCGGGTCGACGTGGTCTCCGAGTTCTATGTCCGCGTGCAGGCCGCGGCGGCGGCGATCGCCAGCGCCGCCCAGACGCTGGGCCAGCGCACCACCCAGCCGGAGGCGCTCAAGGAGCTGCTGGAAGGCAAGTTCGTCGATGCGCTCCGGACCGTGGCCGCCGAGATGACCATGGAGGAGCTGCACGAGAAGCGCGGCGAATATATCCGCCGGGTGCGCGGCACCGTGGCCGAGAACCTGCTGCAGAACGGGCTCGAGCTCGAATCGGCCTCTCTGACCCAGCTCGACCAGACGGCCATGGAGTTCTTCAACCCGTCCAATGCCTTCGACGCTGAAGGCTTCGACGCTGAAGGCCTGACGCGGCTGACCGAGCAGATCGAGCGGCGCAAGAAGATCCGCAACGACATCGAACAGGACACGATGATCCAGATCCGCAACAAGAATCTGGAGACCGAGAAGCTCTCGCTCGACATCGATCGCGAGGCCGAGAGCGCACGGCTCGCCCAAGAGCGCGAGATCGAGATTGCGCGGGCCGGCCAGCGCGCGGAGCTGGCGCGCGAACGGGCCGAGAAGCAGCAGCTCGCCGAGCGGGCCGAGATCACCGCCCGTGAGCAGATCGAGCGCGCCCGCGTCGAGACCGACCGCGTGCTCGAAGGCCAGCGCATCGCCAAGGAGCGCGAGATCGAGACCGCCGAGATCGAGCGGCGTCTCACCCTGGAGACGGCCGAGCAGCAGCGCTCGATCGCCATCGCCCAGCAGTCCAAGGCTCAATCCGAGGCCCAGGCGGCGGCCGACCAGGCCCGCGCGCTCGCCGTCTTCGAGGAGGAGAAGGTGTTCACCGTCCGCGAGACCGAAATGGCGAACCGGCGCAAGGCGATCGAGCTGATCGCCGCGGCCCAGGACGCCGAGCGCGACGCGCTGCGGATCAGGATCGCCGCCGAGGCGGAGAAGCTGGCGGCCGACGATCGCGGCGACGCCGTGCGGGCCCAGGCCGAGGCCGAGGCGGATGCCGACAAGATACGGTCTCTGGCCTCCCGGCTGCGTCACGAAGTCGATGCGGAGGGTGTGCGGGCGATGAACGAGGCGCAGAATGTGCTGAGCGTCGAGGCGCGCGGCTCGGCCGCCCGCCTGCGCCTGATCGACAAGCTCGATGCCATCATCCGCGAACAGGTGAAGCCGCTCGAGAATATCGAGGGCATCAAGATCCTCCATGTCGAAGGGCTGGGCGGCGGCGGTGGCGGCTCCGGCGGCGGTGATTTCGCCGGCGCCGGCGGCTTCTCCGACCAGGTGGTCAACTCGGCCCTGCGCTACCGCGCCCAGGCGCCTTTGGTCGACGAACTGCTCAAGGAGATCGGCATCGATACCGGCAAGGCCGGCCAGACCATGGCGACCGGCCTTCTCAAGGCCGCCGCCAAGACCCCCAAGCCCGAGGGCAGCGGTTCGTGATCAAGGTCTACACGTCGAGCGTGATCGACGCCTCGGCGGACGCAGTCTGGGCTCACATTCGCGACTTCAACGGCCTGCCGAAGTGGCACCCGGCGATCGCCGAATCGCGGATCGAGGGAAACTGGCCGGCGGACCGCGTCGGCTGCATCCGCAATTTCCAGCTGCGCGACGGCGGCACCATTCGC
>Ga0193726_1001296_pt1 | contig 20278 bp, 18 predicted proteins | sample H2c1metaG_FD_144928 | JGI IMG/M metagenome (GOLD analysis project Ga0193726, IMG submission 144928) | Soil microbial communities from a riparian zone of the East river system, Colorado, United States - H2c1 | ecosystem: Environmental > Terrestrial > Soil > Riparian zone | place: USA: East River... | reverse complement strand
TTCGTCGTCGCCGAGCTCCTTCTGGATCGCCTTCATCTGCTCGTTGAGATAATATTCGCGCTGGGTCTTCTCCATCTGGCGCTTGACGCGCGAGCGGATGCGCTTCTCGACCTGCAGCACCGAGATCTCGCTCTCCATCAGGCCCAGCACCTTCTCCAGGCGCGCAGTGACGGACAGCGTTTCCAGGATCGCCTGGCGATCCGCGATCTTGACGGCGAGATGCGATGCGACGTTGTCGGCGAGCTTGGCGAAATCGGTGATGCCCTGAACCACGCCCACCACTTCGGCGGAGATCTTCTTGTTCAGCTTCACATAGCTCTCGAAGTCCGACACCACCGAGCGCGACAAGGCTTCGGCCTCGACCGAAGTCGCATCGGTGTCGGCGAGCGCCACCGCGGTCGCTTCGTAATAGTCGGCGCGCTCGGAGAATTTCTCGATGCGCGCGCGCTCAAGGCCTTCCACCAGCACCTTGACGGTGCCGTCGGGCAATTTCAGCAGCTGCAGCACGCTGGCCAGCGTGCCGATCTGATAGATCGAATCCGTGTCCGGATCGTCGTCCGACGCATTCTTCTGCGTGGCGAGCATGATCAGGGCGTCGTTCTTCATCACCTCTTCGAGCGCGCGGATCGATTTCTCGCGGCCGACGAACAGCGGCACGATGATGTGAGGGAAAACCACGATGTCGCGCAGCGGCAGCACCGGATAGGCGTGGCTTTCGCCGTGAACGATAGATGGCCGGGATTTTGGGATAGTCATGGCCTGGTCCTTTTGTTGTGCCCCCTTGCACGCAGCCCGCAATTTCGCGCAACCGCCACAAGGTGCCGAGCTATTCCGGATCGCTCGGCCACGTCGGTAGCCCAGCCTTTCCGGATCGTAATGACAGCGAATCTTGAGGAGTTTTTCGCCACCGACAGCATTAGGTGGCTATCGGGCATGGGGGTGTCAAGTCATCAGAAAAAGCCCGCCAATCCGGGCTAACCGGCATTGCGCCCTGCGCAGATACGGCCGCCGAAAGGCTCGGCAGCCGCTGCTTGTGGGTACTCAATCCAGCCGCCGTTGACCTGAGAATCAGGCGCTAGCGCTGCTCTCGGCGGTCCGATCCGAACGATCGGCGTAAATGTAGAGCGGACGGGCGGTTCCCTCCACCACTTCACGCGAGATCACGACTTCCTCGACGCCTTCCAGGCCCGGAAGGTCGAACATGGTCTCAAGCAGGATGCTCTCCAGAATGGAGCGCAATCCGCGCGCACCGGTCTTGCGCTCGATCGCCCTGCGCGCCACCGCGCCAAGCGCTTCGTCGGCGAAGGTCAGCTCGATATTCTCCATCTCGAACAACCGCTGATACTGCTTCACCAGCGCGTTCTTCGGATCGGTCAGGATCTTTTTCAGCGACGCTTCGTCGAGATCTTCAAGCGTGGCGACCACTGGCAGACGTCCGACGAATTCCGGGATCAGGCCGTACTTCAACAGATCCTCGGGCTCGACGTGACGGAAGATTTCGCCGGTGCGGCGATCTTCCGGCGCCAGAACCTGCGCCGCGAAGCCGATCGACGTGGAACGGCCGCGTGCGGAAATGATCTTCTCAAGGCCGGAGAACGCGCCACCGCAAATGAACAGGATATTGGTGGTGTCGACCTGCAGGAATTCCTGCTGCGGATGCTTGCGTCCGCCCTGCGGCGGCACCGAAGCGACCGTGCCTTCCATGATCTTCAGCAGCGCCTGCTGCACACCCTCGCCCGACACGTCGCGGGTGATCGAGGGGTTGTCTGACTTGCGCGAGATCTTGTCGATTTCGTCGATATAGACGATGCCGCGCTGCGCGCGCTCGACATTGTAGTCGGCCGATTGCAGCAGCTTCAGGATGATGTTCTCGACGTCCTCGCCGACATAGCCGGCTTCGGTCAGCGTCGTCGCGTCCGCCATCGTGAACGGCACGTCGAGAATCCGCGCCAGCGTCTGCGCCAGCAGCGTCTTGCCCGAACCGGTCGGACCGATCAACAGGATATTCGACTTCGCAAGCTCGACGTCGTTGTGCTTGGTCTGGTGATTGAGGCGCTTGTAGTGATTGTGAACCGCGACCGAGAGTACCTTCTTGGCGTGGCTCTGGCCGATCACGTAGTCGTCGAGGACCTTGCAGATTTCCTTCGGAGTCGGGATGCCGTCGCGCGACTTCACCAGCGAGGATTTGTTCTCCTCGCGAATGATGTCCATGCACAGTTCGACGCACTCGTCGCAGATGAATACGGTAGGTCCCGCGATCAGTTTGCGGACTTCATGCTGGCTCTTGCCGCAGAACGAGCAATACAGCGTGTTCTTCGAGTCGCTCGTGCCGACCTTACTCATTCTTGTCTCCGTCCGCCGTTCGATCTCGTCCGCTCGATCGCCCCATTCCGGAACTTGCCGGCATACTGTCTAGATAGAGCAAAATCCGTACCAGAAAAGACCCAGTTCTCTAAGGCGCCGCCCGAATCGCGGCTAACCCGAATCCCCCGACATAGTAACCAAACTGACTCAGCGAACCATGGTGCCACCCGACTATCAAGAATTCGCTAATCGCGGGCACCTCCGATGTCGTGACAATAGCGTGATTTGCCGCAGCTGCGCGACCCACGCTACCCGAAATCAGCCCAGCGTTGCGCGATTATCACGCCGCTTCAAGAGCACGAAAGCGGAACTTTTGGCAGATACCGGCGGCGCCGCAGCGCCGACTTTCGCCGCAATTGTTACAAAACGGCGCGCCGGGGCTGATTTCAGGCTCGAAAGGGCCTTATTACGGCGCTTTCGCCGTCGGTTCTTCGGAGCGTTTGTCGATCACCTTGTCGACGATGCCGAAGTCGCGGGCCATTTCCGCGGTGAGGAACTTGTCGCGTTCCAGCGCGTCCTCGATCGCCTTGTAGGTCTGGCCGGTGTGCTTCACGTAAATCTCGTTGAGCCGCTTCTTCAGGTTCAGGATCTCCTGCGCGTGCAGCATGATGTCGGTCGCCTGGCCCTGGAAGCCACCGGAGGGCTGGTGCACCATGATGCGCGAATTCGGCAGCGAGAACCGCATGTCCTTGTGACCTGCGGCCAGCAGCAGCGAGCCCATCGACGCCGCCTGTCCCGTGCAAAGCGTCGATACCGGCGGCCGGATGAATTGCATGGTGTCGTAGATCGCAAGTCCCGACGTCACCACGCCACCGGGCGAGTTGATGTACATCGAGATTTCCTTCTTCGGATTCTCGGCTTCGAGAAACAACAGCTGCGCGACCGTCAGCGTCGCCATGCCATCTTCAACCGTGCCGGTAACGAAGATGATGCGCTCTTTCAGCAGCCGCGAAAAAATGTCGTAGGCCCGTTCGCCGCGGTTGGTCTGCTCGACCACCATCGGCACGAGGTTCATGTAGGTTTCCACCGGATCGCGCATAAATCACCCAAGGGTTGGAGGCGGACATCCATCGGCAAGCTGGAACGGGATCAGAATTGCCGGATGAACGTCCCGTGATGCAGGACTTCAAGACAGAGCACACAGATATGGGTCAATTGACCGGGAACAAGGCCGGGACAACTTCTTGCCAGGCGGGGCGCAGTTGAAGCTGATTCGCCCGAGATGGCCTAGCGACGCATCCCGCCGCGATACCGCTTTCGCGTCCTATCCTTAACCGCGGCAATCAGGCCGCGCTCTTCTCCGCGTCGTCATCCTTGTAGAGGTCTTCGCGCGTCACCTTCTTCTCGGTCACGGTGGCGAGTTCGAGGATGAAATCGACCACCTTGTCCTCGTAGATCGGAGCGCGAAGCTGGGCCAGCGCGTTGGCATTGTTGCGATAGAAGTCCCAAACCTCTTTTTCGCGCCCGGGCATCGAACGTGCGCGCTCGATGACGGCGCGGCTGACTTCGTCCTCGGTGACCGTGATCTTGTTCTTCTCGCCGATCTCGGAGAGCACGAGGCCGAGCCGGACGCGGCGATCGGCGATCTTGCGGTATTCTTCCTGGGCCGCTTCTTCGGTGGTGTCCTCGTCGGCGAAGGTCTTGCCGCCGGATTCCATCTCGGCCTTGATCGAATTCCACATCAGCTTGAACTCTTCATCGACCAGCGACGGCGGCGCCTCGAAGCGATGCGCCTCGTCGAGACGATCCAGCAGCATGCGCTTGACGCGCTGCCGGGTCGCGCCGGCGAATTCGGCCGCGAGCCGTTCGCGCGCGGCTTCCTTCAGTTTGTCGAGCGACTCCAGACCGAGGGTCTTGGCGAACTCGTCATTAATTTCCGTATCCTGCGGCGCTTCGACCAGGGTGGCTGTGGTCTCGAATTCGGCCGCCTTACCGGCCAATTCCAGATTGGTGTAGTTCTTCGGAAATGTAACTTTCAGGGTGCGGTTCTCGCCCGCCGCCATGCCGAGCAGTTGCTCTTCGAAGCCAGGAATGAAGGTGTTGGAGCCGATCACCACCGGAGTCTCACCGGTGCCGCCCTCGAACGGCGTGCCGTCGATGCTGCCCTTGTAGGAGATCGTGATCCGGTCCCCGCTTTCCGCCTTCGCACCCTCGCCCTTCGCCGCGTAACCGCGATTCTGCTCGGCGATACGCTTGATCGCCTCGTCCACCTCGGCGTCGGTCACCTCGGCGACCGGCTTTTCGACCGTAAAGGTCTTGAAGTCGGCGAGCTGGATTGACGGCACGACCTCGATCGACACCGTATAGGTCAGGTCTGACTTGCCAGTCAGGATGTCCTCGACTGCGCTCTCCTCGGTCGGCATGGTGACCTTCGGCTCGGTCGCCAGACGAAAGCCGCGTTCGGTGAAGATCTGCGTATTGGTGTCGCGGATGGTCTGCTCGACGGTTTCCGCCATTACCGAGCGGCCATATACCTTCTTGAGATGGCTGACCGGCACCTTGCCCGGACGGAAGCCGTTGAGGCGGACCTTGTCCTTCAGATCGACAAGTCGCGTATCCGCTTTGGCCTCGAGGTCCGATGCCGGAACGCTGATCTGGAACTCGTGCTTCAATCCCTCAGCGAGGGTTTCTGTAACCTGCATGGCGTTCAACTTCTCACTTGGTCCGGCTCGGCGGCCGGGTCGTTAATCGGTTCGACGCGCGGCTTTCAGGCCCGCGTCAGTGGCTCGGCGGACCCAAATCCTTCAGGCAAATTCGCCCTTTCGGAAGCAGGTCCTCCGGAAATCGTCATGCGCAAACGCTGTCGGCGCTTGGTGCGGGCGGAGGGACTCGAACCCCCACAACTTTCGTCACTGGAACCTAAATCCAGCGCGTCTACCAGTTCCGCCACGCCCGCTTACGAGCATCATGTCCGGCCGCGATGCCGCGGGCGGCGGGTGTATAACATGGGCCCGCCGGTTCGCAGCAAAAAAATGGCTCGTTGCAGCCGCCTTAAGCCGCATCCGCCGTTACTGGACATATCGGCCCGAAAATGGTCCGCATCGTCAATGACAGACCGCGTTTTCAAGCTCAACCGGCGCCGGCTTTTGACCGGACTTGGCGCCGCCGTCCTGGGCCCGTCAATACCGCCGGTGGCAGCTCAGGGTCGCGCAGCTCTGACGCTCCGGGCCGCACCCGGCGCTGCCGCCCTGCGGGTCGGGCAGCCGGCTACGCCGATATGGTCTCTGCTGACCCCCACGCGTGATGGCGACCTGCGTTTCCGGCGCGGCGATCAGGTGGAAGTCGCCTTTGGCAACGACCTGCCGGCTCCAACGGCCCTGAACTGGTACGGCATCGATGGCGGCGTATCAGCCGAACCGCTGGCGGCGCGATTACCCGTGCCGTCCGGAGGCAAAGACACCTTCGCGCTCGCTCTTCGGCATGCCGGCACCTTTATGTTCGATCTTCGGCTGCTCGGGGATGGTCAGGCTCGACCGTCGCCCGCGCGCGCGCTCATCGTCGGGGAAAGCGAGCCGGTTGCTGTTGATCGCGACGAGGTAGTTCTGATCGAGGACTGGCGGCTGCGGCCTGACGGCAGCGCGATTGCGCCCGGCTCCGATCCGAAGGATGCCCAGCCGCTCTACACCGTGAATGGGCAAACCTCGCCGGACATTCCCGCACGCACCAATGAGCGCCTGAGAATTCGCTTTATCAATGGGTGTCAACGTAATGTTATTGCATTTAAAATCGAAGACCATGATGTAAGAGTTATGGCCATCGACAGCCAACCATCCGAGCCGTTTCTGGCTCGCAATGGCCAACTGGTGCTGGCCCCGGGAACGCGGATCGACGCGTTCGTCGATGCTGTCAGGCCTCCCGGTTCGACCTCGCCGATCCTGCTGCACGACGGCACCGAGCCGCGCCCGATCGGCCGGCTGATCTATGCCAATGATGCGCCGGTCCGGAATGCGCCGCTGCCGGACGCCGCGGCGCTGCCCTCCAACGGCCTTCCGGCTCAGCTCGACCTCAAGAACGCACTGCGCATCGACCTTACGCTGGGCGGACCGCAAGCCGAATGGGTGACGCCTGTGACCTTCGCCGCAACAAGCGCCCCGGCGTTCCGCGCTAAACCCGGCCGCACGGTGGTTCTGGCGCTAACCAATCGCGCGGACATCCCCACTGTCTTTCATCTGCACGGCCACCATTTCCGGCTGCTGGATCGGCTCGACGATGGCTGGAAGCCGTTCTGGCTGGATACGCTGGCGATCGAGGCCGGCCAAACCCAGCGCATTGCGTTCGCTGCCGAGCATGTCGGCCGTTGGCTGATCGAATCGATGGCAACGGACTGGGCGGCGCCGCGCTTTGTGCGATGGTACAGTGTCGAATGAAGGAGCCAATATGAGCGCAACCACTCCAGCCATCCGCGCAGTCAAGGCCCGGGCCGTCGTCGCGCCGATCTCGCGGCCGGTGAAAAATGCCTTCGGCGTGATCGAGGCGGCGCCCTTGGTTCTGATCGATGTCGAGACCGATCAGGGCGTTACGGGCCGCTCCTACATTTTCGCTTACGCGAAGCTGACCCTGAAACCGCTGGTGCATCTGATCGAGGAGATCGGCCGCGACCTCGCCGGTAAAGCCATCGCGCCTTACGATCTGATGACGCAGATGGATGCCAAATTCCGATTGCTGAGCTGGCAAGGCCTGGTCGGCATGGCGGTGTCGGGACTCGACATGGCTTTCTACGATGCACTGGGACAGGCGGCGGGTCAGCCATTGGCCCAGTTGCTCGGCGGCTCGCCGCGGCCGATCCGCGCCTATGACAGCTACGGCGTGGTCGATCCTGTCGCGGACGAGAAAGACCTGAAGCGTTCGCTGGACCAAGGCTTTCGCGGCATCAAGATCAAGGGCGGCGACGGCGATGCCGCCAATGACGAGCGCATGGTGAAAGGCGTACGCGAGCTGATCGGCCCCGACATCGCGCTGATGATCGACTTCAATCAGTCGCTCGATCCGGCCGAGGCCATCAGCCGCATCGCACGTCTCGCGCCTTACGACCTGCACTGGGTTGAGGAGCCCGTCGCACAAGAGAATCTGCAAGGGCTTGCAGCGGTCCGCCGCGAGTCATCGATCTCGATTCAGGCCGGCGAGAACTGGTGGTTTCCGCGCGGTTTTGCCGAAGCCATCGCCGCCGGCGCGAGCGACTTCATCATGCCCGACCTGATGAAGGTCGGCGGCGTCACCGGCTGGATGCGGGTCGCCGCCCAAGCCGAGGCCGCGTCAATCCCGATGTCGAGCCACCTGTTCGCCGAGGCTAGCGCCCACATGCTGGCGGTAACGCCGACCGCGCATTGGCTGGAAGTTCTCGATCTCGGCCGCGCCATCCTCGCTGAACCGATCGAGATCGTGGACGGCGCCATCACGGCGCGAGGAAACGGTCTTGGACTGTCCTGGAACGAGGCCGCGGTGGCGAAATATCTGGTGTGATTTGGTTGCCGCGAACCGGCGACGGTTTTGGGGCAGCTCAATAGTCGATGCCGAACTCGTCGTAGAGCCGCCGGAACACCGCGGGCAGCACCTCCGGCAAATCTTCCGCGATCAGGCCGGGACCGGCCTCGCTGCCGGCCTCGCCATGCATCCATACGCCCATGCAGGCCGCTTCGAAGGCCGGGGCGCCCTGGGCCAGGAAACCCGCGATCATTCCCGCCAGTACGTCCCCGGCGCCTGCGGTCGCGAGCCACGGCGGCGCGTTGGCAGCAATCGCCGCGCGGCCATCCGGCGACGCCACCACGGTGTCCGGACCTTTCAGCAAAACAACGGCTCCGGAGCGCTCGGCCGCTGCGCGCACCCGTTCGAGCTTGGAGCGAAGTGGATGCTTGTTGCTCATGTCACTGAACAGGCGGTGAAACTCGCCCTGATGCGGCGTGAGCACAACCTGTGGATCGGCGGAGGTTTTGACGGCCTCGAACAGATGATCGGGCGCGTCGGCGAAGCTGGTAAGCGCGTCGGCGTCCAGCACCAGGCTTCGTTTGGCCGAAAGTGCAGCCAGCACAAGATCGCGGGTTCGCTCGCCCACGCCGGCACCCGGTCCGATCACACAGGCATTCAGCCGTTTGTCCGCCAGCAGATCGGCGAACTCGGCCGCGGTATCGACGGCGCGGATCATCACCGCCGTAAGCGCCGATGCGTTGATCGCCAGCGCATCCCGCGGCGACGCCAGCGTCACCAGCCCTGCCCCCGCCCGCAACGCGCCCCGCGCGGCCAGCCGCGCGGCGCCGGTTGCCGCGATGTCGCCCGACACCACGATCGTATGGCCGCGCGCATATTTGTGGCCGTCGATCCGCGGCACCGGAAAGGTCGCGCGCCAAAGCGGCGGAATATTCTCGAAGGTTTTCGGGCGAATCTCGTCGAGCACGGCGGCATCGATGCCGATGTCGGCGAGGCGCACGCGGCCGCAATGAATCCGCCCCGGCAGCAGCAGATGTCCCGGCTTGCGCCGGAAGAAGGTGACGGTCTCGGCCGCCTGCACCGCGACGTCCATCACAGCACCCGTGGTGCCGTTGATGCCGCTCGGAAGATCGACGCTGAGCACCGGCGCGCCGCTTAAATTGATCGCCTCGATGATGTCGTGCGGATCGCCCTTCACAGGGCGATTGAGGCCGGCGCCGAACAGTGCGTCGATGATCAGCGCCGGCGCGCCGATCGCCCTGGCGTCACAGGACAGCACCGGGCCCTTCCAGCCCCGCGCGGCCAGCGCCGCGTCGCCCTGCAGGGTGTCGCGCTCGCACAGCAGGATGATCGAGACCTGGCGTCCGCGCGCGACAAGTTCCGTCGCCGCGACAAAACCGTCGCCGCCATTGTTGCCGCGGCCGGCGACAACGAGGATCGGCCCCTGCTCCGCGAGATCCATGGCGGCTTCCGCCACCGCCTGGCCGGCGCGCAGCATCAGCGCGAAGCCCGGCGTACCCCCGGCGACCGCAAGCTGGTCAGCGTGCTCCATTTCGGCAGTCGTGAGAACTTCCATGCTGAATCCGAACTCAAGCGCCTCATCCTGAGGCATTCTGTTTGCCGCGCGCGACCATCATTCCGAGATTTGCATACAGATTGAACGTTTTGCCCATTTTGTAGGCTTCGCTATGACGGGCCATTCGATATGGTGGCCACCTCGTGCACGATAATGGTCTGATAACATTTCAAAATCAGCGGTTTTAACAACTTGGCATGGACCCTGCTTTTGGGGAAGTCGGCCTTGAACCCGTATTCACTGGCAAGGAAAGGGCATGCTTGGCCGCGCGAGCGGCATCGCGGGAGTGTCCAGGACAGTTTATCGAACAAGCTGCGCAACAGGCGCAACATGGAAACAACAGTGCAGTCTGAAATATGGAAGTGCCCGGGAGGCGTTCAGTGAAAAAAATCGAAGCCATCATCAAGCCATTCAAGCTCGACGAGGTGAAAGAAGCGCTTCAGGAAGTCGGACTGCAGGGCATCACCGTCACCGAGGCCAAAGGCTTCGGCCGCCAGAAGGGGCATGCCGAACTTTACCGCGGCGCGGAATACATCGTCGACTTCCTGCCCAAGGTCAAAATCGAGATTGTGATCTCGGATGATTTGGTCGAGAAAGCGATAGATGCTATCCGGCGCGCCGCCCAGACCGGCCGCATCGGCGACGGCAAGATCTTCGTCTCCAACATCGAGGAGGCCATTCGCATCAGGACAGGCGAATCCGGGCTGGACGCCATCTAGAATTTTCCGATATCACGACATCGCCTGAGCGCCGCTTCCCGCTCCAACATCACGACGACCATTGAGACATAAGGGGTATTCATGAAGACCGCCAAAGACGTCCTGAAATCAATCAAGGACAACGACGTGAAATACGTCGACCTGCGTTTCACCGACCCGCGCGGCAAGTGGCAGCACGTCACCTTCGACATCGGCATGATCGACGAGGAAATTTTCGCCGAAGGCACCATGTTCGACGGCTCCTCGATCGCCGGCTGGAAGGCGATCAACGAATCCGACATGAACCTGATGCCCGACCCCGTCACTGCGACGATCGATCCGTTCTTCGCCGAGACCACCATGGTCATCACCTGCGACGTGCTGGAGCCGACCACCGGCGAGCCTTACAACCGCGACCCGCGCGGCATGGCCAAGAAGGCCGAGGCCATGGTGAAGTCGATGGGCGTCGGCGACACGGTGATGATGGGCCCCGAAGCCGAATTCTTCGTGTTCGACGACGTCCGCTACCAGACCACGCCCTACAACACCGGCTTCAAGCTGGATTCGTCGGAACTGCCGATCAACTCCGACACCGAATATGAGGGCGGCAACCTCGGCCACCGCGTCCGCACCAAGGCGGGTTACTTCCCCGTTCCGCCGCAGGATTCGGCGCAGGACATGCGCTCGGAAATGCTCGGCGCCATGGCCAAGATGGGCGTCAAGGTCGAGAAGCATCACCACGAAGTGGCATCCGCCCAGCACGAACTCGGCATGAAGTTCGACACCATGACGCTGATGGCCGACCAGATGCAGATCTACAAATACTGCATCCACCAGGTCGCGCATATGTACGGCAAGACCGCCACCTTCATGCCGAAGCCGGTCTATGGCGACAACGGCTCGGGCATGCACGTCCACCAGTCGATCTGGAAGGACGGCAAGCCGGTATTCGCCGGCAACAAATACGCCGACCTCTCCGAGACCTGTCTCAACTACATCGGCGGCATCATCAAGCACGCCAAGTCCATCAACGCCTTCACCAACCCCTCGACCAACTCCTACAAGCGTCTCGTTCCCGGCTATGAAGCCCCGGTGCTGCTCGCCTACTCCGCGCGCAACCGCTCGGCCTCCTGCCGCATCCCCTACACCACCAACCCGAAGGCCAAGCGCGTCGAGGTGCGTTTCCCCGACCCGATGGCCAATCCCTATCTCGGCTTCGCCGCGATGCTGATGGCGGGCCTCGACGGCATCAAGAACAGGATCGATCCGGGTCCGGCGATGGACAAGGACCTCTACGATCTGCCGAAGGAAGAGTTGAAGTCGATCCCGACGGTGTGCGGTTCGCTGCGCGAGGCGCTGGAAAATCTCGACAAGGACCGCGGCTATCTCAAGAACGGCGGCGTGTTCGACGACGATTTCATCGACAGCTATATCGAGCTGAAGATGACCGAAGTCGAGCGCTTCGAGATGACCCCGCATCCGGTCGAATTCGACATGTATTATTCGCTGTGATTTTTGTTCGCGGGTTTTGACTCGCGACGACGCAGACGGAAAACAAAAGGCGCTCCGAAAGGGGCGCCTTTTAGTTTGCGGCAAGTGCTCCGCTTGCACAAAATCCGCGATCGAATGGAGGAGAAACCGGCGTCGGTTAAAGAGCTTAGGGCGCATGGCGGGCTGACGCGGCGAACGAGCGCGAGTCTTGCGGCGAACTTCAGGCACCTTGCGGCAAACCGAAGGCAGATGGCGGCCTTTTGCGGCTTTGGCGCGCGTCGTTTGGTGCGGAAAACCGTGTCGATGGAAGCGCTTAAGTCGTGTAGCGCGATCAATCACCGTGCACGCATGCAAATTCGGACGCGGGTTCAATCGCTTGCGGGGCATTCGAGCGCGACGCGCAGCACCGGCGGCGCGTCGTTCGACATGAAATCCGAAAGCGCGGAAAGCACTTAAGCTCGACTTGCGATTCACGCATGCCTCGAACATTAACTCCGCCAACGAGTCTTGCGGCAAACCGAAGGCAAACAAACGCGCCTTGCGGCGAACTGGCGTCTTTTCCGCCGCGAAAGTGCGATCGCTGCAGTATCTCGTGGAACGAGTGACTCGGACACAAATCGCGAAACATTTCCGCAGAAAAAACACGCCGCGGAAATGTTTTCTTGGGCATGCACGCCGGCTGAACGATCTGCTCGTTGAGGCGGCAGCGGCTCGGCCCACGCGGCGATTGCTGCCCACGGCGGAAAATTCGTTCTGCCCACGGTTGGCAGCTGGCAGCGACGGGCAAATAACCACAGCGGCATGCTGATCGCCCTGCACGCGATACTCAAGAAGACTGAGAAGACCCCGACGGAAGATTTGGCGCTGGCAAGACAGCGATTTAGGGAGTTGCAGTCATGGCAAGGAAAAACCCGCACATAGGCTCCAGCTTCGAGAGCTGGCTCGAAGACGCCGGAATCCGCGCGGAGGTGACCACCGCGGCGATCAAGGCCGTGATCGCGCGCCAGCTAATAAGCGCAATGAATAAGAAGATTAACAAGCAAGAATGGCCGCACTGATGAAAACCAGCCGCGCCCAGGTCGACCGCCTGCTGGACCCTGACAACGGCAGCGCCACGATGGAAAGTCTCCAGCGCGCCGCCAGGATTGTGGGACGCGAGTTGCGGCTGCAGTTGGTGTAGGGTTGTCGGCGACGACGATTTCGGTCTTCGCCTGCCAACCCTTGCAGATCGTTTCAGGGGGCGTGAGCTCGGAAGGAGTAATTAGGCTCGGTTAAATCGTCATTTCCAATATAATACTGAATTTATTCGCTTATTTCTTGAAACGCGTCGGGTTTTTGCCTATATTGGTGTCGGGTTTTTGCAAAGGGAACCAGAATGCGTCGCCCACCTACCTTGCGCCAGAAAATTGAACAGCGGATCGCCCGCAAGAAGGGCGAAGACGTGTTCCTGACGCGTGAGTTCAAGAAGTTCGGCGGCGAGGATCAGGTAGTGCGTGCGCTGCGTGAGTTGGTGGAGGATGGCCGCCTGGTGCGGCTCGGTTATGGCGTGTATGGCCGCGCTATCGTCTCAAGCCTCAACGGCAAGCCGATGCTGTACAGCCGCGAAGGTTTCGCGGGAGTGGCGCGTCAGGCCCTCGACAAGCTCGGTGTGGAGTGGGAGCCGACGGAAGCGGAGCGCGCCTATAATGAAGGCCGCTCGACGCAGGTGCCGGTCAATCCGGTCGTACGCGTGAAGAGTCGCTTTTCACGGCATCTCCGCTATCGCAATACGGAACTGGTACTTGAGCGATAAGCCCACCCTCGAACAACTGCTCGAAGTCCAGGAACACTTTGGCCTTCCGGCGCCGGCGCTTGTCGAGAAGGATTGGTATGTCGTCAAGGCACTGGCCGCGATCGCAGCGGTCGATACCGGCGATTTCCGCCTCGTGTTCGGCGGTGGTACGGCGTTAAGCCGCGCCTATAAGCTCACCAAACGCATGTCAGAAGACGTCGATCTCAAGATCGTCTGCGACAAAAATCCTTCACGCGGCGCGCTGCGCAAGTTGCGTACCGCTGTTACCGAAGGGCTACTGGGTGCGGGTTTCGTGTTCGATCCTGAGAACGAAAAACACCGCGTCTCAATGTACAAGGGCCACTATACCAAATACAAATTGCCCTACGCAGCCGTCGCCGAGGGAAAAGGCATCCTGCGTCCCGATGTCCAGATTGAAACGTCAGTGTGGCCGCTGCGACGCGCCGCCGAGAATAAGCCGGTGATTTCTTTCGTAGCCGAAGCCTATGGCCGCGAGCCGGAATTGCCGAAGATCGCCTGCTCTTCCCTTCTTGAAACCGCAGCCGAGAAACTCGTGGCGCTGACATGGCGTGCGGGCTCGGAATTGGCCGGCCTTCGTGAAGAGCGCGACCCGACGCTGGTGCGGCATATCTATGATCTTCACATGATCCGCGAACACGTCGACGCGGCGGCGGTCGCCACGTTGGCGTATGAGGTGATGCTGGCCGACGCAAAAACACGCGGCGACAAATTCCCGGCATGGCAGAAGGACCCGCTCGGCGAAACCCTTCGCGCCATCGAGGGCATTCCTAAAGACAAGGTGTTCGTGGAAGGCTATGCGAATTTCCAGCGCGACATGGTGTACGGCGACAAGCCGGATTTTACCACTGCGATGGGTACGCTGAACACGCTCGCCGGGCATCTCAAGAAGGTTTCGGCCTAATTCACGGGGTACGCCGTACCAAGCTCGAGAGTTAGCGCTTAGGGTGGGTTAGGCGCGAAGCGCAGTAACCCACCACAGCTACACGCACCTGCCGGCAGCGCGGTGTGTTAGGCGCCTTCGGCGCTAACTCGCCCAACCGGCTTATCCTCTATTCGGCCACATAATTCGGTCGGGTTCGCGGATAGGAACCCGCAGGCGGTACACCCAGCCGCTTTGCGATACGATCGAAAAGCCATGCAACCTTTTCGTATTGATCGTCCTCCAAGGGAGAACGCAGTTGCACCTTCATAACCTGAGCAACCGTCTTAAGCGCACTCAGGCCCGACAGACCACTCAAATCCGCCGAAGGCCGTGGAATGCCAGCCTCGACCGCCGCAGTCTCAAATTTGGGATCCCTCGGAAGAGCGCTGATAAATCCTAAAAATCTTGTGGTGAACGGGTCCAGAAATGAGACGCCATTCTCGTAACCCATCAAGTGAGGCGTGAGCTGAAGTTCGGTGAGCGCGTCGGGGTCCAAAACTATTCTTGGATACTTGGCGACTTTACTTTCTAGCTCATACGCTCGATTCAACGCTGGTCCAAAGACTACCTCATCGTTGTGTATGAGATTTCCGATCGTAACTCCCCCTCGAATGAGAAACCCGAGCATTGTTGAACACGCTTGCAATATTGCGAGCTGCTGCATGAATAACGGCGTGTATTCGCTAGCTCGTACAGAGATGACGACGTTGTCGGAAAACGTACTAACTTCAGAGGGAAATGTACTTTTAGGTATCCGGATTACACGTGAATGCATCAGTACGATTTGCTGCAAGACCTTAAGTTTTTCTAGGTCTTCTCCAGCTTCCGCAATCTTACTTCGCCAACCAAGAACGTCATAAAAGGCAACAACACGGCGCTCGTAAACGGCGCTGCTACGAAAGTCACGCGGTTTCTTTGAACTCTGTTCTGCCGGGTTGTCCACTGGCGCTAACCCACCCCCATCAACCCAGCCAATTCTCGGCCTTCACATCCCTGACGCGCCTGAACTCTCGCGTGTTGGCCGTGGGCTTAAACTTTTTGTACGCGTTGGAGTCACCAGTCCTCAACGTCGATGTTGGTCGGGTTCTCGCCTTCCGTCTCTTGAACATGTTCGTTGATCGCTTGGATGGCCTCATCCAATGTATCGGTCCTGGCTATCGTACCTTGGCGAGTACCAGGATTCCGCCGTAGTCATCGACGTAAAACGTGCCGCTGACTTCAGTGATTTCATACAACAGACCTGAGCGGCTTGACGTATCCACTGACACTCGCAAGTGAACTGACATAACAACCCTCCTGGTGGCTAAATCGTTTTTACGGGCAGCGACCTCCTACCTTTATCACGATTGTCTTTGTACGTGCAGATGTTGATCGCGACATGAGCGATGTTAAGTGCGTAGGGGTCGGTTAGCGAAGCGTAATCCGCCAATTGGTGCGAAGAGAGAGAAAACGGGGCAATACGCGTCGCTGCGCTCCGCTATTCCCCTCACGCCGCCACCACGCTGATCCGCGCCGCCGCGCGCGAGCGCGGTTTTGCGCGAATGACGATTTCGACGTCCTGATCCAGCGCGTTGAGTAATGTCATCAGCCGCTCCACAGAGAACCCCTCAAGCTTGTAGTTGCGCAGCGCAGAGACCTTGGGCTGATTGAGGCCGAGCCGCACCGCGGCTGTGACTTGCGTCAGGCGCTGCTGATCCAGGATCGAATTCAGCGCGTAAGCGAGCCTGAGCTTGGTCTGCCGCTCTTCGGCGTCAGGGAAATCCAGATCCGCGAATACGTTGCCGCTGCCGCGAGTGATATCGCGGGTCTTTGGCTTGCTAGCGCTCGCTCTTGCCATGACGGGCCTCATAATCCTGACGCGCGATCTTCAGCCGGCGCGCGATGAGTTCAATATCGGTGCGCGCGGTTCGGCTGCCGCGCGGCGATTTCTTCTGGAACGCATGCAGCACATAGACGACATGCTGAAAGCGTACCGTGTAGACCGCCCGCCAGGTGCCGCCGTAGAAATCGTCGACCACCTCGAATACACCCGGCCCCTCGCCCTTCCACGGTTTGGCGTTCGGATGCTTGCCGCCGAACTGGGCCAGCCCCAGCGCGTTGCCGATTTCGCGCTGGACCGGTAACGGGAACGCAAGAAAGTCCCGTTTCGATGAGCCAACCCAGTCGAGCGGCTTTTCGCCCAAGGTTTGACGCTGACGCATGGAAATATCCCAATTTAGGGATGATTACAATCCTTGAAAGATAATGTTCTTGGTTTGTTCTTTAGCACAGCGAAGCGTAGCTGCCAAGCTATGCAAGCGTATGCTTCCCGGCGAGGCTGCCTCGTCGAGGTGACCAATGGCCGGACCGCTACGATCGCACGGAAGCCATGTTCGGAGTTTCGCATGAACGTCGTTGAATGCGATGTGCCGTCCGGCAGCATGTTGGGCCGCGAGCTGATCGAAGCTGCGTATTTCCGTAACGCCTGGCGGGCGCCGCTGAGCCGGAGCGAGCTTGGCGTCGTCGAGGTCTTCTTCGGCATTTTCGCCCATCATCCGATGTGGATGAAGCTGCTGCTGATCGTCCGTAACAAGGTCGCCTCCCTTGCCGGCCTCGATGCGCCGACCGCGGCCGAAATCCTCCATGTCGAGATCAGGGATCGCTATGCCGTCGGCGAAAAGCTCGGCGTCTGGCCGATCTTCTTTCTCAGCGAGGACGAAGTCGTCACCGGTCGTAACAACAGGCACCTGGATTTCAGGCTATCGGTGCTGAAAGTGCCCGACGGCGACAGCACGAGCGTGGTCGTCTCCACCATCTGCACGGTCCACAACCTCGCCGGTAAACTCTATCTTTTTTTCGTCGTTCCGTTCCACAGATACGGCGTCCGGAAGCTGATGGCGAACGCGCTCGCGGCGCGGAGATTGTGATGCGCTCGTCATGCCGCGGCGGCGGGTTACGCCTGCCGCCTTGGCTCGTTGAGTGACGGTGGACGGGGCCGGCTAACCCGCTCTACGCCTACGCCACCGCCCCCACCTTGCCCCGCCCCAGCAACAGCCGCCGCACCTCCGCCGCCGGCTTCGCCGGGCTGAACAGATAGCCCTGCATCTCGGTGCAGCCGAGCGCGCGCAGCAATTCCATTTGCGCTTTCGTCTCCACGCCCTCGGCGGTCGTGGTCATGCTGCGGGAGCTTGCGATATTCACCACCGCCTGCACGATCGACGACGAGCCGCCGGGGGCGGCGATATCGTTGATGAAGCAGCGATCGATCTTGATCTTGTCGAACGGAAAACGCTGCAGGTAGCTCAGCGACGAATAGCCGGTGCCAAAATCGTCCAGCGCGATCCGGACCCCAACCGCGCGAAGCTGGTGCAGGATGGCGAGCGCGGCCTCGTCATCGCGAATGAGCACCGCTTCGGTGATTTCCAGCTCCAGCCTGCTCGCCGAAAGGCTTGATGACGCCAGCGCGCTCGCGACATGCAGGGCGAGGGTATGGTTCCTGAACTGGATCGGCGAGACGTTGACGGCGAGCTTGATGTTTTCCGGCCAGCTTGCGGCCTCGACGCAGGCTTTTGCCAGCACCCATTCGCCGAGCTGGGTGATCAGGCCGATCTCTTCCGCGATCGGGATGAACTCGGCCGGCGAGACCATGCCCCGCTCGGGGTGACGCCAGCGCAGCAGCGCTTCGCAGCCGGAGATCGCGCCGCTTTGAAGATCGACAATCGGCTGGTATTCGATCTCAAATCCGCCATCGACAATCGCCTGGCGCAAATCCAGCTCCAGCGCGCGGCGCGCCTGCACGCGCGCGTCCATCTCGTGCTCGAAGAAGCGATAGGTGCGGCGGCCATCGGCTTTGGCGCGATACATCGCGAGATCGGCGTTCTTCAACAATTGATCCAGGTCGGTCCCGTCCTGCGGAGCCAGCGCGATACCGATGCTGGCGTCGGTGACGAGCTGGTGACCGAGGCATTCATATGGCGCCCGGATCGCCTGGTAAATTCGGGCCACCAGCTCGGTGACGTCAGCCGGACCTGTGACGGCGGTTTGCACGATCGCGAATTCGTCACCGCCCAGCCGGGCGACGAAATCGGTTTCCCGGACACACGTGCTCAAACGCGACGCCACCACCTTCAACAGTTCGTCGCCGATGGGGTGGCCGAGCGAATCGTTGACGCTCTTGAATTCGTCGATGTCGATATAGAGCACCGCGAATTGTCCGCCGCGGTGGATGTTCTTGAGCTCGCGTTCGAGCTGATCGCGGAACAGCGCCCGGTTCGGCAGATCGGTCAGCGCGTCGTAATGCGCCAGATGCGCGATCCGCTCGTCGGCGCGCCGGCGCTCGGTAAAATCTTCCAGTGTCGTTACCCAGCCGCCGTCGGCCAGCGGCTGGTACGTCACCTGGATCGAACGGTCGTCGGAGGAATCCAGCACCCTTTGAAAGACTTTTCCTTCCGCCATGATGTGCCGGATCGTTTCGCAATATTCGTCGACGTCGCCGGCGAAGGTGCCGGTTTCCTTGCGGTGCGTCAGCAGTTCGCGAAAGCTGCAGCCCGGCTTGATCACGTCGCGCGATACGCCGAACATATCCACATAGCGCTGGTTGCAGATCACCAGCCGATGCGATGAATCGAAGAACAACAGCCCCTGCGTCATGTTGTTCACGGCGGTGTCGAGGCGCTGCTTTTCCAGCGCCAGCCGGTGCTGCGCGATCTGGTGTTGCCGCGATATCAGCCGAACGATGAGAAACAGGATGACGGCAACCACGAGCGCCGAGAGCGTGGCGATGCCGATCAGGAATCTGGTTTGTTCGCGCCAATCGGCGAGTGCCGTGGAAACCGCGGTCGTCGCCACGACGATGATCGGGAAATTGCTCAAGCGGCGAACTGCGCCGACGCGCTCCTCGCCGTCGATCGGACTATTCAGCCGCATGGTGCCGTGGTCGGTCTGTTTCGGCTGCACCAGTTGCAGAAGCGCCCCACCCTTGAAGCTGCGCCCGATCATCGCTTCGTTATGCGGATAACGCGCGAGCAGCGTTCCTTCGCGATCGAACATCGAAATGGCGGCGCCATCGCCGAGCGCCAGCGACGCAAAGAATTTTTCGAAATGAGCAGGCTCGATGCCGCGCGAGATAACGCCGAGGAACTCGCCGTCGGTTCCGGTCACCTTGCGGGCGATGATCGTGGTCCACGCACCCGACACGCGGCTGTAAACCGGTTCGAGCAAAACCGTCGGCGATTGCGGACCCGATGTGAAGATCTTGAAATAGGCTCGGTCGGCGACACTCACATTGGGTACCGGCCACACCCCGGAGGCGTTGACCAGCCTGCCGGTCGAATCGAACAGGTTGACGCCGCCGACATAGGACAGCGCGCTCAACTTGGCCTTCAGCATCAGATGCACGTCCTCGCCGGACATCTGGCGCCGATACTCCTCGGGCGTGCCTATCCCGGCGGTATAAATATGTTCGACCAGGCTGTTTTGAATGACCTCGGCGTCTTCGAGCTGCTGATCGAAGTGACGTGCGAGCAGCAGCACGGTGTTTTCCAGCTCGCGCTCGCTTGAGTTCAGCGCCCGCTCGCGGAAATTACCGACCATCACCGCGGTGCCGATGACGATGGCCGCGATCAGCAGCACGCCGCAAAGGATCAGCCACTGGATCGGACCTCGCCGGACCAGCGATCCAACGGCACTGAAATGCTCCGCCCCGGCCCCTAACCCGCCGACACGGCCAACGCTCCTCCCTGAAGGCTGATTTCGCATCGCCAACTCCCGGGAGCATGAATACCGCGCACAAATGGAGGCACCGTTAGGAATTCCGGTTAGGGAACCGTTAATCCTAAGTCGATGTTTGCGGATCGCGGCGGGCGGCAGCTCCCTTACCTCGCCCCGCTTGCGGGGAGAGGTCGAAGCCGGAGCCAACGGGTCGGCGCGAAGCGCCGCCCGATGATAAACTCCGCGAAGGCTTCGGGTGAGGGGGACTCTCCACGTACTCGGACTCGCGGTTAGTCCCCCTCACC
>Ga0193726_1001295_pt1 | contig 20291 bp, 18 predicted proteins | sample H2c1metaG_FD_144928 | JGI IMG/M metagenome (GOLD analysis project Ga0193726, IMG submission 144928) | Soil microbial communities from a riparian zone of the East river system, Colorado, United States - H2c1 | ecosystem: Environmental > Terrestrial > Soil > Riparian zone | place: USA: East River... | reverse complement strand
CCAGCCATTAACATCGGATGATTCACGAAGCGATTCGTCAGAAAGATATCGCGCGGCTTCGTTTCTTTCATCAGCCACTCGATTAGTGGATCGTTCTTGTAAGCGACTTCGCTCCAGTAGGTGTTATGAATCGGAAAGAATTCAATCAAACCACCTGGAATAATTGGGATAAAGAGAAGAATCGCGGCTAACTTTCCAGGTAGTGTGATTCCCGCCAGTGATAAACGCCATAAACGCCAGAGCCCAAAAGCAACAAACAAATTGGCGATGATAATCCAAATATGAAAAAACTTCTGGTTTGCCAGAACTTCGATCGTGAATTGAAAGCAGAAAGCTATCACGAGGAGGCTCGAGACTGCCACAAATACCCGCCGTTGGAGCCTACTGGCGAAAAGCAGTGCCAGGGCGATTAACAACCATTTGAAGCCAAAGCTGAAGCCAAGATACTTCGTAACGCTCCAGGCTGTCGGATGATCAAGCGTATAGCCCCAGTGAAGGAGCTTTGGCATATGCGTCCTGCCACTTCCTGCGCTCAGATAAAGCATCTGTGGCAGCGCGATCAATCCGGCAGGGATCGCCAGTGCGACCATCTGAACCCTCAGGGGACACAAGACAAATAGCACGGCCAATACAACGAATGCTGCGATAAAGACTGCGCTGTTCCACATTGGCAGAAGCCCGAGTAGAACACCTGAGAAAATAAAGCCCGGTACCGTACTGCGAAAGCTTTGCGTGATAAAGCCAGGTGTCTGCTTGAGTTCCAGGATTTGTGTAGGAGACCCAGCGCTTGTCGATACTGGAAGACTCTCAAGGGAGGCCGGATTAGCGGGGAGCGCCTCGGGCGCACCCTCTGGCAAGGCACTTCGCTCCGGCGTCAGCGTTTTACCTGATGGCGCGCTAGCAGCTCGTTTAGCATAGAAGGCGCGATACTGAATCACGAGAAAAACTAAAACCAGTAAGAAAATCCCAATGGCACTTGCAAAGTGCCTCTGGTTAAGAAAGGTCACTTGTGACCACGTGCCCCAAGCTTCGCCACGGTAGGGAAATATGGTTGGAAGAAATTCCCGCAGATGCACGATCGCCTGAATCGCCCCGCGTACTGAGCCCTGCTTGTGGAGAAAGGGGATGTAAGAGAGCGACCCGAAAAAGAAGAACAGCATAGAACCCACGCGCCCAACTGCGCGAGAATCAAACAACACCTCGCCGAGCGCCATCACAAGCATGAGCATCGCTACGATCGTAATGATGCTTAGCAGATTGAGGCTCCATGTTGGATCGAGCCCGAGGAATTCCAGATTTCCGCCTTGGAAGTAGAAGAGGAAGTGGTACCGAATTCGGTCGCCTGAGAAGTGCGGGTACTCCGTGGGAAAATTATGACCGACGGCGAAGCTCTGCATGATGGCAGTGTTCGGTCCGAAATCGCTATACTCGGGATTAGAGATCTGCAGCTTGCTCCCCGTCGTGTTAAACGAGGCGAACATCATCCAGGATACGAGGACCAAGTACACAAGGATAAGCGCCCAGTCAGCCCAGCTTGAGCCTTTTGGGCGCGGCAAGTAGAAGATGGCCGCAGTGTGATTCCCGGTTTCGTCCCGCATCGTCTTCGAAATCTTGCGTTTCCATCTGGGCCAGGATAGTACTCCGATTGCTGCCAGGAAGAACAGTGCATCGCCCCATAGGAGGGGTCGCCAAAAGCGCGCAAAAGCCAGTCCGCTCAAATACGTGAACCACGAGCTAACCAGCAACCCAACGAGCACGGCCGTCGCACAGCGATGCGGAACAGACACAAATCGATAAAATCGCCGGCAGAGAAAATCACCAAGACAAATGGCAGAGAAAATCACCAAGACAAATGGCCAAGCCCAGATAAATCAGCGCTAACATTGCAGAGAGTTAATTACTGAGAGCGGATAGTCGATAGCGAAACTGAAATGGCCCCAGGTCGCCGGAAGACATTTTGACCGCGAATCGCGCTGTTCGACCACTCGCACAGGCACGAACCCTAAACACGCGCTGTTTTCTGTCAAACGCGCTAGTGCCGTGGTGGTGTGGGGCGAGGCGGCGGATTGGGGCGAGGTCTAGGTGTTGGAATAGGTCTTGGTGTGGATGTAGGTGTGGCCGTAGGCGTGGACGTAGCTGTAGCTGTAGCGGTGGCTGTGGCTGTGGATGTAGGTGTAGGTGAGCACGTAGGTGTCGGTGTCGGCGTTCCTCCCGGCAGGGCAAAGGCGTATACTTTGTTGTCGTTGGCGATATAGATGCGCCCGCGAGCGGCAATGCCAGCATTAAACCGATGCGTGCCTTCCATTAACTCGTTCGGTCCGCCGCCGGCAAAAACAACGGCGCCAGACTCTCCATCGAAACCGTGCAATCGCTGATCGCCGCCAACATCCGCACCCACTATCCAAACAATCATGTTATTGGTGCCATCAGTAGAAGTTACGAAGGGCGAACCGCGACCGTTCTGACTCATGGTCCATGCGTTGACGATGGCGGGCGGATTGGCTGCAGTAATGCGGAAAGCGGAAAGGTTACTGCCTTCGGCGTGGAAAGCGACATAGGTGCCCTGATTGGTGCGATAGGTGACAGCCGCCTGTAGGATAGGGCTGTTGCCAACCTGAGGTGATGCTATGGGCTGGCTGACACCACCAAGGTTGTCGCGATTAACCAGATACGCATGGCGGTCCTTACCCATTGCAACCACAAGACGGGAAGGCGTTGCACCAGGCACGTCCACCAGCAATGGACCGCAGCTACCCAGGTCCGCGTCTATGGAGTCGAGATCCAGCCAGTTCAGAGGCGCCCAGTAATCACTGGGCGATCCGCTGAAGATTGGGCCGGGTTGGAAACGAATGACTGCTTCGCCGTCAGCCCAAACGCCGTTGGTGTTTCTGGTGTTCCCTGTCGTGACGAAGGGGTTCATGCCATCACTGGCGATACCACCGACGCCCCATATTGCGCCGCCAAAAGTGGCCCAAACGCCGTTGGTGTTTCTGGTGTTCCCTGTCGTGACGAAGGGGTTCATGCCATCACTGGCGATACCACCGACGCCCCATATTGCGCCGCCAAAAGTGCCGGGATTGGTGGCCGCAGCCCATGCTGTTACGCTGGCTGGATTGTCAATCGGGACGCCTACGAGCCAGCCATGAAAGGCACAGCCATCTCTCATGCTCCCAAATCCAACATAAAGAATGTTGCCCACGATGCCCAGCGCCGGTCGTTGCTGTTGGATCTCCGCAGTGAAGTTGATCCCGTTGTATGAAGCTGACGCCTCTACGTCTACCGGCCAGCCGGGATTGATCTCGCCGGTGTCCACGTTAAGGGAGAGGATCAGGTGTTTTTTGGTCGTTCCTCCGTCGGGCGTAGTCATTGTGTCGAGAAAGAGCGCGCGTGAGGGAAGATCGACAATTGGCGTGCCGATGATGCCCATAGGATCAAATTTGGGATTGCAGAGATCCGAGGCCGACACCGGCGGCCCAACGTTGCGTTCCCAGATAATGCTGCCATCAAGGGCGTCGAGCGCGTACACATTGTTCAATAGGGTCACGGCAATAACCATTGCCCTGCCGCATGGGCCGCCTTCGATGTAAAGCGGTTGCGCATAAACGACGCCAGAAATTGTACCGTCAAAGTTCAGGTCGCGCGTCAGATTAGCGGCCGCACCCGGCGTGAATGCGGAATCGTAAAGCGGTTGCGCATAAACGACGCCAGAAATTGTACCGTCAAAGTTCAAGTCGCGCGTCAGATTAGCGGCCGCACCCGGCGTGAATGCGGAATCAATGTAAAGACCGTCCCGGGAAGCATGATTATGAAACTGCGTAACGTTCACTTGTGCGGTTGCTGTGTGAATTGCGCTCAGAACGGCAACGCACGATTCAGCAATGACGAGTGAATACGTGGGGATTCGAGATTTCATAAATGTCAGTCTGATAGTGGCGCGCTACCTTCTACCACACCTCGCTGCCTGCTTGTCAAGCATCGCGGTGGCCCAACCCATCTGGCGAATCTCAATCGTATGAGGGTTCCATACCTGTAGCCGGGTCCACTTGCGCATTGCTTGTCGCACGAGGGAGACGGTCCACCCGCCTTGTTCCGGCGTGGCAGACAAGGGCGTGACTACAGCAGCTACCGTTCTATTCAATTCGCGCGTTAGCGTGGCGGTGTTGGGCGCGGCGGCGGATTTGGACGAGGCCTGGGTGTCGGTGTAGGTCTTGCGGTCGGCGTTGCCGTAGGCGTTGGAGTAACAGTCGGTGTCACTGTTGGCGTCGGCGTGGTAGTGGGCGTGACTGTTGGTGTGACCGTCGGGGTAGGTGTAGGCGTCCCTCCCGGTAAAGCAAAGGCATACACTTTGTTATCTCCGGCGACATAGATGCGTCCCCCAGCTACAATGCCGGTGGTGTTGTAGTAATGGGTGCCTGCCATCAGTTCGTCCGGGCCGCCGCCGTCGTAGATAACCGCACCGGTGTTCTCCGTTCCGACCACCCATACAATCATGTTACTGGCCCCATCCGTAGAAGTGACAAAAGGTGAGCCGCAACCGCCACTGGGCCGGGGTACATTCCAGCCGCCGGGGATGTCGATCGTAGGCGGATTGGTGGCAGTAATGCGGAAAGCGGAGAGAGCGGTGTTGCCGTCGTTGTTGGCACGGAACGCGACGTAGGTGCTCTGTTTGGCCCGATAAGTGACGGCTGCCTGGAGGATAGTACTGCTGGCAACCTGAGATTCGTCTATCGAAGCACTGATCCCGCCGAGGTTGTCTCGATTAACCAAATAAGCATTGCGGTGCTTAGTCAGTGCAACCAACAGACGGGAAGGCGCTGCGCCGGGTACGTCCACCAGCAATGGGCCGGAGCTGCCCAGATCCCCGTCAATTTGATCGAGCGACTGCCAGTTTGTAGGCGCCCAATAATCGCTCGTCGACCCGCTAAAGATCGGCCCGGGCTGGAAACGGATTATCGCCTCGCCGCCATGCCAGTTCCCGCCAGTGTTAGCGGTGTTACCGGTGGTAACGAACGGGCTTTTGCCATCGCTGGCAACTCCGCCAACTCCCCATATGGCCCCGCCCCAACTGCCGCCGCCGCCGGCAGCCCATGCTGTTACGCTGGCTGGATTATCGATCGGTACTCCCACTAGCCAGCCATGCCAGAGACTGCAATCCATCATGCTCCCATAGCCAACATAAAGAATGTTCCCTACGATCCCGAGCGCCGGTCGTTGCTGTTGGATGGCTGCACTGAAGTTGATCCCGTTGTATGAAGCTGTCGCCTCCACGTCCACGGGCCAGCCGGGATTGATGTCCCCCGTATCCACCTTAAGGGAGAAGATGAGGTGTTTCTTAGTAGCGCCGCCGTCGGGGGTGATCATTGCGTCCAAAAAGAGGGCGCGAGAAGCAAGATCAACGATGGGCGTGCCGGTAATGCCCATGGGATCGAACTTAGTGCATATGAGATCCTCCGCCGACACCGCCGGGCCAACGTTGCGCTCCCAGATAACGCTCCCATCGACTGCATCAAGCGCGTAGACATTATTCGATTCTGTCGCGGCGATGACCATCGCTCTGCCGCCGGGCCCTTCGATGTAAAGCGGCTGGGCGTAAACGTTGCCCGAAATTGTGCCGTCAAAGTTCAGGTCGCGCGCCAAATTACCGGCGGCGGATGGCGTGAAGGCCGAATCGATGTAAAGCCCGTCACGCGAATCATGATTGTGAAACTGAGTGACATTCACCTGTGCATTTGCTTTGGGGATTGCGCCTAGAGCAGCAAGGCACAATCCTGCAATGACGAGCGAACAAACGGAAATTCGAAATTTCATAGGTGGCAGCTGAGTGTGGAGGCTCACGTTCTACCACAACGCGCCGTCACCGTGTCAAGGACTGTGATGACATAACGTAGCCTGGACCGCTGTCGTTTGTGTTAGTGACCGTTATCGTGTCGGCCTGTACGTGAATGTTTATTGCGCAAAACAGCGCCACGCAAAGTGGAGCACGCAAATTAAAGAACGCGGGCCGTGAAGTGGATCTCTTTTTCATCGTGTGGAGTTGCGACGAGAAAGAGTCCCCTATCAAATGGCGTGAAAGTCGTCGAGATATTTCTGCGCTTACGTTGCTGTTCGTGGCCGCACTCGGTGCCGCGGTCAGGAGCCCAAGGCTACAGTAAATCTTTTTTATGGCTGGATTTGGTCCGTCCAGAGAAATTGCCAGGTCGCTATAGCATTGATAGTAACGCTTACGTTGCTGTTTGTGGCCGCACTCGGTGCTGAGGTCAGGAGCCCAAGGCTACAGTAAATCTATTTTATGGCTGGATTTGGTCCGTCCAGAGAAATTGCCACGTAGCTATGGCGTTGATTGCAACTGAGACAGCGAAAAGCGAGATCTCAGGTAGCGAAATGTTCGGTGGCCCATTGCCTGTCAGCAGTAGAAACATCCACGGTAATAAGATCATGGCGTAACGGTATGAGAATTGCCAGCTGCCCGGGTTTCCATGCAACCAAAGCACGAGTGTTAAAAGGGCGATCGCCACCCATGCGACTACTTTATATCGTCCGCCTTGGCGAAACAGAAGGCATAGGAACGGGGTGGCCAAAAAGATCGAGCAGCCAAAGCCGTTTGGCCGAATGTAAGGAAAGTAATCAATACTCTCAAAGCCTTGGAATAACATGGTATGGATATTCCACGGAATAGCATGTATTGAGAATAGGCCGTGCTGATACCAAGGCTCGTCGCGCACTTCCGGGATGTGGATGTAACCAAAGTCGAAAATGGAATGGAAACGCGCAAAGTTGTAGGCGGCAGTTGCGAGCGCGAGTGCTGCAGGCAGGATTAGGAAACGCATGAGCATAGGCGCCTTCTCCCGAAGTGCTTGTCTTAACTTCGTTCTTCCAATCGCGTTCGCAGCCTGTGGTGGACTACTGCCTTCGCTAAAGTCTACAACAGTGCCTGAGGCAACCGCCGTTCCTTGGAGCTTTCCATTTGACTGGCGCCAAAACAAATAGAGGTAAAGAGGTATTGTGATAAGTAGCTCCGTGCGATTCCCAAAAGCCAGGGTGAAGAAGGCCCCTGCAACAAAGGGTGATGGTCGGACTAACGTGTAATAGAGGGCTGCGGCTTGTCCCAGCACAGCTAAACCAAGGGCTATTTGCCATGCCCCACCGAACCCGAGGTTACACCATGTCCAGGTTCCGAAAATCGGAAACAGAGCCAACATAATCCTGCGAGCTAACCTCGCGGCTGCCGTCCCTTTAAGGCCGCAGTAATCGTTGCCGAATGCCTTCGCGAGTCCGAAAAAGAAATAAACGGACAAGCCGGCAATCAAGGCTGCCAACACACGTCCAGGAAAGTTCTGCATCAGACCTATTTCTTGCAGCAGCGCTACTGGAAGCATGCTAAGCACTGCTCCCAGCGGAAAAGCCGAGTAGTATTTGCCTTGCCACGGAATCATCTCGTTAAGCCAGTCGGGCGGTTTTTCCCGAAGACCCACGTGACCATGGAGCAAAGCCGAAGCAATCTGACTTGTATAATCCAGATCGTGGAGAGTTGCCTTGGTCGAGAAATAAAAGGCAATCGCTGCGCACAAGGAGAGTCCGACTGCAAATCCCAACTCTCGTTTTTTCTCCTTCTTGGCTTCCTCGGCACCCATCATCAACTTCACTTATCCGGATTGAACCGAATTGGCTACTCCAAAGAAACCGGAATCTTCTTCGAGTTTCGGGGCGGACCTGCGTAAATTGCGTGCTAGAGCCTGAAACCAGCGGCTAGCGCGTCTTGGTGAAACATGCGGACCGTATCGAGCGAGAGTTCATTGAGGTCTTTGCCTCCGAGCGCCAGCAGTTTTCTAAGAATATCGTGGGGGACTGTAACAATGTGGCAATGGCATGCAGCTGCTTGGAAGACATTAAGTACCTCGCGAACGCTTGCCCAGAGAAGTTCAGTTTTGGGCAAACCCCGCAGTATCTCCAGCGACTGCTTCATAATCGGCAATGGATCGACCCCCGTGTCGGCGATGCGGCCGGCGAAAACGGAAACGATGGCTGGGACGCCCGGGTCTAAAACGGCCGCGACCGACTCTACCTGACGCGGGGTTAACAGCGCGGTAATATTTAACTTTACGCCCTCGCGAGCTAGCTGCTCGATTAATGGGACAGAGGAATCGCCAGTCGTATTTGTAATCGGGATTTTAACGTAAACATTGTCCTGCCAGTCATGGATCTTGAGCGCCTGCCTGCGCATCTCGGAAAAATCATCAGAGAAAACTTCGAACGAGATCGGTTTCGATTTCACTTCTTTGAGCACTGCTCGGGCGAAGGTTTCGTAATCGGTCAGACCCAGTTTTCGCATCAAGGTCGGATTGGTTGTCAGACCCTTGACATAGGGCTGGCGACATAGGTCTGCGATGCCCTGGAGATCTGCGCCGTCTGCGAAGATTTTCACCGGCAAATCCAGGACGCTTTGATTCATATTTTGGAAATTAGTGGAGGCTCACAGAGATAGGCAAACAGTATCAAAGGCAAGCGTCGCGAAGAAGCGCATTCACAGCATCATTGAAGTTTCGGACAGTAAAGTCGGGCATCTCGCGTAAACTCTCTTCGTAGCCGCGGTGAATGAAGATCGCTCGACAACCCGCCGCACGCGCACAATCGACATCTCGCCATCGATCGCCGATGACGTAACTGGCGCCAAGATCAATTTTCAGCTCGTTTGCTGATCGCAGAATTAAACCGGTGCGCGGCTTGCGACAATCGCACGGCTCGCCGTAACGCTCGCCCGCGTGATAACAAATCTCGATGCGATCGAGGGATGGCAGAGCCGACTGCATTTTCAAATGCATCGCCTCGACCGTTTCACGACTCTGTTTGCCGCGTCCGACATCGGGCTGGTTGGTGATCACCACTAACAGGAAATTTGCTGCCTTGAGGCGTTCGCAGCCGGAAACGACGTCCTGGGCGACCGTTCCGGACAAGAGCCCGATTGAGTACTCCATCGCGATCAAGGAAAACTGCGCGCCGCGCTACTTCATGCTTTCCCATTTCGTCCCTGCCAGCTTTAGCCCAGGATGTGACACCCACAAATGCCACACCACCGCCTGAAATGCCTCCGAGTGTGGCGTGACATTTGCGGGGTTGACAGTGGGAATCACAATCGCCACATCTGCAACTTGTGCAGTGTAACCTCCATCGCGGCCGACGATTCCAAGAACTGTGGTTCCCCGTTCCTTCGCCATTTGCACTGCCGCCACCAGGTTCGCACTGACATTCTTTTCCACGTTGCCTCCGCCTACTGACAGAATAAGGAGAGCGTCTTTTTCACTCAATCGGCTTCCGTTGAGCCATTCGGCGAACACGGAAGGCCATCCATCATCGTTGGTGCGGGCCGTTAATTCCGAGACATTATCGGTGGGCGTGTAGCATTCCATTCCTGCAAGCTTTCGGAAATCATTTACCGCGTGAGACGCGTTTGCGGCGCTGCCTCCGACCCCGAGAACAAAAAGCCGGCCCCCACGCGCACGAACGGCCGCCAGGAGTTCCACTGCTTTTTCGCAAAGTGCCGTGTCGAGTTGGGAGATTATTGCCGTCGTCTCACGCAGGTATTGCTCAGAATAGCTCATGACAAAATGGCAGATGGTTTGCCGCGCAGCAGGGAATCGAGTTCCGCGAGACCTTCGCGCGAGCCGATTTCGTAGAAGCGTTGTTTCACTTCGTACGCGGCGATTTGTTTCTCCGACACCAAGTGCGAGTAAACGTCCGCCAGATCAAACGGAACATGATCGGGGTATGGCGCAAAGACTGCAGCATTCAGAATCCCGACGCCGTAATCGATGTGGCGCATTTCTGGTGTGCGCCGTTTCTTGTCATAGCGACGAATTTCCCCGGCCTCAAAACAGACGTTGCTTGTATCCACAGACGTTGCTTGTATCCCAGCGGCCTTCATTTTCGAGGACTGTCATTAAAGCGGGTTTCCCGCTCAGAACAAAGGCGTTCACTATGGCGGAGTAATCAACCGGCATGTATGAGTCACCATAAATCACCAGAAAGCGTTGGCCCAGGATCGGAAGCGCCCGTTTCAATGCACCACCGGTCCCAAGAAGAGTCGCGCCATCAAACGAGTAGGCAATTTGAACGCCGAGACTGCTTCCGTCGCCTAGTTCTGCCTTGATCATTTCACCGAGGTAGCCAACACAAAGCACTATTCTCCGAAGGCCATGAGAATGCAGCAGCCGTACTTGGTGTACGAGGAACGGTTCGCCTGCGACGTTCAACAGTGATTTCGGCGTTTTCTCGGTCACCGGCCGAAGTCGCGTGGCAAGTCCGCCGGCGAGAATGGTCACAGGCCAGTTGGTCAGGTCAATCTCCTCCCCTCGCGCCTTCATTGAATTAGGATTTTGGTGCCTTCAGGTTCGAATCGGAAACGGATTTCCGTCAATCCTTTCTCGCGCATGGCATGGCGAAGCCGAGCTTTATCTTCGGCATAAAACATGAGAAAGCCGCCCCCGCCGGCACCGATTAATTTTCCGCCGAGCGCGCCATTAGCCATCGCGCAATCATAAAAGTCGTTGATGCGCTCGTTGCTCATGCTCGTCGAACGTTCCTTTTTCCGCTGCCAGTGAACATCCATTAGCCGTGCGAACTCACTAAGATCATTACCTTCCAACGCGCGCTGACTTTGCCGCCCCAGTTCTTTCACAAAGTGCAGGTTCTCAAGCATCGCTCTGTCGGACTGTGTGCTCTTATCGTGCTGTTCCCGCAAAATCTTTGAGGCTGAACGCGTATAACCGGTAAAAAACAGCAATAAGTTCTCCTCCAAATTGAGGTAAGTGTCCTCGGAAATTCTTAAGGGGGACGCCTGGACCTCTCCGTTCGATAGAAAGTGAAAACAAGTGATTCCACCATAAGCGGCAATGTATTGGTCTTGTTTGCCTATTGGTTCGCGCAGCTTTTCCAGTTCGATACAACAGGCCTGCTCGGCCAGCTCGGACGGATGAACAAGATTTTTGTGCAGTGCGTGCAAGGCCTTCAGGAGCGCTGTTGTGAAACTACCCGAAGACCCGAGTCCGGTGCCGGCGGGAATATCGGCCATACTGGCAATCTCCAAGTTCCGCTCCTGCACGCCGGTCATGCCGGCGGGAATATCGGCCATACTGGCAATCTCCAAGTTCCGCTCCTGCACGCCGGTCATCTTGAACGCTTCCCTTATGATCGGGTGCTCGATTTGGTCGATCGTGGATACTTCTTCGAGATGGGAATACTTCAGCAAAAAACCATCTACAAAGCGACGATGAACGGTGATGTAGACGTATTTGTCGATCGCCGCGGCGATAAGAAAGCCGCCGTGCTCGCGATAATACGAGGGCAGATCAGTCCCGCCACCTCCGAGAGAAATTCGCAATGGAGAACGCGTGATGATCATTCGGGACTCCCAAGATGAAAAGGTTAACCGGATTGTCCAGTCGACATCATGCCGTTCCGAGTGCGGACGACGGAAAATCGCAGTCTCGCCAGATCCCTCCGTTACCCTATTTCGTTATTCGTGCTGTGACGTTTTGCCCAGAAACTCATTCCACGTCGCCTTCGTTTCTGCAGGTACATTCGTGTCCGCTTCCAAAAGCCAGGACACCGTCGTTAGCGAGTTGATAACAACCGACATAGCAACCAGCGCAATAAGCAGGTAGCGCAACTGGAATGCCAACCGGCCACTCTGTAGAAAAAACAGAAAAGCGAAAGTAAGAAATGGATAAAATTCCGCAAGGTAACGTTGCGCGAGGCCCATAAACGACAGAATGACGACAACCTGCAGCAAAAGAATCCCCGCAATCGTGCGGTCTACTCCGTCGGAACCTCCAGGCCGAAGCAGCATTGCCATGCCAATCACGGCGCCGAGCAGAATCCACGACGAGCACCATAACAGCGAAGAGTATGTTTCGGTGAAAGGCATAACATAAAGAGTCGGGTGCTCGTAAGGCTCACGGCTTGCCTTCAAGAATGGAGGCTTATCTTGGAATACGGGACGCCGTAAGATGAAATAGTCCGCGAAACTGTAAGGCACACGCTCAAGCCGAAACAGCCCGTGCTCTAGAGCAAACTTCTGCTGCTCTTGGTTGGCGGAGAAACGCATGGGCATCCCGCTGAAGTCACCGAATCGTGCGTACGTTAGAAACAAGTAAAAAAGGAACGCCGCCCCGAGCGGAAGAAAAAGCGCTGCGAGATTACGCACGGGATTCCTGCGGAATAAGCGAAGCGCGAGAACCGGCGCAATCAAGAGAAAGGGCGCACCGAACGTCGCTCGGGATAGTAAAGCTGCGCCGGCACAAAAAGAGAAAGCCAGCAGCGCGCGAGTCAACGCAAATCCTTCCGTTTCTCGAGATCGCAGCGCAAAATAAAGAGCGGCCAGCGACCAGGCCAGTCCCCAAATGATCGCTTCGTCATAGATGGAAAGATTTCCGAGAAGCAGGAGCAGCGGCGAACCGAGAGCGAATCCCACCAGCGAAGCATTGCCCAGCCAATTTCGCCAGCCACTGGACAGTTTGGACGCACTCAAGGCGCTCCTAACGAGTGCAGCGAACGCGGCTAACGCGATCATTCCTGCGCAAAATCCAGAGATGCGCGACCAATTCCCTCGGCCGCCTTGATAGATATAATTTAATGGAATGCGCAGGAACGCTGGGAACGGAATGCGCAGGAACGCTGGGAACGGTCCAAAATACATGCGCGGCTTATCGTCCACGATCATTATTTCGTGCCTGATCGCATCACCATCGACTCCTACGTCGCCTCGCAGAAAATGTTCGGCTTGTGAATCGTAGGCTTTGCCGAGCACCTCGTTGACGAAGATCTGGCGACCTCCGGTCATGGTGAAAAACCACAGAAGCGCGACCAGTACGAAAGCGACCGGCTGGAGATTCGGTGATCGAGTTTCTTCGGCCATCGGAAAGCAACAACTACCCCTTAATGCTCAAAAGAAAACGCCGCTTAGGCGAACAATGGACGTCAACCAGTCCACTAATCATGGTTTCCGAAATCAGCTTTTTTGGCGGTAGCGAACAAGTTCAAACCGAACTTGTGATATTGTAGTCGAATCTCACTCGGCTTGAAGCCAGCACGAACCAGCATGGGCCAGAGATCCCGTTTCCCGTAATACATTTTATGGTCGTCTATCTCGACTGTCGGGCTGAAGCCAAGCCGGAATGCCGATAACTCGAGGAAGCGTTTACCCACCCAGGTTGGGACGTTGACTAGAAGGAGTCCTGAAGGTCTTAGCAAACGCCACGCAGATTGGAGAACCAACTGCGGCTCAACCAGATGCTCCAAGACTGAGATAAGCATCACCACGTCCAGGGTTTCGCTTTCCATTTTCGGAACGATCTGCTCGATCGTTCCCTGATAAAAAGTGAATCTCTTCCGCTTCAGCAGCTCCGGAGCGATCTGGAAATCTACTCCAATGCCTTTTTTCAGTCTCGGCTCTAAAGCGAGTAACTGAGTGGCGCGGTAGCCACAGCCGAGTTCTAACACCTCTAAATCGCTTCGGGTCGGCAGATGCCGACGAATTGCCCGCTGCGACAGCCACACTCCTAGCCGATCAGCCAGGGTCAATCCGTGTTGCCCATAGCTTTCATCTGTCCGCGAACTCACTGCCGATACCTTAAGATGACGCGGTTCGCCATTTCCATCAGCAGCGTGAAGCAGAATGTCTGGAATCCAAGGATGACGAAGAGCAGGCCGAGAATAGCTGGATGCGAGATGGCTTGCAGGTTCAGTCCGAGTTTCAAATAGAGGTAAACGAGATGGCCAAGGAGCATCAGCCCGGCCAACATATTAGCCCGGCCAACATAAACCCAGCCGATGCAATCATCCCACGATCGTACGTCACCAATGTTCGCAACCGCTCCACAAATCGAGGTCGTAATCCGTGAAGGACCCGGGCAAGCAGCCCAATCTGGATCGAGCTGTAACCCAGGGTCGCACAGGTTACCCCAAGGAGCATCCAGTATAGACTAAACCCAATGGGTCCGATTCTCACCGGACCTGTCGAGAGACCTAGAGAAAGCAACAATCCAATTCCCATAAGAGCGATGCCAGGCTTGAGCAGGAATGAATCCGCGGCGTAGACCAGCATCACCTTTAGGTTCACCCAACCTGCCATCCAGGATGATCTCCATCCGACGCGACGGTGGTGACTGAGGCGTCCCTCGCGGTCCTTGTAAAACTTAATGGGCACTTCGGCACTCGCGAGTTTCAATCGCGCGGCTTTCAATACCATCTCGCTTGCGTATTCCCAGCCTTCCGATGTGATATTGATTCTATCCAATGCTTCGCGAGTCGCTCCCCGTATCCCGCAATGAATGTCGGAATAGTTGCTGCGATAAATGCGGTTGAGAATCCAGTTTGTCAGAGGCGTGCCGAAGTAACGGTGCAATTTGGGCATGGCCCCCTTTTCGATACTGCCTCGGAAGCGGCTACCCATTATAAACTCCGCGCCTTTGCGAAATTCCTCCACGAATGGAGCGATCTCACGAAAATCGTAGGTCAAGTCTGCGTCACCCATTAACATCCACTTTCCGCGGATGTATGGAATGGCGTCGATGTAAGCACGGCCAACCCCGCGCTTCGGAGTGCGCAGGACCTCGCCGCCATGTTCGAGAACAATTTTGGGTGTGTTATCGGTCGAACTGTCCACAATGAGGATCTGCCCGGTCACGCCGGCGCGTTTAAGACCTTCCTTGCACCACTCGATAAATTCGCCCACGGTGACTTCTTCATTCATAGCAGGGATGACGATGCTCAGTTGTACTTCTCCGAGCGTCATGCCCTCCGGTTTAAGATGTTCAATGCCGCAACCCAAAGATGCAGTCCCAGACTTTACGTCATTCAGCATTTAGTTTCTCCGGCAATGCCGCAACCCAAAGATGCAGTCCCAGACTTTACGTCATTCAGCATTTAGTTTCTCCGGTTTTACGGGTTTGGCGATGTCTTCATGGATCCCAATCGACGTCGGCTGAGATCGTCGATCAATCACGGCTTTCACCAACGCAGCAAAAATCAGTATTGTGAGCAGAGACATTGGTTGAAGGTACCGCACGCTAGCATCCTTCGAGAGAATGGTGATTGTCCCAAAGAGAATCCAGCTATGGAGGCAAAGCAAAAAAACATACCCCTCGGCCAGGAAAAATATGAGACCGACACAAACGAAGGGTGATAACAGGACAATGTAGTAGTAGGGCTGTGAACGCAAAAAATACTGTTGCGACAGCGTTTTCGTTTTAGCCTCTCGTGCTGACGGCGGCACCAAACGAAAGTGAGTAGCCAGATTCCATTTCTCCTTTTTCGGCCAATTGTTTCGCGTCTTTCCTAACTCAACCTTAGCCTGTCTACGGATGTGCTTGAAATTCCAGTAGTGTAAGAACGTCTTGGCGCCCAGCGATATCACGTCCAGTGGGCGACGCAACAACGCATTCAATGCTGTCTGCTTCGCTACCTGGTTCGAGACCATGTCGTTCGGCTCGATCTGCTTCCACCGGTCGGCAAGGCCTCCAGGCGAATAGAGCTGACCGTCCCTTGACCAGACGTCGTTCAGTCGAAACTCATTACCCCTTGCAATCAACTCAGATAAGCGGGGGTCGGGAGAATCAGTCGGTTTAAGAACAGGCGCCCACGTCGTTAGCACGCTAAGTCCAGTATTATGCAGAAGGGCAGGTTCTCGACTCGCGAGCCTACCGTTGAGTTGCCGATAGCCTTGCTGAAGAAGAAACATAAACAAAACGCTAAATGCCAGGTGTAGTCCTGCCGACTTTAGTCCGGAAACCTTCGATAATGTGGAGGAATGTTTCCCAAACGCTGCGCGAATTTCTGGAAAAAAAGCTATAACCGGTAACAAAACGACACTGATCTGAGCAACAAGTAGATAACTCATCCTGAAGCCTATTGCGAATATCGACAGTATTTCGACAATTGCCAGCTGCCAAAGACGCTGCTGCTTCAGGTATAGAAACGAAAAGAACAACGCGAAGGCGTAGAAGAAAAGGCTAACGGTCTCCGTCATGACGTAGCGCTCCCATACCAATTGCAACGGATCCAGCGAACAAAGAACCCCAAAAAGATAGGACAAGCCAGAAGTGAGTCCAAAAATACACCGGCAAATAAGTGCAACTAAAATTGCGGTGACTGTGGCAAGAAAAGCCTGAAGAATCAGTAATGAACTCAAACTCCCCGTCCCGAGCGATGACCAGCGAATCACATACCCGTATAAAAATGAGCGGTCAGGAGGAATCCACCCGGACACTGCCGTAAACAGATAGCTTCCTGAGTCTCCCATAAATAGTTGTGGCAATGGATCGAGTCCGAGAAGAACGAACTTCAATGCCAGGATCAGAAAGCAAAATAACCACCAATGTGGGTCTACGAAAAAGCTGGGAGAGCCAGTAACCCTCGCTGCGGCTGGTGCCTTAAACATCGGAAAGAGGATGACGCGTTAGAGTGTCACCCCATTTAAGGTTGCTGGGCCTACTTTTTGAACTCGAGCGCGCCTTTTTTGACTGCGTAAGTGTAGCCTACCATCAGGATTGTGATGAAGCTGAGCATGCTCCAGAAAATAACGCTGCTCTGCCTGATAGAGTCGCGGTACACGACCGCCCACGGGTACATAAACACAATCTCGAGGTCGAACAGAATAAAAAGCATCGCCACCACGTAAAACTTCACGCTGAAGCGCGGCTGGCGTTCACCCTGGGGGATCATGCCGCATTCGTACGGGGTATCTTTGGCGGCCGTACGTTTTCCACTCTTGCCTACCAACACACTGACGACCAACGCCGAAGCGGCGAAGAGAATGGCTACGAGAATTTGCAGGAGAACCGGCAAATATTCGCGTAGCATCCGGAATTCCCTGGAATCAGGAGGTTTCGGTTATTTTACACCAGCAAGATGGCCATTCTGCTGGGCAATCGCGGCGGCCAAAGCCGAAGGCAACCCCTTGTACTTCTTGCCGTTCTTCTTGACCGCGCCCCGCGCCACGAGATTTTGCAATTTCTCGTAAGCTCGCAAGCGCAGCATTTCCTCGCCACCGCTGGCAGCGTTCCGGGCCCGAAGATTCTCGTGCACGATGTCGAACAACTGCTTAAATTCGAACGACGAACGCCGTGAGAGGACAGCGACCAGCTCCTCAGTTACCAGATCAGGAACGCGACGGGAGAATGCATTTTTCTTTAGAATAGCCATAAGGTGAGAAAAATAGCACGTTTTCTGCCCAACTGCAGCACCTTTCTTTGGTTTCCCGTAGCTGAAACTCCAAAGAGTGCCGAAATGACGCAGCTCTCCGGCCCGGCTCCCATCTATGGCGTGGCCGATGGGCTGCTTACCGCCGGCTGCGGCGTGGCTGTCGAAGAAGGCGCCCAACTGCCAAAGCCTGTGGCGGCTTGCTGTCGTGCCGCCGTGCCGACGCTGCTCAGGATGGCGAGCCCGATCGCCGCCTGGTCTAACGTGATTGGTCCGAGCGACTCCGCCACATAGCCGTCGCGGTCATATCTTTGCGAGGAGACAATCGGACTCAGGTGCTTTGTGATGACCTCTGGCGATGGAAGCTTACCTAGATCAACGGAACGAGCTATCGCCGGCATGAATGCCGCAGCCATTAGCAACATCGGACGAAGCGAAGCATCAAGGCGCGAATACAGCAGCGCGGTATCCACGTATGAGAAAAAATTAGTTGGCGCCGGCAACAACCGCTCAGCGGCCTTGTAGGTTTGCGAATTAGAAAGCTCCGAAGAGCTACCCGTGCTGCGTCTCACTGCCTCTTCTACCGATACGGGATTCAAACCGGCGATAAGAATCCGGTCAGACAACGCGATCGTTGGAGTGATTGCGACGAGTGTGGCTGCCGATTGTTTCGAGAAATAGCGGACGCCGTCCTTCTCTGTTTGCGTCCAGATTGCCCCTTCATCGGCGCGTGTGAACGCTTCGACGATCTTGCTGGCCCTGGCCATTTCCACCACTGGCAGAGTCAGAAGTAAAGATGGCCAATGGGCGTTGGATGGCCAGTCTGCCAGAAGTAAAGATGGCCAATGGGCGTTGGATGGCCAATCTGCCAACGCTCCCAACTCGAAGCCAAACGCGGCTTTCCAATCATCGGCTGCGATCCCACTGGTGGCGAAGTCCTGGAAGAGTTTCTGCACTGCTCCACTCAGCGTAGCGGCCTGATTTAGTGTTTCCATCTTTTCGCCCAGATTGAGCAGCATCGCCAGATAGAAAAATGTCTCCTTTGTTCCAAGTGTTAGCGAGGAGCGGTTAAGCGTACCGTCAGTCTCGATCTTTGGCATTCCGAGAAAAAGCACGTCGCGTATTTTTCCGTTCTCAAATCGCGACGAACCCGCAATGCACCGCATTTTTTCAAGCATGGTGGTCTCTCCGAGGGTCGGGTTTGATTGGACTGCAGCACGCAGCGCGGCAAGCCGCTCGGAAAATGCCTTGGGCTGGAGATAGAAAAACGCTGCATCGTTCGATGGCCGGTGCGCGATCGCTATCCGGTACGCTTCGTCCTTATCAAGCGTTTCCCCTGAATCGTTCGCGCGATGGTCGACGCGATCGAGCAGCGCCTTTAATTCCGTCACGTTTGTTGCCGCGAAGAACCATGGGCGATCATATGTTGTTGCCAGCGTGAATGGAGTCGCTGCGACCACATCGATTTCATGGCCCTGATACTGAAGTTTCTCGCTCTTCGTGCCTGGACGTTGTTCCAAAAGCATGGCGCGCCACTTGCCGATGACCCGCTCAGCGTCCTCTTGGGTCCCGCGAAAACGAAAGCCGCCCACGAGGCTTGGAGCGCTATCGCTGATGGACGTCAAGGCGAAGAAGGCGTTCTTTGGGTCGAGCTGTTCGAGCTCCTGCAGTGTCCCAAGAACCTTCGGGGTTGGCATGTTGTCCAGCGGCTTGCGCAGGAAATCCTGCACGGCCGGTTCGCGGTACAGCTGATAAATATCCGACTGACGCCACTCATCGCGTGTCCGACTAAAGTCCGGCAGGTGCGCAAAAAAAATTGTTCTCCGCGGCAGAAACGCGCTCACGGAAGCGCCCGAAACCTGTTGCGAAAAATTCCAGTAGTACCAACCGGCATATGCGGCAACAGCGACCGCAATGATCAGCAACAGAATTCGTCTCATAAACAGCGCCTCAAGCGCGGATGCTCGATACTCGATGCTGCATACTGGATCAAACGTAAACTTGATCGAGCGGCCTGAGCGTAATGATTAGGCCCTGGGATGAAATTGGCGATGCACGGCTTTCAATCGCTGTTGATCGACGTGTGTATAAACTTGGGTCGTCGAAATGTCGGCGTGACCAAGCATTTCCTGGATGATACGCAGATCGGCGCCGTTCCCCAGCAGATGCGTCGCGAAGCTGTGTCGCAGAAGGTGAGGATAAATGTGCTGTTGCGAAGCTGTGTCGCAGAAGATGAGGATAAATGTGCTGTTCGAGTCCGGAGCGCCGCGCATGTTGTTTTACGATCTGCCAGATGCGCGCTGTTGTTAGTTTGGTTCCGCGCTCCGAAAGAAAAATTTCGCTGCTGCTGCGGCGCTTCACTAGTTTCGGCCGTTCAGTGGACAGGTACGCTGCCAGTGCTTCGCATGCCTTGCGGCCCACCGGCACAATCCGCGTCTTGTTTCCCTTACCGGTTACTCGCACAACTCGTTCTTCGAAGTTGAAGTTCTCAAGACGCGCGTTTGCCAGCTCCGAAATACGCAGACCGCTTGCGTAAAGCAATTCGATCATCGCCCGATCGCGTAACCCGTGAAGAGCATTCGTATCGATCCCTTCAAGGAACTGCTCGATTTGTAATTCGTTCAGTGTTTCTGGGAGATATCGCTCGATTCGCGGAAGCGCCAGCGCTTCAGCCGGATCACGCTGAACCTCGCCTCTGGCGACCAGGAAGCGAAAAAAAATCTTCAGCGCGACCACGATGAGTTTGATCGAAGAAGCGGAAAGGCCGGCGCGCTTGCGATCGGCGAGATATTCGCCGATCGCTGGCAATGTCACCGCGCGCGGATCTTCAATTTTTTTCCTGACGGCGCACCAGCGCGCAAATTCACTCAGCGATCTTTGGGTAGAAAGCTGATAATTTTCAGAAAGACCGCGCTCGATTGCGAGGAAACGGATAAACGAGTCGATCGCGTCTTCCATCTTCCACATTGTAGCGACCGGCGGGGCGCCTGCAAAATCACCCTGTTGCGGCGGGAAGGCCGCCCGCGACGGAATTGAGAACGCAGCCGATCCGCCTGATGCGCATCTCCACAGTGAAAGCAGGCTGCGATATCTTGACA
>Ga0193726_1001294_pt1 | contig 20292 bp, 19 predicted proteins | sample H2c1metaG_FD_144928 | JGI IMG/M metagenome (GOLD analysis project Ga0193726, IMG submission 144928) | Soil microbial communities from a riparian zone of the East river system, Colorado, United States - H2c1 | ecosystem: Environmental > Terrestrial > Soil > Riparian zone | place: USA: East River... | reverse complement strand
TCGAGGCTGATGCGCGCGATCACGTCCTTGCCGTTGGACATCTGCGCACCGTGCGCCTGGATGCCGGCCGCCAGGAACGGCTCGACGTAACCGGCATGGTCGAACAGCTCCAGGGTGCGACTCCACAACACCAGGGCTTTCGACTTGTCGGTTCTTTCGGCTGATTTGTCGACGATGCGGACCGAAATGCCATGGCGCACAAGCTCATTTGCCATCGTCAAGCCCACAGGGCCTGCGCCCGAGATGAGGACGTCTACCTTCGCCATCGATGCGCTCCCACCATTCGCTTCAGGGAAAATCTACCCGGCGTCCCGAGCGAAGCAAAGGACCTCATCGCCACTTGCCACGGGCATGAGATCCTTTGCTTCGCTCAGGATGACAGAGACGTTAAAGCGCCTTCACTGCCTGCAGCACCTCGTCGACATGGCCAGGCACCTTCACCTTGTGCCAGACCTTGGCGACGGTGCCGGTCTTGTCGATCAGGAAGGTGGCGCGCTCGATGCCCATGTACTTGCGGCCATAGAGGCTCTTCTCGACCCAGGTTCCGTACTTCTCGCAGATCTTGCCGTCCTCGTCGGACACCAGCGGGAAGGTGAGGCCGTACTTCTTCTTGAATTTGTCATGCTTCTCCACGCTGTCCTTGGAGATGCCGATCACCTGGGCCTTGACCTTGGAGAAGTTGGGCAGGGCGTCGCGAAAGCCGCAGGCTTCGGCGGTGCAGCCCGAGGTGTCGTCCTTGGGATAAAAGTAGAGCACGACCGGCTTGCCGCGCAGGTCCGACAGCTTCAGCTTCTTGCCGCCGTCGGTGGCGGCGCTGAAATCCGGTGCCTTCTTCCCTTCTTCGACGCTCATGAATCGCTCCCTCTGCCCGCGCTGCGGGGTTTCCAGCCGGCGGCGCGCGCCGGCTCCTCGACGATGCGCGTGTATATAGCACGCGCCGCCTGCGTCTCCGCCTCGATGCGCACCCGCAATTCGTCGAGGTCGCGCGCGCCCTCGGTCGCAGCGACGAGCCGTTGCTGGCCCTCCGGCGCCTTGGTCTCGTCGAACGCCGCCTCGTCGCCGTTCAGGGTGAGCCGCAGCAGGCTCTGCACGTCCGAGAGCAGCGTGCGGGCGGCGGCCAGGCGCTCGGCGTCGTTTTGCGCCAAAAGGCCGGCTGCCGCCGTGCGGCGCAGCATCTCGGCTGGATGGGGGTCGAGCAGGTCGGGCCGCGCCGCGGCGTGGCGCAGCGCCAGGTACTGCGCCACGAAGTCGATGTCGAACAGGCCGCCAGGCAGGTGCTTGAAGTCCCATCGACTCTTGGCCGGCATGTGGCGGGCGATGCGGTCGCGCATGTCGGCCACGTCGCGCACCAGCGCCGCGGGGTCGCGCGGCCGGCAGAGCGTGGTCCTGACGATGTCTGACAGCCGCTTGGCCAGGCCCGGCCGGCCGTGGATCACGCGCGCGCGCGTGAGCGCCATCTGCTCCCACGTCCAGGCCGATTGCGCATGGTAGCTCTCGAAGCCCTCCAGCGAATTGGCGAGCGGTCCGGCACGGCCGGACGGGCGCAGCCGCATGTCGACCTCGTAAAGGCCGCCCTCGTTGGTGTGGGCGGTGAGCGCCGTCACGATCTTGGCGCTGAGCCGCGTATAGTACTGGGTCGCCGGCAGCGGCTGCGCGCCATCCGACGCCTCGAGGCCGGACGGGATGTCGTAGATGAAGATCAGGTCGAGATCGGACGTGGCCGACATCTCGCGGCTGCCGAGCTTGCCCATGCCCAGCACGGCCAGGCGCTGGCCGCGGAAGCCGCCATGCGTCTCGGCAAAGCGCTGCTCGACCCGATCGCACAGCGCGGAGATCGTGGCGACGGCGATGTCGGAATAGGCGAGGCCCGCCTCGGCCGGCCGCACGATCGCCTTGAGCTGCTGGACGCCCACTTGGAAGCGCCGGTCATTGGCCCAGCGCCGCGCCAGGTCGAGGATGTCTTGGTCGTGATCGACCTTGGCCAGTTGCGCGGCGAGATCGGCCGCCATTTCCGGCGCCTCGGGCAGCGGCCGGTAGAAGGCGGGCGACAGCACCGAATCGAGCAGGAGCGTGCGGCGCGCGAGATGGGCGGCAAGGCCGGGCGCGCTGCCCATGATCGCCGCCACCAGCTCGAGCAGTGCCGGGTTGGCCTTGAACAGCGAGAAGAGCTGGATGCCCGCCGGCAGGTTGCCGAGGAAGAGATCGAAATTCAGCAGCGCCTGATCGGGCGCGGCGGTCGAGCCCAGCGCCTTCAGGAGGCCGGGCATCAACTCGGTCAGGAGTTCGCGCGCGCGTGCCGTCGCGGTGGCGCGGTAGCGGCCGTGGTGCCAGCGCCGCACGATGCCCGCCGCCGCCGAGACATCGCGAAAGCCCAGCGCGCGCAACGTCTCGAGCGTGCCCGGATCGTCGTCGGTGCCGGTGAACACCAGGTTGCCGCCCGGGCCGGCCAGGCTGGGCGCCTCCTCGAACAGCCGTGCATAGTGGCCTTCCACGCAATGCAGCCAGTCGAGCAGATCCCTCTGGAAGGACGCGGAATCGGCATAGCCCAGGAAGGTGGCGATCGCCGCCACGCCCGCCTCGTCGCCGGGCAGGCTGTGGGTCTGATGGTCATGCACCATCTGCAGGCGGTGCTCGACCCGGCGCAGGAAGCCGTAGGCCTCGATCAGCTCGTCCGCCGCCGCGGGCGCGACATGGCCCGCAGCGGCCAGTGCGCGCAGCGCCTCGCAGGTGCCGCGCAGCCGGAGCGAGGGGTTGCGGCCGCCGAAGATGAGCTGCTGGGTCTGGGCGAAGAACTCGATCTCGCGGATGCCGCCGCGCCCCAGCTTGATGTTGTGGCCCAGCACCTTGACCGCGCCGCCGCCACGATGGGCGTCGATCTGGCGCTTGATCGAATGGATGTCGTGGATGGCTGCGAAATCGAGGTGCTTGCGCCAGATATAAGGCGTGAGCTCCGCCAGAAAGGCCGAGCCGACGGCCTTGTTCCCGGCCACCGGGTGCGCCTTGATCATGGCGGCCCGCTCCCAGTTCTGCCCGACGCTCTCGTAGTAGAGCTCGGCCGCCTGCACCGACATGGCAATCGGTGTCGAGCCCGGGTCGGGACGCAGCCTGAGGTCGGTGCGGAAGATGTAGCCGTCGGCCGAGGTCTCCGACATGAGCTGCACCAGCAGCCGCGCGCCGCGCACGAAATGCCGCGACAGAAGCTCGTTGTTGGTGAGCGCCGGAGCGTCGCGGTCGTAGAGCAGGATGAGGTCGATGTCGCTCGAGTAGTTGAGCTCGCCGGCGCCCAGCTTGCCCATTCCGAGCACCGTGAGGGCCGCCGCGTCGGGGTTGTCGCCGATGGCGAGCTGTCCGTCGCGCGCGAGCTGCAGCAGGATCGAATCGGTGAGGGCGCCCAGGCAGCCCGAGGCGAAGGCGCTGAGCGCGCCGGTCACCTTGTCGAGCGGCCAGACCCCGGCGATGTCGGCGACGGCGACGTTGAGCGCCAGGCGGCGCTTGAGCTGGCGCAGGTTCGTCGCCACCGCGGCGGGCGCGGCGCCTGCGCTCGCGGCCGCGCGCACGGCCTCGAGCTCGGTCGCGAGGTCCGAGCCGATGGCATCGGGCCCGCGGCGCCATAGATCGGTCATAAAAAACGGGTTTTGTAGGGCTGTTTCGGTCAAATACGGGCTGTTGCCGAACAGGGCATCGAGCAGCGCCACTTCGTCGGGATCGCCGGGTCGCGCCGCCTTCTCGTTCCATCGCGTCCACGCCACGTCCCGCCGCTCTGGGTCGTGCGGTCGCGGTAGGCGAGCGGTCGAAAGCCAAGACATGCGATGCGGGGCTCGGGTAAGTTGTTGCAATCTGGCGTCACGCTCGCCCAGGCGTGTTGCCATCGTCAAGAAGTTGGAAGTATCGGCCTTGGTCAAGCGAACTTATCGGGTGTGTGCACGCGTAGTGGGCGGTGTTTGCCTCGCCTTGGCCGTGGTCGTGGTGGTGGCCGGGCTTCGCTTGATGGCGGGACCTGTCGACCTCGACTTCCTGAAGGCGCGGCTCGTTGAGGCGGCCGACGTGCCGGGCAACGACATCACACCTGATGCCGACCGCATCTCCTTGGAATGGGGCGGGCTTGGCGAGCCCATGCGGCTGGTTTTTACCGGGTTGCGCTTCACCAATGGCCAGCACCAGGTCATCGCCACGGCGCCCAAGGCTGCGCTCACCTTCGATCCGCGCAGCGTCTTCCAGGGCATGCTGCTGCCGACCTCGATCACCATCGAGCGGCCGACCATCGAAGCCGAAATCGACCGCGACGGCGGCATGATGCGCCGCATCTTCTCCGATTCGAGCTCGCAGTCGCAGGGCGAGGCAGTGACCATCCTGGTCGAGCAGCTGCTGGCCGAGCCCAACTACGAATCGTTGATCGGCCAGCTCGACACGGTCAAGATCGAGCAGGCGAAACTCACGCTGCGCGATACCAAGACGGGCATCATCTGGGTCGCCCCGTCTGCGCGCGGCGAGCTCAGGCGCGACGCGGCAGGCGTCATCATCTCGGCCGACGCGCGTTTCAGCCGCGGCGGCGACCCCATCGACGTCTCCCTGACCGGCGTCTATGCGCGCGACCGCAGCCGCTTCTCGGTCGACGCCAATATCGCCGGCATCAAGCCCTCGATGTTCGCCGATCTGTCGCCCGATGCGGTGTTGCTGCGCGGCGTCGACATCGCGCTGTCGGGCCGCCTGCACGTCGACGGCGACGGCAAGGGCGATGTGCGCAACGTGGCCATCGACGTCACTGGCGGCGACGGCCGGGTGACTCTGCCGGGCATCCTGCCGGCGACGCATCAGGTCAAGTCGGTGGCCGCCCACGCCACGGTGGATGCGGCAACGCATACGATGAAGATCGAGCGCATCGACGCCGATTTCGGCGCCGCCAAGATCCTGATTACCGGCACCGGCACGAAGACGCCGGAAGGCCAGGTGTTTGCCGGCCGCGCCGAGGTGCTGCGCATCCCGGTGGATCGCCTGGGCGACTACTGGCCGCTCGACTTCGCGCCGGGCGGCCGGCAGTGGGCGCTCGCCAATCTCAGCAATGGCGACATCGACGTTGCCGCCGAGTTCGCGCTGAGCGCGCCCGGCAACGACCTGGCGCAGATCAAGGTCGATCGCCTGGTCGGCCTGATCGACTATCGCGGCATGACGGTGCGCTACATGCCGCGCATGCCCGAGATGCAGCGCGTCACGGGCAAGGCGCGCTACGAGGGCGGCACGCTGCATTTCGACGTGGCGAGCGGCAGCGCGGTGGGGCTGCGCACATCAGGCGCCACGATCGACCTCACCGGGTTGGACGGCCCGGCGCCGCAATATGCCAGCCTCCGCTTGCCGATCGTCGGATCGGCGCCGGACGTCATTCGATTCCTGGCGCGGCCCAAGCTCGGCCTGTCGCGCGACATGCTCTACGACTACAGGCGGGTCGGCGGCGAGGCGGTGATCGACGTATCGCTGAGCTTTCCGCTGCTCGACGCCCTTGCCGTCGCCGATCTCGACATCAAGGCCGAGGCGCAGGTGTCGAAGTTCTCGCTGAAGAATGCCCTGGGCGAGCTTGACCTCACCGACGCCACCGCCCGAATCAAGTATGCCGGTTCGGAGCTCGGCGTCGCCGGCACCGGAAAGTTCGACGGCAACTTGGTCGAGATCGGCTGGCGCGAGATGTTCGGCGCCAAGGTGCCGTTTCGCCGCCGCTACGACCTAAAGGGCACGGTGCCGGCCAACCTCGTGGCCAAGGCGGGATTTCCCTCCGTCGAGCCCTACGTGACCGGGCCCGTCGCCACGGCGCTGCACTATCAGGTGGCGACCAATGGCACGAGCGAGGTGGTCGGCCGCTTCGAGATCAAGGGCGCCAAGGCGGTGGCGCCGCCGCTCGGCTGGACCAAGGAACCGGGCACCGACGGCCAGGTGCTTGTAGCGCTGAAGCTCGCCGCCGGCGGCAAGCTCACCACCATCGATTTCGAGGGTCACGCCAACGGCCTGCTGGCCAAGGGCCAGGTGCGCTTTGCCGGCGACAACGCCGTGCAACAGATCGTGCTGCAGCAGATCAAGATCGGGCGGACCGACGTTGCGGTCGACTGGAAACGCGTCCCGGGCGGCGTCGAGCTCGCGCTGCGCGGACCGTCGCTCGAACTGCCGCGCGTGCGCACCATGATGAAGGCGCGCGACGAGGTCGCGGCCAAGGATCCGGCCGGCGCGGCCGCCACGGCGCGCACCAGCACCAAGCTCGCCCTGCAGATCCAGCAGGTCCTGACCGAGCGCGGCACGCTGAGCTATGTCAACGGCCGGCTCGCCCTGTCGGGCGAACGCATCGCCTCGGCCGACATGACGATCGGCGGCGGCAAGGGCTCGACTTTCCGTGTCACACCGTCGGGGTCGGGCCGGACCCTGTTCCTTTACGTCGCCGATTTCGGGATGATGCTGCGCGACGCGGGCTGGCTCGACGGCCTGGCCAGCGGCTACCTGCACATCGAAGGCCGCTACGACGACAGCGCGGCGGATTCGCCGGTCACCGGCTTCCTCAAGATGGGCCCCTACCGGCTGGAGAGGGTGGCGCCGCGCGGAGACGTCGGCACGCTCAATTCCGCGATCGACGGTCTCGGCCGCGCCGGCAACGCGCTGCAGCAGTTCGACGGCCTCGAGGCCAACGTCACCAAGAAGGGTGACCGCATCCAGATCAAGAACGGCCGCACCAACGGCACCTCGATCGGACTCACCACCCAGGGCTTCGTCGATCTCAGCCAGGACACGGCACGGCTGGGCGGCGTGGTTGTGCCGGCCTTTGCGCTCAACAATCTTCTGTCGAACGTGCCGCTGCTCGGTCCGCTGCTGACCGGCGGCAAGGATGGCGGCCTGTTCGCGATTTCGTACCAGCTGCACGGCCCGCTCGACGACCTCAAGACCACCATCAACATGATGTCGGCGGTGACGCCGGGGGCGCTGCGCGAACTCTTCAACTCGCCGCCCGACGCCCTGCAGGCGCCGCTGCCGGCGGAGATGCAGCGCGCGCCTTAGACTATTTTCCTCCCCGCGCGTCGCGCGGGGAGGTGCCCGCGTGATGGGTGGGGGCATGCGACGGCGCCACCTCCCCAGCTTCGCTGCTAGCGGGTGGACACAATTCGGAATTCATACCTCCCTCGTCTTACGGGGGAAGTAGGTGAGATGATGATGTGTCCACTCCGTAGCAGCTTCGCTGGGGAGGAAGAATCTTTAGACCGCTCGCACCAGGACGTGCCGCTTGCGGCCGGCGGAGAGCTTGAGCGTGCCCGACGAATCGAGGTCGCCTTCGCCCACCGTCGCGGTGTCGCCGGCGATCGGCTTGTCGTTCAGCCGGCCGCCGCCGCCCTTGATCAGTTTGCGTGCCTCGTTGCGGCTTTCCGCCAGTCCCGCTTCGTGCAGCAGCTCGAAGGCGGCGATGCCGGCGGCCAGGCGTGCGCGCGGCACGTCGACGGTCGGCAGCGTGTCGCCCTTGGCGCCTTCCTCGAAGGTGCGGCGTGCGGTCTCGGCGGCCTGCTCGGCCGCTTTCTTGCCGTGCGCGAGCGTGGTGATCTCGGTGGCAAGGACCTTCTTGGCTTCGTTGATCTCCTGGCCCTTCAAAGCCGCGAGGCGAGCGATCTCGTCGAGCGGCAAGTCGGTGAAGGTCCGCAGGAAGCGGCCGACATCCTCGTCTTCGGCATTGCGCCAGTACTGCCAGAATTCGTAGGGGCTGAGGCGATCGGGATTGAGCCACACCGCGCCGGCCGCGCTCTTGCCCATCTTGGCGCCCGAGCTGGTCGCCAGCAGCGGCGAGGTGAGAGCGAACAGCTCCGCGCCCTCCATGCGGCGGCCGAGATCGGCGCCCATGACGATGTTGCCCCACTGGTCCGAGCCGCCCATCTGCAGGATGCAGTTGTGGCGCTTGTGAAGCTCCACGAAGTCGTAGGACTGCAGTATCATGTAGTTGAATTCGAGGAAGGTGAGCGGCTGGTCGCGCTCGAGGCGCAGCTTCACCGAATCCATGGTCAGCATGCGGTTGACCGAGAAATGCCGGCCGACGTCACGCAGCAACGGGATGTAAAGGAGCGTGTCGAGCCACTCGGCGTTGTTGGCCATCACCGCGTCGGTCGGGCCGGTGCCGAACTTCAGGAAGTTCGAGAAGCTCTTCTTGATGCTCGCCATGTTGGCGTCGATCTGCTGCGGCGTCAGAAGCTGACGCGACTCGTCGCGGCCCGACGGGTCGCCGACCTTGGTCGTGCCGCCGCCCATCAGCGTGATCGGCTTGTGGCCGGTCTTCTGCCACCAGCGCAGCAGCATGATCTGCGTGAGGTGGCCGACATGCAGCGAATCGGCGGTGCAGTCGAAGCCAATATAGGCCGTGCGCGTGCCCGTCGACAGCAGCTCGTCGAGCCGCGCCGCGTCGCTGCACTGATGCACCATGCCGCGCTCGTGCACGACCCGCATGAAATCCGACTTGAAGTCCGCCATCTCTCCGCTCGGCGATTTGTCCGTGAAGGGCCGCGGGTGTAACACGGGGCCGCCCGCGTCTCAACGGATCCTGGTATGTCCTCGTCCTTCCTGCATGCTCTTGGCCTGATGAGCGGGACCTCGGTCGACGGCGTCGATGTGGCGCTGGTCGAAACCGACGGCGAGCGGCTCGCCTCTTTTGGCCCGGTCCTGACGGTGCCCTACACCGACGACTTCCGCCGCGTGATCCGCGCGGCCTTCGGCGCCGAGCAGCCGAACGAGGCGACGGCTGCCGCCGGACGGGCCGTCACCGAGGCGCATGCCGACGCGGTGCGGCGCTGGTCGCGGGAGACCGGCACGGCGCTGTCGACGCTCGACGTCGTGGGCTTCCATGGCCAGACCATCACGCATCGCCCCGAGAAGCACTTCACCTGGCAGATTGGGGATGGTGCGGCCCTTGCCAAGGCGCTTGGCGTGCGCGTGGTGAACGATCTGCGCGGCGCCGATGTTCTGGCGGGCGGGCAGGGCGCGCCGCTGGTGCCGATCTATCACGCCGCCCTCGTACACGACCTGCCGCGGCCGCTCGCGGTGCTGAATATCGGCGGCGTCGCCAACGTGACGTGGATCGGTGCGGACGGCACGCTGCTGGCCTTCGACACCGGCCCGGGCAATGGACCGATCGACGATTGGTGCGCCAGGCGCGCCGGTCGGCGCTTCGACGAGGACGGCGCGCTTGCCGCATCGGGCAAGGTCGATCGCACCCGCCTCGAACGCTTCAGCGAGCACCGCTACTTTGCGCGCAAGCCGCCCAAGTCGCTCGATCGCGGCGATTTCAACGACTCATGGGCCGAGGGTCTCGGCGCCGCCGACGGTGCGGCAACGCTCACCCGCGGCACGGCGCGCGCCATCGCACTCGCGGCCCGCCATTTCCCCGCGCCGGTGACGCAATGGGTGATCGCCGGCGGCGGGGCGCGCAATCCGACTCTTTTGAAAGCGATCGCCGAGGAAACCCGCGGCAAGATCGTGACGGCCGACAGTCTTGGCTGGAACGGCGATGCGCTGGAGGCTCAGGCTTTCGGCTTTCTCGCCGTGCGCTCGCTGCGCGGCCTGCCGCTCACCTTTCCCGGAACAACCGGGGCACCACGTCCGATGACGGGCGGGAAGGTGAATTTGCCATGATCCGTCATCTCGACCGAGGCGCCCCTCGAATACCTCGGGGTAAACTCCGCGCCGAGCGGAGAGATCTTCTCTCAACGACAAGCCGCAAATCGTTGAAGCAAGGCCCCTCGGCTTCGCTCGGGGCGACGGAAGCTACGGCTCCTTGTTGCTGGTCGCGCGACCGGGCGGATTGAGCAGACTCTTGGCAACGTACCTGTCGACCTCGACGGCGAGCTTATCGAGCGAGTCATGGTAGAAGTGGTTGGCGCCTTTGATGGTGCGCGATTCCACGGTGATGCCCTTCTGCAGCGAGAGCCGCGCCACCAGCTTCTGGATGTCGGCGATCGGCACGACCTCGTCCTTCTCCGCGCCCACGATCAGGCCGGACGACGGGCAGGGCGCCAGGAAGGCGAAGTCGTAGGAGTTGGCCGGCGGCGATACCGAAATGAAGCAGTCGATCTCGGGACGGCGCATCAGGAGCTGCATGCCGATCCAGGCGCCGAACGAGTAGCCCGCGATCCAGCACGACTTGGCGTCGGCGTTCATGCTCTGCAACCAGTCGAGGGCCGCCGCTGCATCCGAGAGCTCGCCCATGCCGTTGTCGAAGCGGCCCTGGCTGCGGCCGACGCCGCGGGTGTTGAAGCGCAGCACCGAAAAGCCGCGGTTAACGAAGACGTGGAACAGCGAGAAGACGACCTTGTGGTTCATCGTCCCGCCATATTGCGGATGGGGATGAAGAATCAGCGCGATGGGCGCGTGTTCTTCCTTGCTCTGGTGATAGCGGCCCTCCAGACGGCCCTCAGGGCCGGTGAACATCACATCAGGCATCTAGACTCCGGATTTTCCTCATTATTGGCCGCCCATGGGGGCGGGAGGAGCGGTTTTTCAGGGGGAATCTTGATACTTGACCAACCTACTCAGGTTTACTAAACCCTACCGCCTTAGTTGGTTTTTCCCCAGATCCCTGTGTGGGGGTCCGCAATATCGTAGCAAGGCCTTGGTTTTCAAGACCTTTCGGCACTTGCCCAGGATGAGCCGGCCAAAGCCGGCACGAGGAGGATGCTGTGAAGCTCAGCACCAAGGGTCGTTATGCCGTCATGGCGATGGTCGATTTGGCCCGTCATGCGCAGGCCAAGCCGGTGTCGCTGTCGGACATAGCCACGCGGCAGGAAATCTCTTTGTCATATCTGGAGCAGCTTTTTGCGCGCCTGCGCCGGGCCGGCCTGGTGAAGAGCGTGCGCGGTCCGGGCGGCGGCTACCGCCTGACACGCGGCTCCGCCGATACGCGCGTGTCGGAGATCATCCTGGCGGTCGACGAGCCGATCAAGGCGACGCGCTGCACCGAGATGGGCGCCACCGGCTGCCGCGCCGATCGCAGCAAGTGCCTGACCCACGATCTGTGGGAGGAGCTGGGCAACCAGATCCACATGTTCCTGAGCTCGGTCACCCTGCTCGACGTGCTGGAGCGCAAGCTCAGCCCGCGCATCGCCGAAGCGCCCACCCCGGCTGCGACCAAGTCTGACGCGATGGCTGCTGCAAGCTAGGACCGACTGCAATGGCCGCGTTCGCGTACCTCGATCACAACGCCACCAGCCCGCTGCGCCCGGCAGCGTTCGACGCCATGGTCGAGGCACTACGCACCGGCGGCAATCCCTCGTCCGTCCATCGCAGCGGCCGTGCGGCGCGCAGCCGGGTCGATGGAGCGCGTCGCCAGGTGGCAGCGCTGCTGGGCGCCCTGCCGGCGGAGATCGTGTTCACCTCGGGCGGCACCGAAGCCAACAACATGGCGATCGACGGCAGCGGCCGGAAGCGCGTGCTGGTCTCTTCCGTCGAGCACGACAGCGTGTTGAAGGCCGCTGCAAACGTTGAAGTCATTCCGGTCGATGCCGAGGGCGTCATTAATCTGGGCGCGCTCGAGCAGATGCTCGCGTTATCCGGTGAACCGGCGCTGGTGTCGGTGATGTTCGCCAATAATGAGACGGGCGTGTTGCAGCCGATCGCCGATGTCGTTCGGCTGGCGCGCCAGGCCGGTGCGCTCGTGCATTGCGATGCCGTGCAGGCCGCCGGCAAGGTGCGGGTCGATCTGCACGGGCTCGGCGTCGACTATCTCAGCCTCTCGGCCCACAAGCTCGGCGGCCCGACGGGCATTGGTGCCCTGGCGATCCGGAGCGACGCGCCGTTTGCGCCAGATCGGCGCGGCGGCGGGCAGGAATCCAATCGTCGTGCCGGTACGGAGAACGTGGCCGGCGTCGCGGGCTTTGGCGCCGCCGCCGAGGCCTCGCGTAACGGGCTCGCCGTCGAAGGGCTGCGCGATCGGCTGGAGAGGGCGCTGCTGGCGATCGCGCCGGATGCGCGCGTGTTCGGTGCCGGCGCTTCCCGACTTGGCAACACGAGCTGCGTTTCCATGCCGGGTGTGAAAGCCGAGACGCAGGTGATGGCGCTCGATCTCGCCGGCGTCTGCGTGAGCGCGGGGGCCGCCTGTTCGTCGGGCAAGGTCCACCGCTCGGCCGTTCTCGCGGCCATGGGCGTAGAAGATGCCGTGGCTGACACGGCGATCAGAATAAGTTGCGGCTGGAACACCGATTCAGACGATATCGAACGCTTGATCGCGGCCTGGCGGGACCTATATATCCGAGTATCACAGTCGGGTATTCGCCAAGCCCGGGCAGCCTAGGAAATTCAAGGGGTTAGCATGAACGTCCTTACCCAGATCCGGCGCAACGACCAGCCGATCTACCTCGATTACCAGGCCACCACGCCGATGGACCCGCGCGTGCTGGAAGCGATGATGCCGTACTTCACCTACAAGTTCGGCAATCCGCATTCGCGCAGCCATTCCTACGGCTGGGAAGCCGAGGAAGGCGTCGAGAAGGCGCGTGGCCAGGTCGCCAAGCTGATCGGCGCCGATGAGAAGGAAGTGATCTTCACGTCAGGCGCCACCGAGTCGAACAACCTCGCCATCCGCGGCGTCGCCGAGTTCTACAAGGACCGCAAGAACCACATCGTCACCACCGTGACCGAGCACAAGTGCGTGCTCGACACCTGCCGCCATCTCGAGCAGCAGGGCTTCGACGTGACGTACCTGCCGGTGCAGAAGAACGGCCTGATCGATCTCGACGTGTTGCGCGCGGCCGTCACCGACAAGACCGTGGTGGTCTCTATCATGGCGGTGAACAACGAGATCGGCGTCATCCAGCCGCTCGCCGAGATCGGCAAGATCTGCCGCGAGAAGAAGGCCTTCTTCCACACCGACGCGGCGCAGGCCGCGGGCAAGATCCCGCTCGACGTCGAGGCGATGAATATCGACCTGATGAGCATCTCCGGCCACAAGATCTACGGGCCCAAGGGCATCGGCGCGCTCTACGTGCGCCGCAAGCCGCGCGTGCGGCTGGTGCCGCTGATCGTGGGCGGCGGCCAGGAGCGCGGTTTCCGCTCGGGCACCCTGCCGACGCCGCTTTGCGTCGGACTGGGCGAGGCCGCCGAGATCTGCATGAAGGAGATGGATGCGGAGTCCAAGCGGTTGACCAAGCTGCAGGCCCGCATGCTGAAGGGTCTGAACGACAAGCTGACGGACATTCACGTGAACGGCGATCTCGAACATCGCATTCCGGGCAACCTCAACATCGGCTTCGCCTTTGTCGAAGGCGAGTCGCTGATGATGGGCATCAAGGGCCTGTCGGTGTCGTCCGGCTCGGCCTGCACCTCGGCCTCGCTCGAGCCCAGCTATGTGCTGCGCGCGCTCGGCGTGGAGGAGGATATGGCTCATACGTCCCTGCGCATCGGGCTGGGCCGCTTCACCACCGAGCAGGAAGTCGACACCGCGGTCGACGAGCTGGTGCACCACGTCAAGAAGCTGCGTGCAATGAGCCCGCTCTGGGAGATGGCCCAGGAGGGCGTCGATATAAAGTCGATCGAATGGGCCGCCCACTAATTCATTGGAAATTGGCCCCGTCGAAACTTTGAGGAGAGAGTCATGGCCTATAGCGAAAAGCTGCTCGATCACTACGAGAATCCCCGCAACATCGGATCGCTCGACAAGAACTCCGAGGATGTCGGCACCGGCCTGGTCGGCGCGCCGGCCTGCGGCGACGTCATGAAGCTGCAGATCAAGGTCGGCCCGGACGGGCTGATCGAGGACGCCAAGTTCAAGACCTTCGGCTGCGGCTCGGCGATCGCCTCGAGCTCGCTCGTCACCGAGTGGGTCAAGGGCAAGACGATCGACGAGGCCGAGACGATCAAGAACACCGACATCGCCAGGCATCTGGCGCTGCCGCCGGTGAAGATCCATTGCTCGGTGCTGGCCGAGGACGCGATCAAGGCGGCGATTGCCGACTATCGCGCCAAGACGGTCAAGAAGGACGAAACCCAGGAAGCCGCCGAGTAGGCTGCGGAGCGAGAGCGTATGAGCACGACCACGGAGACCACCCAGCAGCCGGCGCCGACGGCCGCCCCCGCCCCCGCTCCGAGGGCCCGCCGGCCGCGGCCGCAGGTGATGAAGGTGACGCCAGCCGCCGCCGAGCGGGTGAAGGCGTTGATCGAGAGCCGCGGCAAGCCGACCGCCGGCATCCGTATCGGCGTGCGCTCCAAGGGCTGCTCGGGTCTTTCGTACACGCTCGAATTCGCCGATGCAGCGCAGCCGATGGACGAGGTCGTCGACACCAACGGCGTCAAGCTCCTGATCGACCCCAAGGCGGCGTTGTTCCTGATCGGCACCGAGATGGATTATGCCGAGGAGAAGCTGAAGTCGGGCTTCGTGTTCACGAACCCCAACGAGAAGGGCCGCTGCGGCTGCGGCGAATCCTTCCACGTCTGAAGACCGGTCATGGATCATTTTGCGCGGCTGGGATTGCCGGCGGCGCTCGAGCTGGAGCCCGCGTCGCTCGATAAGGCCTATTTCGCGCTCCAGCGCCAGTGGCATCCCGATCGCTTCGTCGCCCGTCCGCCCGACGAGCGGGCGCGGGCCTCGACCGAGGCGGCAGCGCTGAATGATGCCTACCGCACGCTGAAGGATCCGCTGAGCCGCGCCTTCTATCTCGCTGAGTTGCGCGGCGTGGAGCTGCCGGGCGACGGCAAGACGATCGACGACCCGGACCTCCTGATGGAGGCCATGGAGGCACGTGAAGCGTTGCATGAGGCGGCGAGCCCCGATGCCGTCGGCGCGCTGGCCGAGCAGGCAAAAAGGCAAGCGCAGGACGCGCTGAAGGAGCTGGCGGATTTGTTCTTGCACGACGACAAGCCCGCCATCAGAAAGACGCTCCTTCGCCTGCGCTACTTCGACAAGTTCGCCGAGGAAGCGCGCGCACGACACATGAATCTGGAACGGTCGAGAGCATGACTTTGCTGGAGATCCACGAGCCGGGCGAAACGCCGCTGCCACATGCCGGCGAGGGCTCGCTCGCGGTCGGCATCGATCTCGGCACGACCAATTCCGTCGTGGCGATCGCGCGCGACGGCAAGCCTGCCGCGTTGCACGACGAGGGCGGCCGCGCCCTTGTCCCCTCGGTCGTGGCCTATCCTGCGTCGGGCGGCGTGCTGGTGGGCGACGAGGCCCGCCTGCTGACGGCGCAGGAGCCGCGCAATGTCGTCGCTTCGGTGAAGCGCCTGATGGGGCGGGGCGCCGCCGACCTGCATGCCGTGGCCGGCGTGCTGCCCTACGAGATCGAGCCGGGCACCGGCCAGACCGACATGGTGAAACTGCGGATCGGCGGCAAGGCGCGCTCACCGGTCGAGATCTCGGCCGAGATCCTGAAGGCGTTGCGCGCGCGCGCTGAAGCCGCTCTCGAGAAGCCGGTCGAGCGCGCCGTCATCACCGTGCCGGCCTATTTCGACGATGCCGCGCGCACCGCCACGCGCGATGCCGCGCGGGTCGCCGGCCTCGAAGTGCTGCGCCTGGTCAACGAGCCGACGGCGGCCGCCCTGGCCTATGGCTTGGACAAGGGCTCCGAGGGTCTCTACGCCGTCTACGACCTGGGGGGCGGCACCTTCGACTTCTCCCTGCTGCGGCTGGAGAAGGGCGTGTTCCAGGTCTTGGCGACCGGCGGCGACACCGCGCTGGGCGGCGACGATTTCGACCGCGCCATCGCCGAGCGCATGCTGGGCGAGCGCAAAAGGGACGGCATCGGGGACCAGGTCGACGAGGCCGCCGTGAAGACCGCGCTGGCGCTCGGCCGCCAGATGAAGGAGCAGCTCTCCGATCGCGACCAGACGTCGGGCCGGCTCGAGATCGCGGGCGTGCCGTCGTTCCATTCCCTGGCCCGCGCCGAGTTTGAGGCGATGATCGCCGGCTACATCGCGCGCACGCTCGATATCGCGCGCAACGTACTGGTCGATGCCGACGTGAAGCCGGCCGATGTGCAGGGCGTCGTGCTGGTCGGCGGCTCGACGCGCGTGCCGCTGGCGCGCGCCGAGGTCGCCGGCATGATCGGCAAGCCGGCGCTCACCGACATCGATCCCGACGAGGTCGTGGCGCTGGGCGCGGCATTGCAGGCCGAGGCGCTGACCGGCGGCAGCGACACACTGCTGCTCGACGTCACGCCGCTCTCGCTGGGGCTCGAGACCATGGGCGGCATCGTCGAGAAGGTCGTGCCGCGCAATACGCCGATTCCCGTCCAGCTCGCGCAGGAATTCACCACTTATCAGGATGGTCAGACCGCCATGGCGATCCATGTCGTGCAGGGCGAGCGCGAGATGGTGGCCGACTGCCGCAGCCTGGCGCGCTTCGAGCTTTCAGGCATTCCACCCATGACGGCGGGTGCCGCGCGCATCCGTGTCAGCTTCGCGGTCGACGCCGATGGGCTGCTCACCGTGTCGGCCGAGGAACGCACCACCGGCGTGGCGCAGCGCATCGAGGTCAAGCCGTCCTATGGCCTCAGCCACGACGACATGGCCGACATGCTCTACGACAGTCTGGAGAATGCCGAGGCCGACATGACGCAGCGCCTGCTGACCGAGGCGCGGGTCGAAGCCAGGCGCAGCCTGCTGGCGCTCGAGGCCGCGCTCGCCAAGGACGGCGCCCTGCTGGCTGCGGAGGAGCGCGCGGCGATCGATGCCGGGCGCGGGCGCGTCGAGGGTGCGATGGCTGGCGACAGCCGCGATGAGATCAATGCCGCCGCCGAGGCGCTGGAGGCGCTCAGCAAGCCCTTTGCCGAGCGGCGCATGGATCGCGGCATCCGTGAGGCGCTGTCGGGCTTGTCGGTCAAGGAATTGGAAACCCGGGTGGGCGAGTGACGAGGTTGTTCTGAATGCCGAAGATGACGTTCATTCTGAAAGATGGGTCGCGCAAGGAAGTGGAGGCGCCGCTGGGCCTTTCCGTGCTCGAAATCGCCCATCGCAACCATGTCGACATCGAGGGCGCCTGCGAGGGCTCGCTTGCCTGCTCGACCTGTCACGTCGTCGTCGAGAAGGATTGGTCCTCCTCGTCCTCGCCGGCCAGCGAGGACGAGGAGGACATGCTCGATCTTGCGTTCGGCCTCACCCATACCTCGCGATTGGGCTGCCAGATCCGCATGAGCGAGGCGCTCGACGGGCTGGTGGTCAAGCTGCCGGCGGCGACCCGCAACATGATGGTCGACAAGTAGGAGAGGGCGATGGCGCGCAAGCTCCGCTGGACCGACGTTCACGATATCGCGATTGAGCTCGAGGAGCGTCATCCCGAGATCGACAACGTCAACCTGCGCTTCACCGACTTGCACCGCTGGGTGCTGGAATTGCCCGATTTCGAGGATGAGCCCGGCCGCTCCAACGAGAAGATCCTGGAAGCTATTCAGGCCGCCTGGATCGAAGAGCGCGACTAGCCGGATGCCCCATTTTGGTCGAAAATGGACTCGTACATTGATACCTGGGAGGGTGTCATGAGGGGCTATCGGATCCGGTTATCGGTGCTGCCGCTGCTTCTGGCGGCCGGCCTGACGGCGTGCGCCTCCAACGGCGTGCAGCCCGGCATTGTCTATACGTCGTCGGCGCCGCCTCCCGCGGGCGGGCAAGGATATCCTGCAAGCTATCCTGCAAATGGCCAGGTCCAGCCAAATGGCCCTGTCCCGGCCAGCGCGCCTGCCCAAGGCAGCAATCCCTACCCCGCGCCTGGCGTGACCGGTGATGCAGGGCGGGTCGTCTCGATCCGTGAGGTTGGACTGGCGGGGGCGGGCGGCGGCGGTGTCGGTGGCAACGGCCCCCTCCTGGGTGGAATCCTGGGCGCCGGCGCCGGCGCCACGATCGGCGCCATCACCAGCCAGACGCTGGGCGGCGGCATCGTCGGCGCCGTGATCGGCCTGGTGGGCGGCGCCATCGCCGGCAGCATCGCCAGCGGCAATTACGGCTCCGGCGGCGGTTACGGCGGCCGTGGCATCGAGGTCACGGTGCAGCGCGACGATGGCCAGCAGGTCACCGTGGCCCAGCGCGACGATGGCGACATCCAGCTTGGCGACAGGGTGCAGGTCGTGCAGAACCGTCAGGGCGTGGCGCAGGTCGTGCGCGACACCTCGCGCGCCCCGGACTGACCCGGCACGTTTGGTTCGATCGCGTGAGAAGAGGAACTCCGATGTTCGGCAAGTGGTTGCTCGGCCTTCTGTTGCCCTTGGCTTTGGCGGCCGGGCTCGGCGCGTGTGACAACAATTCGGTGCAGCCGGGCGTCGTCAACACGTCGGCGCAAGGCGGCTATCGCGGCGAGACCGGGCGGGTGGTTTCCATCCGCGAGGTCCCGGTCCGCAACAGGAGCTCGGGCGTCAGCGACGGCACCTTGATCGGTGGCGGCGTGGGCGCCGCGGGCGGCGCGGCCATCGGAGCGGCCACCACCAACTCCGTGGGCGGCGCGGTGGTCGGCGGTCTTTTAGGCGCCGTGGGCGGCGCCATCGCCGGCACGGCCATCGACCAGAATTCGTCCCGCCGCGGCATCGAAGTGACGGTCCAGAAGGACAACGGCCAGCAGGTCACCATCGCCCAGTACGACGACGGCGACGTCCAGATGGGCGACCGGGTGGCGATCGTCTATGACCGCAATGGCGTGGCCAAGGCCGTCCGCGATACCAGCGGCCGGCGCGACCAGTAGCCGTCTGGCGAGCCTTCGCCGCGCGGCCTATATAGGCCGCGCCATGGCTAGAAATTCCCTCGGTATCGACAAGGCGCCCGGCGACACCCGCGTGGTGGTCGCGATGTCGGGCGGCGTCGATTCGTCGGTCACGGCGGCGCTCCTGAAGGAACAGGGCTACGACGTCGTGGGCGTCACCCTGCAGCTCTACGACCAGGGTGTGGCCGCCGGGAAGACCGGGGCCTGCTGCGCCGGCCAGGACATTGCCGATGCCCGCCAGGTCGCCGAGCGGCTCGCCATCCCGCACTACGTGCTCGACTACGAAAGCCGCTTTCGCGCCGAGGTAATGGACTCGTTCGCCGATTCCTACGCGCGCGGCGAGACGCCGGTGCCCTGCATCGCCTGCAACCGCACCGTGAAGTTCCGCGACCTGCTGCGGACGGCGCGCGAGCTCGGCGCCGAGGCGCTGGCCACCGGCCACTATGTGCGCCGCGTGATGGGCGAGGCCGGCCCGGAGCTGCATCGCGGCGCCGATCCGGCGCGCGACCAGAGCTACTTTCTGTTCGGCACCACCCAGGAGCAGCTCTACTTCCTGCGCTTTCCTCTTGGTGCCCTGCCAAAGCGCGAGACGCGGGCGCTCGCCGAGCGCTTCGACCTCTCCGTCGCCGACAAGCCCGACAGCCAGGATATCTGCTTCGTACCCAATGGCGACTACGCCGCGGTGGTGCAGAAGCTCCGGCCCGAGGCGGTCGAGGCGGGCGACATCGTCGACATGACGGGTCGGGTCGTCGGCCGCCACGACGGCATCGTGCGCTTCACCGTGGGCCAGCGCCGCGGCCTGGCGCTGGGCGGCCGCGATGGCACCGACAACGATCCGCTCTATGTCGTGCGACTGGAACCCGAGAGCCGCCGCGTCGTCGTCGGCCTGCGCTCGGCGCTCGGCCGCAGCGAGATTGCGCTGTATGACGTGAACTGGATCGGGCCGGCGCTGACGGACGCTCTGCCGGTCCAGGCACGGGTGCGCTCGAGCCAGGCGCTGCGGCCGGCGACCCTCGAGCGCGCAGGAGACGGTGCGATCGTGCGCTTCGCCGAGCCCGAGATCGGCGTCTCCCCCGGCCAGGCCTGCGTCGTCTACGATGCCGAGAACGGCAGCCGCGTGCTGGGTGGAGGCTTCATCAGGCGCTTCGCGTCATGATGAAGTTCGACCACCTCAACCTCCCGGTCAGCAATCTCGACCGGTCGCGCGACTGGTACATTTCCACGCTCGGCCTGAAAGTCGAGTTCGAGATCGCCGCCAGCCGCACCGTGGCGCTGCAGGACGGCGAGGGCTTCGCCATCTTCCTGCAGGAAAAGCCGGGAGCAGCCGCGAACGGCACCGCGCTGTGGTTCCAGGTCGACGATGTCGATGCGACCTTCGCCGAGTGGACGGCGCGCGGCGTTGCCTTCAGCCACGGGCCGCAGAAGAATTTCTGGGGATACGGCCCCGAGCTTGCCGATCCCGACGGCTATATCGTGCGGCTGTGGGACGCGCGCACGATGCGAGAGAAATAGGGTCGGTCGGGCGTTTCTTGACAGTGCGCGCCCCCGCCGCATAAAAGCCCCCACCCATGGCTGGGTAGCTCAGCTGGTTAGAGCACGGCACTCATCATTCCGGC
>Ga0193726_1001293_pt1 | contig 20306 bp, 20 predicted proteins | sample H2c1metaG_FD_144928 | JGI IMG/M metagenome (GOLD analysis project Ga0193726, IMG submission 144928) | Soil microbial communities from a riparian zone of the East river system, Colorado, United States - H2c1 | ecosystem: Environmental > Terrestrial > Soil > Riparian zone | place: USA: East River... | reverse complement strand
GAAGCGATCCATCAGCGCCTCGACGCGCTGACGCGATGGACCGTCCATGGCAGCGAGCTCGAGGCCGCGCGGCTGGCCGAGATCGCTCTCGCGCCGCGGGCTCGCCACGATCTCGCCGAACGAGCGGTCGGCGATGAGGGCGGTGCGCCTACTCGGTTCGGAGAGGCCGTTCATGATCTGTCGGGCAAGGTCCTCCGACGCGCCGAGCAGCCTGAACCCCTTGTGCGGGCCGTCGCGTACCGTGGCGGGATGGGCGCCGACGAAGAACGGCGTCACCGAGACGTGGCCGGCGGCGGGCAGGGCCACGTTCAGCGACAGGTGATGGCCCTCGAAGCGCCAGCCCCACGGCAAGCGGCCGGGCGTGCCGAACACCGAGACATAGTAACGGCCGGGATCGCGGAAGCTGCCCTGCTGCTCGCGCAGCACGCTTTCGACCAGACGCACGCCGTCGAGAAGTTTCAGGCCTTGTTCGTTCAGCACCGTCGCGAACAGCGCCCGCGCCGCCTCGGCCTGGGCCGCTGTCATCTCGCCCAGGGTGAGGCCCGAGCGGCTGCGCGGGATGTAATGCCAATCCAGCCGATTGTCGGACTCGAAGGCGATCAGCGCCTTGCGGCGCTGTCCGTCGTCGAGCAGGCCGACGAAGCGGTTGGCCGCCTCGGCGATGCGCTGGGCGGCGTCGACCGTCTGCGCACTGGCGCCGCCGAACGGCAGGAACGTCGCGGCGGCCAGGATGAGCCGTCGCCGCGGGGCCCCGTGATGGCGCCCGTGAGGATGCCCGTGATGATGATCGTGGTCGTCCGGATGCCAGCCGTCGTGCGGCATGGCACGTCCTGCTCAGCTCGAGGTGCGCGGGTACTTCAGCGAGCAGCCATAGGGACGGGTCGACGAGTCGCTGACCGGCTTGCCGGCCAGCACTTCATCGAGACCGACCCGCACATACTGCTTGGCCTTGGCGATGTCGGCGATGTCGGCAGACGGAATCGAATCGATGCCGCCTTTGTAGACCAGCGTGCCGGTGGCATCGATGATGTACATGTGCGGCGTTACCGTGGCGCCGTAGGCGCGCGCGATCTTGCTTTGCGGATCGAGCAGCACGGCAGCCGGCGCGGCATCGCGGCTCCTGGTGAGGTCATTGGCCTGCTGGGCGGTGACGTAGCCTTCCTGGCCGGTCGCCGACGACGCCGAGGTCAGCCACACCACCCCTTTTGCGGCGGCTTCGCGCTGCTGGGTCTGCATGTTCTTGGAGGTGTAGTGCTTGCGCACGTAAGGGCAGTCTTGATTTGTCGTCTCGATCACCACGACCTTGCCCTTGAGGTCGGCCAGCGACCAGGTCTTGCCGTTGCTGTCGACGGAGGTGAAGAGCGGCGCGGGCTTTCCGACGTCGGGGCCATTGGCAAAGGCGATGGCCGGCATCAGCGCGACGGCGGCGCCACCCAGCATCAACGAACGACGGGGGACAACGATGTTCGACATGCTTGCCTCCTAACGCTTGGCCTGATGGATCGACGACAGTTCGGAAAGGATCAACGACTCGGTGAGCACCTGCGGCAGGATCTTCGGCCGCTCCGCGCCCGGCGCCCAGAAAAGATAGAGCGGAACGCCGGCGCGGCCCAGTTCCTTCAACGAAGATGTGATCTCGGGATCGCGATTGGTCCAGTCGCCCTTGAGTTTCACGACGCCGGCCTGTTCAAAGGCGTGGCGGACGGCCGGAATCTCCAGCGCGACGCGCTCGTTCACCAGACAGGTAATGCACCAGGCGGCGGTGAAATCGACGAACACCGGCTTGCCCGCGGCGACGGCCAGGTTGAGACGCTCGCGCGAATAGCGCTCCCAGCCGTCGAAATTGACGCCGGCTGCCGGGCCGCCGGACGCCGATGCGGCCGTGGCCGGACTGTCCTCGAGCTTGAGCGCCGCGCCGAACGCCAGCAGGACGGCCGCCGCCGCCAGGCCGCGGCGCAGCCACGTGGCGAGCGAGGCGCCGCTGCCGATACGCAACAGCCAGATGGCGAAGGCGATCAGGATCATGCCGCCCAAGGCGTAGATCACACCGTCGGCGCCGGTCTGCTGGGTCAGCACCCAGATCATCCACACGGCCGAGGCATACATCGGGAAGGCGAGGAACTGGCGCAGCCGGTCCATCCAGGGTCCCGGCCGCGGCATCAGACGCTGCAGCGCCGGCGTCGTCGTGAGCACCAGATAGGGCAAGGCGAGGCCCAGCCCCAGCGCCAGCAGCACGGCAACGGTCTGCGGCGCGGGCTGGCTCAAGGCAAAGCCCAGCGCCGCGGCCATGAAGGGCACGGTGCAGGGCGTGGCGACGATGACCGCCAGCACGCCGGTGAAGAAGGCGCCGGTCGTGCCGCCGCGCGCCGCCAGACCCTGGCCGACTCCGGCGAAACGGCCGCCGATCTCGAACACGCCGGAAAGATTCAGGCCGACGACGAAGAAAAGATAGGCGATCAACAGCGAGAAGACCGGCGACTGGAACTGGAAGCCCCAGCTCACCTCGCCGACGCTGGCGCGGATCGCGACGACGACCGCGGCCATCGCGGCGAAGGAGACCAGCACGCCCGCGGTGTAGGCGAGGCCGTCGCGCCGCATGGCGCTCCGCTCATGACCGGCCAGAGCCACGAAGCCGGCGGCCTTCATGGCGAGAACCGGGAAGACGCACGGCATCAGATTCAGGATCAGGCCGCCCAGCAGGGCGAACAGCAGCGCCTGGATGAGCGAGAGTTGCTCGTTGCCTTCCGCGGCGGCGAGCGAAGAGGACGGCACGAATGCCGGATCGAGCTTGGCCGACACGTCGAAGGCCTGCCTGATCTCGCCGTCCGCCGTCTTCTCCGTCAGCACCAGGGTGCCGGCCAGCCGCTCGGGCAGCGCCGCCTTGGTGTCGCCGCGCTTGAGCGGGATGTGGATGCCGTCGGCGCCGACCGTGGCGGTTTGCCGGGCCATGCTGGCGATCGGGCCCCATTCGGCCGGAAAGAAGTAGACGTCGCGGATCATCTCGGGCTTCAGGCCCTTGGCCTCGACGATCAGGGTCGGATCGCCGGACTTGGCGACGCCGTAGCGCGCGGGCCACGGGCTTTCCGTGGGCACGCTCTGGTGCGCCTTGTCGAAGATCGCGCGCGTGGCCGGCGCCGCCGGCGTCGCGGCGGCCGCGATCGGCAGGCTGAGCTCGAACTTGCCGTCCTCGGGGATGCAGACATCCTCGCACACCAGCCAGTTGGCCTCGGCCGCGAGCTTGAGCGAAGCGCCGCCGAGATCGGCCGGCGGCGTGATGCGCACCAGCAGCATCGCCTCGTTCTGGAAGCCGTAGTTGATGACGCCGCCGATATCGTAGAGGTGCGGCGTCGGCCAGACGATGGGGTCGGCCTTCACGCCCTCCGGCAGGGTCCACTTGATCTCGGTCGGCAGGCCCGATTCGCCCGGGTTCTTCCAGTAGGTGTGCCACTTCGGCCGGATGGTCTGGCGCAGCCCGACCCAGAACGGCTCGCCCGGCTTCACCGCCGCCACGTCGGCCAAAAGCTCGGCGCGGACATTGTCGGTCTGCACGACCGTCTGGCCGAAGGCCGGGCCGGCGACGAACAATACCAGCAGAAGGGCAAGCAAACGCTTCATCGGGACCTAGTAAGTGACCCCCTGCCTGGGCTCTTGCAAGGCAATCCGGATCAAGCCGCCGTGATATTTTGCCCTGTCGGCAAGGGCGATCTAAGGTCTTGGCGCCATTGGAGAAATCATGTTGCGGCTCGATGAAAGGCGCCTGCTGGACGCCCTGGATGAACTGGCCGGAATCGGCGCCATCGAGGGCGGCGGCTGCGCGCGGCTGGCCCTCACCGACGATGACAGGATCGGCCGCGACCTGGTCGTAGGCTGGATGAAGGCGCTGCACCTCGAGGTTCGCATCGATGCCATCGGCAACGTGATCGGCCTGCGCGCCGGCCGAGAGAACCTGCCGCCGGTCATGACCGGCAGCCACATCGACACGGTGCGCACCGGCGGCCGCTACGACGGCAATTACGGGGTGCTGGCCGGCCTCGAGGTGGTGCGTGCGCTGAACGACGCCAAGGTGACGACGCGCCGGCCGATCGCAGTGGCGTTCTTCACCAACGAAGAGGGCGCGCGCTTCCAGCCCGACATGCTGGGCAGCCTGGTCTATGCCGGCGGCCTCGGGCTGAACGAGGCCTATGCCGCTTCCGACAAGGACGGCCGCTCGGTCGGCGACGAGCTGCGCCGCATCGGCTATCTCGGATCCGCCAGGCCCGGCGCGCTTCGGCCGCACGCCTTCGTCGAGTTGCACATCGAGCAGGGCCCGATCCTCGACGAGGAAAAAGTGCAGATCGGCGTCGTCGAAAGCGTGCAGGGCATCTCGTGGACCGAGTACACGGTGACGGGCGTCTCCAACCATGCCGGCACCACGCCGATGCGGCTGCGGCGCGATGCGGGCTACCTGGCGGCGGCGGTCAATGTCTTTGCGCGCAAGCTCGCCCGGGAAATGGGGGGCCATCAGGTAGCGACGGTGGGTTCGTTGTCGCTCCGGCCCAACCTCATCAATGTCGTGCCCAACCAGGCGACCTTCACCGTCGATCTGCGCAACACCGACGAAGCGAAACTGAAGGAGGCGGAGGCGCGCGTCGCCGCTCACATCGCCGAAGTTGCGAAAGAGGAGCGGGTCGAGGTCGAAACCAAGGTGCTGGCCCGCTTCGAACCGGTGATCTTCGATGCCGCCCTGGTCGATCGCGTGGAGCATCACGCCCAGGCGCTGTCGCTCAGCACACGGCGCATGCCCTCGGGCGCGGGGCACGATGCGCAGATGATGCAGCGCATCTGCCCGACGGCGATGATCTTCGTGCCCTCGGTCGCGGGCCTCAGTCACAACGTCAAGGAACACACCGAGGCGGCCGATCTCGCGGCCGGCGCGCAAGTGCTGCTCAACCTGATGGTCGAGCTTGCCGAAGGCGCGTGATGCAGGCCTCAGAGGACCGCGTGGAAGATCAGTTCGCCTCTGCTGCTGGTACCGACGGCTTTCCAGCCGGCAGCTCGATAGAATCGGTCCGCTCGCGTGCCGGGATCGGTCGTGAGCATCGCGGCGCGATGTCCGGCGCGGCGCAGCGTCTCGCAGGCGGCCTCGAAAAGAGCGCGGCCGATGCCGCGACGCTCAAAGGCCGGATCGACGAAGAGCGCCCAGATCGTGCCGTCGCGCGTGTCGCCGGCGGAGAAGCCCAGGATTTGCCCACCTTCTTCCCAGACCTAGATGCCCGGACGTTCCTCGAACCATGCATAATCCTCATCAGTCACCAGGGTTGGATCGTCCAACCGGTTCTCCTGCACGGCAAAGCGGATCTCGGTGATGCGCTCGCGTTCATCGGGACGAGCGCGGCGAATGTGCCCGGACATGCGGCGAGCCTATCGCTGGTACTTGCCGAGGGATAGTTTAAGCAAGAGACGTCATGCCCGCCCGCTATCGCAACCCGTCAGGAGGAAACAAGAATGGCCGACGTTAAGGACGCCTCGCGCCGAATCGTCTTCACCGGGGCGTCGGGTGGCATCGGCACCATGATCCGTCCGCTGCTGGCGCCGCTTTATCCCGGGCTGGTGCTGAGCGACAAGGTAGCGCCCAAGAACCTGCTGCCGAGCGAGACCTTCGTCGCCGCCGACCTCACCAAGCCGGACGAGGTCGCCGCCGTCGTGAAGGGCGCGGACAGCGTCATGCATCTCGGCGGTTTCTCCGTAGAGGGACCATGGGATGCGATCCTGCAGGCCAACATCATCGGCTGCTACAATCTCTTCGAGGCGGCGCGGCAGGCCGGCGTCAAGCGCGTGGTCTTCGCCTCGTCCAACCACGCCGTCGGCTTCTATCCACGCCGGCGCAAGATCGGCACCGACCTCACGGTGCGGCCCGACAGCCGCTACGGCGTCAGCAAGGCATTCGGCGAGGCGCTGGGCGCGCTCTATTCCGACAAGCACGGCATGGTCGTGACCTGCCTCAGGATCGGCAATGTGGGCCCGCGTCCGCTCGACGTGCGGCGGCTGTCGATCTGGATCTCGCCCGAGGACATCGTGCAGTTGATCCGTATCGGGCTGGAACATCCCGACATCCGCTTCGACATCGTCTACGGCGCATCGGACAACGCCGCGTCATGGTGGGACAATTCGCGCGCCCGCCAGCTCGGCTATCGTCCGACCGGCAAAGCCGAGGATCACCGCGCGCATGCCGAGGCGGAGCAAGCAAAAATCGGCCCCGATCCCGTCGGCGATCTCTTCCAGGGCGGCACCTTCTGCGCCGCCGAGTTCACCAACGACGTCAAGCGCGCCGGGCCTTAGCGCTTGGAGCAGGCGTCGCCAGCAGCAATAATCTCCGTCGGAAGGTGATGATGACGCGTTTTCTTACCGTCGGCGCCGCGCAGATGGGTCCCATCCAGCGCAGCCATACGCGCCGCGATGTCGTTGAACGGCTGATTGCCCATCTGCGCGAAGCCAAGCGCATGGGTTGCGAGCTGGTGGTGTTCCCCGAGCTCACGCTCACGACGTTCTTTCCGCGCTGGTGGATGCCCGACCAGGCGGAGGTCGATTCCTTCTTCGAGCGCGAGATGCCGTCCAACGAGACGGCGCCCTTGTTCAACGAGGCCAAGCGGCTCGCCATGGGTTTCTGCCTGGGCTACGCCGAGCTCGCCCACGAGAACGGCAGCATCAGGCATTTCAACACCTCGATCCTGGTCGAGCGCGATGGCACGATCGTCGGCAAATACCGCAAGGTCCACCTGCCGGGCCATGCCGAGCACGAGCCGGAGCGGCCGTTTCAGCATCTCGAGAAGCGCTACTTCGAGGTCGGCAATCTCGGCTTCCCGGTGGTCAAGGCGTTCGGCGGCAACATGGGCATGTGCATCTGCAACGACCGGCGCTGGCCCGAGACTTACAGGGTGATGGGCCTGCAGAATGTCGAGATGGTGCTGCTGGGCTACAACACGCCGCTGCACAACGCGCCGTCGCCCGATCACGACGAGCATTCGTGGTTCCACAACCAGCTCTCCATGCAGGCCGGCGCCTACCAGAACGGAACCTGGGTGGTGGGCGTGGCCAAAGGCGGCGAGGAGGAGGGCGTGCCGTCACTCGCCGACAGCATGATCGTGGCGCCCTCGGGCAAGGTGGTGGCGCGGGCGGAAGGCGCAGGCGACGAACTCATCGTCCATCGCTGCGATCTCGACGCCGGCCAGAGCTACAAGCGCACGACCTTCAACTTCGCGATCCATCGCCAGCCCGACCAGTATCGCATGATCGTCGAGCGCAAGGGCGCGATGGATCCGTCATGAAGGGCGCACAGCGCGTCCTTCATATTCGCTGCGGCGACGACATCCGCGACAAGCTCGTCGAGGCGGGCATCGAGGGCGACTATCTGTCGTTCGCCGATCCCGCCTGGCTCGGCCCGCCGCCGGCCTTCAACGCCTGGCTGGCCGGCCGTGCGGCGCTGATCGCCGAACGCACCGGACTGCCGCGCCAGAAGGTGCGGGCCGACCTGGGCGAGGCCTACTGGCGGCTGGCGCGGGCCCCCGCCGACTATGGCCACATCGTGCTGTGGCTCGAGCACGATCTCTACGACCAGGCGGCCCTCGTGCGCGTGCTGGCGAGCTTCGCGCTGCGCAAGACCTTGCCCAGGATCGAGCTGATCTGCATCGACCGCTTCCGCGGCATCAAGCGCTTCACGGGCTTGGGCCAGCTCGCGCCGGCGCAACTCGCTTCGCTGTGGCCCAAGCGCAAGCGCGTCGGTCGCCGGCAGCTTGCCCTCGGCGCGCGCGCCTGGGCCGCGTTGCGCGCCCTGACGCCCGAGCCGCTCGACGCCTTCTTGAAGTCCGACCTGCGTGAGCTGCCTTTTCTCAAGAGCGCCCTGCAGCGGCATCTGCAGGAATTGCCGTGGACGACGGACGGCCTGTCGTTGACCGAGCGTCAGGCGCTCGCCGCCTTGGCCAAGGGGCCGCGCACGGCGGGCCAGCTTTTCGCCGATGCCCAGCTCAAGACCGATCCGTTGCCCTTCATGGGCGACCTTTTCTTCTGGTCGGTGATGCGCGACCTGATCGAGGCGCCGCGGCCGCCGGTTGCGGTGAGCGCCGCCACGCGCCGCGTCGCCTGGCATCGCCGGGTGCTGCGATTGACCCCGACCGGGCGGGCGTTGCTCGACGGCAAGCTCGACTGGCAGGGGCAGCAGCCGCTGGCGCGCTGGGTCGGCGGCATTCCGGCGGGGCCCGGTGCGCCGGACTGGCGCTGGAACCCCAAGAGCAGGCAGGCGACTCGACTGGAGTGATCCGTCAGCCGAACTTGCCGAAGCTCTGCTCGGGCGTGCCGCGAAACAGCGACATATGGGTGTGGGTGGCGACGAACGGATCGCCCACCGCCTTGCGGCCGAGCGTCACCGTGGTGCGGCCGGGCCGGTCGAAGCGGTCGCCGTTGGGATGGTAGCCGTCGGACTGCCAGACGGCCATGCCGACGGCTGTCAGCCGGTCGGCCGAAACGATGGCCTCGACCTTGTCGAGATCGTAGCGGAAGTTGCGGATGGTGCCCCACACATTGCGCCACTGCTTCTGCTCGGCGAGGTCGCGGCCGATCATGAAGTCGGTGAAGGTGCCGAAGGCGATCATGTCCTCGGCGAAGATCGGCCGTGCGCCTTCGTAGTCGATGGCGCGGCAATGCTTGGACAGGGCGTCGAACCAGGCGCGCACGGCGGCGAGATCCTCGCGTGCCACGGGATTGAGAAGCTTCATCGCGGCGGGGCTCCTAGAGTCCGAAACGTTGCCAGTGCAGGCGCTCTTCAAGCGCGGCGAGCGTGCTCGGTCCGATGCCCATGCCGTCGATGGCGCTGCCGAGGCCGAAGCGCGACAGCAAGCGGCGGCGCTGCGCGATCACCGGCAGGTGAACCTTGGCGCCGTAGCGTGCCTGCAGGGTGGCGCGCAGCTCGCCCAGCCCATCCGCCAGTCCGAGCTCCAGGCCGCGCCGCCCGGTCCAGAATTCGCCGGTGAAGAGTGTCGCCTCGTCGCCCTTGAGCCGTCCGGTGCGGCGCTGGCGCACCCAATCCTTGAAGCCGTCATGGATCTCGGCCTGCAGCCGTTTCAGCCGCTCGACATCCTCGGCCTGCTCCGGCCGAAAGGGATCGAGCATCGACTTGCGTTCGCCCGACGTGTGCAGCCGCCGTTCCACGCCGATGCGCGCGAGCAGATCCTGAAAGCCGAATCCTGCGCTGATGACGCCGATCGACCCCACGATCGAGTTGGCATCGACAATGATCTCGTCGGCCGCGCAGGCCAGCCAATAGCCGCCCGACGCGGCAACGTCCTCGACGAAGGCGATCACCTTCAGGCCCTTTTCATCGGCCAGCAGGCGGATGCGCTGGCCGATCAGCGCCGACTGCGCCGGCGATCCGCCGGGCGAATTGATCGCCAGCGCGACCGCCTTGGCGCCGCGCGTGTCGAAGGCGCGCTTGAGCAACGGCGAAACCGATTCGACGGACAAGCTGCGGCCGCTCAGAAGGCCGCTCGAGGCGATGACCCCCGACAGGCGGACCACAGGAACGACAGGTCCGCGACGAAAGCGGTCTTTTAACCAACCCAGCATGGCCGGCACTGTCGCGGCGCCCGCCTCAGAAGGCAAGCGGCGCGGCGTGACGCAGGACCGCCTCCGCCGCGTCCGTGTAGCCGCCCTCCGGCCGGTGCAGCACCAGCGGCGGCGACTCGATGCGCTGCAGGGTGCTGCCGTGGCGGGCTCGTATCAGCACGCGCGCCGCTGGCGGCAGGCGCTTGATGACGACGTCGCCCCAGCCCAGCCGGACCAGATGAGCAACGATCTCCTCCAGCCGGTCGCTGCGCTGAATGATGAGCACGGTGCCTGCAGATTTTGCCGATCCCGTCGCCACCGCGAGCCAGCGCGCTAGGTCGGCGCTCGATTCGACGGTGGCCAGCGCCTTGCTCGGATCGGGCGAGGGATCGGCGACGGCGGCCGCCAGGTAGGGCGGATTGGTCGCGACATGGTCGAATTTCCCAAGATCGGACGGCAGCGGCCGGGCGAGATCGTGAATGATCGTTCGCACGCGCGCGCTCATGCCGTTGAGGGCGGCGTTGCGTTCAGCCAAATCTGCCAGCGCGGGCTGCACTTCAACGCCCACGACTGAACAATCGTGGACGCGCGCCGCAAGGCAGAGGCCGACGGCGCCCACGCCTGCGCCGAGATCGAGAACGTGCTGGCCGCCCGCGGCATCGATGGCAGCGGCCAGCAGCACGGCGTCGACGGCGACGCGGTAACCGCGACGAGGCTGCAATAACCGCACGCGGCCGCCCAACAGTGCGTCTTCGGTCAGGTCCGGTTCCATGCTACGGATCATGTCACGACATCGTGTCGCAACAATCGGCCTTAACCCGGGGATTATCCTCACAGCATGGCTACCGTCGTCTCCCTCGAAGGCAAGCGCAAGACGCCTAGCCTGGAGCCGCTCCTGTCGCTCTGCGCCGACGACATGACGCAGGTCGATCGCGAGATCCTGGCGCGGATGCGCTCGCCGGTGGCGCTGATCCCCGAGCTCGCCAGCCACCTGGTCGGCGCCGGCGGCAAGCGCATGCGGCCGCTGCTGACGGTCGCCGCCGCACGGTTGTGCGGCTACGTCGCCACCGACGACCGCCACATCAAGCTCGCGACCTGCGTCGAGTTCATCCATTCCGCCACCCTGCTGCACGACGACGTGGTCGATGTGAGCGCGCTCCGCCGCGGCAAGCCGTCGGCCAACTCGGTGTGGGGGGACAAGGCCTCGGTGCTGGTGGGCGATTTCCTGTTCACCCGCGCCTTCGAGCTGATGGTCGATGTCGGCTCGCTCGACGTCCTGGCCGTGCTCTCGCGCGCCTCCTCGACCATCGCCGAGGGCGAGGTGCTGCAGCTCGTGAGCCAACGCGACATCAGCACGCCCGAAGCGACCTATCTCGAAGTGATCAAGGCCAAGACCGCCAAACTGTTCGCCGCGGCCGCCGAAGTGGGCGCCATGGTCGCCGGCCGCAACGGGGCCGAGCGGGTGGCGCTGCAGAGCTTCGGCATGAATCTCGGCATCGCCTTCCAGCTCGTCGACGATGCGCTCGACTATGCCGGCCGCGAGGCCCAGCTTGGCAAGACCGTCGGCGATGATTTCCGCGAGGGCAAGATCACCCTGCCGGTGATCCTGGCCTTCCTGCGCGGCCGCACCGTCGAACGCGAGTTCTGGAAGCGCACCATCGAGAAGCTCGATCAGCGCGACGGCGACCTCGAACAGGCCAAGATCCTGATCGACCGCCATGGCGCGCTCGCCGACACGCTCGAGCGCGCGCGCCACTACGGCGCCATGGCGCGCGACGCGCTGGGACTTTTTCCCGACAAGCCGCTCAAGGCCGCCCTGCTCGAGGCCGTCGACTTCGCGATCGACCGCGCGCACTGAGCGCAGCCACAAAAACCTGCTAATACAGCGGGATGGCTGCCAGGCACATCCTCGCCATCGACCAGGGCACCACCAGCACACGGGCCATCGTTTTCGATGCCTCGGGCCGCCCGGTTGCGTCGGCGCAGAAGGAGCTGCCGCAGATCTTCCCCAAGCCGGGCTGGGTCGAGCACGATCCCGAGCAGATCTGGTCGGCGACGGTCGAGGTCTGCCGCGAGGCGCTCGCCCGCGCCAAGCTCGACGCCACGGCGCTGGCCGGCATCGGCATCACCAACCAGCGCGAGACCACGGTCGTGTGGGATCGCAGCACCGGCAAGCCGATCCACAACGCCATCGTCTGGCAGGACCGCCGCACCGCCCAGCGCTGCGATGAATTGCGGCGCGCCGGGCACGAAGAGGAGGTCACGGCCAAGACCGGCCTGATCCTCGATCCGTATTTCTCCGGTACCAAGATCGCCTGGATCCTCGATCACGTGGCCGGCAGCCGGGAAGCGGCGGAGAAGGGCGCACTCGCCGCCGGCACCATCGAATGCTTCCTGTTGTGGCGGCTGACCGGCGGCAAGGTCCATGCGAGCGACGCCACCAATGCCAGCCGCAGCCTGCTGCTCGACATCCACACGGGCGCCTGGGATGCGGACCTTCTGAAGCTGATCGGCGTGCCGCGCGCCCTGCTGCCGAAGGTCGTCGATTGCTCGGGCGAGCTGGGTGTCGCTGCGGCCGACATCCTGGGCGCGCCGGTGCCGGTGCTCGGCATGGCGGGCGACCAGCAGGCCGCGACCGTGGGGCAGGCCTGCATCAAGCCCGGCATGGTGAAGGCGACCTACGGCACGGGCTGCTTCGCGCTGCTGAACACCGGCAGCATCGCGGTGCGGTCGCACAATCGCCTGCTCACCACCATCGCCTATCAGCTCGCCGGCCGGCGCACCTATGCGCTGGAGGGCAGCATCTTCGTGGCGGGTGCGGCCGTGCAGTGGCTGCGCGATGGATTGGGCCTGATCGAGAAGTCATCCGACGTGGAAACCGTCGCCCAAGGCGCCAAAGCGGGCCATGGCGTCTACATGGTGCCGGCGTTCGTCGGTCTCGGCGCGCCCTATTGGGACGCCGGTGCGCGCGGCGCGTTGCTGGGCCTCACTCGCGACACCGGGCCGGCCGAGATTGCGGCGGCTACGCTCGATTCGGTCTGCTACCAGACACGCGACCTCGTCGAGGCGATGCGCGGCGACGGCGCACAGATCGACGAGTTGCGCGTCGACGGCGGAATGGTGGTGAACGACGCGCTGATGCAGCGGCTGGCCGACACGGTCGGCACGCCGGTCGAACGGCCGAGGGTGACCGAGACCACGGCGCTGGGGGCCGCCTTTCTGGCTGGTCTCCATGCCGGCCTGTGGCCGTCGCTCGACGCGCTGTCGAAGAGCTGGGCGCTCGACCGCGCCTTCCGGCCGGCCGAGGACGCCGCCTCGCGCGACCGCCGTTACGCCGGCTGGCAGGACGCCGTGCGCCGGGTGCGCAGTTCCTGATTGCTGGCGGCGCGCGTCGCCATTAGGTTGCGCCCGCCATGAAGAGCCGTTCGAACCCCGTCTATTGCGGCGTCGACACCATCGATCTCGCCCAGGCCACCAAGCTCATCCAGTCCATTGCCGGCGGGCCGAAACCGGCCGTCGGCGGCATCAAGCTCGGGCTGGAATTCTTCCTGGCGCACGGCGCGCCGGGCGTGCGCTATGCCTTTCCGGCGCCGGTGCGGGCGACGGGCGTGGGCTTCTTCCTCGACCTCAAGCTGCATGACATTCCCAACACCGTGGCCGGCGGCATCCGCGCCGTGGTCGAGCTCGCGCCCACGTTCATCACCATCCACGCCAGCGGCGGCCAGGAGATGCTGAAGGCGGCGGTCGAGGAAGCCGGCGCGCAGGCGGCCAAGTACGGCGTGCCGCGGCCGAAGCTTTTGGGCGTGACCGTCCTCACCTCGCTCGACCGGTCCGACCTCGAGGCCACGGGCGTCCATGCCGACCCGTCCGATCAGGTGCTGCGCCTGGCGGACCTGGCGCATGCCAGCGGCCTTGACGGCGTGATCTGCTCGCCGCTGGAGATCGCCGCCCTGCGCAAGCAATGCGGCCCCGATTTCGTGCTGATGGTGCCCGGCATCCGGCCTGTCGGCAGCGCCGCCGACGACCAGAAGCGGGCCATGACGCCACGCCAGGCGGTCGATCTCGGCGCCACCAACCTGGTCGTCGGCCGGCCGATCTACCAGGCGGCCGATCCGCGCGCCGCGGCCGAAGCCATCGCGCGCGAGGCCGGCGTCAACGACCTATGAGCGTAGAAACCAAGATCTGCGGTCTGTCGACGCCGGAAACGGTCGACGCCGCCGTCAGGTTCGGCGCGCGCTGGGTGGGCTTCGTGACCTATCCGCGCTCGCCGCGCCATGTCGCCTCCAACGATGTGCTGAAGGCGCTGGGCGCGCGGGTGCCGCAAAGCGTCGGCCGGGTTGGCCTGTTCGTCGACCCCGACGATGCGCTGCTCGACGAGCGGCTGTCGACGGATGCCATAGACGTGCTGCAGCTCCATGGCGCGGAGACGCCGGAGCGCATCGCCGCGATCAAGCTGCGCACCGCCAAGCCGGTGATGAAAGTGATCAAGGTCGCCGAAGCCGGCGACGTCGAGCGCGGCATCGCGGCCTATGCGAGCGTGGCCGATCGACTGATGTTCGACGCCGCCGAAGGCACCTTGCCCGGCGGCAACGCCCGCGCCTTCGACTGGACGATCCTCGGCGGCCGCGCCGTGCCGCTGCCGTGGTTCCTGGCCGGTGGCCTCACGCCCGACAATGTCGCTGAAGCTGTGAAGGTCACGGGCGCACGCGCCGTCGACGTTTCCTCTGGCGTCGAATCGAGCCGGGGTGTGAAATCGATTGACTTGATCCGCGCCTTTCTCGATCGGGTGAAGGCGCTCTGAGGGGGAGCCAGACATGAAAACCGAACGGCGGCTGAAGGAACTCGGCATCGAGCTCACCAAGCCCACATCGCCGATGGCCAATTACGTGAACGCTGTGCGCACCGGCAACCTGCTCTATCTCGCGGGCAAGGGACCCGGCCTGCCCGGCCATCCGCTGCCGGTCGGCAAGGTCGGTCGCGACTTCACCAAGGAACAGGGCTACGAGTACGCGCGCCAGACGGGCTTGAGCCTGATCGCCGTCATGAAGGACGAGTTGGGCGATCTCGATCGCGTCAAGCGCATCGTCAAGGTTTTAGGCATGGTCAACGCGACGCCGGAATTCGGCGAGCAGCCCGAAGTCATCAACGGCTGCTCCGATCTTTTCGTCACCGTGTTCGGCGATCGCGGCCGGCACGCGCGGTCGGCGGTCGGCATGGGCTCGCTGCCGCGCGGCATTCCTGTCGAGATCGAGGTGATCGTCGAGGTCAACGCAGCGCCGGCTCGAGGCCCCGCCGCCGCCGTGCGCAAGTCGGCGCAAAGGGCCAAAAGAAAATCGGCCAAGACCAAGCGCAGGTAGGGCTTTTGACCGACCCCTGTCGGGACTGCTAAGTCCGCGTCCCGACAGGAACAGCGATGCCGATCTCACCCAACAGCTTCCGCACCGGCCCCGACGAACGCGGGCATTTCGGTATTTTCGGTGGCCGCTACGTCGCCGAAACCCTGATGCCGCTCATCCTCGAGCTGGAGAAGGCCTACACCGAGGCCAAGGCCGATCCGCAGTTCCAGGGCGAGCTCAACTATCTGCTGGCGAACTATGCCGGCCGGCCGAGCCCGCTCTACTTCGCTGAACGGCTCACGAAGCACCTGGGCGGCGCCAAGGTCTACTTCAAGCGCGACGAGCTCAACCACACCGGCAGCCACAAGATCAACAACGTGCTGGGCCAGGTGCTTTTGGCCAAGCGCATGGGCAAGACGCGGGTGATCGCCGAAACGGGCGCGGGCCAGCACGGCGTCGCCACGGCGACGGCCTGTGCGTTGTTCGACATTCCCTGCGTGGTGTTCATGGGGTCGGTCGACGTCGACCGCCAGGCGCCCAACGTCGTGCGCATGAAGATGCTGGGCGCCGAGGTGCGGCCGGTGACGGCGGGCTCGTCCACCTTGAAGGACGCCATGAACGAGGCGCTGCGCGACTGGGTCGCGACCTGCGAGACGACCTTCTACTGCATCGGCACGGTGGCCGGTCCCCATCCTTATCCGGCGATGGTGCGCGACTTTCAGTGCGTGATCGGCAACGAGGTGCGCACGCAGATCATGGAAGCGGAAGGCCGCCTGCCCGACACGCTGGTGGCTTGCATCGGCGGCGGCTCGAATGCCATGGGCCTGTTCCATCCCTTCCTCGACGACAAGGCCGTGCGCATCATCGGCGTCGAGGCGGGCGGCAAGGGCGTGGAGACCGGCGAGCATGCCGCGTCGCTGACCGGCGGCCGTCCCGGCGTGCTGCACGGCAACCGCACCTATCTGCTGCAGGACAAGGAAGGCCAGATCACCGAGGCCCATTCGATCTCGGCCGGCCTCGACTATCCCGGCATCGGCCCCGAGCACTCCTGGCTGAAGGAGCAGGGCAGGGTCGAGTACGTATCGGCGACCGACAACGAGGCGCTCACCGCCTTCCAGCTCCTGTGCAGGCTCGAAGGCATCATCCCCGCGCTCGAGCCCGCCCATGCCTTGGCCCATGTCACCAAGCTCGCGCCCACGCTGCCCAAGGACAACCTGCTGGTGATGAATCTCTGCGGCCGCGGCGACAAGGACGTGTTTGCCGTCGCCGAGCGCTTGGGCATGAAGATCTGACATGAGCCGCATCGCCCAACGCTTCGCCCAGCTCAAGGCCGAGAAGCGCGCCGGTCTCGTGACCTATGTCAGTGCCGGCGATCCCGATGTCGACATCAGCTACCAGATCCTGAAGGGCCTGCCCGCCGCCGGCGCCGACCTGATCGAGCTCGGCATGCCGTTCACCGATCCGATGGCCGACGGCCCCTCGATCCAGCTCGCCGGCCAGCGTGCGCTCAAGGCCGGCATCACGGTCGACGCGACCTTCGACATGGTGCGCCGCTTCCGCAAGGAGACCGGCGATGACGCCACGCCCATCCTGCTGATGGGCTACTACAACTTGGTATACCAGCGCGGCCCCGAGCGCTTCTGCAAGGAAGCGGCGGCGGCGGGCGTCGACGGCTTCATCCTGGTCGACCTGCCGCCCGAGGAAGCCGATGAGCTGAAGCCGCATGCCGTGGCGAACGGCCTCGACACGGTGCTGCTGACCGCGCCCACGACCGACGACAAGCGCCTGCCGGCGGTTCTGAAATATTCCTCGGGTTTCGTCTATTTCGTCTCCGTGCTCGGCATCACCGGCACCAAGTCGGCGACCGAGGACGCGGTCGCCGCGCACGTCGAACGCATCAAGCGCCACACCAAGCTGCCAGTGGGCGTGGGCTTCGGCATCAAGACACCCGACCAAGCCGCCGCCGTGGCGCGCCACGCCGATGCCGCCGTCGTCGGCACGGCCATCGTCGATCGCGTGAAGGCGGGTCTCGACGGCAACGGCAAGCCCAAGCCCGATCTCGTGCCGGGCGTCTTCGCCTTCATCAAGGCGCTTGCAGAAGGTGTGCGCAGCGTACGCAAAGCTTAGCCGCAGTCATCGCCGTGTAATGCGACGGGACAAATCGCCGCCCTTCCTGTTCGTACTGTGACCATTCACGCGATCGCGCGTTTCGTCATTATCGGGTCACGATCGCGTTCTCATATTCGCCCCGACACAGCGACGAGGAGAATAAGCATGCAACGCGACTCCACCGACCGGAAGGACAGGCTTTACGATACCTTTGCGGCGGCGCTGACTGTTCTCGATGCCGAACATCGTGAGCCCGATCGCTGGGAAGAAGAGTGCCTGTCCTACGCGTTGGGTGCGATGGCCTGCGGCATGTACCTCGTCGCCGAGGTCGAGCTCGCCGCGTTCAAGCGGCCGCTCGCTGAACGATCGCCGGAAGTCCTCGCCGCGCTGGCGGCAAAGCCCGCGCGCTTCACCAAGGCGATGCTGCGCCATGGTCTGGATTACGTGCAGCAGCACTATGGGCTGGCCCAGACCGTCGACGAAGTGCCGCCGGCACTCGCCGCCGGCCAGCACGACTTCCAGTCTTCTCTGATCGCCCTGCGTTAGGCCTTCGCTTCCTCTTCATCGTCGTCGAACAACAGATCGGCGACGAATGAATTGGTCTTGCGTTCCCAGCCGAAGGTCGAGGTCTGGCCGTGACCGGGCACGAAGGTGATGTCGTCGCCCAGCGGCCATAACCGCTTGCGGATCGAGTTCAGCAACTGCTCGTGATTGCCGCGTGGAAAATCCGTGCGGCCGATCGAGCCGCGAAACAGCACGTCGCCCACGAAGGCGACTTTCGCCGGCTTGTGCACGAACACGACATGGCCCGGCGTGTGGCCGGGGCAGTGCACGACATCGAAGGTGAGGCTGCCGAGGCTCACCGTCTCGCCGCCCTCGAGCCAGCGGTCGGGCACGAACGGCTTGTAGACCGGGAAATTGTACTTGCGCCCGGAGTCGGGCAGGCCCTCGATCAGGAACAGGTCGTCCCGATGCGGACCCTCGATCTTGACCCCGTAATGGTCGGCCATGGTGCCCGCGGCCGAGGCATGGTCGACATGGCCATGGGTCAGCAGGACCTTCGTCACCTTGATGCCCTGCTCGGCGATCGCCTGCTTCAGCATCTCGAAATCGCCGCCCGGGTCGACGGCGGTGCCCTCCATGGTTTCGTCGCACCAGACGATGGAGCAGTTCTGCTGAAACGGGGTGACGGGGGCGATCAGGACCTTGAGCATGGCACCGATCTAATGCCTCCCGCCCTCGCGTGAAAGGGCGTATGCTGGGCGCTCTCATGCATCGGCGGCAATGAACCTGCGTCTTCTGCTTTGCATCCTGGGCCTGATCGGCCTTGCGGCCGCTCCCTCCCGCGCCCAGATCGCCGCGGTGGCCTCGCCCTCCGGTCCCGTCCAGGCCGGTCCCTACGTCGTCGTCGATGCGGCCACGGGCGAGACGCTGCTGGAGCGCAACGCCGGGGCCTCCTGGTATCCCGCCTCGCTCACCAAGATGATGACGCTCTATATCGTCTTCGAGGAACTGAAGGCGGGCCGCCTCACTTTGACCACGCCGGTTCCGTTCTCCGAGTATGCCCGCTCGATGCCGCCGACCAAGCTCGGCCTGGGCGCCGGCCAGACGGTGACCGTCGAGCAGGGCGTGCAATCCCTGGTGGCGCATTCGGCCAATGACGTGGCAACGGCATTCGGCGAGTTGATCTCGGGCTCGTCCCCGGCCTTCGCCCAGCGCATGACCGAGACGGCGGCGCGACTGGGCATGAGCGCCACCCAGTTCCGCAACGCCAACGGCCTGCCCGATCCGGGCCAGACGACCACGGCGCGTGACATGGCGATCCTGGGGATAGCTCTGGTCAAGCAATTTCCGGAATATTACGGCTACTTCCGCACCCAGCAATTCATGCTCGGCAAGATGAGAATCGGGCCGGGCATAAAATTCCTCGATCTCTACGCACCCTATGCCGACGGGCTGAAGACCGGCTTCATCTGCGCCTCTGGCTTCAACATCGTGGGCAGCGCGGTGCGTGACGGGCGTCGGCTGATCGCGGTGGCGTTCGGCTTCCGCCGCGCCGACTTGCGCGACGAATTCATCGTCCGCCTGTTCGACGAGGCCTATGCGCTGAAGACCGGCGGCAATCGGCCCAAGATCTGGCAGTTGCGCAACGGCGACGGCGGCCCGGGCACGGTGTTCGCCCTGGGCGAGTGCGGCGGCATCCGCTACGACATGCCGGGCGATGCGGTCTGGCTCGGCACCTATGGCGACTGGAAAACGGCGCGCCACGCCTACGACACCGGCCAGGCCGATCTCGTGAGACTGGGAGTCGCGCGACTCGGCAAGGAGTGGATCCTGCCCGTCTCCGCCAACAAGGCGACCCGGCAGGCCGCGATCATCGCCGACCTCGAACCCGCCGCGGCACAAAAGCTCTGTGCCGACTACCAGGCGCGGAAATTGTTCTGCCAGGTGAAGAAACCCGAGGAAATCGTGCCGCCGTTCGGCGCCTTCTGGCGTTGACGGCGTCGATCTTGGCCGACCCTGCCATTCGTGCGATACCGCCGCCATGAACTGGCTGACCAATTTCGTCCGGCCCAAGCTCAGGGCGCTGGTCTCCCGCAAGGAGGCGCCGGAGAATCTCTGGCTGAAATGTCCCAAGTGCGAACAGATGCTGTTCATGCGCGACTGGGAAGCCAACCAGGAAGTCTGCAATCATTGCGGCCATCACATGCGGATCCGTCCGCTGAAGCGCCTGCCGCATCTCTTCGATGAGGGCAAATACGAACTGCATCCGCTGCCCCGCGTTACCGCCGACCCGCTGAAGTTCCGCGACACCAAGCGCTATGACGCGCGGCTCAAGGAGGCGCAGGCCAAGGCGGAAGGCACGACCGATGCGCTGGTGGTGGCGAGCGGCCCGATGGGCGGCCGCATGGCCATCGTGGCGCTGCTCGACTTCGGCTTCATGGGCGGCTCGATGGGCACCGCGGTGGGCGAGGGGCTGGTGATGGCAGCCGACCTCGCCGTGGCCCGCAAGGCACCGCTGATCGTCTTCTCCGCCTCGGGCGGGGCGCGCATGCAGGAGGGCATCCTGTCGCTGATGCAGCTCACGCGTACCACGATTGCCGTGCGCAAGGTCAAGGAAGCGGGCCTGCCCTATATCGTCGTGCTGACCGATCCCACGACCGGCGGCGTCTCGGCCTCGTTCGCCATGCTGGGCGACGTCCATGTCGCCGAACCCGACGCCATCGTGGGCTTCGCCGGCCCGCGCGTGATCCAGGACACGATCCGCCAGGAGCTGCCACCCGGTTT
>Ga0193726_1001292_pt1 | contig 20335 bp, 16 predicted proteins | sample H2c1metaG_FD_144928 | JGI IMG/M metagenome (GOLD analysis project Ga0193726, IMG submission 144928) | Soil microbial communities from a riparian zone of the East river system, Colorado, United States - H2c1 | ecosystem: Environmental > Terrestrial > Soil > Riparian zone | place: USA: East River... | reverse complement strand
GCTCGCGGAACGCGCGCAGCGGCCAGAACTGGTCGCCCGCCTTGAGGATCTCCTCTGGCGTTGACGGCTGCGGTCCCGTCGGCGCATGGACCGTCAGCTCCGCCGTGCGCTTCTCGCGATTGAGCGCCACCGACACGGCCGAGTACGTGATCGCCCTATCGGTGACCGTCGGGTTCAGCGGATTCAACGCGATGCCCGGCCCGCTCGCGGGACGATCCGACGCCGCCGCCAGGGCGCGCGCGTGTTTCTGAATCGCGTCCTTGAACTGGCTCGTCGGGTAGACCGCGTCCACGAGCCGCCATTCGACCGCGCGCTTCCCCTTCACGCCCTCGACGAGCGTGCTGAAGTGATCCGCGAGATCGCGCCGCACGTGACGTTTGTCCACGACGCGCGTGAGGCCGCCGGTGCCGGGCAGCACGCCGAGCAGCGGCGCCTCCGGCAGGCTGACGGCGGAATTCCCGTCGTCCACGAGGACGATCTCGTCGCACGCGAGCGCGAGCTCGTAGCCACCGCCGGCGCAGATGCCGTTCAGCGCCGCGAGGAATCTGATTCCGGAGTTCTGGCTCGCGTCCTCGATCGCCAGGCGCGTCTCGTTCGTGAACTTGCAGAAGTTCACCTTCCACGCGTGCGTCGATTCGCGCAGCATCATGATGTTCGCGCCGGCGCAGAAGATCCGTTCCTTCGCGCTCGCGACGATCACCGCGTGGACCTCGGGATGCTCGAACCGCAGACGCTGGATCACGTCGGCGAGCTCGATGTCGACCCCGAGGTCGTACGAGTTGAGCTTGAGGCGATAGGCGGGGGACAGACCGGCGTCCTCGCGGACGTCCATCGACAGCGTGGCGATCGCGCCATCGATCTGGAGCTTCCAGTGCCGGTACTGGCCGGGGCCGGTTTCGAAGGCGACGGGCGACGGATCGGTATGGGCCATGGCGCTTGAATTTGAACGCTCGTTCAAACTAACTTTAGAGCCGTGGCGAGGAGCGCGTCAACCCCAACCGACCCGAAAAGCCGCACCCGCGTCCAGATTCTGCAGAGCGCCGCCGCCGCGTTCGGTCGCCTCGGCTATGCCGGCGCGACGGTCGAGCAAATCGCGGCTGCCCTGCACATGAAGAAGGGCAACCTCTACTATTACTTCCGGAACAAAGAGGACATCCTCTTCGGCTGCCATCAGTATTCCCTCGATCGCCTCCACGAGATTCTCGACGCTGTGGAGCGGGGCGGACTGGGACCGGAGGAGAAACTCCGGCAATTAATCGTGTCGTTCGTCCACACGATCCTCGACGAGCTTCACGGCACCGCGCTCTTCCTCGATCTCGAGGCGCTGTCGCCCGCGCACCTGAAAACGGTCATCGTGCGGCGCGACCGGTTCGACCGCGGCGTCCGCCGTGTGCTCGAGGAAGGGATGACGAACGGGATCTTCGCGCGCAGCGATCCAAAACTGCTGACGTTTGCGATCCTCGGCGCCGTCAACTGGATCCCGCGCTGGTTCGATCCACGCGGATCCGCGACGTCGCAGGAGATCGCGGATCGCTTCGCCGACTACCTGATCGCGGGCCTGCGGCAGTCCTGATCCGCCGTGAACCTCATCATCCTGGAACCGGGCGACGTGGACGATCGTGGCGGCGTCACGCTGTCCGGTGCGCGTGCCGCGCACCTTATGAGTGTCCTGCACGTCTCGCCCGGAAAGCGCGTGCAGGTCGGCGTCCTCGACGGCCCCCGCGGCATCGGTGACGTGGTCGAGGCAGGCGACGGCATCGTCGCGCTGCGCTGCGAATTCGAGGCGAGCGCTCCTGCTGTTCCCCGGGTCGATCTCCTGCTCGCGCTGCCGCGCCCGAAAGTCATGCGCCGGCTCTGGGCGCAGATCGCCGCGCTGGGCGTCGGACGGATCATCCTGACAAATGCCGAGCGCGTCGAGCGCGATTACTTCGGCGCGCACATTGTCTCGTCCGAGACGTATCGTCCTTTACTAATCGAAGGACTCCAGCAGGCGCGCGACACGCGGCTGCCGACGGTCTCGGTCCACAAGCGGCTCAAGGTGTTGATCGAGGACGAGCTCGACGGGATGTTCAGTGAAGGCGTTCGTCTCGTTGCCGATCCGGGCGCGTCACGATCGGTGAGCGAGGCGGTCGGGTCGGGCGCCCCCGGTCGCGTCCTGCTCGCGATTGGCCCCGAAGGCGGCTGGAACGACTTCGAGCGCGAGTTGTTCGCTGCGCACCGGTTTCAGGCCGTCGGCATGGGGCCGCGCGCGCTGCGGACCGACACGGCGTGCGTCGCGCTGCTCGCACTCGCGCGCGATGCCATGACGCCGCGTTGAGCCTTCGCGCCGGCGGAGCGCCTCGTCGAACGCTTTGATCCGGACACGTCGAGGACCTCGAGCGGCAAAGGAGAGACGACGCCACTTTGGCCCGCGCGATGGAGATCGATGAAGCTGTCGACCAGGTGTTCAGGACACCAGCCGCCGCGGGCCTCGTGGCCCAACATGCCGTAGGCGACTTCGATCGGCAGCGCGCCGCGGTACGGCCGATCCGTTGTCAGCGCATCGAACACGTCGACGACGCTGACGATCTGCGCCAGGAGCGGGATCGCGTCCCCGGCCAGGCCGTCCGGATAGCCGCGGCCGTCGAGACGTTCGTGATGCCATCGCACAATCGGGCGGACGGCGTCGAACGATCGCACCGTGCGGCACAGTTCGTCGCCGACGGCGGGATGCTGCTTCATCATCTCGTACTCGTTCCGCGACAGCCGGCCCTTCTTGAGCAGCACGCGGTCCGCGACCGCAATCTTGCCGATGTCGTGCAGGAAGGCGCCCCGATGGAGCGTCTCGAGATCGGCGGACTCGAGTTCGAGCCGGCGCCCGAGCGCGGTGGCAAAGGCGGCGAGCCGCTCACAGTGGCCTTCGGTGTAGGGATCGCGCGCTTCGATGACTCGGGCCAGCGTGAGAAACAGCGACTCGGACGATTCGAGATCGTCGGTGACGCGCTTCAATCGCATCAACGATCGCACGCGCGTGCAGACCTCTTCGGGATCGATCGGCTTGTTGAGAAAATCGTCGGCGCCGGCCTCGAGTCCCGCGAGGCGCGTCTCGCGTTCCTGCGCGCCGCTGATCAGCACCACCGGGATCAGGCACGTTGACGGGTTGCGTTTGAGCTCCGCGCACACGTCGACGCCCGAGAGGCCGGGCATCATGACGTCCAGCAGCACGACGTCCGGCGGATCGTTTCTGACCGCTTCGAGGGCCTGGGCGCCGTTGCTCGCCGTCGCCACGGCGTAGTTGGCTCGCTCGAGCAGCCGGCGCAGCCCGAGAACGTTCGCCTCGTAGTCATCGACGACGAGTACTTTGCCTATGGGTCGAGTCACGCGGCTCCTCTCACTGTGCCAGGGCCAATGGTCGTGCAAGCGTCGCACCACGCCAACTGCCCGCCCGGGCCGCCTTCGGACGCGTAGTCTGTTCAAAAACGGCTCACCGGGAACAAAACCGTAACAGCGTGACCGCCTGGCGCGGGATTCGGCCTGGCGAGACTATTCCCCCCGCAGCTTGAAGCGTTGCAGCTTCCCTGTCGCCGTGCGCGGCAACTCCGGGAGAAACGTCACCCAGCGCGGGCGCTTGTATTCAGGAAGTTTCGCCCGAACGAACTGCTGCAATTCCGCGGCGAGCTCCGGCGACTCCGCCATCCCTTCTCGCAGGACGACGAACGCAGCGGGTTTGACGAGCGCGTCCGCGTCTTCGCGCGCGGCAACGCCGCATTCGCGGACCGCCGGATGCTCGATGAGCGCGTTCTCCACTTCGATCGGGCTCACCCACTGCCCGCCGACCTTCAGCATGTCGTCCACGCGTCCGGCGTACCAGTAGTAACCATCCGCGTCGCACGAGTACTTGTCGCCCGTGCGGATCCACTGGCCGACGATGGTGTTCTTTGTCTTCTCGTGCTGATTCCAGTAGCAAGCGCACGTGGAGTCGCCGGCGATCCACAGGCTGCCGGTCTCGCCCGGTGCAACCGGTCGATCGAACTCGTCCAGCAGCTTCGCCTCATAGCCCGGCACGATCTGTCCGCTCGACCCGGGACGAATCGCGCCGGGACGATTCGAGATGAACATGTGCAGCACTTCCGTTGACCCGATGCCGTCGAGAATGTCGACGCCGAAGCGGCGCTTGAAGCGCTCATAGAGCGCGGGCGGGAGCGCCTCCCCGGCCGACACGGCGAGCCGTACGCTCGAGAGATCGAAATCGCCCTCATGCGCGAGCGCCATACCAAAGCCGGTGGGCACCGAGAACAGCAGCGTCGGCTTGTGCTTCTCGATCACGGCATACACGGTCGGCGGCGTCGGAAAGCGCGGGCGAGAGGATGCTCGTCGCGCCGGCCGCGAGCGGAAGGAACAGCGCGTTGCCGAGGCCGTACGCGAAAAACAGACGCGCGACGCTGAAACAGCGGTCGTCTTCGCACACGCCGAGCACACCCTTGCCGAACAGCTCCGCGCACAGCACCATGTCGTGCTGCAGGTGTACGCAGCCTTTTGGCGCGCCCGTACTCCCCGACGAATACAGCCAGAACGCCACATCGTCACGCCCGGTCGGCACGGGTTCGAGCTCCGGCGATCCGCGGTCGAGAAGCGCTGCGAACGACACGTGCGGCGCCTCGACGCTCGACGCGCCGGCAACAACGATGTGATCGAGACACGGAACCTCCGCGTGGGGGATTTCGCGGATCTTCGGCAGCAGCTCCTCGCTGACGACGAGCACGCGCGCGCGGGAGTCGTTCAACAGGTACCGATAGTCAGCGGATTTCCAGAGCGTGTTGGTGGGAATCGGCACCGCGCCGGCCTTGATGGCGCCGAAGAACGCGTAGAAGAATGCGGGGCCGTCGAGGAGCAGCAGCGCGATGCGCTCCTCGCGACGCACACCGAGGTGCTCGATCAACGCGCTGCCGCACCGGTTGACGCGATCGAGCAGCTGCGCGTACGTCACGCGCTCGTCGCCGCATGCGATCGCGACGCGCGCGCCTCGTCCCTCGCGGACGTGGCGATCGACGAAGTACGTCGCGGCGTTGAAGCGCTCGGGGATGCCGAGGGCTGCGGCGTCGATCATCACCACAGCCGCCGATTGTAGTCTTCCGCCACGGTCCGGCTAAAGCCGGACACGACGTACGATATCCGGGCCGAGCAAGCTCGGCCCCTCCTCACCCTCGGTTAGGACTGGCGGAGTGCGCGGACGGGATCGAGACGCAGAATGCTCAGCGACGGCGCGATCGTCGCGACCACGGCGACGACGAACACGACGCCGGCCGCGAGCGCGAACGTGGCTGGATCGCCGACCGACACATTCCACACGAGCGACTGCATCACGCGCGCGCCGGCGCGCGCCCCGACGAGGCCGATCGCCACGCCCACGGCGCCGAGCACGACGCCGGGCGCGGCCGCCACAATCAGCGTCTGCAGCGGCGTCGCCCCGAGCGCGATGCGGATGCCGAGCTCGCGCGTACGCTCGGCGACCGAATTTGCCACGAGGCCGTAGATCCCGACCGCCGACAGCAACAACGCGAGCAGCGCGAGCGAGCCCAGGAGCGTCGCGCGCGCGCGTTCGCCGGCGACCGCGTCGTTGCGGACCGACTCGAGCGTCCGGAATTTCGCGAACGGCAGCAGCGGATCGACGCGCTGCACGACGCGCTGCATGTCGACCGCCACCGCGGCCTCCCCCGCCGCCGAGCGGACGATCCAGCTTGGCGAGAACCACGTGTGCACCATCCGGAAGAAGCCGGCCTGCATCTGCGCCGCCGGCGTGTAGCCGGCCGGCGCCGCGCCGACGGGCCCGAAGTTGCCCCAGCCGGACTTCTGCTGGATGTCGTCCACCACGCCGACGATGGTCCGCGGCACGCCGCCGATCACCGCCTGGCGGCCAATCGGATCCTCGTCCTTCGAGTACCGCTTCACGAACGCGAGGTTGACGATCATCACCGGCGCGGCGTTCGCGCTGTCGGCCTCGGTGAACACCCGTCCGCGCTGGATCGGAATGCGCAGCGTGTCGAAGTAGCCGCTCGTCACGTAGGTGAGGTTCATGATGGGAATCGTCTTGCCGCCGACGAAGCGGCCGCCCATGTTGAGCGCGCGCTCGTACGGCAGCGTGAGCGCGACGGCGGCGCTCTCGACGCCGGGGGTGCCGCGCATCCCCTCGAGGCTGCGATCGAACAACTGATTGACGCGCTCCGCGGTCGCGTAGCGCGCGTCCTGCAGGGAGAGCGTCGCCGACATGACGTGCGTGCTGTCGAAACCGGGCCGTTGGTGCATCAGCCGATCGAACGTCTTGAGCAGCAGCCCCGCGCCGACGAGCAGGACGACGCCGAGCGCGACTTCCGCGCCGACCATGAGGCGCCGCGGCCAGCGATGCGCCGTCCCGGCGACCGACGTGACGCCCATCGCCGCGCGCAGATCGACGCGGCTCGCCTGGAACGCCGGCAGCAGGCCGAACGCCACGCTGGTGGCGAACGACGCCGCGGCGGTCGCGGCGAGGACGCGCCCGTTCAGCGCCACGTCCTTGCCGACGCCGAACGCGTCCTGCAGGACGGACGAAAAGACCTGCACGCCGACGTACCCCAGCGCGATGCCCGCGGCGCCGCCGAGCATCGCGAGCAGCAGGCTCTCGCTCAGCAGCTGCCGCACGATCGCCGCGCGGCCGCCGCCGAGCGCCATGCGCGTCGCCATCTCCGGCGCGCGCCCCGCGGACCGCGCGATCAGGAGACCCGCGATGTTCACGCAGCCGATCAACAGCACCGCGCCCACCGCGGTCCAGAGAATCAGCAGCGGTTCGCGCGCCTCGCCGGCCTGCGCGCGCTGCAGCGGCATCAGCCGCTCGTGCGCGGGGTTCTTCGCCGGATCGTACAGGTCGCGCATCACGCGATCGCCCGCCGCGGCGACGCGGCTGTCCGCTTCGGTCCACGACACGCCGGGCTTCACGCGCGCGATGATCTCGTAGTTCTGCCCTTCGCCCTCGCCGCGCGGCGACGGACGCAGCGGCGTCCAGACGTCCGCCGCCGCGTTGCCGAGGAAATGCTCGGGCATCACGCCGACCACCGTGTACGGCTCGCCGCGGAGAATGACGGCGCGGCCGATGATGTCGCGATCGCTGTTCAGCGCGCGAGCCCACAGCGCATGGCTCAACACGACGACCGCGGGTCCGCCCGGGCGATCCTCGTCCTCGGTGATTTCGCGGCCGACGAGCGGCGGCACGCCCAGCACGCGGAAGAACCCTGCCGACACGCGCTGCTGCTTCACGTACTCCGCCTGATCGTGCGACACGAAGTTCACGCCCATGGTGCCGCCGATCACGGCCAGGTCGACCGCCGACGAGGCATCGTGCAGCGCCAGCCACGCACTGCCGGTCTGGCCTCCGTCCTCGTCGCCCGTCCGGTCGAAGTGCGTGATCACCGCGGCCAGCCGATCCGGCTCGGGGTACGGCAGCGGCTTGAACAGGACGTGATCGACGACGGTGTAGATGGCGGTGTTCGCGCCGATGCACAGCGCGAGGGTCAGCACCGCCGACAGCGTGAACAGCGGGCTGCGCAGGAGGACGCGGGCGGCGTGGCGCAGGTCGCGCCAGAAAGCGTCAAGGTGCGGCATGGCTGCTTAGACGAATAACCCGGGGCGGAGGTTGACCGATATAATCAAAGGACATGGCACGGGTGATCCCCCTCGAGACGGTCACAGCGCCCAGGCTGCCCAAGCCGGAGTGGCTGAAGGTGCGTGCGCCCGGCTCGCCCAGCTATCTTCGCCTCAAGGGCCTCATGCGCAACCTCAACCTGCACACCGTGTGCGAGGAGGCGCAGTGCCCGAACATCGGCGAGTGCTGGAACCACGGGACCGCCACGTTCATGATCCTCGGCGACGTCTGCACGCGGGCGTGCGCGTACTGCGCCGTGTCGCACGGACGGCCGGCGCCGGCGGATCCGGCTGAGCCGGCCCGCGTGGCGCATGCCGTCCATACCCTCGGCTTGAACTACGTCGTGATCACGTCGGTCGATCGCGATGATCTCGAGGACGGCGGCGCGGCGATCTTCGCGGAGACCATTCGCCTGACGCGCGAGCGGACGCCGGACTGCCGCATCGAAGTGCTGATTCCTGATTTTCAGGGACACGAGGATGCGTTGTGCACCGTGCTCGACGCGCGGCCCGGCGTGCTGAACCACAACACCGAAACGGTGCCCCGCCTGTACCGGATGGCGCGATCGGGCGGGCGCTACTCGCGGACGCTGGAGCTGCTCGAGCGCGCGCGTCGCTACGCGCCCGACATTCCGACGAAGACCGGTGTGATGGTCGGCCTCGGCGAGGAGCCCGGCGAGCTCGTCTCGACGTTCAAGGATCTCGCCGCGACCGGCTGCCAGATCCTGACGATCGGCCAGTATCTGCGCCCGTCGGCCGCGCACGCGCCGATGGTCCGCTACTACCATCCCGACGAGTTCCGCGACCTCAAGCAGGCCGCGCTCGACCTCGGATTCGTGCAGGTGGATTCGGGTCCGCTGGTCCGCAGTTCATATCACGCGAACGAAACCGCCGACGCCTACGAAACCGCACGGTCCGGCTAGAGCCGCGCGCGGCTCTTGAATCGTCCGGCGTCGATGCCGTACGTCCGCACCTTGTAGTTCAGCACGCGCTCGGTGGTATCGAGCAGCCGCGCCGCCTTCGCGCGGTTGCCGCGCGTGCTCTTGAGCGCGTCCTGGATCAGATCTTTTTCGTACGCGACCACGGCGTCCTTCAGCGAGACGCGCGTCACGGTGCCTGACGCCTCCGCCGTCTGCAATGACGGCGGGAGATGATGGCCGTGGATCACCTCGCCGTCGCACGACAGCACGGCGCGCTCGAGCGCATTCTCCAGCTCGCGGACGTTGCCCGGCCAGTGGTAGCTCGCCAGCATGTCGATGGCCGGCGTCGAGATGCGCTTGATCTTGCGCTGGTGATCCCGCGAGAGCTTCTCGAGCAGGTGATCGACGAGCAGCAGCAGGTCCCCTTTGCGCTCGCGCAGCGGCGGCACGAAGATGGTGAACACGTTGAGCCGGTAGTACAGATCCTCGCGGAACGCGCCGGCGGCCATCGCCACTTCGAGATCCTTGTTCGTCGCCGCGATGAGCCGCACGTTGACCTTCACCGTCTCGGTGCCGCCGACGCGCTCGAACTCGCGCTCCTGCAGCACGCGCAGCAGCTTCACCTGCGTCGCCAGATTGATGTCGCCGATCTCGTCGAGGAACAGCGTGCCGCCGTCGGCCAGCTCGAAGCGTCCTTTCTTGCGCGTCTCCGCGCCGGTGAACGCGCCCTTCTCGTAGCCGAAGAGCTCCGACTCGATCAGGCTCTCCGGCAGCGCCGCGCAGCTGACGCGGATGAACGGCTTCCGCGCGCGCAGCGAGTTGTAGTGAATCGCGTGCGCGATCAGCTCCTTGCCCGTCCCCGATTCGCCGCGGACCAGCACGGTCGTGTTGGTCCCGGCCACCTGCGCGACCTGCTCGTAGATCCGCCGGATCGGCCCGCTGTTGCCGACGACGATGTTGGTGACGTCGTAGCGCTCGCGCAGCTCCTGCTTCAGATGCCGGTTCTCGGCGACGAGCTGCTGCTTGTCGGCCTCGACCAGCCGCTGGATCTTCACGGCCTGCGCGATCATCGACGCGACGACGCCGAAGAACTTCACGCTGCGGTCGTAGTCGCGATCGGGATTGAACTTCAGCTCGATGCCGAGCGCGCCGATCGAGCGGCGGTTCAGCAGAATCGGCACGCAGATGAAGCTGACCTCGTTGGCGTTCGCGCGCCGGTGGGCGAAGCCGGGCTCGCGGCTCACGCGCGGGACGACGACCGCCTTGGCGCTCTGCACGACGCGGCCGGTGATGCCCTCGCCGAGCCGGTAGCGCACGGTGCCGCCGATCTCGCCGTGGCCGTCTGCCGCTTCGACGCGCAGCGCGCCGTCGTCCTGCAGGAACGAGACGATGCCGCGCACCGCGCTGTGGTGCCGTTCGAGAATCTCGAGGACGCGGTGCAGCGACGACTTGAGATGAAGCGTGCCGGAGAGCGCCTGGCTCACTTCGAGAAGCGACGAGAGGCGGCGGGCTTCGCGGCTCGCGGTCGGCTCTCCTACAGGATTGTGCGGGCGCGCCATGTGCCCCACATTATTGTCCAGGATCGGGGCGGCCGCGCATGCGTCCTCCGATCGACGCGATTTGCGGCGAGCCTTGAAAGCTACGTTTTTGTCGCCTCGATCGAGTCATCCTACCTGTCTGTCGTAAGGCTGGACGTCTCGCGCGGGTGCGATCGGCAAAAACAGGCCTGAAATCGAGAGTCCTGAGCGCCGCGGCCCTCCGGCTGCCCGGATTGCATCTTGCTCTCTCAGCCGCATGCGCACATCACGTTCCCTGGGTCTCGTCGTCATCGTCCTGTTACTCACGCTGGCGCCGGCGGCTGCGGCCGCCGCGCCTTCGCACATCCGTTCGACCTCGCCCGAACTGCGCGCCCTCATCGACGCCGGGATCGATCGGTCGCCCACGTTCCACGATCTCGTCCAGCAGCTCGAGGCCTCCGACGTCGTCGTCTACGTGAGCTTCGGCAGCTTCAGCAACCCGGGAATCGCCGGCAAGATCCAGTTCATCGCGGCGGCGGGCGGAAGCCGCTATCTGCAGATCGTCGTGGCGCACCTGCCGGATCCGTCGGGCCTGGCGATTCTCGGGCACGAGCTGCGGCACGCCGCCGAGATCGCGGCCACGCCTTCGGTCGTCGACAACGACTCGCTGGCGCGGTGCTACGCGCGGATCGGATTCAGGGTCCTGCCGGAGACGGACCGGTTCGACACGTCGAGCGCCGTCGAGTACGGCCGGCGTGTGTTGATGGAAGCGTTCAGGACTTGCGCGGACGGAAGACGTGCGTCGCCTGGCCGAAGAACACCTCGGCCGATTCCATGACCGTCTCAGAGAGGGTCGGATGCGGATGAATCGACAGCGTGAGGTCCGTTGCGGTCGCGGCCATTTCGACCGCGAGCACGCCTTCTGCGATCAGCTCGCCCGCGCCGGGGCCGACCATGCCGACGCCGAGCACGCGCTCGGTTTCCGGATCGAGCACGAGCTTCGTCAGGCCGTCCGTCCGATCGAGGGTGATGGCCCGGCCTGAGGCCGCCCAGGGGAATTTCGCGATCGCGACGGCGCGATTGTCCTTCTTCGCCTGCGCCTCGGTGAGGCCGCACCACGCCAGCTCGGGATCGGTGAACACGACGGCGGGGATCGCGTGCGGCTTGAACGCGACGTTGTGGCCGGCGATCACCTCGACGGCCACGCGCCCTTCGTGCGACGCCTTGTGCGCGAGCATCGGCTCGCCGACGACGTCGCCGATGGCGAAAATCGTCGGCTCGGCGGTCCGCATCTGTTCGTCCACCGTGATGAAGCCGCGCTCGTTCACGTGGACGCGCGTCCGCTCGAGACCGGGCACGCTCGCGTTCGGCCGGCGGCCGACGGCCACGAGGACGCGGTCGAACGTCTGCTCCTTCGGAGCCTCGACCCCGGGAGACGCCTCGAACGTCACGCGGATCCCCTTCGCCTCGGCCTTCATCTGCACGACCCGCGTCTTCAGCAGCACCGCCTTCATCGTCTGCGCGACGCGCTTGGCGAGGACGTCCACGAGATCGCGGTCCGCGCCGGGCAGGAGTCCGTCGGTCATCTCGACAACGGTGACGGCGCTGCCGAGCCGCGCGTACACGGTGCCGAGCTCGAGACCGATGTAGCCGCCGCCGACGACGAGGAGCGATTTCGGAATGTCGGGGAGGTCGAGCGCGGCGGTCGAATCCATGACGCGCGGATCGTCGATCTTCAGCGCGGGCGGGATCGCCGGAATCGAGCCGGTCGCGACGATCGCGTGTTCGAACTGGATGGTGTCGCCGTCGCCGGCGCCGCCCGCGGCGAGCGTCACGCGCAGCGAGTGCGCGTCGACGAGCTCAGCGCGTCCGCGGAGGTACTGCACCTTGCGGATCTTCGCGAGCTGCCCCGTGCCGCTCGTCAGGCGCGAGACGACGCCGTCCTTGAAGGCGCGCAGCTTCGCGAGGTCGACTTTCGGCTCGCCGAAGTCCACGCCCCACGCCTTCGCGTGGCGCGACTCCTCGATCACGTCGGCGACGTGCAGGAGCGCCTTGGACGGAATGCAGCCGCGGTAGACGCAGACGCCGCCGGGGTTGGCTTCGGGATCGATGAGCGCGACGGTCAGGCCGAGATCGGCGGCGAGAAACGCCGCCGCGTATCCGCCGGGTCCGCCGCCGATGACGGCTACTTGGACAGAGTGCGTGGCCACGGTGCGTTTATCCTTGGAGCGCGAGCAGGAACGGCTGCTCGAGCGCGTCGGCGACCCAGCGGAGGAAGCGCGCGCCGTCGGCGCCGTCGATCGCGCGGTGATCGTAGGAGAGCGACAGCGGCAGCATCAGCCGCGGCGTGAACGCGCCGTCGCGATAGACCGGCTCCATACGCGCCCGCGAGACGCCGAGGATCGCCAGTTCCGGCGCGTTGACGATCGGCGTGAACGACGTGCCGCCGATCCCGCCCAGGTTCGAGATGCTGAAGCAGCCGCCCTGCATCTCCTCGAGCGAGAGCTTGCGGCTCCGCGCTTTCTCGGACAGCTCGGCGAGCTCGGCGCTGATCTGCAGGATGTTCTTCGTGTCCACGTCGCGCACGACCGGCACGAGCAGTCCGCGATCGGTATCCACCGCGACGCCGATGTGGACGTACTTCTTGAAGATGATTTCCTCGGCCGCGACGTCGATCGACGCGTTGAACTGCGGAAAGACCTTGAGCGCGGCCGCGACGACTTTCAGCGCGATCGCCGTGACGGTGAGGTGGCCGCCGGCCGCCTCCGCCTGCTTCGCGTACTTCTTCCGCATCTCCTCGAGCGAGGTGATGTCGGCGAGATCGTGCTGCGTGACGTGCGGGATCGTCGCCCACGCGGCGGCCAGGTGCTCGGCCGTCTTGCGGCGGACGGCGCGCATGGGCTGACGATCGATCGCGCCCCAGCGCGAGAAATCAGGAAGCGGCAGGCCTCGCGGCGATGAGCCGCCGGCGGCGGCCGCGCCGCTGACGACGCCCTTCGCGTGCGCCTTCACGTCTTCGACAGAAATGCGTCCGCTCGGCCCGCTGCCGGGAACGCCGTTGATGTCCACGCCCAGTTCGCGCGCCATGCGGCGCACCGACGGCGCCGCAGGGGCCGGCGGGATCTCCGGCGCGGCCGGCTCGCTGGCCGTGCGCGCGCCGCGGCTGATGTCCACGACGTTGGTGCCGCGATCGACGGGCGGCGCGCTCTGCGCCTGCGGACCGACGGTCGGATCCTTGACGCCCGGCTTGTCCGGCGCGGTGGATTCGTTCTTCACCGGGACGTCGGGCTGCATCTCCGGCACCCGCTCGGCAGCCTGCGCCGCCGCTGGCTTCTCCTGCGGCTTCGCTTCCGCTTTCGGCGAGGCTTCGGCGCTCTCGACGCTGATGATCGCCTGGCCGACCTTCACTTTGTCGCCCGGCTTGACCTTGACGTCCTTCACCTGGCCGCCGATCGACGAGGGCACTTCGATCGTCGCCTTGTCGGTTTCGAGTTCCAGGACGGCCTGGTCTTTCACGATGGTATCGCCCGGCTTGACCAGCACGCGCAGCACGTCGCCGCTGGCGATGCCTTCGCCGAGCTCGGGGAGAATGAAGTCAGTCGGCACGCAGTCCTCGGGGTGTTAGGAGATCGCGGGGTTCGCCTTCTCGGGATTCACGTTGTACGTCTGCATCGCCTGCTGCACGACCGACGTGTCGATCTTGCCCTCGCGCGCGAGGGCGGCCAGCGTGGCGACGACAATCCACCGGGAATCGACTTCGAAGAACTCGCGCAGCCCGGCGCGGCTTTCGCTGCGGCCGAAGCCGTCGGTGCCGAGCGCCAGCATCGGGCGCGGCAGCCAGCGGTCGATCGAATCCGGCAGCGCCTTCACGTAATCCGACGCCGCGACGAACACGCCGGCCGCGTCCTGCAGGCACTGCGCGACGTACGGCATCTTCGGGCGGTCGCCGGGGTGCAGCATGTTCCAGCGGTCGCACGCGTGGCCTTCACGATACAGCTCGCTGTAGCTCGTGACGCTCCACACGTCGGAGTGGACGTTGTGCTTGGACTCCAGGATCTCCGCCGCCTTGATGACTTCCGTCAGAATCGCGCCGCTGCCGAACAGCTGCGCGCGCAGCGGCGCATCGGCCTTGGTGGCGGCGAGGAACTTGTACATCCCCTTCAGGATGCCGTCGCGCGATCCCTCGGGCATCGCCGGCATCGCGTACTGCTCGTTCATCACCGTCAGGTAGTAGAAGATGCTCTCCTGATCGACGTACATCCGGCGGATGCCGTCCTGGATGATGACCGCGATCTCGTACGCGAACGCCGGGTCGTACGCAATGAGGTTCGGCACCGGATACGCGAGCAGGTGGCTGTTGCCGTCCTGGTGCTGCAGCCCTTCGCCCGCCAGCGTCGTGCGGCCCGACGTCCCGCCGAGGAGGAAGCCGCGCGTCCGCGCGTCCGCCGCCGCCCAGATGAGATCGCCGATCCGCTGGAAGCCGAACATGGAGTAGAAAATGAAGAACGGAATCGTGTTCACGCCGTGCGATGCGTACGCCGTGCCGGCGGCGATGAACGACGAGAGCGAGCCCGCCTCGTTGATGCCTTCCTCGAGAATCTGGCCGTCGGACGCCTCCTTGTAATACAGGAGCGTGTCCATGTCGACCGGCTCGTACATCTGCCCGGCGTGCGAGTAGATGCCGACGGCGCGGAACAGCGCTTCCATGCCGAATGTGCGCGCCTCGTCCGGAACGATCGGCACGACCAGCTTGCCGAGCTCCTTGTCGCGCAGCAGCTTCGACAGCAACCGCACGAACACCATCGTCGTGGAGGCCTTGCGGCCGTCGGTGCCCTTGGAGAACTCGTCGAACACGTCGGCCGGCACCGACGCCAGCGGCTCGCTTCGCGTCTTGCGCGTCGGCACGTACCCGCCGAGCGCCTTGCGCCGCTCCCGCATGTACTTCACTTCGATCGCGTCTTCCGGCGGACGGTAGAACGGCGTCTTCGCGATGTCGGCATCGGCGATCGGAATCCCGAAGCGAGTGCGGAACGCGCGCAACTCCTCTTCGTTCATCTTCTTCTGCTGGTGCGTGATGTTCTTGCCTTCGCCGGCTTCGCCGAGGCCGTAGCCCTTGATCGTGCGCGCGAGGACGACGGTCGGCGCGCCCTTGTGCTCCATCGCCGCCTTGTAGGCGTTGTAGACCTTGATCGGATCGTGGCCGCCGAGCGACATCTTTTTCAGCTGGTCGTCCGACAGGTGCTTCACCATGTCGAGCAGCCGCGGATCCGCGCCCCAGAAATGCGCGCGGATGTACGCGCCGTCGGACACGGCGTACTTCTGATACTGGCCGTCGACGATCTCGCCCATGCGCTTCACGAGCAGGCCGTCGCGATCCTTCGCGAGAATCGGATCCCACTCGCGGCCCCAGATCGCCTTGACGACGTTCCAGCCCGCGCCGCGGAAGGTGGCTTCGAGTTCCTGGATGATCTGCCCGTTGCCGCGCACCGGACCGTCGAGCCGCTGCAGGTTGCAGTTGATCACGAAGATCAGGTTGTCGAGCTTTTCCCGCGCCGGGAGCGTGATCGCGCCGAGCGCTTCGGGCTCGTCGGTCTCGCCGTCGCCGAGGAACGCCCAGACTTTCGCCTCGGACTTCGGCCTGAGCCCGCGATCCTCGAGGTAGCGCATGAAGCGCGCCTGGTAGATCGCCATGATGGGGCCGAGCCCCATCGACACCGTCGGGTATTCCCAGAAGTCCGGCATCAGCCAGGGATGCGGATAGGACGAGAGGCCGCCGCCCGCCTTCGTCTCGCGGCGGAAGTTCTCGAGGTGCGATTCGTCGATGCGCCCTTCGAGATACGCGCGCGCGTAGATGCCCGGGGCCGCGTGGCCCTGGAAGAAGATGATGTCGCCGGCGCCACCGTCGTGCCCGCGGAAGAAATGATTGAAGGCGACTTCGTACAGCGTCGCGGCGGACGCGAACGTCGAAATGTGGCCGCCGATGCCCTCTTCGGCCTTGTTGGCGCGGACGACCATGGCCGCCGCGTTCCAGCGGACGAGGCTCTTGATGCGGCGTTCGATGTCCGGGCTGCCGGGCATCAGCGCCTGCTCGTCGGCGGGAATGCTGTTGATGTAGGGCGTGTTCGCGGTGAACGGGAGCTTGACGCCGTTCTGGCGCGCGTGGACCGTCAGTTCACGAAGCAGGCGCGCGACTTTGACGGGGCCGCCGCTCTGCAGGACATAATCAAGGGAATCAAGCCATTCGCGGGTTTCGATGCTGTCGAGGTCCGCGGCATCTTTCGGCGCAATATTTCTCATAAATAGTTGTCAGCTCATCGGATATGTCGGCCGGACGGCGTTCTTCCTGTAGGCTGACCTCTAATTGTACACCGTGCCCACTCTCCGCGTCGTTCACGACGCCATCGTCGGCTGCGAGCGCTGCCCGCGGCTGCGCGAGTACTGCCGCCGGATCGGGCGTGAAAAGCGCCGCGCGTTTCGCGACGAGACGTACTGGGCGCGCCCGGTGCCCGGCTTCGGCGATCCGCGCGCCCGGCTCCTGCTCATCGGGCTCGCGCCGGCCGCGCACGGCGCCAACCGGACGGGCCGGGTGTTCACTGGCGACGGCGTCGGCGGCTCGGGCGACTTCCTGATGGCCGCGCTGCATCAGGCGGGCTTCGCGAACAAGCCGACGTCGCGCGCGCCGGACGATGGGTTGATGCTGCGGGACGCGTTCATCGCCGCGGCGGTGCGCTGCGCGCCGCCCGACAACAAGCCGACGCCTGAAGAGATCGCGAACTGCCTGCCGCACCTGGATGCGGAAATCGCCGCGCTGCCGAACGTCCGCGTCGTCGTCGCGCTCGGGCGCATCGCGTTCGATGCGTATCTTCGTTTGTTGAGGAACCGCGGCGTCGTCGTGCGGCCGAAGCCGGCGTTCGGGCACGGATTGCAGCACGTGCTGCCGAACGGTCAACGGCTGATCGGCTGCTACCACCCGAGCCGCCAGAACACGAACACCGGCAGACTCACCGCGCGCATGATGAACGACGTGTTTCGATTGGCGCGGCGTCGGATGTTTGTGACCGAGACTGACTTGGCCGCCCAGTCTTCGGGCGTTCCGTCGAACTGATCGTCACGCGCGGCGTTGTCTGCGCCGGCGGCGGCCAGCAGCCTGGCCATGTCCAGATCGCCGTTCCAGGCCGCGGAGTGAAGCGCGGTGTGCCGCGTCCGGGCGTTCGATCGTGCGTTGACGTTCGCGCCGAGCGACAGCAACCAGCGCTGAGGCGTCCTTCGCCAGCGCGTCCACGGCTGCGTCGTCCTCGAGGAGGAGCGCTTCGAGCAGGCCGACGCGCGCGCGAGCATCCACGGCGACCACAAGTCGTACTGATCGTTCACGCCGTTGACGTCGGCGCCGGCGTCGAGGAGCAGATCGAACATATCCCGCCGCCTGGCTTCGACGGCGACGTGCAACGCCTGAGGCCGCCCGCTCCAGAACGGATGCAGGCCGACGGCGTTCACGAGTTGCGGATCGTTGCGGAGTGTCCGGCGGACCTCGTCGATCCGCCCGGTTCCGACGAGTTCGAGGAAGTCGTCAACGGCAGGCGGCGGCTGAGACATGGATACCTTTCTAGCACAACAGCCGCCGCGCAAGGGGGTCTGCGTTTTGCAGCAGTCTGACCCAAGCTGCAAATGCAGCTGAGGAGGACAGCTCATGGAAGCGCTCATGCTCTCGCTCGCGCTGATGGTTCAGCAGCAGCCGACCACGATCGACATCAACGTCCACCACGGCCATTGGTATGCCAGCCCGATCTGGATCGCGATCATCGCGATCGCGGTGGTCGTCGTCCTGATGTTGCTGATCATGGCCACGCGCAGCGGCGGTGGCGGCGGCACGACGATCGTGCGCGACTAGCCGGCGGCATCGCCCGGGAACTTTCGTGCGCGCATGGTGTCCAACGCGAGCAGAGGTGGAGCCATGCAGCACGAAATGTTCGGCGATGTCGCGCTTCGTCCGTCAACCGTCCGCTCGCGCCGGTCTCCAGTCGTCGTGGTCTCCATCCTCGTACACGTTGTCGTGCTCAGCGCGGTGTTCATCGCGCCGCTGATGGCGACTGACGTCCTCCCCATTCCGCGGCCCCCGGGCGATCTGATCCTGCCGCACGAAATGATGCCGATTGTCGTGTCCAACGCGCCGGCGAAGGCGGCGTCGACGGTGCGATCCGCGGCGCCACCGAAGACCGCGGCGCCGTCGGTTGGCGAGGCTGCCCCGATTCTGGCGCCGACCGCGATCGGCCCGGAGACCGGGAATGCGGGCGCTGCCACTGGATCCGGCGGCACGGACGTCGGGGTCCCTGGCGCGATGGTCGGCCTGCCCGGCGCGAACACGATCGAGCCGGCGCCGACGCCCACGCCTGCCCCGCCGGTCCGCCTCCACGCGGGCATCCAACAGCCGCAGAAGCTCGTGGACGTGCGGCCGATCTATCCAGAGATTGCGCGCGCGGCGCACGCGGAAGGGATCGTGATCATCGAAGCGACGATCGACGTGCGCGGCAACGTCATGGCGGCGCGCGTCCTCAAGTCGCACGCGCTGCTCGACGCCGCCGCACTCGAGGCGGTCCGGCAGTGGAAGTTCACGCCGACGCTGCTGAACGGCGTCCCGACGCCGATCATCATGACGGTGACGGTGAACTTCCAGCTGCGCTAGAACAGCAGCTTCACGGCAAGCTGCGCGACACGGGGATCGCCGGCGCTGGTGATGGTGCCGAAGTTGGCCGCGCCAAGGACGGCGTTGGGCGCGCCAAGCGCGGGCGCGTTCAGCAGGTTGAAGATCTCCGCGCGGACTTCGAGCGCCTGACGCGACCCGATTGCGATTCGCCGCGCCACCGAGAGGTCGACGTCGCGATACGACGGCCCACGAACAGGATTGCGCGATGCGGATCCGATCGTGAACTGCGGCGCCACGGCGAACGCCGCCGTGTTGAACCACTGCGCTGGCGTCCGCTGATCGGAGGGCAACGTCGGATCGCCCACGAGATCCGGGCGCTGGACGCCAAAGCCGGCAAACGCGTTGAAGTTCGTGGTCTGCGTCACGGCGATCGGCACGCCGGACTCGAGCGTCAGCAGCGTCGACACCGTCCAGCCGTGAACGTCCCACACGACCGACGACACGAAGACGTGCGGGATGTCGCCCGTCGAATAGTCGCGCTCGAGCGATCGGTTGAAGCTGTCCGCCACCGGATAGTTCGCGATCGGCCCGGTCAGGATCGACGCATCGAATACGGACGACGCGTCGTCGACCAGCTTGGAGCGCGTGTAAGAGATCGAGTACGTCAGACCGTGGGCGAGCCGCTGACGCAGGCTCAACTCGAGCCCCTGATAACGCGTGGTGCCGACGTTGTTGCGATACAGGCTGACCGTGGTGTATTCGGGAAACGGCTTGAGCAGCTGCGCAACGGTGATCGTCGGATCGCCGAGCGACAACGACCGCGGGATCTGACCAAAGAACGGATTCGCCACCTTCTGCAAGAGCGAGGATCTGAGCGCGAGCTGGCTCGCCGACAGCTGATTCAGATTCGTGTCCGGAATCCCGACGTGCGTGATGATCGATCCGACGTACGCCGCCTCCACCGTCGTGTTCGCGGTCAGTTCCCGCTGCACCGACACGTTCCACTGCTGCGCGTAGCCCGACCCGAGCGAGCCGTCCACGGCGAACACCCCCTGTCCCAGTCCCGCGGTGGGCGTCAGCGGAATCGGCGCGACGCTCGGGCCGCTCGCGAGCACGAACGCGGGATTGACCGTGTCGAGCGCGCGCTGCGAAACGGTCTGCAGGAACGGAAACGTTGGCGTCGTGAACGGCGTCGTGATGCCGGCCATCTCGATCCAGATGAGGCCGTAGCCGGCGCTGACGATCGTCCGGTCGTTGACGCGATAGACCGCACCGACGCGCGGGCCGAAGTTGTCCTTCTTCAACGGACGCACGGGATTCGCGCCTGGATACTCGAGCTGCTGCGTCTGCAGATTGAAGACGGCCGTCTGCCCGTTCAGCTCGGTTGACGGAAAGTTCAGCGTGTACCGCAGTCCCGGGTTGAGCGTCAGGCGATCGGCGACCTTCCAGTCGTCCTGAACGAAGTACTCCTGAAAATGCGCGCGCTCCTGAATCGGCGCCTGCTGCAGATCGATCGAAAACGCCTGGACCTGCCCGAGCAGGAAGCTCGCGAGCGGGTTGCCCGTGTTCGACGTCCCCGGCTGATCGCTGCCAATCGGGTTGGACGG
>Ga0193726_1001291_pt1 | contig 20338 bp, 21 predicted proteins | sample H2c1metaG_FD_144928 | JGI IMG/M metagenome (GOLD analysis project Ga0193726, IMG submission 144928) | Soil microbial communities from a riparian zone of the East river system, Colorado, United States - H2c1 | ecosystem: Environmental > Terrestrial > Soil > Riparian zone | place: USA: East River... | reverse complement strand
CATCATCATCGCCAATATTTTGGTGCCTCCCGATGATGTGGGTGCGGTGCTGGCGCTGTGCAGCGAGAAGCGCGGCGTGCAAAAAAAGATGCTGTTCCTTGGCAGTCAGGTGTCGCTGCAGTACGAATTGCCGCTGGCCGAAATCGTGCTCGATTTCTTCGATCGCTTGAAGTCCTCGAGCCGCGGCTATGCTTCGTTCGACTACGAATTCAGTCATTTTCAGGCGGCGCCTCTGGTCAAGCTCGATGTCTTGATCAATGGCGATCCGGTCGATGCGCTGTCTCTGATCGTGCATCGCGACAACTCCTACAACCGCGGCCGGGAACTGGTCGACAAAATGCAGGAGCTGATACCCCGGCAAATGTTCGACATTGCCGTGCAGGCGGCCATCGGCAGCCACATCATCGCGCGCGCCAGTGTCAAGGCGATGCGCAAGAACGTGCTGGCCAAATGCTACGGCGGCGACATCACGCGCAAGCGCAAGCTGCTCGAGAAGCAGAAGGCCGGCAAGAAACGCATGAAGCAAGTCGGCCAGGTCGAGATCCCGCAAGAGGCTTTTCTCGCGGTGTTGCAGGTAGGAAAGAAGGCCAATTGATCGTACCTGCGGTTTTGAAACCCTTGGAGGAATTTCGTGAATGATGGCGATGGCATTTTCATAGGACTTCTGTGCGCAGGCGCCGTCTGCGTTCTGGTGATTCTGATCGACGGCTGGTTCTTCAGGCCGAGGCGAGACCCCGGTGCGTCGAGCGCGGACGAGCCCATGCTGCCGAAATTGGCAGGCTATGCGCTGGTGGGGCTTTCCTTGGGCATGCTGTGGCGGCTTTTCAAGTACGAAGCTGTGGATTTCAGTCTCATGCTGGTGGTCGTCGGCGCGGTTTCCGGGATCATCTGGGCGGCGGATCAGCTTTTCTTTGCACGCCACCGCAAGCTTGCTGCCGTATCGGCGGGCACCCCTGTCGAGCGGGTGCGCGAACCGATCGCCGTCGAATAAGCGCGCTCATTCTTTCCGGTCATCATCTTGGTGCTGGTCATCCGTTCTTTCCTGTTCGAGCCCTTCCGCATCCCCTCGGATTCCATGATGCCGACCTTGTTCGATGGCGATTTCATTTTCGTCAGCAAGTATTCCTACGGCCTGCGGCTGCCCGTCGCCAACACGCTGGTATTCGCCACGGGCACGCCGCAGCGGGGCGATGTGATCGTGTTCCGCCTGCCTCCGAACCCGAAAATCAACTACATCAAGCGCCTGGTCGGCCTGCCGGGAGATCACATCCGAGTCGATGAAAACAATCAGCTCTACGTCAACGACAAGCCCATGCCGCAGACGCGCGGTCCGATCTATGCGGGACCGAAGCAGGATTTATGGAACTACACGGGCGTCCCGACGGCTTTCGAGCAACTTGACGCCAAGAGCCACCAAGTCATGTTTGCCAATGGCAGCGTCAAAACGGGCGAATGGGTGGTCCCTGCGGGCCATTATTTCTTCATGGGCGATAACCGGAACAACAGCAAGGACAGCCGTTGGCTCGATGAACCGGATGCGCCGGGATTCGTTCCGGAGCAGAATCTTGTCGGTAAAGCGGTCCGTATTTGGCTTAATCTTGATACTCGTGACGGACCTCTCTGGAGAAGGGTCGGGAATAAGATTGAATAGGGCGCTCTTTTTAGGGAGGATTTTATGCAAAAGCACCAGCAGGGCATGACATTCATTGGAATGCTTTGCATTCTCGCTTTGGCAGGCGTGATCGTGTACGCCGGCGTGCGTCTGACTCCCGTTTACCTGAACTACATGAAAATCGCACGCACCATGGAATCCGTGGCGAGCGAGGTCAAGGGCGACAACCCCGACCCGGCGGCGATCCGCAATCTGATCGACCGGCACTTCAACATCGAAGACCCGAGCGTCGTCACCGTGAAGGATATCGAGATCACCAAGGACGAAGACGGTGTTGAAATGCACGTGGTTTACGATGACAACGTACCGTACGTGGCGAACGTGTCGCTGACCGTGCATTTCGACAAGACAGTGAAGGTGCGGTGATTCCGCTGCGCAAACCAGACGATTTGTCTGCCTGGGTCGAACGTACGTTCGGCCATGTCTTTGCCACGCCTGCGCTGTGTCATACGGCTGTTACGCACCGCAGCGCCGGCGCTGAGCATAACGAGAGACTGGAATTTTTGGGTGATTCGATTCTCAACTGCGCTGTGGCGCGCCTGCTCTTCGATGCGCACCCGCTCGCGGACGAAGGTGCTTTGTCCCGGTTGCGGGCTTCGTTGGTGAGCGGCGATACCTTGGCGCAGATCGCCGGCGATTTAGGCTTGGGAGAATTCCTGCGCCTGGGGCAGGGCGAACTGAAATCAGGCGGTTTCCGCAGAGCATCCATTTTGGCGGATGCGCTCGAGGCGATTTTGGGCGCCATATTCCTCGATTCGGGCTTCGAAGCGGCTGCGGCGGCGGTCGCGCGAATCTTAGGTCCCAGAATGTCGGATTTGCCTGCCGCCGACGCATTGAAGGATCCCAAGACTCGATTGCAGGAAGTGTTGCAGGCACGCGGCCTCGCCTTGCCTATCTATACCTTGACCGCCGTTGGGGGTGATCCGCATGCGCAATCCTTTACCGTCACCTGCAACGTTCCTGTGTTCGGAGTCGCGGCTGTGGGCGAGGGCGCCAGCCGCCGCCGCGCCGAGCAGTTGGCCGCGGCGAAAGTCATCGCCCTTCTGCCCGCCGAAATTCGTGAGCACGTATGAGCGATCCTGAATTCCGCGCCGGTCACGTCGCAATTGTCGGCCGGCCCAATGTCGGCAAATCCACCTTGGTGAATGCGCTGGTCGGCCGCAAGGTGACGATCGTTACCGCCAAGCCGCAAACCACACGCCACCGAATATTAGGGCTGGTAAACCGGCCCCAGGCTCAACTGGTGCTGGTTGACACGCCGGGCCTGCACGAATCCACGCGCCGCGTCATGAATCAGTATATGAATCGCGTGGCCATCTCATCCTCTCAAGATGCCGATGTCATCCTATTTGTGATCGAAGCGATGCATTTTACCGACGAGGACATGTGGGTGTGGGAACGGGTGCGCGGCCTGAAGCAGCCGCTGTTCCTGGTCGTCAACAAAGTCGACCGGGTGTTCCCCAAGGATCAGATGCTGCCCTTCCTGGAGGAGATGACGCAGCGCGTGCCGGCCTCGGAAATCATTCCCATTTCGGCGCTGCAGTCGGATAATCTCAATCGGTTGGTTGATCTGGTCGGAGCCCGGCTGCCGGTATCGCCGCCGCTATTCGCCCTGGATGTCGTGACCGATCGCGATGAGCCGTTTCATGCCGCCGAGATCGTGCGCGAAAAACTGACCTTGAAGCTGCGCGAGGAGCTGCCTTATGGCATCAACGTGCAAATCGAGCGTTTTGCGGATGAAGACAATCGAATCATGATCAACGCGGTCATTTGGGTCGAACGCGCCGGGCAAAAGGCCATCGTGATCGGCCAGGGCGGCGAGCGCCTGAAGGAAATCGGCCGGCTTGCGCGCATTGAACTCAACGACTTGTGGCAGCGCTCGGTGCATCTGGAGCTTTGGGTCAAGGTCAAGGAAAATTGGGCCGACAGCGAAATGGCATTGCGCCAATTTGGGTACGACACGTTGTGAAGAGCGCGGGCCGGCCAGCCGGGCGGCGCGTATGGCTGGCTCCAGCCTACGTATTGCATCAATACGCCTATCGGGACACCAGCCGCATCGTGGAGGTGTTTACCAGTGAGCACGGACGGCTGACGCTGTTCGCGCGCGGCGCCAACGGGCCGAAATCGGCGCTCAAAGGCGTATTGCGGCCTTTTCAACGTTTGCTGGTCTCCTGGTCCGGCATATCGGAGGCGTGTCAGCTCGTGAGCGCGGAAACCGACGGCATGATGACCAGCCTGAAGCCCGAACGTCTCATGAGCGGGTTTTATTTGAATGAGCTGCTCTTGAAGCTGACCGAACGCCGCGATCCGCACCCGGAGATTTTTTTCTCATATGCCTCCTGCATGCAGGCGCTATGCGGCGGCGAAGTCGAAGAGCCCACCCTGCGACGATTTGAAAAGCGATTGTTGAATGAGCTGGGCTATGGATTGGAATTGACACAGACCGGGGATGGGCTGCCGGTGGAACAGGATAAGTATTATCGATTTGCGCTGCAGAGCGGGCCGCAGCTCTGCGTCGCGGAGGCGCCCGGTGCGGTTTACGGACGGTCGCTGGCGGATTTGCAGGCCGAGAGCTTCGAGGACGCTCGCTCGCTGCGCGACGCCAAACGGGTGTTGCGCGCCGCCATCGATGTCTGTTTGGATGGCCGCTCCTTGAAGTCGCGTGAGGTCATGCTGGCATTGCGTCATCGCGAGCCGCTGCGTCAGGAGGGTTCGTGAGCGAGCCTGTACTTCATTCGAGCATCGCGCTGGGCGTGAACATCGATCACGTGGCCACGCTGCGCCAGGCACGCCGCGCCCGCTATCCCGACCCGCTGTATGCGGCACTGGTCGCCGAGGAGGCCGGCGCCGACAGCATTACGCTGCACCTGCGCGAGGATCGGCGCCATATCCAGGACCGGGATGTGGTTGCCATGCGCCAGGCGTTGCAGACGCGCATGAATCTGGAAATGGCCGTGACCGACGAAATGGTCCGAATCGCGCTCGAGGTGCGGCCGCAGGATGCGTGTTTGGTGCCGGAGTCCCGCCAGGAGGTGACGACCGAGGGCGGATTGGACGTCCTCGGCCAAAGCGCGCGGGTGCGGGACGCCGTGGCGGCGCTGGCCGGCGCCGGCGTCCGCGTGTCCTTGTTCATCGATCCGGATCAGGCGCAGATCGAAGCGGCCCGGCGCGTGGGCAGCCCGGTCATCGAGCTGCACACCGGCGCCTATGCCGACGCGGCCGGCGGTGGGCGCGCGCGCGAATTCGAACGCCTGCGCAACGCGGCAAAACTGGCCGCCTCGCTGGGTCTGACGGTCAACGCAGGTCACGGCCTCAATTATCACAATGTCGAGCCGATTGCCGCGATACCGGAAATCATCGAACTGAACATCGGCCATTCGATTGTCGCGCGCTCCATCATCGATGGGTTGGCCAAGGCTGTGCGCGATATGAAGGCATTGATGCACCGGGCTCGAACGGGTTCCCTTAGCTCATGATTTTCGGCATCGGCATCGATGTTCTGCAGGTTGATCGCGTCGAACGGGTGTATCAGAAGCACGGCGAGCGTTTCGTCAGGCATCTGCTGTTGCCCGAGGAGCGGGCGCAGCTCGAGCGCACCGCGCGGCCCGTGCGATTTCTAGCCATGCGTTTTGCGGCCAAGGAAGCCATCGTCAAGGGCATGGGCACGGGCTTCTCGCATGGCGTGTGGATTCGCGACGTCGGCATCGTACAAAACTCATGGGGCAAACCCGAGGTCGTGTATTCGGCGCGCGGCGCCAAGGTTCGCGATGGTCTCGGCATCGGCGAGGGCCACGTAACGTTGACCGATGAAGCCGGCTTGGTGGTGGCAGTTGCGATTCTCATGCGGCGCGAGGCCGCTTGAACACGCTGGTGTTCGATATTGAAACCGTGCCGGATACCGATCTCGGCAGGCGTCTCCATGATTTGCGTGACCTGTCCGATGAGCACGTGGGGCAGATCATGTTTACGAAACGCCGGCAAGAGACCGGCAGCGAATTTCTATCGCATGAGCAGCAGCGCATCGTTGCCATCTCGGTGGTCATGCGTTCGCGAGAATCCTTGAAAGTGTGGAGCCTCGGAGATGAAACCTCGTCGGAGAAGGATCTGATCGAGCGGTTCTTCGATGGCCTGGAGAAGTACACGCCGGACTTGGTTTCTTGGAACGGCGCGGGTTTCGACCTCCCGGTGCTGCACTATCGCAGTCTGCTGCACAGCGTACCGGCAGCCCGTTACTGGGAGATGGGGGATTCCGATCAGAGCTTCAGATACAGCAACTACTTGAGCCGTTTTCATTGGCGGCACATGGATCTCATGGACATCTTGTCCGGATTTCAAGGCCGCGGCCGGGCGAGCCTGCAGGACATTGCTTCCTTGCTCGGTTTCCCCGGGAAATTGGGCATGAACGGCTCCGATGTCTGGCCGGCGTACCTCGAGGGCGGCTTGGCGCGCATCCGCGACTACTGCGAAACCGACGTGCTGAATACCTACCTCATTTATCTGCGATTCGAACTTGTTCGCGGACGCCTGGACGCGAACGGCCATGCGCACGAACTCGCGCGAGTGCGCAAATTGCTGGCCGAGTCGAGTGCCGCGCATCTCAAAGAATTTTCGGCAGCGTGGCGCGAGACTTAGACTTAAGGGCGATTCAGGAGGCCGACATCGTCGATCTTGCGCATGATGGCCGCGGGGTCGCGCGGGTGGACGGCAAGGCGGTATTCATCGAGGGCGCGCTGCCGGGGGAACGGGTGCGCTTTCGAGTGATCAAGCGGCGCCGGCAAATGGACGAAGCGGGCTTGGTCGAGGTTTTGACCGCTTCGCCGGATCGGGTGGTCCCGCGCTGCGCGCATTTCGGCGTTTGCGGGGGATGCACGCTGCAGCACCTGTCCGCTGATGCTCAACTGGCCGCTAAAGAGCGTCAATTGCTGGAGAATCTGCAGCGCATCGGCAATGTTCAACCCGCGCGGGTACTGGCGCCGTTGCAAGGGCCCAACTGGGCCTACCGCCGCCGTGCTCGCCTAGGCATCAAGTACGTTCACAAGAAGGGCCGTGTGCTGGCGGGTTTTCGCGAGCGCGAAAAGCCGTACATTGCCGACATCAAGCGCTGTGAGGTATTGCTGGCGCCGCTCGCGACGCTGCCTGCGGAACTTGCGGCGCTGACCGAAACGCTCGACATTCGGGAGAAGATCCCGCAAGTGGAGGTCGCGGCGGGCGATCACGCAACGGCATTGGTGTTTCGCGTGCTGCAGGTGCCGGGAGCCGCCGACCTCGAAAAAATCTCGGCATTCGGCGCCGCGCGCGGCCTGCAGATTTTCCTGCAGACGGGTGGACTGGAGACGGTGCGAGCGGTGCGGGCCGACTATGCGCCGCTGAATTACGCGGTGGATGGCGGCAGCGTCGTGATTGAATTCGGACCCGTCGATTTCATCCAGGTCAACCGCGACATCAACGCCTCGATGGTCGATGCGGCAATCGCTCTATTGCGGCCCGAAGCGAGCGATGCAGTGCTCGATTTGTTCTGCGGTCTGGGCAATTTCACACTGCCGCTGGCACGCCGGGCCCGGCAGGTACTGGGCGTGGAAGGTGATGCGTTGCTGGTATCCAAAGCGCTCGCCAATGCGGCGCGTAACGGCATCGGCAATGCGCGGTTTGCGGTGCAGAATCTGTTCGAACCGAAGAGTTTTGAGGCATGGGCGGACGAGCGCTACGATCTGGTGCTGCTCGATCCGCCGCGTGCCGGCGCTGCAGAGCTGTTGACTCGCATGGGCCATTGGCGCCCCCGGCGGGTCGTGTATATTTCCTGTCATCCAGGCAGTTTGGCGCGGGATGCGGGGATTTTGGGCGCCGAACACGGTTTCACGCTGACCGCAGCGGGGGTAATGGACATGTTTCCGCATACGACGCACGTTGAATCCATCGCGGTGTTCGAGAGGCACCCTTGAGCTTGGGTCCGTTCATGATCGATATCGGCGGCACCGAGTTGACGCCCGAGGATGTGCGAGTGCTGTCGCATCCTTTGGTAGGCAGCGTCATTTTGTTCAGCCGCAACTACCGCGACGTGGCGCAGCTCCGTGCGTTGACGGACGCCATCCGCGGCGTGCGAAGTCCGCACTTATTGATCGCTGTGGACCATGAAGGCGGACGCGTACAGCGCTTCCGTGATGGGTTTACGCGACTGCCGGCGGCACGGGCTTTGGGCCGGCGATACGACGAGGATCGCCGCGAGGGATTGGCCCTGGCCCAATCCGTGGGCTGGCTGATGGCGAGCGAGCTGCGCGCGGTGGGTGTGGATTTCAGCTTTGCGCCCTGCGTCGACCTCGATTACGGCGTCAGCGAGATCATCGGCGATAGGGCCTTTCACGCGGACCCGGACACCGTCGCGGCTCTGGCCGTGGCCTACATGTCGGGCATGCGCGAGGCCGGTATGGCGGCTGTCGCCAAGCATTTTCCCGGCCACGGCGGGGTGATTGCGGACTCCCATGTCGCACTACCGGTGGACCGGCGCAATTTTGTCGATTTGGAGGGGGATATCCGCCCCTATCGGCTGCTGATCGAGAACAATGTGGCAGGGGTCATGGGGGCCCACGTGGTGTTTCCCGCCATCGACGCCTTGCCGGCCAGCCTCTCGAAGAGTTGGATCACCGCCGTGCTTCGGAGCGAGCTCAAGTTCCACGGCTGCGTATTCGCGGATGACCTGACGATGGCGGGCGCGGCCGCTTTTGGGGGTGCGATTGAGCGTGCCGAGCTGGCATTTGCTGCAGGTTGCGACGTCCTCCCCATTTGTAACGACAGACAAGCGGTAAAGTCCGTGCTCGAGCACTTCGCGCCGGATCTAGGCTCGCCCGCCTCGCAGGCTCGGGTGGTACGGATGAGGGCACGCGGTGAGGCCCCGGAGAATCTTGGAGCGGACCGGCAGTGGCAGCAAACCGTGACGTTGATCGCAAATCTTTCGGCAACACCCCCGCTGGTGCTGACGGAGGGGAGTCATGACCGGGTTTGATCCCGACATGTACCGACGCCTGGTCGAGAGCTCGCCCGAGGGTGTCGTGTTAGTCGATGCCCAGGCCACCGACCACCCGGTGATGTACGCCAATCCCGCTTTTCAGGCCTTGACGGGCTATTCCGCCGCAGAGCTCATGGGGCGCAATCTACGCCTGCTTCAGGCCGATGATCGTGAACAGGACGGACGCCACCGGCTGCGCGATGCCTTGAGCCGGGGGGAAACCTGCCGCGTGCTGCTGCGCAACTACCGCAAAGACGGGACCTTGTTTTGGAATGAAATGACGGTGCTGCCGCTGCGCCATCCGGACGGCTGCGTCACGCATTTTGCGGGCCATCATCGCGACGCCGGGGAGCGCTTGCGCATCGACCCCAGAGTAGCCAAAGACACCTTGAGCGGCGCGCATCAGCCGACCGCCATGGCCATCCGCGACGACCGGCTGACCGGCCTGTTCACGCTGGCGTATTTGGAAGAATTGTTGAAACGTGACTGGGCGGTGGCGCATCGCGAGCAACGCAGTATCGCCGTCTTTGCGGTGGACATCGATGCATTGGATCTTTACAACAACACGTTTGGGCGGGGTGCGGGCGATTCGACCATTCGCCGCGTGGCGCACGTGGTGTCCGGATGCCTGCGCCGCTCGAGCGATGTGACCGCGCGCATCGCCGGCGGCAGCTTGATTGCGTTTGCGCCGGGGCTCACACACGAACAGGCATTGCAGGTCGGCCATCTCATGGCGGAGAGAGTGCGTGATATGCGCATTCATCATCCCCGCTCGGCCGTGCTGCGCTATATCAGCATCAGCGTAGGCGTCTGCGCCGCCATCCCCGGCGCTTCGGACAGCCCTTCTGCGCTTTTGGAAAAAGCGCAGCAGCAACTGCAACTGGCCAAGAAGTCAGGACGCAATCAAGCGGCTTAGTACGTCGGCGCTGTGATTATGATCGGGTGGATGTGGCGCTCGCCGGGTAGGGTAAGTAGCCTCAAGGGAACGAAGAAACAGTTCCCTTGAGGCTACTTACACTTCCCGACGAATACTCGCACCGATCAACATCACGGCGCCGGCGCTACTGGCGGGTGTTGGACGACATGTGATTTTTCCGGACTACGAGTGAGAATGAGGCCACACGACCGCAGATGGCGCCTCGGGGCTCGTCTTCCTGCACCGTGATGCTGAGCGGTCCAGCCTGAAAGGACTGAGGGATAGGAAGCTTCAGGGCAACTGCTCTTTCGTTGCCCTGAAGCTTCCTATCCCCCAGGCCATGCGCACCGCGGTCAAATTCACAGTGCCGAGGCACTAGGGATTGCTAGACTGTATCTGACTTCGAATATAACACCGCAAAGCGAGAAAGCGATTGGACGCATCCGCAATCGCCAGCCGCGAGGCCGGGCTTCACAAAGACTTGAGCCGCTCGCAGCTCATCATGATCGGTCTGGGGGGTGCGATCGGCACGGGCCTGTTCATGGGCAGCGGCCTTGCGATTGGCTACGCGGGTCCGGCGGTGATCCTGAGTTTTGCGATAGCCGCGATTGCGGCGGTGGCCATCGTCTTCAGCTTGTCAGAGATGGCGGTAGTGCACCCGACGGCCGGTTCGTTCGGCACCTACGCCGAGATTTACCTGAATCCCTGGGCGGGGTTCGTGACCCGTTACTCCTACTGGATGGCGCAGGTCATCGCCGTTGGAGCGGAGGCGGTGGCCGCCGGCGTCTACATGACCTTCTACTTTCCCGGCACGCCGGTATGGTTGTGGTCACTGGGCTTCGCGTTCGTGCTGCTCTACTTCAATTCTCGGTCGGTCCATAATTTTGGCTCCATCGAGTACTGGTTTGCGCTGATCAAAGTGGTCGCCATTGTGATCTTCATCATCTTGGGCGCCGCAACCATTTTTGGGCTTTGGACTACGCCTGTGGGGTTTCACAATCTCACGGGTCTTCCCGGCGGCTTCATGCCGCACGGATTCCGCGGCGTCTGGATGGCGGTGATCGTAGGGATTCTGTCTTTCAACGGGATCGAGGTGATTGCCGTCACCTCCGGCGAAGCCAAGGATCCGGTGCGCACCATCCCTGCGGCACTCCGCACCATGGCTTTGCGGCTGTTTCTGTTCTACATCCTCGCACTCACCATCGTGGTCACCTTTGTGCCCTGGACCGAGACGGGCGCCACGGTGGTGACTCAAAGTCCCTTCGTGCGTGTATTCGCGCACACCGGCATTCGCCACGCTGCCGGCATCATGAATTTCGTGGTCTTGAGTGCCGCGCTGTCGAGCATGAACACCAATGTCTATCTGTGCTCGCGCATGCTGTTTTCGCTGTCGCGCGGCGGGTTCGCGCCGCAATTCTTGGGAAGGCTCGGCAAGAACGGCACGCCGATCACGGCCATTCTGGTGTCGGGTGGCTGCATTCTGTTGGCCGCGGGCCTGTCGAAGCTGACACCCCTGGCGTACAACTACCTGTTCGGCGTGGCGCTGTTCGATGCCATGATTGTCTGGATCGTCATTTTGCTGAGCCACTTGAGCTTTCGCCGCAGGCACAAATTGGCGGATCTGCCGGTGCGCACCCCCGGATTTCCGGTGGTGCAAATTGTCGGCTTGCTGCTGCTGTGCGCGGTGCTGGTCACGATGGGACTGGACAAGGAGACCTGGCGGATCTCATGGATTGTCGGTGTTCCGTGGCTGCTGCTGCTTTCAGTCGGCTATTTTTTCATGAAGGCGCGCCGCGCCAGCGCCGCAGCATTGCAGAGCGCGCTGAAGATCGATGCGTAGGGGCCTTTGTCGCAAGTGCTTCTAACCGGGCGTGCGTCCCTGCAGAATGCCGGCAAGTATATCGCTGTCGATATTGCCACCCGAGATAACGGCGCAAACCCTGGCCTGAGGGTACTGCGCCGACAGCGCGGCGGCCACCGATATCGCGCCTGCACCTTCTGCCACGATGCGGTTGTTGTCCGCCAATAATCTGATGGCTTGTGCCACTTGCTCGAGCGAGACTGTGATGACCTCATCGATCATGGATCTCGCCAGCGGCCACATCTCGGGCAGCACGGAGCCGTAACCCACACCGCTGACGAAACCGGGCTCGTGCGACGTCTGGGTCGGGGCGCCCGCGTCGAAAGCAGACTTCAGGGGATGCGCGCTCGACAGCTCACAGGCAATGATTTTCACACCGGGTCTGATGGCGCGCACCGCACACGCGATTCCGCATGCGAGCCCGCCCCCGCCGAAGGGAATCAGGATCGCTTCGACATCGGGCCACTGCGCGAGGATTTCGGCGCCGATGGTTGCATCTCCGGCCAGCGAAGCAGGGTCGCGCACCGCGTCAATGTAAACGCCTTCCTGATCGTCGAGCGCGCCGGTTTCGATGGCGCGCCACCAAACATCGTTGGCACGCATATCGATGCGTGCGCCCAAGCGCCGCAGTTTTTCCAGCTTCGCCTGCGGCGCGTTCGCCGGTACCACGGCGGTGGCGCCGATTCCGAGCCGGCGGGCCATCCACGCCACGCCGAGCGCGCTGTTGCCTGAGCTGGTGGTGTAAATGCCGGCACTCAAATCGGTGCGCGGCTTGCTCAAGACGGCATTGCCGACGGGCCGAATCTTGAATGAGCCGATGGGCTGAAGATTTTCCAGCTTCAATCGAATGGTTTTGCCTTGCGGTGCGATATCGCAACCAACCAACGGTGAAACCACGCTGAATGCTGCGACTCGCTCGCGAGCGGCATCGATTTGCGCCATGCCCACCGGTTTCACTTCTTCCAGCAAATCAGTCCTCGTGACGAACGCGCTGCACCCGCGCGGCGGCCGTATAATTGCATGTTTATATGACTGTGCATATAATTCGTTCTCAAAGATTTTTGCGACAGGAACCGGAACATGGAACCGAACTTCGAGGCGCTGCGCAAGGAATTTCCGGTCCTGCAGCGAAAGACCTATCTTAACAGCGGCTCCTATTGCGCACTCGCGAATGAGGTGAGGGCCGCATTCAACGCTTACATGGAGGATCGGCTGCTGGTGGGCGCGAACTGGGACGTTTGGGTGACGAAGAATGAGTCGGTGCGCAAGCTGACGGCGACGCTCTTGAACGCCTCACCCGATGAGATCGCGGTCACCGCGTCCGTTTCTGCAGGATTGAATGCGCTGGCGAGCGCCTTGAACTTCACAGGTCCGCGCAGCAAAGTCGTGGTCAGCGATTTCGAATTTCCCACCAACGCGCAGATTTGGCACGCGCAGGAGCCGCGCGGCGCACGCGTCGTTCACGTGCCGCGCGCCTCCGACGGTTATATTCCGGCCGAAATGTTCGAAAAGGCAATCGATGAACAAACGCAGCTGGTGGCCATCACCCACGTCTGTTTTCGCAACGGCGCCAAACTGGACATTCCCGGCATCGTGCGCCTCGCGCGGGCAAAGGGCGCGAAAGTGCTGTTGGACTGCTATCAGTCGGTGGGGTCGCTCGATATCGACGTCAAGGCGCTGGATGTCGACTTCGCGGCCGGAGGCATGCTCAAGTACTTATTGGGTACCGCGGGAATCGGTTTTCTCTATGCGAGAGATGCTTGCGTTCGGTCGTTGGTGCCCACCAACAGCGGCTGGTTTGCGCAGGCGGAGATTGCCGCCATGGATATCACCGCCAATCGGCCCGCGCCGAACGCGCGCCGGTTTGAAGCGGGCACCCCGCCGGTGGTCAACTGCTACGCCGCCGAGGCCGGCCTCAAGATGCTGCTCAATATCGGCACGCCGGCGATCGAAAAGCGCAATTACGCGCTGACGCGGCGCTGTATGCACAGGCTGGAGGAGATCGGCTGGCCGAGCATCACGCCCGCCCAGGACGGGCGCCGCGGCGCCACGGTTGCCGTGCCATCGCGCGACAGCGCGGGGCTTTCCGCCGAGTTGATGAAGCAGGACATCGTGACCTCGTACCGCGACGACAATGTCCGTGCCAGCTTTCATTTCTACAACAACGACGACGACGTTGAAACCTTCATAGCGGCGATGCAAGAGCTGCGCGGTTCTTACGCGCCGCGCACACGGAACACTCAGACAGGCTCCTGATGGAAATTCGCGTATTACGCGGCTCCGAGGTGCGCCGGCTGTTGCCGATGGCAGAGTGCATCGATCTGATGCAGCGGACCATGATCGCCGTTTCGGAAGGGCGCGTCGTCCTGCCGTTGCGTTCAATTTTGGTGATGCCCGGTGATCGCGGCATGATGGGAATGATGCCGGGGTATCTTGCCGACCCGGAATGTTTCGGCGTGAAGCTGGTCAGTTTGATCCCTCGCAACAAGCCGCCGCAATATTCATCGCATTTAGGGTTGGTGCTGCTGTTCGAGGCCGATCACGGCCGGCCGGTTGCACTGCTCGATGCGGCGGAAATCACCGCCATTCGCACCGCCGCCGCGAGCGGATTGGCGACGCGGCTGCTGGCTCGGGCGGAAGCCGGCGATTTGGCGCTGCTGGGCGCGGGCGAGCAAGCCCGCAGTCATCTCGAGGCCATGCTCAGCGTGCGCGCGCTGCGGCGCATTCGCGTTTGGGCCCGCGACCGGGACAAGGCCAGACTGTTCGCCGAGACGCAAGGCGCAAGACACCGAATCGCCATTGAAACCTCACCCACCGTGCGCGAAGCGATTGCCGGCGCCGACATCATCTGCACGACGACCAAGGCGCGCGAGCCCATATTACAGGGCGATTGGCTGACGCCGGGCACGCACCTGAACGTGGTCGGCTCGAGTATCGCCGCGACGGCGGAAATCGACACGCCGGCCGTCGTCAAAGCACGATTCTTCGTCGACCGCCGGGAGTCCACCATCCATGAAGGCGGCGAATATTTGCGGGCGCTGAAGTCCGGCGCCATCACGTCCGATCATATTCTGGCGGAGATCGGCGAAGTCGCAAACGGTTCGAAGATCGGACGAAGCTCGCCGCTTGACGTGACGCTCTACAAATCCCTCGGCATCGCGCCGCAAGATCTTGCCTCGGCTCACTATGTGCTGCAGAAGGCGCGCGCAGCCGGGGTTGGACAGGTCATTGACTTCTAGCGCGTTTCTCCAGCCGACCGCCGCGCAGGTCGCGGACCGGACAGAGTGCGCCTCGTTCGCGCACTTCTAAAGAGCATGGCGCGAACCAAGAAAAAAGCACCGGCCGCGAGTTTGGTCGCCCCGCCGAAACCGGCGGATGAATCGCTGTTCGATGATTTTTTGCCGCATCTGATCGCACGGCTGGCGTATCAGCTCAACGCGGATCTGATCGAGAAACTGCGGCGCGAGGGCATCAACGTCACTCGTTGGCGCATCCTCGCCGTGCTCGCCATGGGCGACGGGATCACCGTCAATGAGATCATCGATCGCGCGATGGTGCAGCAATCGGCGCTCAGCCGTGCCTTGATGCGCATGGAAAAGGAAAACTACGTCCGCCGGGTTCTGCGCCGAGAGGATGCCCGCTGCGTCGAGGTATACCTCACCGACAAGGGACGGGCGCTGTTCAATTCGTTGAATATCGTGGTTCGCCGCCGTGAGCAGCGGTTGTTGGAGGGTTTTTCGCCGTCCGGAGTCGAAGCGGCGTTCAGCTTGATGCGGCGTTTGAGCCGCAACATGCGAAGCCGGCTTTAAGGTCGCGGCCATCCTGGCGTAAGCTTGGCCCTTGGATACCGACAATGCGGGAAACACCATGAGCGTCGCCAAAACTGCGCCGGTCATCGCCAATCGTAAAGGGTTCTACCACGAGGTCAAGGCGGGAAAGCGCTACCTGTGGTGTGCCTGCGGGCGCTCCCGGTCTCAGCCCTTCTGCGACGGCTCGCATGCGGGAAGCGAATTTCTGCCGATTGCATTCACGCCTAAGCGGGATGAAGACGTCATTTTCTGCGGCTGCAAGCAAACCGGCACCGGGCCGTTCTGTGATGGCGCCCACAGCAACCTGCCCGGCGGTTATCTCACCGATGACCCGGATAGTCCTGAGAATCGCCAGGTGGCCATGGTAGAGGCGGCCTCGAGTCCGATTGTTCGGCTCGACGGCCAATGCTATGTCTTTTCGACTGCGCGGGCGACGCTGATCCCGCGCGGCGCCATGCGCTACTGCCAGGTCGTTACCCCGGCTCTCGGCGCACTATTTCAATCGCAGTTTTATGCCGAAGTCGCCGGCGGCAGCTCACCGGTGATCGCGGCAGACGGGCGCCACACGGTTTTGTTCGTGACTCACGGCCGAGGCGATATCGAAATCAGCGGGCGACGCTTCGCCGTAGAACCGCTGACCGGCATCTACGTCCGGCCGGCCGAAGCCTACCGCGTTCACAACCACGCCAAAGACCCGATCAAATTCTTCGTCTCGAATGGTCCCGGCAGCGAGGACCTGCTGTTGACGGACCGGATGCCGACGGCTTTTGAGTCACAGTACCCAGATCGAATCGCGTCGATCGATCCTTCCCAGCGTCACAAAATGGCTGAACGCTACTACCAGATGTTGGTCAATCGCGAACACGGTTCAACCGTCGTGACGCAGTTCATCGGCAACATTCCATTGTCCAAGGCTGAGCCGCACCGGCATTTGTACGAAGAGGCGCTGATTTTTCTCAATGGCCAGGGAGTGGTGTGGACGGAGAGGACCAAGACTGAAGTCGTCGCGGGAGATGTTTTGTTCTTGCCGCGCAAGCAACTGCATTCCGTTCAATGCACAACGCCGGGCGGATTTGATATCGTGGGCGTGATCTATCCGGGGGACAATCCCTCCATCAACTACTAGACCAACGCGCTCCGCTAACGTGAGAAAATAAATGGCCACCCATTCACAAGCTCTTTCCGCACTGGTCGACGGTATTCTTCGCGGCGGCATCCGCGTCGTCGACCTCACAGTCCCGCTGGAGGCAGCCACGCAGACGATCCGCCTGCCCGAGCAGTTCGCGCCATCGAAGCCGTTTGCGTTGGAGGAGATCTCGCGCTACGACTCGCGCGGTCCGGCCTGGTACTGGAACAACATCAGCTGCGGCGAGCACACCGGCACGCATTTCGATGCACCCATACACTGGGTCACCGGCAAGGATTATCCTGACAACGCGACGCATAACATTCCCGTCGAACGCTTCATCGGCCCGGCTTGCGTGATCGACGTCTCCCCTCAAGTTCGCGGCAGCGCCGATTTCCTATTGACCCAGGGCATCGTGGAGCAGTGGGAAAGCCGCCACGGGCGCATTCCGAGCCGCGCATGGGTGCTCATTCGCACCGACTGGTCCAAGCGCCCCGGCGAATCCTTTCTCAATTTCAGCAGCGACGGTTCGCATACGCCGGGCTTCCATCCGGAATGCGTGCCATTCCTGGCGCGCGAGCGCGACATCTTGGGCGTGGGTGTGGAGACCGTCGGCACCGACGCAGGCCAGGCGCACACATTCAATCCCATGTTCCCCTGCCACACCATCATGCACGGCGCCAACCGATTTGGTCTTGCGAGCCTTACGAATTTGGATCAACTGCCGCCAACGGGTGCCGTGGTGATTGCGCCGCCGCTCAAAATCGTGAATGGCTCCGGCAGCCCTCTGCGAGTGCTGGCGCTGGTGCCGGTGCCGGTCTAAATCAGTCTGTCGCTCGCCTCGGCGCTTTCGCGCCAGCGGGCGCGGTATTCGGTCAAGTCGACCGGCAGCGGGGATACGCGCTCGAGCGTTGTTTCGGCTCTGGCTCCGGTCGCCAAGTGCAATGCGCCTCGCGCAACGCCATTCTCATCACTGCCGATGAACACGCGGGTGGCGGGCCGCAGGCGCGCCAGCGATTGCGCGAACACCGGCGCGCTGGAGAATCGTCCGTCGATCACCAGCGTGTCGTTGCAGCCGATGAGATCGAGGGACACATCCGCGACGAGCGCGGCGTACAGATGCGCGCGCGCGATCGCATCGTTGCCATCTTGACGCTTACCGACCCAGCGCGATGCCGCATTCGGAAAGGGTCCCACGCCGCGCACCGACGACGGCAGAATCATCGTGCCGGATTCGACGGCGCGAATGGCATGCTCGATATGCGTGGCGGCGAAGCGCGCATCACTATGCGACGCGTCCGAGCCGATCAACATCTCGATCTCGCGGCCACCCATGAATCGACTCGATGGCACCGGTGTCCCTGAGACATCCACATTCACCAGACAATCGCGTTTTTCCGGTAGTGTGGTGACCCGGCGCGCATCGGGCTGCAAGGAAGAACGCATGGCGATGAACCAGGTCCCGGTCGCCAGCACCGTCGCATCATGACCTTCGATCTCACCATGGCTGCGCGCCGCCAGCAGCGCGGCATTCGAATCATGCAAGCCGCAATACACTCTTACGGCCGGGGAGAGTCCGGTGTGAAGAGCCCACTCCCAGGAGAGCGTCCCCAATGGGGCGGTGGCCGGCATCATCGGCGCCAGTCGGTCGGCCCAACCGCGTCGCACCGCCAGTTCGGACGGCGCACGATCAAAGGGACGCCAAAGGTCGGTGTGGCAGCCCAGACTGCTCACCTCGGAGGCGGCAACGCCGCACAGGACCCACGCCCAGTACTGGGCCCAGGGTAGAATTTGCGAGGAGGAAAGGGTGCTCGACTGCAGCGAATCGAGCCAATGCAGCTGCAGCCCCAGGTTCAATCCTGCCGGCAGTGCGGGTGAACCGGTAACCGCAAAGGAATCGCACTCATGCTGGTAGACCGCGCGATGATCCTCGACCCCCGCCCACTCGTAGTCCATCGGAGCGGCTTGCAGGCGGCCGTTTCGAATCAGCGCTGCTCCGGCGCCGTGCGCGACCGGAATGATGGCCTCGATGGGACCTAAGCTCGCGTACTGCGCCAGTACCGTCTTCAGCCAGACCTGAATGGAGTCAGCGTCCAAGGCCTGGTAAGCGCCAACGGTGAGCGGTTGATTGTGCCGTGAGCGCTGTCTGACGCAAACTCCGCGCTCGTCCCAGAGCGATGCCTTGGAAAACGTCTTGCCAATATCAAGGACAATCGTCCAGCCACCTGCCATGGTCAGCTCGCATCATTTATCAGACTACTTTGTACCGACTACGATTGTTGCGGGCAACTATTTTTGTGCCTTAATGGTTTCCCCGCGTACAGTGGCGGCCTATGAATACGAATGTCTCCTGGGGTATGGGCCTCGCGGCCCTGGTCGTGATCGGCTCGCTGCGAGCCTTAGCCGATGACTTGCCTCTGCGCAAGATCACCGTCGATACCACCGTGACGGTCGGCGCGCTGCGCCCCTTGAGCGGCATCCAAGCCGCCGCCGGGGTCGATGGCACGGCGTTGTACAAGGCCGCCCGCATCGATCTGGTACGCATCGACGATATGCAGGGACCTGGCGATACGGACGCGATTTTTCCGGACATGAGCGCCGATGCGGACAACGCCAGGAGCTATAACTTCGCGCCGACCGATCGCCTGGTCGCGTCGATCAAATCCGCAGGCGCGGAGCCGCTGTTTCGGATCGGCAGAAGTCGCGGCGCTGACTCGAGTCCGCCCGCGGACCTCGACAAATACGCGCAAATTGCGCGGCATGTCGTGCTCCACTACAACCAGGGTTGGGATAGGGGTTTTCGCTACGCCATCCGCTATTGGGAGATCTGGAACGAACCGGATTCCAAGCTATTCTGGACAGGTTCACCGGAGGAGTATTACGCCCTGTACGACAAGATGGCCCGTGCCATCCAGTCGGCCGACGCTTCAGCCTTGGTCGGTGGTCCGGCGATGTCGAAACCGCTGATTGCCGGTGCATACCGTGAGAAATTCCTGGACTTCGTGCGGTTCAACCGCCTGCCGCTCGATTTCTTCTCCTGGCATTTCTTCGCGGTGGATTCGAACGATCCATACACTTTTGCCACAGTTGCGAGGGAGTTGCGCCGCATTTTCGATGCGCGTGGTCTCGGCTCTACCAGGAACGTCCTGGATGAGTGGAATGCAGACCCGGCAGAACGGGACATGTCGAAAGCCGCGCGTGCAGCTTTTGCAGCCAGTTCGCTCATCTACATGCTCGGCGGACCCATCGATGCGCAGACTTATCATCGCGCCGACGCAGAGCTTCTCGGCAACAAGGGGACGCCGGATGAGGTGGGTCATGCGCTCAGCGCCTTCGGTGCGCTGAAGAGCACGCCGGTGCTGATTCGAACCGCCGGCGGCGACGAGTCAGGCTTCGCAGTGGCGGCAGGCCGTTCTCGGGACAGCCGTCTCATCCAAGTATTGATCAGCAACTATCAAATCGCCGCCAAGTACTTGCAGCCGCGCGACAACTGGGACACGTCGCTGCCCGAACGCCGCACGCTGCAATACCAGGACAACGGCGGCTATGACGCCACCATTAATCTGCCGGCATCGGGGAAATACCGGGTGAAGCGCTACCGGATCAATGATTCGTCAAACTTCGCGCTGGTTGATCAAAGCACACAAACCGGCCCCAGCATCCATTTGCAGGCCGCGCTCCCGCCGCCGGGGATCGAGCTGATCGTCATCACCGCGAACTGAATACCGCCAACTGCTAAAGCGGGCTCAAGCCGAGCCGCAAGAGATCGGCGATTTCCGCAGCAATCTGCGCCTTGCGCTGATCGTCGCCGCGAACGAGTCCTTTGGCGAGCCAACTGCCGGCCCCGCGCATGAAGAGCAACAGACAGTCCCGGTTCACATCGCGCATCGAATGCTCGTTGTGCGCCTCCCGGCACAGTGCGCGGTAGGCCTGAACCAAGACCTTGCCGCGCTC